>Ga0247825_10000025_pt1 | contig 84749 bp, 86 predicted proteins | sample 13C_Vanillin_Day_FD_194413 | JGI IMG/M metagenome (GOLD analysis project Ga0247825, IMG submission 194413) | Soil microbial communities from agricultural site in Penn Yan, New York, United States - 13C_Vanillin_Day48 | ecosystem: Environmental > Terrestrial > Soil > Agricultural land | place...
GCCCGCTCCTGGGATTACAAGGAAGTGACGATCTTCGGCAAGCTCCAGGAGACGCGCCTCTCGCAGTCGCTCGAAACGTCGATGTCGTTGCGTCAGCGGTGGGGGACGATTGGATCGAGCTTCGAAGTCGCCTCGTTCGTTCCCGACTTCGATCAGAACCACGTCAGCGTGTGGGGTGAGGTGACGCTCAATCTGTTCCGGGGGCTGTCACTCAACCTGTACTCGAACCTGGAGTCGGTGCGCGATCAGATCTCGCTTCCCGCAGCGGAAGCGACGAGCGAAGAGGTGCTCGTCAACCAGCGACAGCTGGCGACGAGCTACCGGTATTACACGTTCTTTGGTGTGAGCTACTCGTTCGGCTCGATCTTCAGCCCGATCGTCAACCCCCGGTTCGGGGGCGGCTGACGCGCTGTTTAACGCGCCGCGACCTTCAGCTGCCCGAGCCGCGCGATCATGTCTTCCGCGGACGTCTCAGGATTCACCGCGCGATCGATATAGGCAATGCGTCCGGACTTGTCGATGTAATACGTCCAGCGGTTGGCGAAGCCGCGCGACGCCAGCACGCCGAAGCGTGTGGCGACGCTCTTGTCAGGATCGCTGAGCAGCGGGAAGTCGGCCTTCTCGGATTGCGCGAACTTCGCGTTGTCGTCCGGAGCGTCAACGCTCGCCATGAAGTACGCGACGTCGAACTTGCGAATTCGATCGCCGTTGGCCGCGAGCGACTTGCACTCGAGCGTGCAGCCCTGCGTGAACGCCTTGGGGAACCACGCGATGACCACCGCCTGCTTGCCACGGAAGTCCGCGAGTGAATAGGTCTTGCCGTCCGATCCGGCCAGCGTGAAATCGGGCGCCGGATCGCCAACCTTGAGTGCTGCCGGCGCCTGGGCGCTCGCAGCGATGGTCAAACCAGCTACGAAGAGAGCCGACAGCAGAGTCTTCATACCTGTCTATTCTACCGGCAGGCCAACGAGCTCTGCGCGTACGCGGTCGCGCTCGCGATCGATCTGATCAGCTGTCGCGCCGAGCCGGCGCAGCACAGCTTCGGTCATCGCCAGCGCAACCTCGCCTTCACCGGCAAACACCTGTTCAGCTCCAGCGGAGCGCAACGGCGGTACATCGCGCAAGTAGGCGCTGCGCACGATGGTGTGCACGCGCGGATTGATTTCGCGCGCATTCTGAATGATGTCCGGGGAGCCTGTGTCGGCGCCGCTGATGATGAGCGTTCCGGCGTGGCGCAGCCCGGCAGTAACCAGGGCGTCGCCGTGCCGCGCATCGCCGTATACGGCTGAGACGCCGCTCTGTCTGAGTTCACGGACGGTGTCCATGTTGAGCTCGACCACGGTCGGCGAGATGCCGTTCTCCTGAAGGAGTCGTGTGACGGTTCGTCCGGTGGGTCCGTAGCCGATCACGATCGCACGGGTCTGTGGATCGAGTGACGACGATGCGCCTTCGTCTTCGCTTTCCTGCATCGCCTGACGCCGAAGTCTCAGAATCAACCGTTCGGCCGGTTCAATCAGCCGTGACACGAGCGGGTTGACCACGATCGATGCAATCGAAACGGCAACGATGATGTCCGTGGCGACGGCCGGAAGGACGCCGAGCGAGCGGCCGAGCGCCGCCAGGATGAACGAAAACTCGCCGATTTGCGCGAGCGCGGCCGGGACAGTGAGCACCGTACGAAGCGGATACCCGAGAAGCGCCAGCAGCAGGACGACGACGAGCGGCTTGCCGATGACCACGATGGCCAGTGCCGCGGCTGCCAGCCACGGTTCGTCGACGAGGGCAGACGGGTCGAGCAGCATCCCCACCGACACGAAGAAGAGCACGGCGAAGGCGACGCGCATCGGCAGCGCGTCGCTGGCCGCGCGCGAGCTGTAGTCCGAGCGGTTGACGACCATGCCGGCGACGAAGGCGCCGAGCGCCATCGACACGCCGAAGAGCAGCGCCGCGCCGACCGCAATGCCAAGCGCGAGCACCAGAATCGCCAGCGTGAAGAGCTCGCGCGAACGCGTCGCCGCCACGCGATCGAGCAGCGCCGGTATCAGCCGCTGCCCGAAGACGATTGCGAACGCGACCAGTGCCCCGACCTTCAGCAACGCAATCCCGAGATCGATGGCGATGGAGCCAGGGGTGACCGTGCCGACGGCGAACGCCGGCAGCAGCACGAGCGTGACGACGGTGAGGAGATCCTCCATGACCAGCCAGCCGAGCGCGATGTGCCCGGTCGGCGTGTGGAGCTTTCGCGCGTCCGACAGCACGCGCACCAGCACGACCGTGCTGGCGACCGACAGCGTGAGCCCGAACACGATCGACGCCGGCCACGACCAGCCGAACATCCGTGCGGCGAACGCGCCGAGCGCCGTGGCCGTTGCCATGCCGATCGGTGCGCCCGGTAGCGCGATGCGCCGGACGGCGAGCAGCTCTTCGAGATGGAACTGCAGGCCGACGCCAAACATGATGAGGATCACGCCGACTTCGGCGAGCTGTTCGGCGACCGCTGCGTTTGCCGCGAAACCTGGCGTGTGCGGACCGACGGCGACGCCTGCGATCAGATAGCCGACGATGGGCGAGAGGCCCAGGCGCTGGGTGAGGTAGCCGAAGATCAGGGCTGCGCCAAGGCCCGCGGCAAGGGTGAGAACCAGGTCAACGCCGTGCATGAATCGTCAATCGTACCGTAGTGTCCGGCTTCAGCCGGACCTTCCACGGAGCGTCCGCCTTCAGGCGGACCTTATCGAGCACGACTTGTCGACACGGTCGAGGAGTATCCGTTCAGTGGCTAAAGCCGGATGCCACGCACGAGTGTTCGCCTGAAGCCGGACACCACAGGTCCCGTTCGCGGTTCCCCGGGCGGTCGAGGTTCCTCGCGAGCGAGGGCCGATGCGTTGCGCAACACGTTGACCGTCAGCGCGATCGCCATGCCGGCGATGCCGGCAAGCCCGCCGACGTCGAACAGCCGCATCCGGCCGAATGCTCCGAAATCCACGTGCGGGTCTCGAAAGAGCGCAATCGTCCCGACCGCGAGCAGGATTCGCAGCTCCGTGGGGCCGAAACCGGAAAACGACATCTTGAAGACGCGCCGGACGCTCGTTGCCAGGAACACCTCCCCGGACACGAGCAGGTAAGCGACAAGCAGCGAGAGCGCAATGACCGGTGTCATGAATCCGGAGGCCGCGAGCCCGGCAAACAGCAGCGTTGCGCCGACGATGTCGAGCACGTGATCGACGTAGAAGCCGTAGCGCGGCCGTTCGTGGTGACGAACGCGCGCGACGGTGCCGTCCAGGCTGTCGCCAAACCAGTTGACCGCCAGGGCGGTGATGGCGAGCCAGAGGAACCGTACGTCCCACCGTGCGAGCGCGTAGGCGGCTCCCCCCATGCCCATCGCCAGCAGCCCCAGCGCGGTCAGGTGGTCCGAGTTGATCCATGTGGGCAGCCGCCGGGCAATGGCGATGAGGAGGCGCTTTTCGGCTGCCGCGAGGACGCTGCGATGGTCACGAACGTGTTCTGCCATGGAAGGCTCCCTTTGCTCTGCCAATGAAGGTGCAAAGGGAGCGGAAAGCGGCTCAGGAAGGATCTGATAACATTCCTCTCTTACGGTTCTTCCAGAATTCGTCACAGAGGGATGACAGACGCTCCTCGACCCAGGACCCGGGCCCCGCTCGTCGTTCGCGGCGCGCGGACGCACAACCTCAAGAACATCGACGTCACGCTGCCGCACGGCAAGCTGATCATCGTTACGGGTGTCAGCGGCTCGGGGAAGTCGTCGCTGGCGTTCGATACGATCTACGCCGAGGGACAGCGCCGCTACGTGGAATCGCTGTCGGCCTACGCCCGGCAGTTCCTCGAGCGGATGGAGAAGCCCGACGTCGATCGGATAGAGGGGATCTGCCCGGCCATCGCGATCCGCCAGAAAAACAGCATTCGCAATCCGCGGTCGACTGTCGGCACCACCACGGAAATCCACGACTACATGCGGCTGCTCTTTGCCCGGGTCGGCCGCACCTACTGCCGGCAGTGCGGGCAGGAGGTCATCCGCGAGACGGCTGAGGTCGTGGCCAGACGGCTCGGCGAACTGGCTGGCGCCAGGCTGCTGCTCGGATTCGAGATCCCGGTCGTCGCCGATGCGCCGCGCGGTTTCGTCGCCGACGAAGCGGAGACTCTGGATGAAGTGGACACCGCGCCGGCTCCGAAATCGTTCGATCCGGTGGCGGAAACGATTGAGACGCTGCGCCGCCGCGGGTTTGGCCGGCTGCTGGTGGACGGTCCGGCTGAAGCCGGACACTCCAGGCCCAGCGCCGTCGTCTTCGAAGAAGTTGATTCGGCGGCCCTGAAGTCGCGCACACACCTCGAGGTCGTGGTCGATCGCCTGCGCATCGAAGGCGACCTGCGAAGCCGTCTGACCGACTCGATCGAAACGTCGTACCGCGAAGGCGGCGGGGCGGCGTTTGCCGTCAACGCCGACACGGGCGAACGGATCGACTTCTCCGAACGGTTCGAGTGCCGGACGTGCAACATCGCGTACGAGACGCCGCAGCCGCGGCTCTTCTCCTTCAACAACCCGTTCGGCGCCTGCCAGACCTGCCACGGCTTCGGCAACGTGATCGAGCTCGACATGGACCTCGTGGTGCCCGACCAGTCGAAGTCGGTCGCCGAGGGCGCGATCGAGCCCTGGAGCAAGCCTCACTACCGCGCACAGCTGGCGGAGCTGAAGCGTGCGGCGAGGAAGGCGGGCATCCGTCTGGATGTGCCATGGAGTGATCTGACCGACGACGAGCGGCAGTTCATTATCGAAGGCGACCCGGCAAGCGGACGCGGCACCGACTACGAAGGCGTGCGCGGATTCTTCCGCTGGCTCGAGCGCAAGAAGTACAAGGTTCATATCCGCGTCTTCCTGAGCCGCTATCGCGGCTACCTGTCGTGCCCGGATTGCGGCGGCGCTCGACTGCGAAAAGAGGCGCGTGACGTACGCGTCGGCGGCCGCACCATTGACGCCGTCTCCGCGCTCACCGTGAAGCAGGCGCGGCAGTTCTTCGCCGAGCTCACGCTCTCGGAAAAGGACGCGGCCGTGGCCGACAAGGTGATGCGCGAGATCGAACGGCGCCTGTCGTTTCTGAGCGATGTCGGTCTCGACTACCTGACGCTCGACCGCCTGTCTTCGACGCTTTCCGGAGGCGAGTCGCAGCGGATCAACCTGGCGACGTCACTTGGCTCTGCGCTGGTCGGCACGCTGTACGTGCTGGACGAGCCATCGATCGGCCTCCACTCGAGAGACAACCAGCGGCTGATCGACATCCTCCAGAAGCTGCGTCAGCAGGGCAACACCGTTCTCGTGGTCGAGCACGACGAGGACATGATTCGCGTCGCCGACCACATCGTCGATATCGGCCTCGGTGCTGGCGAGCAGGGCGGACGCGTGGTGTATTCGGGCGATCTGCCCGGACTGCTGCAGGAAACGCGATCGCTGACGGCCAAGTACCTCCGGCACGAGCTCGTGATCCCCGTCCCGTCGCCGCGCCGGCGTGGGCTCACGCAGAAGATCAAGCTGCGCGGTGCGACGGAGCACAACCTCAAGGACGTGGACGTCACGATCCCGATGAACACGCTGACGTGCGTCACCGGCGTGAGCGGATCTGGCAAGTCCACGCTCGTGCACGACGTGCTCTACGCCGCGATCAAGCGCGCCAAGGGCGACTGGGATCGCCGCGTCGGCAGCTTCCGTGGTCTCGAGGGGCTCGAGTACATCAGCGACGTGATCCTCGTGGACCAGACGCCGATCGGACGCACGCCGCGCTCGAACCCGGTGACCTACCTGAAGGCGTTCGACCCGATCCGCGAGCTGTTCGCGCTGACCCGCGACGCGAAGTCGCGCGGGCTGAGCGCCAGCCACTTCTCGTTCAACGTTCCCGGCGGGCGATGTGAGGCATGTCAGGGCGAGGGCGAAGTGCGGGTCGAGATGCAGTTCCTCGCCGACGTCTTCGTTCCCTGCGATCAGTGCGACGGCATGCGCTTCAAGCCCCAGGTGCTCGAAGTGAAGTATCGCGGCCGGAACATCCATCAGGTGCTGGGGATGACCGTGCGCGAGGCGCTGGCGTTCTTCAGCACCTCGCCGAAGGTGCTGCGACGGCTCCAGGTCCTGGACGAGATCGGCCTCGGCTACCTTCGTCTGGGTCAGCCCGCGACCACGCTCTCCGGCGGCGAGGCGCAGCGCATCAAGATCGCCGCACATCTGGCGTCGGCCGGCGGCGAGCGGCTGCTCTACATCCTCGACGAGCCGACCACCGGCCTGCACTTCGATGACATCGCCAAGCTGCTCACGGCGTTCAAGAAGCTCGTCGAAGCCGGACACACGCTGGTCGTGATCGAGCACAACCTCGACGTGATCAAGACGGCGGACCACGTGATCGATCTGGGACCCGAAGGCGGGGACGGGGGCGGCGAGATCATCGCCACCGGAACGCCGGAGCAGGTCGCGCAGGTCGACGAGTCGCACACCGGCCGCGCGCTGCGGCAGGTGCTGGCCGACAGACGGTCGAGTTATGCCGCAAGGTAACGTTCGAGCCGTTCGAAACGTTCTGGACCGCGATTTCTACGACCGCCCGACCCTGACTGTCGCGAAGGAACTGCTCGGGAAGGTCCTGGTGCATCGCACGCCAGCCGGCGAAGTGGCCGGGATGATCGTCGAGACCGAGGCGTACATCGGCGAAGACGATCCCGCGTGCCACGCGGCGCCGGGGCCGACGCGGCGCAACGCGCCGCTCTACGGTCCGCCGGGATTCGCCTACGTCTATCTGAACTACGGCATCCACTACCTCGTGAACGCGGTGACAGAGTCGGAAGGGCATCCGGCTGCGGTGTTGATTCGAGCGCTGGCTCCGGTGGACGGAATCCCGTTGATGGAAAAGCGGAGGGTCCGGCTAAAGCCGGACACTACGAACGATGGGCGTCAGATCGACGTCGCTGGCTTGTGCCGCGGTCCAGGCAACCTGACCCGCGCGATGGGTATCACGCTCAACGACAATCTTATCGATCTCGTCTCAGGCCGCCTGGTGATCGAAGACCGCGGCCATGTCCCCGACCGTATCTCGTGGGGGCCGCGCATCGGGATCACGGTAGGCGTGGAGAAGCCCTGGCGCTGCTGGGTCACGGATCACCCGGCCGTTAGTCGTTCGAACCGTTCGGACCGTGCGGACCGTTCGAATCGTTCGGATCGTTCCCGGACGTCCTTGGCCACCCCGAGGCAGGTGTTACGATCGAAGAACGGCTCGAACGTTCCGAACGCCTCGAACGACCCGAACAATTAGATAAATGGGCAAGACTCTTCTGAAGAAAGTGTGGGATCTCCACACCGTGCGCCAGCTGCCGACCGGACAGACGCAGCTCTTCATCGGCTTGCACCTCGTCCACGAGGTGACGAGCCCGCAGGCGTTCGACGCCCTGCGTCAGCGCGGCTGGAAGGTCTCGCGTCCTGATCGCACGTTCGCGACGGTCGATCACATCATCCCGACGATCGAACGAAAGCGGCCCTTTCTCGACGTCGTTGCCGAGGACATGATCGCGTCGCTCGAGCGGAATTGCCGTGACTTCGGCGTCCGCCTCGCGGGGTTGGACGATGACCGGCAGGGGATCGTGCACGTCATCGGGCCGGAGCTCGGGCTGACGCAGCCGGGCATGACCATCGCCTGCGGCGACAGTCATACGTCCACGCACGGCGCGTTCGGCTCCGTCGCCTTCGGCATCGGCACGTCGCAGGTGCGGGACGTCCTGGCGTCGCAGTGCCTGGCGATCGAGCCGCTCAAGGTCCGCCGCATCCGCATCAACGGCCAGCTGCCGCCTGGCGTCTACGCGAAAGACGTCATCCTCGAGATCATTCAGCGGCTCGGCGTGCGCGGCGGCACGGGCTACGCCTACGAGTATGCCGGCGACACCGTCGAGCGCATGACCATGGACGAGCGGATGACCATGTGCAACATGTCGATCGAGGGCGGCGCGCGCGTCGGCTACGTCAATCCGGACGACACGACGTTCGAGTATCTGAAAGGCCTGCCGTTTGCGCCGCAGGGCGACGCGTTCGAGCGGGCGAAGCAGTGGTGGCGATCGATTGCTTCCGATGCCGATGCGGTCTTCGATGACGACGTGGAGATTCGAGCGGAAGAGCTGAAGCCGGTCGTCACGTGGGGAGTGAATCCAGGTCAGTCGATTGCCGTGGACGAGCGCGTGCCGGCGCCCGACGAGGTGGAGGAGTCGCAGGCCATTTCAGACGCGCTGGACTACATGGGACTCGAGCCGGGACGGCCGATCGCCGGGATGAAGGTTGACGTCGCGTTCATCGGCTCCTGCACGAACGCCCGGCTCTCCGACCTCCGCGAAGCCGCGCGCATCGTCAAGGGACGTCACGTGGCGCCGCACGTCAAGGCGCTGGTCGTTCCCGGATCGGTGGGCGTCAGCAAGGCCGCGGAGCGTGAAGGACTCGCAGATGTGTTTCGTGCAGCCGGGTTCGAGTGGCGTGGAGCGGGATGCTCCATGTGCCTCGGCATGAATCCCGACAAGCTCGAGGGCAACCAGGTCTGCGCGGCGTCGTCGAACAGAAACTTCAAGGGCCGGCAGGGAAGTCCCACCGGTCGGACGCTGCTCATGAGCCCGGCAATGGTGGCCGCGGCGGCTATCGAGGGCAAGGTCGTCGACGTGCGGGAGCTGTTGAACTGATGGGAGCGATCACACAGATTCAGGGACGAGCGCTGCCGATGCGCGGCGACGACATCGACACCGACCGGATCATGCCCGCGCGGTTCCTCGTCGGCGTCAGCTTCGAGGGCCTCGAGAAACACGTCTTCGAGGACGACCGCAAGGCGGCGGTGCGTCCACACAACCGCCACCCGTTCGACGTCGGGCAGTATCAGGGCGCGAAGGTCCTGATCGTCAACTCGAACTTCGGATGCGGATCCTCGCGCGAGCATGCGCCCCAGGGGCTGCATCGCTGGGGCATCGACGCGGTGATCGGCGAATCGTTTGCCGAGATCTTCTTCGGCAACTCGGTGATGATCGGAATGCCCTGCGTGACCGCAGAGCCGGCGGATATCCGCGCGTTGATGGAGCTCGTTGAAAAGCGGCCGACGATTGAACTGGCGATCGACCTGGCCGCCGGCACCTGCACCGCGGAAGGGTTCACGTGCCGCGTGTCGATCCCGCCGAACGCGCGCGATGCGTTCACGTCAGGCGCGTGGGATACGACCGGGATGCTGCTGGCCCGCTACGAACAGGTTGACGCCGCCGCGGCGCGCCTGCCCTACGTCACCGGCTTCTGACCCGGGCCGCCGGTTCTTCGTGATCTTCGATCTCTTCGTGAACTTCGTGTTTCCGCTTCTTGTCGTCCACTGACGTCAGGAACGCGGACGCGGCGTGAGAGCGTTCGCCGCCTTTGCGAAACACCAGCCGCACGTGGCGCCGCAGGCGCACTTCCGGCATCGCCAGCGCGATGAGCTCGCCGCGCACGATTTCAGATTCCGCGCAGCGGCGGGGGAGCAGCGCTACGCCCATTTCCATCGCGACGGCGCGCTTGATGCCTTCCAGGCTCGGCAGCGACACCAGGATGTTGGCGGGAATGTGATGCTGCTCGAAGAGCCGGAGCACCCGGTCGCGCACGTGCGACGGATCGTTGTGGGCGATGACGGTCTGTCGCGCGCACTCGGAAAGCGTCACCTCGCGGCTCTGCGCCAGCGGGTGCGCCGGGTGCACGAGCATGACCAGCTCGTCCTGGCCGAGCACGATTGAGCCGAGCTGTGTTTCGGCAGGTTGAAACGTGAGGACGCCGAAGTCGAGGGAGCCCTGCGCGACTTCAGCGCCGAGCTGACGCGCGGGAATCCGGCGAACGTCCACATGCACCAGCGGATAGCCGTTCCGGAACCGATCGATCAACGGCAGCACCGCGTGAACCGAGGCTTCGTTGCACCCGATCAGCACGCGGCCGCGGCGCAGGTCCCGGAGGTCCTTGACCGCCTCTTCTGCTTCTTCTGACAGGCGAAGAAGGCGGTCGGCGTAGTCCCGAAGGAGCTTGCCGGCCTCAGTGAGGGTGGCGTCCTTCGTTGCCCGGTCGAACAGACGCTCCCCGACGCTGTCTTCGAGCCGGCGGACGGCCTGGCTGATGGCAGGCTGTGTCCGGTGCAGCTTCATGGCGGCTTTGGAGAAGCTGCGTTCGGAGGCAACCGTGAGAAAGACTCGTAATTCGCTTAATTCCATGGTGCGTGGCCGGCCTGGGGGTCGGCCTCTAACCGATTCGGGACTACGGGTTGAGGGCCAGCTATCGGGGGTCGAGGCCGGTTTTCAGACCAGCCTTCGATAAGCAATCATGATTCAACCAGAATGATTATCATTTTGACAAATCTTTCCAGGTCACGTCTACTGGAAAGGCGGTAACCCCGAGAAATCCGGCTAATAGGGCGGGTGACGGAGGACTCCACATGGCAGAGCAGGTTCGAATTTTCGACACAACGTTGCGCGATGGTGAGCAATCGCCCGGGTTCTCGCTACGTGTGTCCGAGAAACTTCTGCTGGCGCGGCAGCTCGACCTGCTTGGGGTGGACATCATCGAGGCCGGCTTTCCGATCGCGTCGCCAGCAGACGCCGAAGCGGTCCGGCGCATCGCGACGGAAATCCGCCGCCCGGTGATCGCCTGTCTCGCGCGCTGCCACCCGAAGGACCTCGAGAGAGCCGCCTGGGCGATTCAGCCGGCAGCGCAGGGGCGCATCCACACGTTCATCGCCACATCCGATCTGCACCTGCAGGCAAAGCTGCGCATGTCGCGCGAGCAGTGCCTGGAGAATGCGATCACGTCGGTGCGCTACGCGCGGCACCACACGTTCGACGTCGAGTTCTCGGCCGAGGACGCGACGCGCAGCGATCTCGATTTCCTCTGCCGTGTCGTCGAAGCGGTGATCAAGGTCGGCGCGACGACGATCAACCTGCCCGATACGGTTGGCTACTCGACGCCCGAGGAGACGCGCGCGTTCTTCCGCGCCGTGCGCGAGCGCGTGCCGAACTCTGACAAGGTCATCTTCAGTGCGCACTGCCACGACGACCTCGGGCTGGCGGTGGCCAATACGCTCGCCGCGATCGAGGGCGGCGCCCGTCAGGTCGAGTGCACGATCAACGGCATCGGCGAACGGGCCGGCAACGCCGCACTCGAAGAGATCGTGATGGCGATGCACGTGCGCAGCGACCGCATGCCGTTTACCGTCGGCGTCGATACGAAGCAACTCTACCCGTCGAGCGACATGCTCACGCAGCTGACCGGGCAGGGCGTCCAGGTGAACAAGGCGATCGTCGGCCGCAATGCGTTCGCGCACGAGGCGGGGATCCACCAGGACGGCATTCTGAAGGACCGGCGGACCTACGAGATCATGCGCGCAGAGGACGTCGGCGCGCCGTGGAACCCGCTCGTGCTCGGCAAGCACTCAGGCCGGCACGCCGTGCAGAAGCGCTGCGCAGACCTCGGCTTCGAGATTCAGGGCGACGAGCTGATCGAGATCTACCGCGCGCTGATGGCGATTGCCGACGACCGGAAGACGGTCACCGACAACGACGTCCGATCGGTCATTGCGACCGTGCGCAGCGTACAGGTGACGACTGTCGTCGATGTCGATCCGTTCGACACGCCCGCGGCGCCGGTGCACGTCGCGCACGAAGCCGGGTACGGACACGGGGTGTAGGCCTTTTACGTTTCCGCGGGCTTCTTCCGCTCGATCGTTTCGACGAACGTAATCTGACGCGTGGGCGAGTGGATCCCGCGCTCGCGCAGCAGCCTCGCAATCCGCTTCCGCAGTTCCCGTCCAACCAGCCACTGCTTCTGCGGCACGGTCTTGATTCGGCTCTTCACCACCAGCCGATCGGATTCGAACGCGTCGATGCCGTAGACGTCCAGCGGCGCCAGGATGTGCTGCTGGAACGCAGGATCTTCCATCATCGACGCGCCGGCGTCGTTCAGCGCCTGGACGACGCGGTCAGGATCGTCTTCGTAGGAGACGCCGACGGAGATGACGTAGTAGGCGAAGTCCTTGGACATGTTCGCCAGCGTCTTCACTTCGCCGTTGGCGAACACATGCACCGTGCCCTGCTCGTCGCGGAGCACGATCGTCCGCAGGTTCACCTCTTCGACCAGGCCGCCCTGGCCGTTGACGACGGCGCTGTCGCCGACGCGGACCTGATCCTCCGCGATCATGAAGAAGCCGGCGATGAGATCGCGGATGAGCGTCTGCGCGCCGAAGCCGAGCGCCACGCCGACGACGCCGAAGCCGGTGACCGCCGCCGAGGTGTTGTAGCCCAGCTGTTCGACCACCATCAGGCCGGCGACGATGGTGATGATGACCGTCAGCGCGCGCTGGGTGATTCGTCCGAGAGTCTGAGCGCGCTTGGTCCGCTCAATGAGGTCCGGGCCCGTGCCCCGGCTCATCTCGCGTTCGAAGCGGCGGGCCGCCGCGGCGCCGATGCGGATCGCCAGGTACGCGACGATCGCGATGCCGGCGATGGAGAGACCGGGATGGCGCAGCCAGCCCAGGACAAGCGCCCATGTCAGATCAGGCCAGTTCGCCGGCATGCGAGGCTACGAGGCGCCGCGCTTCTGCACCGGCACGCGAACGTCCATGCGCTTGCCTTCTCGGATGATCCGGAGGGTGGCCGTGCTGCCGATCTGCGATTTGGACAACAGGCGCTCGAGCTGCCCAGGATCCTCGACGTCAGTGCCGTTGAACTGGACGATGATGTCGCCGGGCGAGAGGCCGGCTCGATACGCAGCAGAGTCGCGATACAGCTCGAACACGAACGCGCCGCGTGTATCTGGCGCGCCATACTCCCTGGCGTAGCGCGTGGTCACGGGGACGAGCCGGACGTTACCGAGGGAGCCCCGTCGAACCTCGCCGTTCTGCCGCAGTTCGTTGAAGACCTGCCGCGCCAGGTTGCTCGACACCGCGAAGCCGATGCCCTGGTAGCCGCCGCTGCGGGAGAAGATCACCGTGTTGATGCCGATCAGCTCGCCGCGCGCGTTGATCAGCGCGCCGCCCGAGTTCCCCGGGTTGATCGCCGCGTCGGTCTGAATGAAATCCTCGAACGTCGAAACGCCCAGATTCGTCCTGCCGACGGCGGAGACGATCCCGAGCGTGACCGTCTCGCTCAGCTGATACGGATTGCCGATCGCCAGCACCCACTCCGCCACTTTCAGCCTCGACGAATCACCCCAGGGCATCGTCGGCAGGTTGCGTGCGTCGACCTTGAGCAGCGCCAGGTCGGTCGCCGGGTCGGTGCCGATCAGCTTGGCGGGGAGCTCGCGCTTGTCCGACAGCGTAATCGTGACATTGAGCTTCTCAATCGTCAGGTCGCTGCGATTGGCTTCGCCGGTCACCACGTGGTTGTTCGTGAGGATGTAGCCTTCGGGGCTGACGATGACGCCTGAGCCGACGGCGTTGGCAACGCCGCGCTGCGAGCGCAGGCCGCCTCGCCGGCCGTAGAACAGCTCCGCGAACGGATCGATGAAATCCTGGCGGACGATCTGCTCCGCCGAGATGTTGACGACGGCCGGGATTGTCCGTTCGGCGACAGCGCTGAAGTCCTGGAGCGTTCCGGCTGGACCGACTGGTCCAGGTGCCGTGACAGGTGGAGCAGCGGCCCTGTTGTTCTGGGCGCCCGCTTCGTTCGCATCGCGCATGCGGCCGGTGAGAACCATGCTCGCGGTAAACGCGATTGCGATGAGCATCAGGACGTTGAGGATTCTGTGTTTCATCAGGACACCTGGATTCGCCGCGCCGCACCGTCGCCGGCCTTCGGGCAGGTCACCGTCAGCACGCCGTCGCGGAGATCGGCAGTCACCTGGTCGCTGGCGACAGGCACCGGCAGGTGGAACGAGCGATTGAACGTCCCGTGGCCGCGCTCGATGCGGTGGAACTGCTCGCACAGGCTCTCGCGTTCCCGGCGCACGCCTGCGATCGTCACCCGTCCTTCATGAACGCTGATGTCGAGATCCTCGCGGCTCATGCCCGGCACCTCCGCCGTGATGATGAACTGATCGGGCGTTTCCTGGATGTCTACGGCCGGCATCCAGCCGTCCGGGCCGGGCGCGTAGCGGTCCAGGCGCTGCTGGATGGCCAGCAGGTCGCGGATGGGATCCCAGCGGGCAAACGCCACGAGAAAATCGTAACTCTTTGCCAGTGTGTCGAGTCAACCCACGAGGGCCTGCCCTGAGCGAGCGCAGGCGAGTCGAAGGGTGTTACGATCTAAAGGTTGTACTGATCAAATTATGGCCACCTTATCTGCCAACCGAATGAAGAAGGGCATGCTGATCAAGATTGGCGAGGATCTCTTTCGCCTGCTCGAGGTTCGGCATATGACGCCCGGAAACCTGCGCGCCTTCGTCCAGGTGAAGATGCGCAACATCCGCAGCGGTTCGCTGGCGGACAACCGGTTCCGCTCGGAAGACACCGTCGAGCGCGCCACACTGGACGAACGCGAAATGCAGTACCTCTACCAGGATGGCGACGCCTTTTACTTCATGGACACGTCGTCGTACGAGCAGGTGCACATCTCGAGCGAAGCGCTGGGCGACTCGATCAGCTACCTCAAGGCGGAGATGACGATCCAGGTCGAGTTCTACGGCACCGAACCGGTCGGCATCGAGCTGCCGATGACCGTGGATCTCAAGGTCGTCGAGACGGCGCCCGGCATCAAGGGCGCGACAGCCAGCAACCAGATCAAGCCGGCGACCACCGAAACCGGGCTCGTCGTCAACGTGCCGCCGTTCGTGAACGAAGGCGACATGATTCGCGTCAGCACGGAAACCGGCGAATACCTGGCCCGCGCGTAGGATTAACCACGAAGTTCACGAAGAACACGAAGATTCAGATCATTCCGTTGTGATCTTCGTGTCCTTCGTGGTTTAAGAAGTGACATGGACGTCGTCAGACAGCCGAATCAAGGCTGGATTGAAGTCATCGTCGGCAGCATGTTCAGCGGCAAGAGCGAGGAGCTCATCCGCCGGCTGCGGCGTGCGCAGATCGCTCGCCAGAAGGTCCAGATCTTCAAGCCGGTCATCGACCGCCGCTATTCCGACGACCACATCGTGTCGCACAGCGAGATGCGCATCGAGTCGTGCGCGGTACCGAGCTCGCAGGCGCTGCTGGACAGTGTGGCGCCGGGGACCGAAGTCGTCGGCATCGACGAAGGGCAGTTTTTCGATCAGGAACTGCCGATGATCTGCGACACGCTGGCGAATCAGGGGAAGCGGGTCATTGTCGCTGGACTCGACCAGGATTACCTCGGGAAGCCGTTCGAGCCGATGCCGCAGCTGCTGGCGATTGCGGAGTACATTACCAAGACGCACGCGATCTGCATGGTCTGCGGCAACCCTGCCAGCCACACCCAGCGCCTGGTTGCCAGCGGAGATCGCGTCCTCGTCGGCGCGCAGGGCCTATACGAAGCGCGCTGCCGACGCTGCTTCGACCCGCTGCTCGCCGGCGCCCCCAAATAGTTTCAACTTCCAATTGGGAGTTTTGCCGGATGGATCCAAATGGCAAAATCGGGGTCCAATGCGGGTATTGGCTGGCACCGCACTTGAAGCACTAGCGGCGGAGTCCGGCTGAAGCCGGACAAGACGCTGTAGCTGCGCTGATGGATTCTCAGACGCTCTTGCCGTGGTTTCAGTGGGGCGCCCCGCGACTTCTTTTCGTCCTGGGGATCGGCTTCCTGGTCGCAAACATCAAGGTCGGGATCGATCTGCTCAGATACAGGCGCCGGCGGCAGTCAGCGCTGCTGACGTGGCGTGGTCCGCGTCCCTCGTACTACAAGTTCAACATCCTGCTCGCCGTCACGCTGGGACTGCTGCTGGCGGCGAAACTCGTCCGAAGGGAACCCGATCGGGCGTTCGGCGAGGCGATGATGTTTGTCTACTACGGCTGCGCGTTTCCGCTGAGTACGCGCATCGCGCGCGGCTTTTATGGCGACGGCGTCTGGTCCGACAGTGGGTTCATGCGCTGGGCGCACATCTCGGCGGTCTCCTGGAAAGAGGAGGGCGGGGTCACGCTGGTCCTGAGCTCCAGGCTCCGGAGCATCGCCCGCCGGCTCGACGTGCCGCCGCAGCTGTACGGTCAGGCCCGCCGGGTTCTGAGGGACAAGATCAAAGACCACGACCTGCACATCGGCGGCGCCGGGCTGGACCTTGGGATAAGAGCCGAGGGCGATTCCATCTAGGGCGTCGATCTAAATTGTTGAAAGCGTGCCGCTTACGCCACCACGCCGCACGCCTTTGCCCCTCGCACCCTGCTCCCACTGAACCCGGAGGCGTGCAAAACCGATAGACTCCGTGCATGCCTGCACGCCCAACCTGGAAAGGCTTCCTCAAGGTCAGCCTGGTGAACATCCCCGTGAAGGTGTTCCCGGCCACCGAATCCGCGGCCACGATCTCCTTCAACCAGCTCCACGCCGAGTGTCAGACGCGCATTCAGCAGAAGCGCTGGTGCTCGCACTGCGACCGCGAGGTGCCGCACTCGGAGATCGTCAAGGGCTACGAGTTCGAAAAAGGCCGCTACGTCGTTGTCAGCGACGACGACATCCAGAAGGTGCGCGTGGAATCGACGCGGGTGATCGATCTGGCGCAGTTCACCGACGAGACCGAAATCGATCCCATCTACGTCGATCGCGCTTACTACCTGGCGCCGGATGGCCCGGTTGCGTCCGATGCGTTTGCCGTGATGCGCGAGGGAATGGCGGGGAAAGCGGGCATCGGCAAGGTGGCGCTGTACGGCCGTGAGTATCTCGTCGCCGTGAAGCCGCAGAAGAAAGGCCTCGTGATGTACACCCTGCATCACGACGCGGAGATCCGGAGCATCGACGAGGTCGAGGAGCTCAACTCGGTGCCGTCGAAGGTGAAGCCCGAGGAGATGAAGCTCGCGAAGCAGGTGGTCGCGACGTTCGACAGCGAGCTGAACCTGAAGGACTACAAGGACGAATACCGCGAAGGGCTGCGCAAGATCATTGACGCCAAGATCGCCGGCGAGGAGATCGTCGCGACGGAGATGCCGGAGCCGCCGAAGGTCGTGGACCTGATGGAGGCGCTGCGCAAGAGCCTCAACGCCGTCAGCACGGAGAAGAAGAAGCCGGTGAAAGCGGCGATCAAGAAGGCGAAAGCCAAGGCCGTTGCAAACGGCGCCAGAAAGCGCAAGGTCGGTTAGCCCTTCCGTACTGTCCGGCTTCAGCCGGCCCCCTCCTTCCGATCTTCTGGTTGATCTGGCCAACCAGATGAAGCACGATGCGTCGCCACTGAACGCAGGTGCTTCCTGCCTACGGCGAAGGAGCCTATATGAAGAGATGGTCGAGCCTGGTCCTGGTCATCGGCGCATGCGGGCTGGCTTCTGCTGTCGCCTGCACGAGCACGACCAGTAACTCGTCTTCAGATACCGCGGCAACGGCTGCGTCGGGCGCAGACGCTGAATGGTCGATGCCGAACAAGAACCAGTCGGCGACCCGCTACAGCACCGTCAGCGACATCAACACCGAGAACGTCAAGGACCTGCGCGTGGCGTGGTCATTCTCGACCGGCGTCCTGCGCGGCCACGAGGGCGAGCCGCTCGTCGTCGGCAGCACGATGTACGTGCACACGCCGTTCCCGAACAACGTCTACGCGCTCGATCTGTCCAAAGAGGGTGCACCGGTCAAATGGAAGTACACGCCGAAGCAGGATGCAGCGGTTATTCCTGTCGCCTGCTGCGACACGGTGAATCGCGGCGTCACCTATTCCAACGGCAAGATCTTCCTCAATCAGCTCGATACCAACACCGTGGCGCTCGATGCCGAGACCGGCAAGGAACTGTGGAAGGTGAAGCAGGGAGACTACCGCAACGGTCAGACGATGACCTCCGCGCCGATGGTGGTGAAGGACAAGGTGATCTCCGGCGTGTCGGGCGGCGAGTTCGGCGTGCGCGGTTTCGTGACGGCGAACGACGTGAACACCGGCAAGCAGGTCTGGCGGATGTACAGCACGGGGCCTGAGGAAGAGGTCGGGTTCCCCGGGTCCGTGGAGACATGGAAGGGCGACGAGTGGAAGCGCGGCGGCGGCACGACCTGGGGCTGGTACAGCTACGACCCCGAGCTCGACCTCTTCTACTACGGCACCGGCAATCCGGGCTCGTGGAATCCCGATCAGCGGCCGGGCGACAACAAGTACTCGATGACGATCTTCGCGCGGAATCCCGACACCGGGAAGGCGGTGTGGGCGTACCAGAAGACGCCGCACGACGCGTGGGACTACGACGGCATCAACGAGAACGTCCTGGTCGATCTCAATATCAACGGCGCGATGCGCAAGGTGCTCGTCAACTTCGATCGCAACGGCTTCTCGTATGTCCTGGATCGAAAGACCGGCGAACTGCTGCAGGCGAATCCGTTCGTATTCGTCAACTGGGCCAAGGGCGTGGACCTCAAGACCGGCCGGCCGATCGAGGATCCGGAGAAACGAACTTCGGCGACGAAGAACACCAAGGACATCTGCCCGTCGGCGATGGGCGGCAAGAATCAGCAGCCGGTCTCCTACTCGCCACGTACCGGCTACTTCTACGTGCCCACCAACAACCTCTGCATGGATTACGAGGGCGTCGAAGTCAAATACCAGCAGGGACAGCCGTACGTTGGTGCGATTGTCGTCAGCAAGCCGGGCCCCGGTGGCAACCGCGGGGAGTTCATCGCCTGGGATCCCACGACGGGCAAGAAGGTGTGGGGGATCAAAGAGGGTCTCTCGGCGTGGGGAGGCGCGCTCGCGACGGCCGGTGATGTGGTCTTCTACGGCACGATGGAGGGTTGGTTGAAGGCGGTGAACGCCAAGACCGGCGACGTCCTGTGGAAGTTCAAGACGCCGTCGGGGATCATCGGTAATCCGATGACATACAAGGGGCCCGACGGAAAGCAGTACGTCGCGGTGCTCTCGGGTATCGGCGGCTGGTCCGGGATCGGCGTCGCTGCCGATATGAGCCTCGAGGATCCGACGGCTGGATTGGGCGCGATCGGCGCGTTCAAGGATCTGGCGAACTTCAGCAACCAGGGTGGCGTGCTGACGGTATTCGCCTTGCCATGATCCGACGCCTCCTGGCGTGTGTCTGCGTGCTGCTCCTCTGTCCGGGCCTTGCGGCCGCGCAGGGCGGGGGGCAGTTCCGCGTGTGTGCAGACCCCGAGAACCTGCCGTTTTCGAATGACAGGCTCGAGGGGTTCGAAAACCGGATTGCCGAGCTGATCGCGAAAGACTTCGGTGCCACACCAAGCTACATCTGGTGGGGGCAGCGGCGCGGGTTCATCAGGAACACGATGAACGCAACGCTCAAGGAAGGGCGCTGCGACTTCGTGATGGGCGTCCCCGACAAGTACGACCTGGTGCTCACGACCAGGCCGTACTATCGTTCGACCTACGTATTCGTGTACCCAAAGGGCAAGGGGTTGACGATCGCGTCGCTCGACGACCCGGCACTCAAGAAGTTGAAGATCGGCGTCCACCTCCTGGGCGACGACTACACCAATCCTCCGCCCGTGCACGAGCTCTCGAAGCGGGGCATCGTCGCCAACGTGGTCGGGTTCAGCACCTTCTATTCGGCGGACAACCCGCCAAGCTCGATCATCGACGCCGTGGCGAGTGGCCGGGTCGACATTGCGATCGTATGGGGGCCGCTGGCCGGGTATTTTGCGCGGCGTCAGCGCGTCGCCCTGGAACTCGTGCCGATTCCGTCCGGCAAGGGCGACCTTCCGTTCGCGTTCGACATCGCCATGGGTGTGAAGCGAGGCAACGACGCGCTGCTCAGGCAGTTGGAGAAGGTGCTCGACCACCGGCAGGCGGAGATCACCAAGATTCTCAAGGACTACGGTGTACCGCTCCTTGAACGAAAGGTCGCTGCGAGACGATGACGCTGCGCTGGATCGGTTCTTCCGCGGTGCTTTTTGTCGCGGTTATAGGGTTGCATGTTCACCGCGGCCTGCCGCTTCATGCCGAATTGATGGCGGCCCCGCAAGCGAAGTCCGAGACGTACAGCGACGTGTACAACGGATGGAAATGGTGGCACGTCTACTGTTACCGCTGCCACGGCGTTGACGCCGTGGGCACCACCAATGCTCCGAACCTGACGGACCCGGCAAAGCGACTCACCGCGCGCGAGTTTCTTCGCATCGTCCGGAATGGGGTTCCCGACAAGGGCATGCAGGCCTGGAACAAGCTGCTCGACGACAAGCAGATCGCTCAGGTCGAACTCTATGTGCGGGCCAGAACCGACAAGGTGCTGCCTGCGGGACGGCCCGACGAAGTCGGACCGAATGGCGGCCCCTGGGTGCCTCCGGCCGGCTGGCCGAAACGCTGAGACCGGTCGTCCGTAGTGTCCGGCTTCAGCCGGACCTGAACTTCCGTAACGACCGGCGGGTAATGATCATCATGACGGTCAAAGCAAACCGTGGAACTCGAGTGTTGGCTGTCGCGCTGTTGGCGTTAGCCAACGTGCGTGCTCAGACGCCAGCCACGTTTGAAGTCGCGTCGGTCAAGGCCAACAAGTCAGGCGCGAATCAGGTCACGATCAACTGGCAGGGCGGCGTCACGCTGATTAACGTGCCGCTCCGGGCGATCGTGCAGTTCGCCTACAACATCAACACGCCGAGCCGCCTCGTCGGCTATCCGGACTGGACGAACGTCGAACGCTTCGACATTCAGGCACGCGCGCCGGAGGGGATGAACGGCGTCGAGCAGATGCGGCCGATGTTGCAGGCGCTGCTCGCCGATCGGTTCAAGCTGGTCGCGAAGCTCGAGAAGCGCGAGCTTCAGAGTTACGCGCTGGTGAAGGCGCGAGCGGACGGCAAGCTCGGGCCGAACATCAAGCCTGCGGAGAAGCCGTGCGTCGGACCACGAGGCGAAGCCCCGCTCGGGATTCAATGTGTGCAGGGAGGCGCCGGTGGCGGGGCGAGGGCGATCGGCATCCCGATCGGCCAGCTGGCCCCGATGATTTCGCTCCTGGTCGGCCGGCCGGTCGTCGATCGCACGGGCCTCACAGGCATCTACGATCTGGAGCTGAAGTTCTCGGGCGATCGTGTGGACGGTGCGCTACCGGCCGATCCGAGTGCTCCGTCGATCTTCACCGCGCTTCAAGAGCAGCTCGGCCTGAAGCTCGAAGCGGAGCGCGAACTCGCCGAGGTCCTCGTCATCGAGAGGATCGAGCGGGCGACGGAGAACTGAGGACTAGAAGGATTGAGCCTTTTCGATCGGCGAGTTTAAGATCCACGGCACCGTGCCCCACATTCGACGCTCCGTCATGGTCAACGCAGGCCTTGCGCTGACCGCTGTCCTGCTGCTGTTCGTCATGGAACGGGTCACCGGCCGCATCCAGATCAACGAGGGCCGCGGATGGGACGGCGTCGACTACTCCAACATGCTCAATCGCTGGGATCACGGGACGGTGGATACGTCTCTCCGGCCGTTGGTGGTCGTCGCGAATCGTCCCGTCTATCGCCTGACCAGGGATCCGGTCACCGCGTTCCGCCTGATGAACTTTCTCTACATCGGCGTGCTCTGTTTCGCCGTCTGCCTGCTGTTCGACCGCTACTCGAGCGACGTCGCTGCGAAGGTCTTGCTGGTTCTGAACCTGTTCGTCACGATCGCGCTCGCCAAGTACGTCGCCTTTTATCCCGTGCTCATCGACGCTGGCGCCCTGGCGCTCGTGGTGCTGGCCATCTACTTCATCGTGGCAGGGAAGCGCCCGCTGGCTGCCGTTGCGGTAGCCGCTGCGATACTGGCGCGCGAGTTCGCAATCGCCACCATCGCGTTCGGCGTCGTGCGCGACCTCCGCCGCCGCGTGCCGGTGTGGGTTATCGCCGCCACGTATGCCCCGGCGATCGTGGTGTGGTTCTCCTGGCGCACGATGGTCGTGCAACGCTGGGCGCGTGATGGACGGGAGCCGCTCGGATATTCCGCCCTCATAGACAATCTCGAATACTGGAAGGATCCGTTCTTCGTCGCGCTGTTCGTCTATTTCGCGCTGACGATATTTGGCGGCGTCAGTCTGCTGGTGCTCGCCCGATTCGGCACGGCGTTGAGGCAGTGCCTGCGGGAACCGGAGTGGGCGGTGTACGGCGGGCTCGTGCTGGTGGCCGCCGCCATGGGTGACGCGGACCTGTGGCGCTACCTTGCGTATCTGCTTCCAGCTGCCGTGGTGCTGTTCGCGGTGTGTGCCGGCCACGCGCCTCCGCTGACGCTACGGGGCGCAGGGAAGGCCTCCATGTGGCGGTGGATAGTTACTGGCGCGCTCGTCTGTGTCGCAACCATCGCGACACAGCGTCCATTCCAGGCCATGGACGTCAAGGCCTACTTTCTCGATTGGTTCCCGTACTACATCCAGCAGGGCGAGAACGTGCCATTGCCGACGCTTCCGGCCTTGTGGCCGGTGTGGGGGTGGCGGTTCCTCATGACGACCGGCTTGCTGTGGCTGCTCGCTGTCTCCGCGCCTGTTTCAGCTGACGACGCTGTCGTGTGAGGTTTCGTTTGAGCTCCGAGTCGACGAGCTTCTCCAGCTTCTTCGTCAGCCGAGTGTCACCGTATGACGGAATCGGTCGCGGGAAACCCACTTCGATCGGCAGGCCAAACCACTCGAACGATTTGCCGCTCGTGTCGAGGACATGTCTGATGCCGCAAATGGCGCTCTGGAGCGCCTGGATGGCATCGACACCGTAGCCTGACTCGACGACGCGAATCCCGGCGCCTGAGATACGGAACGGACACTCCCAGTCGCGCTCCCCTTTCGGAAGCCGCGGCGCTCCGAGGGTGACGGTGACAGTCTTGGGTGCAGTCCCGCGCGTGGAGAGCTTTCGCTCACCAATCACCGGGCCAAACCCGCTCGATCTCATCTCCCCAGTCTCTTCCTCTCCGCGAGGATCAGATTGTATTCAGCCGTCCGCTTCCACACGCGGTTCGACATCTCGGTGAGATGCACCGCCTTGAGGCCGTAGTAGATGAACGCCGCGCCGAGCACGCCGACGACGCCGTAGCGGAGGGCGACGAGCGCCGTCTGGCCAAGCGATTCGCTGAATTCGCCGAGCACAAGGAACGTCACGACGCCGGCGGCGGTCAGCAGGGGGCCGGTAACGGTGCGGACGCCCCATGAGCCGACGCGCGAGTGTTTCTCCATCAGGCCGCCAACCGCCTGCAGCCGCTCGATGCCCGCGCGCACGGCCGGGATGTCGGTGCCGATCAACACGTCGCGCAGGCTGACCTGCGCGAGGCACGCGGTCGCCACCCTGCGATCGCCGCGCCAGCGCGATAGTTTCAGGATGCGCACGCGATAGCCAGGCATGCCGTTCTCGAGGAGCGTCACCAGCCGCGCTCGCGACTCGGGGGAGTGCTCACCCCATGTGGACACGATATCGATGTCCAGGTGGCGCGCGCTGGGAGTGAAGACGATCTCGTGGAGGTCGCCCGACGAGCGCTCCTGCACGTACGCGGCTGCGTGCGGGGCGACGTGCTCGTGCAGCATCGCCTCGTGATCCAGGCACGGAAGATGAGGCACGTCTGGACCCGCGCCGCGGTTCAACCGGTAGAGCTTGATTGCGAGAATGGGGCCGAAGTCCGCGAGGACCTCGAGAAGGCGCTGTCCGTCTTCTCTGGCGGTTCCGTTCAGAACCAGTCCCACAGGCCGATCCCGGAAGCCGTCGGATCATTCAGCCAGTCAGGGGGTACGAGCCACACGAACGCCAGGATGGCGATGACCCAGAGGTCGTACGGCAGCGTGGCGCGTTCGTCGCGCCAGAAGAAGGCACGTGAGAACGCGGCGGTCAGGGCGTTCGAGCCCGTGGGGACTGGCTTCGAATTGAGCACCAGATAGGTGTAGTGGATGCGGTTGGCGACCGTGATGATCGACAGCACCAGGATGACCCACAGGACGCCGGCCATCCGGTCGGTGAAGGCGCCGATCATGAAGAGGACAATGCGTTCGGGCCGTTCCATGAAACCGACTTTGCACTTCTCGATCAGCGACTCCGCGCGGGCGCGCGCGTAGCTGGTCATGATCGAGAACATCATAGCCAGTGCGGCCACCATGACATAGTCCGTCCGGCGCAGGTTCGCGTAGAGGTGGATCAGGCCCAGGAACAGCGCGATGTCCGAGAAGCGGTCGAGGGTGGAATCCCAGAACGCCCCGAAGCGCGAGACGGTGTTCGTGATGTGCGCGACCTTGCCGTCGATGAAGTCGAAGATGTTCGCGACGATCATGATCACGCCGGCGAGCACGAACCGATCGAGCGCCAGCGCTACCGCGGCCGCGACGTTGATCAGGACACCGATGAGCGTGAGCGTATTGGGGTGGATGCGCAGCGCGACGCTGGCTGCGATGATGGCGCGCATCGGGAACATGCACACGGTCCCGATGAAACCGGTAAAGGTCATCGTTTGTTAAACTTAATGGTTCGGATCTCTGGGAAAGACTCGCCATAGTAGCCCATGGCTGTGCAGGACCTCAAGGAACAGATTGTCAGGCTGCCCGAGCAGCCGGGGGTCTACGTGTGGGCAAACGCCGCCGGCGAGGTCCTCTACGTCGGCAAGGCTCGGTCGCTTCGCGACCGTGTCCGGAGCTACCTCGGAGCGCATGGCCTCAGCCCGCGCCATGACGCCCTGCTCGACGAGATCGGCCGGCTCGAGGTCATCGTCACCGACTCGGTGATGGAAGCGCTGGCGCTCGAGAACAACCTGATCAAGCAGCGGATGCCGAAATACAACATCCTGCTGCGCGACGACAAGAACTACCCGTACCTGCAGTTGACGACCACCGAGGCGTTTCCGCGGGTGCTCGTGGCCCGGAGCGTCGAGAAGACGGGGGACTTCTACGCCGGACCGTTCCTGCCCGCCAAGATCGCCCGCCGGACGATGGCCCTGACGCACAGGCTGTTTGGCATCCGCTCCTGTAACGAGGTCATCACGGGCAAGCGCGGGCGGCCCTGCCTGGAATACGACATCAAGCGCTGCATCGCGCCGTGCGTCGCGGAGATCTGCTCGGAGGAACAGTACGGGGTGGCGGTTGAGAACACGAGACTGCTGCTCGAAGGCCGGAACGACGAACTGATCGACACGCTCCGCGATCGAATGGTGGATGCGTCCTCCGGGCAGCGGTACGAGGAGGCGGCGCATCTCCGCGACGCGATGCGCACGGTACAGGTCCTCCGGGACCGCCAGCAGAAGGTCGCGACAGCCCAGCTTGGCGATCGCGATGTCTTCGGCCTCAAGGTCGGTCCCAGTGGCGGCACCATACATGTCTTCGCCATGCGCGGCGGGCGCGTCGTCGAGCGGGTGGAGCTGGCGACGGATCCCGGCGCGTTGGAGGGCGGCGAGATCGACGTCCTGCAGGCAGCGCTCGGGCAGTTCTACGAAGTGCGTGTTCCACCGGCAGAGATCAACCTGCCGCTCGACATCGACGACGCGGATGCGATGGAGGAGTGGCTGTCGTCGCGGGCTGGGCGGCGTGTGAAGATTCTCGTCCCGCAGCGCGGCGACAAACGGGCACTCGTCGAGCTCGCCACCCGGAACGCGGAGCTGTCGTATCGGACGCGATTCAACGAGCTGACGACCGCGCACTTCGAAGCACTCGAAACGCTGCGGAGTGTGCTGGCCCTGCCGGCGATTCCGCGCCGGATCGACTGCTTCGACATCTCGACGATCCAGGGCAGCGAGACCGTGGCGTCGATGGTCGTCTGCGAAGACGGCCGGATGAAGAAGAGCGAGTACAAGAAGTTCAGAGTGCGCGGATCAAGTCCCAACTCCCAACTTCCAACTCCCAAGCCCGATGACTTCGCGGCAATGCGTGAGGTCGTATATCGGCGCTATCGGAAGGTGCTCGAGGACGGTGGGCCGTTTCCGGATCTGATCCTCATCGACGGTGGCAGGGGACAGCTATCGGCGGCGTATGAGGCACTGGAAGGTATCGGGCTTGGGAATCTGGTGGCTGTCGGCATCGCGAAGAAGGAAGAAGTGGTCTTCACGCGCGAGAGGCCAGAGCCGGTGGTCCTGCCAGAACATGATCCGGCACTCCTTCTGATTCAGCGGATCCGGGACGAGGCCCACCGCTTCGCCATCACCTTCCATCGCAAGGCGCGGTCGATGCGCGACCTCCGGTCCGAGCTCGACGAGGTTCCGGGAATCGGGCCGCGGCGGCGGCGAGCCCTGCTGCGCGCCTTTGGCAGCCTGGCGGGGGTCCGGCGCGCCACAAGGGAAGAGCTCGAGTCCGTCGTCGGCGCAAAGACGGCGAGCGCGGTCATCGATTACTTCGCGCGGTCGACCTAACCTAGTAGATACGCACTATTGCCGAGGTTGGAGTCGGCGCGTAGATTGACGCGCGTGCCGCACATCAAGGTATCTCCCGATGTGCCCGGAATCCGGGCGCTACTGCTGGCGCGCCCGGAAACAGCGGGCCCGCTGACCGATCTCACGCAAATCCTCCTGCATGCGCCCAACAGCCTCACTCGCGGCGAGCGAGAACTGATCGCCGCGTACGTCTCGCGGCTCAACGACTGCACGTTCTGCTGCACCAGCCACGCCGCGATCGCGGCCTGTCTTCTGGACAGCGAGAAGCTCGTCGACGCCGTTCTCGTAAGCCCAGACACGGCGCCGGTGTCCAGCAAGATGAAGGCGCTCCTGACGATCGCGGGGCTCGTCCAGCAGAGCGGACGGGCGGTCCGGGCCGAGGACGTCGCCCGGGCGCGCCGCGAAGGGGCAACCGATACCGAGATCCACGACACCGTCCTCATCGCGGCGGCGTTCTGCATGTTCAACCGCTACGTCGACGGGCTCGACGCATGGACACCAACCGATGCTGACGGGTACCGCCAGCGCGCGCAGTTCGTCGCCGAACACGGCTACGGCCCACCGCTGCCGGCGGCCCTCATCGCTTCAAACCGCAATACCTGACGCGTCATTTTTGTCCGAGGTAGACCCCATGATTTCGAGACTCCGATGGCGGAAGGCTGTTCTCTGCGCTCTCGCTCTGCTGCTCGTGGCGCGCGCCGCCAGCGCGCAGCTGGCCGTGGCGACGCTCGAGGGCCGGGTGACCGATCCGCAGAACAGGCCTGCACCCGGTGCGGCCGTGACCGTACGGAACGTCGGCACTGGTGTCACCTGGTCCGCGACGAGTTCTGCTGACGGGCATTTTTCGGTCCGCATGCTCCCGCCGGGCACCTACGCGGCGGACGTGCAGCTCGCCGGCTTCGCGCCCTGGCGGTCCGAGGGCCTTACGCTGCGAGTCGGGCAGGAACATGCGCTGAATGTTCAGCTCCGTCTCGGGCAGGTCCAGGAAACCGCTGCCGTGTCCGGCACCCGCGTTCTCAACACCACGGTCGACGGCGTGCTCGACGCCGGTGAGATCGATGCTCTTCCGCTCAACGGCCGCAACTTCCTCGAGCTGGCCCTGCTGGTGCCGGGCAACGTTGCCACGCCGGTGTTCGATCCGACGAAGACGAACAGCGTGCTGATCTCGTCTGCCGGTCAACTCGGCCGAGGCGGCAACATCACGATCGACGGTCAGGACAGCAATGACGACGTGGTGGGCGGACCACTGCTGAACCTGCCGATCGACGCCGTTCAGGAATTCCAGATCGCCACGAATCGCTTCGGCGCCGACATCGGCCGCTCTGCCTCGTCAGTGATCAACGTCGTCACGCGTTCGGGATCGAACGTCACACGCGGATCAGCCGGCTTCTTCGCGAGAGACGATGCCTGGCAGGCGCTGCCGTCAACGATTGACGACAGCGACGACATGCCGCCGTTCAGCCGGCGCCATGTATCCGGTGCGATGGGGGGGCCGATCCAGAGGGATCGGCTCTTCTGGTTTGGGGCAACCGAGTACCGCCATCAGGACGGCGGAATCCAGGTTGGCACACGTGACACGACCGCACGGACGATCCGCACCAGCTTTGCCGAGGCGCCGCTGCGCGACAAGCTCTGGTCGCTTCGCCTCGATACCGGCGGCGGTGCGAACCGCTTCATGTTCCGCTACGCGGGAGAATGGGCCAACGACACCGCCAGCAGCGCCGGCGAGCGCGCGCTGGGATCTGCGTCGCAGCGGCAGGAAGCCCTGAACCGCTACAACAGCGTGCTGGGAACGTGGACCTCGGTACGCTCGTCCAGGTTCATCAACGCGCTGAGCGTCAGCGTCAGCACGTTCTACAACCAGACGCTTCCAGTCTCGACGGCACCGCAACTGACATTTCCAAGCCTCATCGACGGCGCGTCGTTCCGCATGCCGCAGGAAACGCTGCAGACCCGCTGGCAGTTTGCGAACACGTCAACGCTGGCGGCCGGGAACCACAGCGTCCGGTTCGGTGGTGAGGTCCAGCGCATCGACGGCGAGTTCCGTCTCGGCGTGTTCCAGCAGGGACGCGTCGAGCTGGTCCAGGACTTTCCGTCGTTCGATCACACCGGCGACGGCCGCATCGACGACAACGACCTGCTGTTCGCGGTGACGCTGCGAAGCGGAAAGCCGAATCAGGCGCTCATCCTGCCCGACTCCGACAACACGCACTACGCCGCGTTCATTCAGGACGACTGGGCCGTGAACAGCCGGCTGCAGATCAACGCCGGGCTTCGCTACGAGCTCGATACCGAGGTGAACAACCAGAGCCGGGTGGACGAGCTGAATCCGATCGTGCAGCCGTTCGTGACCGGCGAGCGGAAACGCGACACCAACAACTTCGCGCCGCGGATCGGCTTTGCGTGGAGTGCTTCGGATGACGGGCTGCTCGTTCGGGGCGGCTACGGCATTTACTACGACCGCGTCGTGCTCCAGATCCAGTCGCTCGAGCGTGGTCTCGACGGCCGGGCGCTGCCGATCGAAGTCCGCGCCGGCAACGTGTTCTTCGTGGATCCGAACACGGGGCTGTTGCCGCCGTTTGCGCCCACCGTCTCGAACCCGTTCACCGGCTTCATCTTGCCTGGCGCCGGCGCGTCGGGTATCAACATCATCGATCCGCGGCTGAAGAATCCGATGGTGCACGAGTTCCATATCGGTGTGGAGCAGCCGCTGCTGGGTGGGCGCGCACGCGCGGACGTGCTGCACAACCGGGGCCGGCATTTCCTGATAGGCCGAACCGTCGGCGAAGTGTTCAACCCGGTCGTCGGCGGCCCCGACCGCGTGGTGAACATCGAGTCGAGCGCGCGCACGGAGTACGACGCGCTGATCCTGGAGATGGAGCGCGGAATCGGACCGCATCGGATTCGTGCCGGCTACACGGTGTCCCGGGCGATGAACTACGCGAACGACGACCAGATTCCGTTCCTGAACGGACCGATCGATCCCACCGATCTCGATCGGGAGTTCGGTCCCGCGCCGATCGATCGACGGCATAAGTTCGTCGCGTCAGGCCAGGCACAGCTCCCGGGCGCTGTGACCGTGTCGGCGCTCTTCACGGCCTCGTCAGGCGTGCCGATGGACATCATGATGCCGGACGGGCAGACGCGTATCCCGACCATCCAGAGGAATGCGGGCGGCCGCCGCTTCGAGACCGCCAGCGAGCTCAACGCGTTCATCACCCAAACCAATGCGACGGGCGGCGTCAATGGCGTTCTGCTGCCGCTGGTGCCAGACAACGCGCGCTTCAACGACGCGTTCAGCTCGCTTGACCTGCGCGTCTCGCGACCCTTCGCGCTCGGATCCACGTTCCGTATCGAGCCGATGCTCGAGGTGTTCAATCTGTTCAACACCACGAACATCCTCGGTCTGACCACGGTGAACTATTCGGGCTACTCGAACGTGCTGGTTCGAGACTCCGACGATCCGGCGTCGGCCGGCTACCTGCGCTCGAGCAGTTTCGGTCAGCCGGTGACGACGGCCGGAGGTGTCTTCGGCTCAGGCGGGCCGCGGGCCATGCAGCTGGCGGTGCGAGTCATCTTCTGATGACCCACGTATCGCCACGCCGCCTCACGACGTGGGCGGCTACGGCGATGGTGGTGACCAACGTGGTTGGCGTCGGGATCTTCCTGACGCCGGCTGCGATGATGCGTTCGGTCGGCGGCCTCGGCCCGGCCCTCCTTGTGTGGGCCGTGGTGGGACTCCTCAGCGTCGCCGGTGCCCTCTGCTATGCCGAGCTGACGACGCGATTTCCCACAGCGGGTGGCGGTTACGTCTTCCTGAGGGAAGCGTTTGGCTCCAGGGCCGCATTCGTCTACGGCTGGATGTCGCTGCTGGTGACCGATCCCGGCATCACGGCGGCGCTTGCGATCGGCCTCGCGCAGTACCTCCTGGCGGCGACCGGCTCCTCCATACCACTTACACCGGTGGCCGTTGCCGCGGTGTGTGCATTCGGAGCGTTGACGCTCGCCGGCCGCGGCGCCAGCAGCCGCATCCTTCGATGGACGGCCGCGGCGAAGCTCACCATCGTCGCCATCCTCGTCGGGGCGGGCATCCTGCGCTCGGGTTCAGCGGCCGCGTCGCTTGCGGACTCGACGCAGACGGCGGCAATCGGCATGGACACGCTGGCTCCAGCGGTGATCGCCGCGTTCTTCGCGTTTGGCGGCTGGTGGGAGCTCGGGCGGATGAGCGAGGAGGTCGAGGCACCGCGCCGTGCAATGCCCAGGGCCCTGATCGGCGGCGTGGCGATCGTGACGGTCATCTACGCCCTCATTACGATGGCGTATGCGCTGAGCACGTCCGGTCGAATTGCCGGCGGGAGTGACGAGGCCTTCGTGGCGGACGTGGGGCGGGCCCTTTTCGGGCCGCGCGCAGGGCAGGCGCTGGCGGTGATCGTCGTCGTGGCAGTCTGCGGCAGCCTTGCGGCGACCCTTTTCGCGTCGCCGCGCATGTACCTGGCGATGTCGCGCGACAAGGTCTTTCCGGGATCGTGGTTGCGATTCGACGAGGAGCGCGGGGCCGCGCCCGGCGCGACGCTGATTCAGGTGGGCCTGGCGTGCGTCCTGCTTGCGCTCGGCACGTTCGAGCAGATCCTCGGCTATTTTGTGCCGGTCACTGTTTTCTTCCTTGGACTCTCCGCGGCGGCGCTGTTCCGGCTTCCGCGGCCCGGAGACGACGAGAAGGTGTTCCGGACGCCGTGGTACCCGTTACCGCTGCTGTTGTTTCTGCTGCTGATCGGAGTCGTGCTGGTGTTGTTTGCCGCCGGGCGGCCGCGAGCGACGTTCATCGGCGCCGCGATCGCACTCGCCGGCGTCCCTGCGTCGTTCCTCGTCATCCGCCGGACGTAGTGTCCGCCTTCAGGCGGACCGTTCGCACCGTAAGATCCAATCTCAGATCAATTCTCAAGCTTCGTACTTCGCGATCGCGCGTGCTACCGTCCGCGTCGCTGATGTCTCCAGCCCCCCGCATCCTGGTGCTCGTGTGCGCGAGCGCTGTCATCTCGCTCTTCATGGTCGGCCCCGCGGCAGCGCAGGGCGACACCCGTGAACGATCGGGTGAAGAGCTCTATCGAGTTGCGTGCGCGGCGTGCCATGGCCCGGACGGCACGGGTGCTCCGCAGTCGCAGGTCGGTTTCGACGATCCCCTCCCTGACTTCACCGAGTGTTCCTTCAATACGGCGGAAGCGGCGGCAGACTGGTTCGCCATCGCACATGAGGGTGGGCCGGTGCGCGCGTTCAGCCGGAAGATGCCGGCCTTCGGCGGGGCGCTGACTACCGCCGAGCTCGAACGGGTCGTCGACCATGTACGCGGCTTCTGCGACGACTCCTCCTGGCCACGTGGCGACTTGAACTTTCCGCGCGCACTCGTCACCGAAAAGGCCTTCCCGGAGAACGAAGCGCTACTCACGACGTCGATTCAGAAGGGCGCGGCGCGCGAGTTCACGAACGAGATTCTCTACGAGCGGCGCTTCGGCGCCCGCAACCAGTTCGAGATCGCCATCCCGCTTGCGATGCAGGCGGGTGAAGGGAGCCAATGGTTCCGCGGCCTGGGCGATGTCGCCGTGGCGGTCAAGCGGGTGCTCTTCCACAGCATGAACAGCGGAACGATCCTCAGCGCGGGCGGGGAAGTGGCGCTGCCAACCGGCAAGGAAAGTGAGGGCCTCGGCGGTGGCGTCATGAAGTTCGAACCATTCCTCCTGGTCGGCCAAGTGCTGCACGGCAACGCCTTCGTGCAGTCGCAGGCCGGCGCGGAGATTCCACGCGACCGCGACAAGGCGGAGACAGAGGCCTTCTGGCGGGGCGTCGTCGGCACGACGTTCATGCAGGGCCAGTTTGGCCGGAGCTGGACGCCGATGCTGGAGTTCGCCGCGGTCCGCGAGCTGGAAAGCGGGAAGAAGGTCGAGTGGGACGTCCTGCCGCAGATGCAGGTGTCGCTGAGCAAGCGGCAGCACATCCTCGCCTCGGCCGGCGTCCGGATACCGGTCACCGAGCGCGGAGAACGGCACTGGCAGGTCCTGACCTACCTGTTGTGGGACTGGTTCGATGGCGGGTTGAGGGACGGGTGGAAATGACGCGCTGGCACGTGGTGGTCGCGGTTGCCGTGTGGGCGTCGGCGGTGATGGTGCAGCCGCATGTCACGGCCCAGACACAAACCGAATCGGCGCGGGCGCACCAGGGCGTGGAGTTCGCCACGTCTGACAACTGCCTGGCGTGTCACAACGGCCTCATCTCCAGCAACGGCGAGGACGTCTCCATTGGCGTCGCCTGGCGCGCGTCGATGATGGCCAACTCGTCGCGCGATCCGTACTGGCAGGCCTCCGTCCGGCGGGAGACGCTGGACCACCCGTCTCATGCGGATGCGATCCAGGACGAGTGCGCTATCTGTCACATGCCGATGGCCCGTGCGGCCGCGCACGCGAGTGGTGGACGCGGCAGGGTGTTCTCGCTTGCGCCCGGCGGGCGAGGCGACTCGGACGAGCATCGGCTTGCGGCCGACGGCGTGTCGTGCACGCTCTGCCATCAGATCGGCCCGGAGCGGCTCGGCACTCGCGAGAGCTTCGTTGGCGGGTTCACGCTGGCGCCCCGCACGCCGGACGGCCTCCGGATCTTTGGTCCATACGACATCGAGCGCGGCCTGAAGAGAACCATGCATTCCGCGACGGATGCGACGCCGGAGAAGGCGGACCATCTGCGCCAGTCGGAAGTGTGCGCCACGTGTCACACGCTCTACACGGAAGCGTTTGGTCCGAAAGGCGAAGTGATCGGCTCGCTCCCGGAGCAGATGCCGTATCTCGAATGGCGCCACAGTGCCTTCGCCCGGGAAAAGACCTGCCAGTCGTGTCACATGCCGGACGTCGAGTCCACGCCGATCGCATCGGTGCTCGGCGAACCGCGCGAACGCCTGGCGCGGCACACGTTCCTCGGCGGCAACTTCTTCATGCTGCGGATGCTGAACCGGTTCCGCGCGTCGCTGGGTGTCACGGCGCCAGCGCCCGAGCTCGACGCCGCGGCGCGCGCGACGCTGCGGCAGCTCGAGTCCGACACAGCGGGCATCGCAATCACCCGTACGAGCGTCGCTGCCGGGCGCCTCGAGGCGGAGGTGGAGGTCCGCAACCTGACCGGGCACAAGCTGCCGACCGGCTATCCGTCCCGACGCGTCTGGGTCCACCTCTCGGTGCGTGACGCCAGCGGCGCGGTCGTTTTTGAATCGGGCGCCGTCGATGCGCAGGGGCGAATCGCCGGCAACGACAACGACGCGGACCCGAAGCGCGTCGAGCCTCATTACGACGAGATCCGCGGTGGCGATCAGGTGCAGATCTATGAGGCGGTGATTGCCGGCCGCGACGGCGCGGTGACGACCGGGCTGCTGACGGCGACGCAGTATGTGAAAGACAACCGGCTGCTGCCTCGCGGATTCGACAAGGTGAAGGCCGATCCTGACATTGCGGTCCATGGAGAGGCGGCGCAGGACGCCAGCTTTACGGCTGAGGGCGACAGGCTTCGCTACAACGTACCGGTGAAGGGCAGTGGTCCGTTCAGCATCGAAGCCGAGCTCCGCTATCAGCCGATCTCGTTCAGGTGGGCCGACAACCTGCGCGGCTACAAGGCGGCCGAGCCTCAGCGCTTCGTGTCGTACTACGACGCGATGGCTGCGGCCTCATCGACGGTTTTGGTGCGGGCGACGGCTGTCCTCAGATGACGGCATTACTCCGTGTTGGACCGTCCATCGCTGGTGTACCCTTTACGGCACCGGAGGAGACACACGATGGCTGATGCATCGGCTGCCAACCAGAGAAAGATCCTCTCCAATCAGCGCGAAATTCTCGGGAATCAACGGACGATCATGGCGAACCAGAAACGTATCGAAGGGAACCAGGGGAAGATCCTCGCGAATCAGAAGCGAATCCTGGGCAAACTCCGCTAAGGCGGCTTCGTACAGCCGTGACGGACGAGGGCGCACGTACAAGCCGCTGATGGAACACGCGCGGTTGGTCGTTGTGCTCTCGTACATCGCGGCAGCTCCTAGAACGCATTCCCGATGAACGGCAGCATCCTCCCGAAGTAGAGCACCATCAGCCACGATCCCATCGACACGGCGCCGGCGATCTTGAAGCTGGCCGGCGTGTCCTCGCCCGCGGCGAGCGTCAGCATCCGCTTCCCCTGCCTCGTCTCGAAGATCGCCACGTTGATGATGGCGACGGCGAGGAACAGGAGCTTGTAGTACCAGGCGCTGTTGTAGACGTACTGCCCCGGGGCGCCGATGAAGAACAGGACCCCGGTGATCAGATTGATGACGACGCCGAGGACCGCCCACTTGCGCACCTGCATCACGGCGCTCACTGGCACCGATTTCAGGAAGCCCATGAGGCGCAGGTCCATCAGTCCGGCGCCGCCGATGAGCAGCGCCAGCCCGATGAAATGGAGCATCTCGCAGATCGGCCAGAGCACTGGCGACATCGACATCGCCTGCGACAGCGAAGTGGCCTTCAACCAGTCGACGATGGCTTCGGTCATGACTGAGCTCTCCTAGACGGCATAGGCCATCCATCGGCCTGTGGCGATTGCGGCCACCCACAGCGCGATCGAGACGAAGGCCATTGCCTTGATGACGGGGCCGGCAGCATCCATTTCGACGGCGCGGCCATACAAGCGGCGCTTGAGCATGATGATCAGCGCCACACCGGCGGCGATGATCGCCAGCTTCGACATGAACAGCCTGGTCGTGCCCTTTGCCGGATCGGCGACGAAGAGCAGGACGCCGCTCACCGCGTTCACCCAGAAGCCGGCCCACATGATGGGGAAGGCTCGAGACAGCACCGCCAACGGCAGCGCGCGAGCAAAGCCGAGCACGCGCAGATCGACCATCCAGTTCGCGCCGACGAGAACCGCCAGGCCGAGCGTGTGCAGCGTGAGGATCGTCGGATAGGCCCAGATCGAGGGCGACTCACGCACCCACGTCGAGAACCCGGACGACTCGAGCGACGAAAGCAGCTCGCTCATGGGTGGCTGTGCCGTCGCGGCGGCTCAGGCGCCTGAGGCAGCGGGCCCCAGAGACCGAGGAAGAAGATCGCTGTCGCGCCAAGCCACAGCGCGATGGCCAGCGGGATCGCCAGAGGCCGGGTGAGGACAGCGTACCCGGTGAAGGCGATGCACGCGGCCATCACGATCATGACGAGGCGCGCGGCGAACGTTTCGAGACGGAAGGTGGTCAACGGATCGATGTGCATGGCGATTACTCCCCGATTACTCCCCGACGGCTTTGCACCCGGGCATCTCCTCCCAGTGCGGACAGTTTTCGCATTCCTCTTCGGTCACGCCGCGCCGCTCGCCGGTGCGCACGCAGACCCAGAGCTTCTCGGGCTGCAGCTGGTCCTGCACGCCGATCAGGCGGTAGCCGGGCCGGCTCCAGCGGCAGTCCCAGATGGTTTGAAGAGTGGCGACGGATGTGCGGGACATGACGGCCTCCTGTTCCTAGCTGTCCTGAAGGTTGAACGTCAGCACGACGGTGAGCACGAACTGCTCCGGCTGGCCGTTGAGGATCAGCGGCCGGTAGCGCCACTGCTTGACGGCCGCTATCGCGGCGCCGTCCAGCAGCGGGTTCCCCGAGCGCAGCACCGTGAGGGCGACCACGTGGCCCTCCTTGTCGACCTGTGCCTCGAGAATTACCGTGCCCCTCACGCGTGCGTTGACGGCGATCTCGGGATAGATCGGCTCGACGCGATGCGTGAGCTCCGGCGGCTTGATCTGCCCGCCGACACGCAGAGGCGCGCGCGGCGGTGGCGGCGGCGCCGCTGCCGGAGGTGGAGGTGGAATCTCGCTCAGAAGGCCGCCAACGACGCCCCCGACGACGCCGCCCGGAATGCCGCCTTCGACACCACCGGGAACGCCGATATCGCCCTCATCAATCGGACGTTCCGGCGCGATGGTGGATGGCGGTTCAACGGGTGCGGCGTCCGGCGAGGGCGTCGGACGCGCCTGCGCGGGCGTTGCCCTGGTCGCCGTGGGCGCAGGCGGTGGCGGCGGTGGCGGCGGCCCGGGAGCCTCGGCGACGAACGCGATCATCGTCGGCACTTCGGGCAGCGCGCCGGTGAAGAAGAGCACCGGCACGACGACGGCCGTCACGAGCGCGAGCTGCGCCGACGTCGAGATCAGCATCGGCACCGCGTGGTTCGACGGGATGTGCTGAGTCTGGCCGGTGATTGAGTCGAACATGATCGCCTCCGGGCGATACCTCAAGTTGTGCAAGCTCGTCGCCACCGTGCCGGCGATGGCGCCATGCGGAATTCATTCGTCAAATCTGCGATCGATGGAGAGTGCGCCCGGAAGGTGCCGCGTGATTTTTCGCGGAGGTGGGGAATAGGGCACGAAGCACTCTTCGTGCCCTGTCGTGCGTCGCTAGCGCGCGGCGGGCAGCGCGTCTCTGAGGATGTCGACGACCAGATCGGCGTGAACGTCGACCAGCACGAGGTCACGATTCACGAAACGGAACCGGAGTTCGTCCGGGAGTGCAGGCAGCACCGCACGCAGCGCCGGCCACACTTCTTTGTCTCGCGCAGGCGGGAACCGGCCGTTGACCTCGGGTAGAGCCACCCAGGGCCGGTACCCCGCGTTGATTGCCGCCAGGACTTCCGCCGCCGTATATCCATTGTCGGTAATCGCGCGGTGCAGCCGGCGCGTCAGCACGTAGGCAGCGGCCGGGGTGAAGACGTTGCCTTCCTGCTTGAACGGTCGCGCGTCGGCGATGGCGTTATGCAGCACGTCCACGGCTGCTGACATGTCTTCCGGATCTTCGAACAGCTGCTCTGGCGGCAGCGCCCGCTCGAGCCGCCGGTGCAGACGGACGTAGTGGCCAACCCTTTCTTCGAAGCCCTCGAGCATTCGCTCTTCGTGAAGGAATGCCGGCAGCACGTCGAGCTGACAGGCAGGCGGCCGTGTGGGGGTGGGAACCAGGATGAACGGCAGAACGATCCAGGCCAGCATGGTAGGAGCCCTCCGCTTCGAGCGATCGGCAGCAACCGTGCCACGCCTCATCTGCGCAGGGATCGTCCATTTCACTCGCGCGGATGTCGCCGCCGCGCGTAATCGTTCGCAGTCGCGCGTGATTGTTCACGACTGGCAGATCCGTCACTGGACGCACGGTTGGAAATCAGATGACGATAGGCCGACGTGATGGAAGCCATCTCTGCTCCGGACTCGCTCTGGGAGGTCGCGGGGCGCCTGGGGCTCGCGACGCTTCTCGGCGCCGGCATCGGGCTGAACCGCGAGTGGCTGAGAAAACCAGCCGGCTTGCGCACGAACGCGCTCGTGGCGCTCGGCGGGGCACTCTTCACAATCATCGGACTGCTCCTGAATGCCCGCGACCTGACGTCAGCCAGCCGGATCCTTCAGGGTGTCGCCGCGGGGATCGGCTTCCTTGGGGCCGGCGTCATCATGCGACGGCCGGAGAGCAGCGACGTCCAGGGACTGACGACTGCGGCGGCGATCTGGATCGTGTCCGCGATCGGCATCGCCGTCGGTGCCGGCCTCTGGCGAACGAGCGTCATCGCGCTTGGCATCGGACTCTTCGTGCTCATCATCGGCGAGGCGGTCGATCGCCTGATGCGCCGATAGGAGTCTGAGGCCCGCGGCATTCTTCGCGGACAGCGAGGGATTTTCCCGATAGTCCCGTCCGCGCTGTCGTGAAGTCGGCCTCGCGCCGCCCGTCGACGATCAACCCCATCTGGACTACCCCTTGCAGCCCGGCCGGTGTCGATGCGATGCCGCATGTCGCAGCACGCCTCGTGGAGGTCGTATGAGCAGAGCTGGTGTCGTCGTGGTGATTGCAGTGCTGGCAGCGGCCTCGTGCCGCGCACCGGATCCGCCGGAAGCGGCGACCGCGTTCACTCCACAGCCGTATGGCAACCTCGCGCAGGTGATGCGCGGCGTCCCGTTCACCTTCTCGAACATCGTCTTTGACGCGCAGTCGACCGATCCGGGTGCACCGCGCGACGCCGCTCAGGTGACGAGCAGCGCCACCGAGACATTCAAAAACGTGTACGGGGGGTGGCAGGAAGTCGAGAACAGCGCGCTGGCGCTCGCGGAGTCTGCGAATCTGCTGATGATTCCCGGACGGTTGTGTGAGAACGGCAAGCCGGTGCCTGTTCAGGACGAGAAGTATCGCAAGGCTGCCGAGGGGCTGGCGGCCGCCGGCCGTGCCGCGTACGACGCTGCGCGCTCGAAGAGCCTTGATGCGATGGTCCAGGTGAGCGAAACGGTCGCGGTCGCCTGCGCCAACTGTCACGAGCCGTACCGCGACTTCGACGATCAGCGCCAGCGCTGCACGCCCGGCGGCGTGACGTCGTCAGGAGACTAAGCCTTGTCGTCGCAGCGGGGGATTCACATCCGATTGATACCCGCTGCGCGGATCGATCGCGTCTGGCGTGAAGACCCGGTCACCGCCCTGGTGGCACTTCGATTGCGGTTGTAGACAGTGATTGCTGGCCGTGGTCGACCGGCATTCCGATGGCTCTGCCGAATCGGCACTTGAGGTCGATTGGCTATGCGTACCCTGGTAATCGCACTGACGTTGGCGTGTGGATTGGCCACGGCGCTCGATGCGCAACCGCTGGCCGGAGGGGTCCATACGGTCACGACGATCCAGGGCAATACGCTGCGGCAGCTCGGCTCGCGCTTCGGAGTTGACCCGGCCACCATCGCCAGCGACAACAACCGCGAGCTCAACCCGCCGCTGCACGCGGGCGAGACCCTCAGGATCGACAACCGTCACATCGTCCCGGCCTTCATGCCGGGAGCGATGCTCATCATCAACGTTCCGCAGCGGATGCTGTTCGTGCGGACCACCGACGGGAACGTGAGCGCGTATCCCGTCACCGTCGGCAAAGCGTCCTGGCCGACGCCCGTCGGATCATTCTCGATTGCGAAGAAGGAAACGAATCCGACGTGGGAGGTGCCGGCGTCGATCCAGGCTGAAGCACGGCGGGCTGGACGCTCCCTTCCGCGCAGCGTGCCGCCCGGACCCAGGAACCCGCTGGGTGCGCACTGGCTGGGGCTACACACAGGCAGTGTCGGTATACACGGCACCAATGCACCGACCAGCATCTACCAGATGATCTCGCACGGATGCATCCGCCTTCACCCGGATGACATCGCGGCGCTCTTCGACGTCGTTCCAGTCGGGGCGACAGGCAGCCTCGTGTATCAGCCCGTGCTCGTCGCCGTCGACGGAAGCGACGTGTATCTGGAAGTGCACCGCGATACGTACGGCCGTAGTCCGGAGGCGATCGAGTTCGTCAAGACACGAACACAGGAGCTCGGTGTGTTCGACCGTGTCGACTGGGACGTTGTGGCACAGGTGATTCACGAACGGAGCGGGACTGCGCGGCGGGTCAGCCGCTAATCCATTGACCGCCGTCGGACGTGCGGCAACGCGGAGCGCATTTGGGGCGCGGTGCGGAAGAATCCCGGTGCTGCGGGATATCCCCCAGCCAGGCTGCCTCGGGCAGGCTGGATATCGCAGATCTCACGCATTTTGCCCGGCACATGGAAATTCACCGTCGGCATTCGTTTCGCAGACCGGCACCGCGAGGTGTTGCATGCGACGAGTTCACGCGCTTCTTCCCGCAGTTCTCGTCGGCAGCCTTGCTGCCGCTGCGGCCGGGTGCATCACGCTCATTCCGGTGAGTTCGCACGTGGACCGCGGCGCGGACGTCACGCGCTACCGGACGTACGCCTGGGGGCCCGCGGACGCATTGCCGGTGACCGACCCACGGCTGCGCGACAACCCATTCTTCATCGATGACCTTCACGGCGCGATCGATTCCGAGCTGCAGTCGCGCGGACTCCTGCGGGCGACGTCGGAACGTGCGGACCTGCTGGTGCACTTTCATGCTGCGGTGAACGAGCGCCTTGAAGTCCCGGCCCGTGCCGAACGCTTCCGCGAGTGCGCCGGACAGGACTGTCCGGCAACAGTCACGACGTTTGAGGCCGGGACGCTCGTCATCGACGTGCTCGACACATGGAGCAACAGCGTCGTCTGGCGAGGCTGGGCCGAACACCGCATCGAGGACATGCTGGACGATCCGCAACTCGTCGGGCGCCGCGTCAGGGATGCGGTGCATCGAATGATGGAGAGGCTGCCGCTCGCCGCGGAGGCCCGTTCGCGCGCTCAGGCGCCCGAGGTCACGCCATGAATCCTCGACGAAGCCTCGCGCTCATCGGTGCGGTGGCACTGACGGCCGCGATAGCCGGCTGTGCGCCGATCACCGTGACGTCGTTCACGGGGCAAGACGTCCGGGTCGATAACTACCGCACGTACGGGTGGGCTGACGCAGTGGACACCGGTGTCCCCGGAGACCCGCGGCTCGACAACAACCCGTTCTTCCACGAGTACCTGCGCGGGGCGATCGATCGACATCTCCTCTCGCGCGGGTACGAGCCGACTATTCTTCGGCCCGACGTTTACGTCCACTATCACGCGTCCACCCGGCAGAAGGTCTCCATCAGCGACCAGGCGCCGGCGACCGACCGCCGCCGCGAGCGCACCGCGGAGGTCTATGACGAGGGAACAGTGGTCATCGACCTGACCGACGCACGCACCGGCGCACTGGTGTGGCGCGGCGCTGCGGAGTCGGGCCTCGCCGGCGTGGTCAACGATCAGACGCGGATGGAGGAAGCCATCGAGCGAGTCGTCGGACGGATCCTGGCGCGGCTGCCGCGCCGCTCGTAGCGGGGAGGTCGTCATCATGTTCGGCATCACACGCATCCTGTGTCCTGTGGACTTCTCGGATTTCTCACGTCACGCGCTTGAGAGCGCAGTGACCATCGCCCGGCAGAAGCAGGCGGCGGTCACCGTCTTGTCTGTCTTGCCGCCGGCGCAGACGCTGTATCCAGCCCTGGGTGTCGGCGCGTACGTGCCGTACATCTACACGCCCGAGGACCTGCAGCGGTTCCAGACGGCCCTCGAGCGCTTCGTGGCGACCGTTGAGTACCCGGTGACCGCCGTGTCGGTCGAGGCGATCGTGGTCGACGAGATTCTGAGGCAGGCAGCGGAACTGCCCGCCGATCTGATCGTCATGGGTACGCACGGCCGGTCGGGATTCGACCGCCTGTTGCTCGGCTCGGTCGCCGAACGGGTCCTCGTGAAGGCGACGTGCCCCGTGCTCACCATCCCTGCGAAAGCCCGTCTGGTTGCGCCAATCAGCGATCTGGGCTTCCAGAACGTGCTGTGCCCGATCGACTTCTCACCGTCGTCACTGGTCGCCCTCGACTACGCCAGGGAACTGGCGCGTGAAGGGGCAAAGCTCGCGGTTCTCCACGTGTCAGAACAGTTGCCCGCCTGGCAACTGGTTCCTGCGGATGGCACCGGCGCCCCCGATGACCCGCTCGTCGTGCTGCAACAGGCGCGCGATCGTGTGCATCGCGTCGTGACGGTCGGTCTCAAAGGGACGTGCGACGTTGAGGAGTTGGCTGCCCAGGGTGATGCAGGCGACGAGATCCTCAGAGTCGCAGGCAGCCGCCAGGTCGATCTCATCGTGATGGGCGCGCATGCCGGACGTGCCGGCCTGCTCGGATTCGGCTCGACGACGCATGACGTGCTCCGGGGGACGACATGCCCGGTCATGACCTTCAAGGCGTGACCGCGACCGGAGCGATCTGAAGTCGTCCCGAGACCCGTTGGATTCTTCACGCACCGTGCCGCGATTTCGCGTCATCTGCGCGCGGACGGCAGGGTGCGGCGGCGTAACAGCGTTTACCAGGGCGGCAGGGTCATGAAGAGCAGATCCTTCAGGTAGTCGTCCTGCGAAGCCAGCAGCTCGGCGCCTGTCCCTTCGAATCGAATCACGCCGTCGTGCAGGACCATGAAATCGGCGGGCGGAGTGGCGTCGTCGGGAACCGGGACAATCTTGAGAGATCCGTCTGTACTAAGGGCCCGATGCGTGGCGACGTAGAACGCGTCGCGGATCTGGTGGGTGACGATGACCGCAGTGACGTGCTCGATATCCCGCAGCTTCACGATCTCGTCGTCAACCGTCGTGGCGACAATGGGGTCGAGTCCGGTGGTCGGGTCGTCCAGCAGCAGCAGCGACGGCTTTGCCGCCATCGCGCGCGCAATCGCGACACGGCGCCGCTGCCCCCCAGAGAGCTCCGACGGCAGACGGTCAACGAATTCGCGTAGTTCCATGAAGCCCAGTACATCTTCAACGCGCTGCCGCACGTCGGCGGGCGGCATGTCGGTCTCCTCGTAAAGGCGGTATCCGACGTTGTCGCCGACTGTCAGCGAGTCGAAGAGTGCGGATTCCTGGAACAGCATGCCGATGTCTGCCCGCAGCTGCAGAAGATCCCGCTCGTGCATGTTGTCGACGCGAGAGCCGTGCACATAGATGCGGCCGCTATCCGGGCGCAGGAGTCCGAGCATCAGCTTCAGCACCAGTGATTTGCCGGCACCGCTTGCCCCGAGCAGGATGCGCATGCTGCCTGCGGGGACCACGAAGCTGATGTCCCGCAGCACCACTTGAGCATCGTAGGCGAACGCCACATGTTCAAAGACGACTGCCGGTGTCGTCACTGGCTCCTCGGCCGCTCCCATGTCAGGCCCGTGTGCGCTCGAAGACATCACTCTGCTCCAGGCGACGTGGCTCGCCGCGGTATATGTCGTGCATCCGAGGAGTGTATGGACGCGCCGGGCGATTTGGGAAGACGGGCGGAGGCCCGCAGGTCCCTGCACGTCGAGCCGGTTGGGGTCTCGGCGACTGCCCGGCATTACGTCCGCGACCTCGTCTACGGCGCCAATGACGGGATCATCACGACCTTCGCCGTGGTGAGCGGCGCAACGGGCGGGGCGTTGCCGGCGGCGGCGGTGCTGATCATTGGCGCCGCCAATCTCGCCGCGGATGGGATGTCCATGGGCGTCGGCAACCTGCTTTCTATTCGTACCCACGAACGCGTCCGTGCGGCAGAGGGTCTGCCGGAAGAAGAGGCGTACCCCTGGAAGCACGGGGTGGCCACACTAGTGGCTTTTGTCGGAGCTGGCGCAATTCCGCTGCTGCCGTTTCTGTATCCCGGCGTCAGCGGGCGGCCGATCTGGTCCACGCTCCTGACCTTCGTCGCCTTGTTTCTCGTCGGAGCCGCGCGTACCGCTCTTACGAAAGAGCCATGGTGGCGGGCTGGACTGGAAACGCTCTGCCTCGGCGCCGCGGTCGCGGCGGCCGCCTATTGTGCGAGCGCCATTGTCGCGTCGGTCCTCACCTGAACGCCGGAGCCGCCACGCTGCAGATTTTTCCGCCGGGACCTGAAAATTCCAGCGAACGCTACCCGAAAGAACCTGGAACCGGCGCGCGGCTGCTGACACCGCCGGTGGCACGAAGGGTGCGCTGAGCCCTGGTACGCGTCGCTCCGCGTACCTCAAGGAGGGTGCCGCCATGTTGGCCGTCTTCACGTTCCTCATGCTCACGCTTTCCGCCATGTCGGCGACGGCCCAGCCCGTGTGCGCGGCCGAACGGCTCGCAGCGACAGCGCTCGAGGAGCCGGCCCTGGAAGCGTTCACTCAGCGCATCGACGCGTACATGGAGGTGCATAACCGCGTCGAGCGAAAGCTGTCGCTGCACTGGCAATTCGAGGATCCCGAAGAGATGGACGACGCGATCGAAGCGATGCAGTCAGCAATCCGGTCGGCTCGCCCGGACGCCAGACGCGGCGCGATCTTCACAGAGGATGTGGGCAGTCTGATTCGAGGGCGCCTGACGGCACGGCTGATTGAGTGTAACGACACGGTCGAGGAGGTGCTGGCGTTCATCAACGAGGAGCGGCTGCCGGGCGTCCCGAAGCCGACCATCAATGAGCCGTTTCCGTGGGCGCTCGGATCGGCGATGTGGCCGTCGTTCCTCGCGGTATTGCCGGCATTGCCGGATGAGTTGCAGTATCGATTTGCGGATCGCGATCTCGTGCTGATCGACGTTCATGCCAACCTCGTTGTGGATATCCTGGTCAAGGCGCTTCCGGCGCCGCGCAGCGGGACTCGTATGCGCATTCGATCTACCTGAGATTGAGGTTGTGACAGGATGGACGTCATCCGCATTCAGGGAGACAAGTGATGGCGGCGAAATATCTGTTGTGCGCGGTTCTCGTGGGCTCGGCGAGCGTCGTGAATGCTCAGACAGGCGTGAGCAAGGCATCCGTTCCGGGAATCATCAACTTCGGGTATCTGGGGAAGACGGTGGCCTGCGCCGGCGCAACGGCTCCGACTGCACTGGCTGAAGTCAGGAAGCTGGGATATGCGTCGGTCATCAACCTCCGTGTGGCCACCGAACCCGGGGCCGAGATCACCGCGTCGGCGGCAGCGGCCAAGGCCGCCGGACTAACCTTCATTCATCTGCCCTTCGACGCCAGCGCTCCGGATCCGATGCTGGTCGACCGGTTTCTGGCCGCCGTGACCGATCCGGGGAATCAGCCGGTCTTCATCCACTGCGCGAGCGCCAATCGGGCGGCAGCGCTCTGGATGATCAAGCGCATGGTGATCGACCGCTGGGACGAGGAGCGCGCCGCCGCCGAGGCGACGGCGCTCGGCCTCGTGAGTCCGGCTCTCAGGACGTTCGCGGTCAAGCAGTCGCAGTCGCGCCGGTAGCCGGCGGCCGAAGGTGACATGCGCCAGGGCGCGCCCTGACTAATCCGCGGACGGTGCGGGAAATGTCGTGTCCCGACGTCTGTCGCCAGCAGGGCCTGGAAGCAACCCGGCCATCTTCCGCGCGGATTCAACGGCACGCGTCGTGCCCTCTTCTCTCTGAGAATTCAAGAAGGAGGCGCGCCGTGACCCGTTCACTCTTGTCCAGATACGCTCGAATGTGGTCGGTCGTCGCGTTCGCCGGAGTAGCAGGCGCGACCGCCGCTGCGCTTGCGCAGAGCCCGGGACCGGGAGGTCATCCGGCTTCGCCGGCGGAGCCCGGCAACACCCAGGCGGCGACGATGGCCCCGGGCCGCATGCAGATGATGATGCAGCGCTCGGTCGAAGCGGATCAGAAGCTTGCCGGGCTCGTCACCAGGATGAACGCAGCTCGAGGGGAGCAGAAGGTCGCGGCGATCGCCGACGTCGTGGCCGAGCTCGTCGCGCAGCGCACGCAGATGCATGAGCAGATGCGCATGCAGACCGAGATGATGGAACGCATGATGTCGCACATGAGTTCCATGCACGGTGCGGGCGGAATGATGAACAAGGCGCCGGGTCAGGCTCCGGTTCCAGCGCCGGCGCCGAAGGGCGACGAACATTCGACGCATCATCCGGAGCGGTAGCGTGTCCGCTCAGGCCCGGTACGTCCGCGCCAGCATGACGACGCCGAGCAGGGCGAGCGTGACTGCGAGAACTCGCCGGAACCAGACGTCCGGGACACGCGCCAGCGTTCGGCTGCCGATGAGCGTGCCTGCCACGACGCCGATCGAGGCAACCGCGATCCATCGCCACAGCGAGAGCAGGTCCGCACGCTGGCTGGCCACGTAGATCGGCAGGCGGGCCCCGTCTACGAACAGCGCGATCGCGGTCGCGGTGCCGACGAAGGTTTCCTTGGGCAGGTTGAACCCGACCAGCGCCGCTGATCGGATGCCGCCCTGATTGCCGACGAGTCCGCCGAGCAGGCCCGACAGCGCGCCCGCGACCCACGCAGTCCACCCACTGAAGCGCAGGCGTGTGGCCAGACCGCTGATCTGGCTGAAGGCCGCAAACAGGAGGAGCAGGCCGAACACGACGTTCAGCCAGCGGCTGGTCGCCATGTCGTAGAGCGCGGCGCCGGCCAGGCCGCCCGCCGCGCTCGTCAGCCCGAAGCTGAGAAGCACGCGCCGATCGATCCGTCCGCCGAGCAGGCGAAGGCGGACGGCGGTGCCGATGACGTGAGGGATCGAGACGGCAGCGACGGCGAGACGCGTGTCAACGGTGAGAGCGAGCACCGGCGTGAGCAGGCTGCCGATGCCGAACCCGGTCATGGCGGCGATGGCGCCGGCGAACACCGCCACGGCCGCGTACGCGGCGCCGGACAGCAGGTCCAAGTCGCGTTACGCGATCATCACCTTCCGCGGGAACTGCGAGTTGTCCTCGAGAAACGTCTTCTTCTTCCGCGTCAGCTCCTCGGCCGTCGGCTGCACGACGCCGTTGATGTCCGTCGCACGCGACACGATCGTGTGCTCGCCAGGCGTCGCGCCCTGCCAGCGATACGAGAAGAGCTTCCACGAATACTGGGAGTTGGCAGGATCGAGCACGGCCTTCTGCCACGGGCCGTTGTCGACTTTCACCTCGACGGAGCGCAGCGGCGTTCCATCGTTCAGGACGAAGCCATGAATCGTGTGTGCGTCCCCGGACTTGCGCACACGGGCGATCACCGACTTCACATTCAGTCTCGACACCTCGCGCTCGACGAACTGCGTCGCCGGGTCGTTGAGCTCGCCCGTGCCACCGACCGCCCAGACGGTCCGATAGTGGCGCGCCTGATAGTTGCCGAGAAAGCGCTCTTCCTGGAGATGGATCTCGGAGAGCCACTTCACGTTCGCGACGCCGTACCAGCCCGGCATGATCACGCGCAGCGGGAACCCGTGATCGCGATCGAGCGGCTTGCCGTTGAGCGCCCAGGCAAGAATCGGCTCGGGCTTCATCGCGTTTTCGACGGTGATGCTCCGGCCAAACTGCTGCTGCACTTTCAGCGTGGTCGTCCGGAAGACGACCTCCTCTGGACCCTTGTCGGCGCCGAAGAAGACGACTTCGCGGGCCGTGTCGCCCACGCCGACGCGCCGCAGCACGTCGCGCAGCCGCACGCCGGTGAACCGTCCGCACGATGAGAGGCCCTGCATGCCGCGCGGGCTGTTCCCGGAACACTCGTAGCCGTTGACCACGTCCACCGGCTTCATCGACTGCAGGTCGGCGAGCGAGAGCTCCACCGGCTTCGAGACGAGGCCGGTCAGCTTCAATCGATACGACGCCCCGTCAACCTGTGGCTTGTCGTAGTGCTGGATGAAGAAGAACTGATCGGTCGGCGTAATCAGGCCATCGATCTTGCGAAGGTCGATGGTCCGCCTCGCGCCATCCGCCGGACCGGTGGAGAAGTTGGCGGGGAAGTCGGTGAACGGCACATCCACCTCGCCCTGTGCCAGTGCCGGTAGCGCCCATTCCGGGACAAGCGCCAGCCCCGCAGCCGCGCTCAGTCCGAGTCTCAGGGTCTCGCGTCTCGTGATGTCGCTCATCTTCTTTACCTCTACGGCGTCAGCCGGAAGAGCCGCCATCATACCGCCTCACGACCCGTCGCTATAATCGGCCCCCAGATGTCGAGCCAGAGCCGCGCAGCGCACCGCTCTCCGACCGTCGCGCTGCTCGTCGGGCTGATGCTCAGCCTCGCCGTGGTCGTGGCGTATACGTGGTCGATCACCGGCCAGATCAACGGCTTGCGGCGGCTGCAGACGGACCTGACCGACCGGAACCGCCGCGAGTCCTTGCAGCTCCTGCGCATCCAGAACGACCTGAATCAGCTGGCGCTGTCGATGCGGGACGTCCTGGACCGGGGCGAGCCGTACCCGGTCGTGGCCTACTTCGCGCAGTTCGATCGCATCCGGACCGATCTGGCCGACGCCTTGAAGGAGCAGGAGGCAGTGGGCGTCGCCCCGCGCTCGCCTGAGCAGACAGAGTTCGTGGTGCAGTCAGTCCAGCAGTTCTGGGATGCAGCCGATCGCATGTTCGCCCTTGCGCGTGAGGGGCACGAACAGGAGGCACGCGATCAGATTCGTCTGACGCTGCAGCCGAGGCACGCGTCGCTCAGCACGGCCGTCGCGCGGCTGTTCGTCGAGAACAACCAGGCCGAAGCCGAAGTCGCCCGGCAGGTGCAGGAGATCTACGGAGAGGTCCAGGCCCGGGTGTACTGGTTCCTTGCCGCCGCGCTCCTGGCGATTACCATCACAAGCCTGTACTTCATCCGCTCGAACCGGCGCGTGTTCGCCGAGCTCGAGCTCGTCTCCGAGGAGCGGCGCACCGTGGCGCAGACGCTGATCGCCACCCGCGAGGCGACACTGCGAGAGATCTCACGGGAGCTTCACGACGAGTTCGGCCAGGTCTTGACGGCGATGGGGACGATGCTGGGCCGTGTCAGCAAGCGGGTGCCGGAGGATTCGCCCCTGCGTTCCGATCTGCGCGAGATCGGCGAGGTCGCGCAGACCGCGCTGGACAACGTGCGCGGACTGTCCCAGTCGCTGCATCCGGGGATTCTCGAGGAGCTCGGCCTCGAGAGCACGATCGAGTGGTACCTCTCGACCTTCGAACGGCAGTCGGGCGTCGAGGTGGCGTACGAGCGAACCGGTGACCCCGTGCGCCTCGACGATCAGGCCGCTATTCACGTCTACCGCGTGCTTCAGGAGTCGCTGGCCAATGTCGCCCGGCACTCGGGCTCCCAGCACGCCACGGTGAGGCTGCGATCGAGCGGACAGCTGCTGGAGCTGGAGGTCGAGGATCACGGGCGCGGGTTTCCGCCCGGTGAGTCGCGCCGCGGCCTCGGGCTGGTCGCCATGCGCGAACGTGCGGCGCTCGTGGGAGGAACGCTGGACGTCAGTGAGGCGCCAGGAGGCGGCACTCTTGTCAGAATGACGGTTCCAACCGGCGCGCGGGGAGCCGCCCTATGAGCGAAAAGATCACGGTCCTGCTGGCCGACGATCACCACCTGGTCAGGCGCGGCTTCCGGCGCCTGCTCGAGGACGACTCGCGGATCGATGTCGTTGGCGAAGCGGCCGACGGCGACGAGGCGATCAAGCTCGCCGCCGAACTTCACCCACGCGTCGTGGTGATGGATGCCGCGATGCCGGGCACCAGCGGGATGGCAGCCACGAGGACCATCAGGGCGTCGGCTCCAGACATTGCGGTGCTCATGCTGAGCATGCATTCAGAAGGCACGGTGGTTCAGCAGGCGATCGACGCCGGCGCCAGCGGCTACATCCTCAAGAACGTCGTCGATCTCGACCTGGCGTCGGCGATCGTCCGCGTGGCGGCCGGCGAAACCGTCATCGATCAGACGCTCGTCAAGCCGGCGCTGGCGGGTGAGCGCAAACGGCTGACCCCGCGTGAACTCGAAGTGCTGCAGTTGATCTGCGACGGCCTGTCGAACAAGGACATCGCGGTCCGGCTCAAGCTGAGCGCCAACACCGTGGCCGTGCACCGCGCCAACATCATGGCGACGCTCGGCGTGCACAAGACCGCGGAACTGGTCGTCTACGCCCTCCAGCACGGCCTCGTGAACCCGTTGTCATGAATCGTCGCGATTTCCTGCAGTGCTGCGGGCTTGGTGCCGGTCTGTCGGCACTGGGCGCAACCGTCGCCGGACAGTCGAACTTCAATCCCGGCTTTCAGTTCGTCGATGTGACCGCGGCGGCGGGGCTCGCTTTTCGCCACAACAACGGAGCGTATGGAGGGAAGCTGCTGCCGGAAACGCTTGGTTCCGGGTGCGCGTTCCTGGACTACGACGCCGATGGATGGCAGGACATCCTGCTGATCAACGGCGCCGACTGGCCTGGTCATCACCGTCAGCGCTCGACGCTTCGCCTGTATCGGAACAACCGCAACGGCACCTTCACCGACGTGACCAAGGCCGCCGGGCTCGACGTCGAGATGTACGGGATGGGGGTCGCGGTCGGTGACTACAACAACGACGGCTTTCCAGACATCTTCATCACCTGTGTCGGCCAGAACCGGCTGTTTCGCAACACGGGCAAGGGCTCGTTTGTCGATGTGACGCGCAGCAGTGGCCTGGGCGGACGGAGCGCATTCAGCACGTCGGCGATGTGGGTGGACATCGATCGGGATGGACTGCTCGATCTCTTCGTCTGCAACTACGTCAGATGGTCAGCGGATCGCGACGTCTTCTGCAGCCTCGACGGCAAGCAGAAGTCGTACTGCACGCCGGAGGCGTACCGCGGAGAAACCTGCTGGCTGTTCCGCAATCGCGGCAACGGGACGTTCGAGGACGTCACAGCCACGTGTGGCATCTTCGATTCGACGTCGAAGGCACTTGGCGTGGCGCTGATCGATCAGGATCAGGACGGCTGGCCGGACATCTTCGTGGCCAACGACACGCAGCCGAACAAGCTCTATCGCAACCAGCGCAACGGGACCTTCAAGGACGTGGCGCTGCAGGCCGGCGTCGCGCTCAGCGTCGATGGCGTGGCGCGCGCGGGCATGGGTGTGGATGTCGGCGACTTCGACAACTCAGGCGGGCCGGGCCTGGCGATCACCAACTTCGAAGGCGAGATGATCGGTCTCTACCGCCGGTCGCAGGGCGGCACCTACCGCGATGTGGCGACCGAGGCCGGCGTCGGCTTCCCGTCGCGCAACTATCTGGGCTTCGGCTGTGTGTTCGCCGACCTGGACCTCGATGGACGGCTCGACCTCGTGACCGTGAACGGCCACATCGACGACACGGTACGCAATGTCCGCGGCAAGGCCGGCTACGCGCAGCGGCCGCAGTTGTTTCTGAATCAAGGCAATACGCGCTTTCGCGACGCGTCGTCAGCGGTCGGCGCCGGGTTCGCGCAGCCGCGCGTCGGCCGCGGACTCGCCTACGGCGACTTCGATCGCGACGGCGATCTCGATCTCCTCATCACCACGAACAACGGCCCTGCTGTGCTGCTGCGGAACGATCAGGCCGGAGGGAACCGCAGTATCCGCTTCCGCCTTCGGGGGACGACATCGAATCGTGACGCCATCGGCAGCACCGTGCGCATCTCGTACGACGGCACCACGCAGTCCCGGATCGTGCACAGCGGATCGAGCTACCTGTCCCAATCGGAGCTGCCAGTGACCTTCGGCGTCGGCCGGCGTGACCGTATCGCGCGAGCGACCGTCACCTGGCCGGACGGGCGCACGGAAGAGGCCGCCAACCTTGTCACGGGCCGAGGCTACGACTGGATCGAAGGAAAGGGTGTCGTCCCCTGACGGAGCGGGTCCGGAAGTTGCTCTGATACCTGTCAGGCACCAAGAAAACGGGGAAAAAAGGGGATCTTTTCCCGGTGCCGTGGAATTTCCCCCAAACAGGTTCAGGTCATGGCAAACGCAACACTACTCGTCGTCGACGATGAAGAACTGGTCCGTTGGTCGCTGCGCGAGCGCTTCAGGCGCGAAGGCTATACCGTTGTGGAGGCCGCGACTGCCGCGGCGGCGCTCGAGCAGATCGCGGGCAGCGTCGACCTCGTCCTGCTCGACTACCGTCTGCCGGATGGCGACGGCCTGACCCTTCTGAGGCGCATCAAGGAAACGTCGCCGGATACGCCGGTCATTCTCATGACGGCGTTCTCGACCGTCGAGAACGCCGTCGAGGCGATGAAGCACGGCGCGTATCACTACCTGAACAAGCCGTTCAATCTCGATGACGTCGCGCTCACGGTGGAGAAGGCGCTCGAAACGAGCCGCCTCCGTCGCGAGGTGCGTGCGTATCGCAGCAGCCAGAGCCGCGAGTTCAGCTTCGAGTCGATCATCGGGTCGTCGCCGGCGATGAACGCCGCGAAGGCGCTCCTCGTGCGCATCGCCAACAGCCCGGCGTCAACCGTGCTGCTGACGGGCGAGACCGGCACAGGTAAGGACCTGGCCGCCAAGGCGATTCACTTCAACAGCGTCCGCGCCGCAAAGCCGTTCGTGAACATCACGTGCTCGGCGCTTCCGGAGCAGCTGCTCGAGAGCGAGCTGTTCGGGCACGAACGCGGGGCGTTCACCGACGCGCGCCAGCAGAAGCGGGGACTGTTCGAAACCGCCGACGGCGGAACGGTGTTTCTCGACGAGATTGGCGAGATGACGCCGGGGCTGCAGGCCAAGCTGCTTCGCTTTCTCGAAGAGAAGACCTTCAAGCGGATCGGCGGGCTTACCGACATCCGAGTGGACGTTCGGGTGGTGGCGGCAACGCATCGGAATCTGGAGGAGCAGGTCAAAGCCGGGAAGTTCCGGGAGGATCTCTTCTACCGGCTGCAGGTGATGCCCGTGATGCTGCCGTCGCTGCGCGAACGCCGCGGTGACATCCCGCTGCTCGTCGATTACTACGTCGATCGCTACAACCGTGAATTCCGGAAGCAGGTGCGCGGAGTGACTCCAGAGGCGCTGGTGTTGCTGGAGCAGTACCGCTGGCCAGGGAACGTCCGCGAGCTGCGTAATGCGATCGAACGATCGATGCTGCTCACGGACAAGCGTCTGCTCGGCGCCGAGGATTTCAGCACGCTGTCGCGGACCGCCGTGACGGCCACGTTCAGGCTGCCGCCCGAAGGCGTCAATCTCGAAGAGGTCGAGCGTCAACTGGTCGTGCAGGCGCTGGAACGGACGGGTGGCAACCAGACCCATGCCGGGCACCTGCTGGGGATCAACCGCGATCAGGTGCGCTACCGCATCGAGAAGTTCGGACTGGCCAAGCGCGAATTTACGAATGGCCGATCAACCGGCGTTGTCAGCCCGGCGCCGGCCTGAGCTGAGGAAGGCCCAAGGGCCAAGGCCTAAGGCCTAAGGAGGCCCAAGGAAGCTTAAGGCGTAAGAGTCGGCGCAACCGTCGGATGGATCGGCAGGCTCATCGTGACGACGGTGCCGCCGGTGGCGGGGCAGTCGAGCGTCAGCGATCCGCCGTGCAGTTCGACGGTGCGCTTGGCAATCGGCAGTCCCAGCCCGCCGCCGCGCGCCTTGGTCGTGAAAAACGGCTCGAAGATCTGGTCTCGAATCTCCGGCGGGATCCCGGGACCCGTATCGCGGATCGTCACGATGGCCGAGCCATCGCTGTGCCCGGTGCTCACGACAATCCGGCCCTGACCGGCCATGGCCTGCGCGGCGTTCAGCAGCAGGTTCAACACGGTGGCGCGGACCATTTCTCCGTCCGCCGTCACCGACATGTCCTCGCCCTCGACGACGATCTCGACTTCATGGGCCGACGGATCGCGCCGCACGATCGTGATCGCGTCGGCGAGAACGGATTGGATCTCCACGGCCGTGAGCCGCGGAGGCCGCGGACGCGCGAACACCATCAGGTCGTTAATCAACTCGCTCAACGCGTCGATGCGGGTGACGATGTCACGCATGACGGGCAGCTCGCTGTCGTCGGCACTGCGCCGGGACATCAGCACCTGAATGGCGCCTTTGACGCCGGCGAGCGGGTTGCGCACTTCGTGCGCCACGACGGCGGCCATCTGGCCGACGCGCGCAAGTGCCGCCTGGTGTGCGAGGCGCTCCTCCGCGGCTTTCCGCGCCGTGATGTCTGCGCGGATCGCAATGTATTGATAGGGCTTTCCCCGGGTGTCGAGGAACGGAACGATCGTCGTGTCCACCCAGTAGAAATGCCCATCTTTTGCGCGGTTGCGAAGCTCGCCATGCCAGACGTGCCCGCCGGCAATCGTTCGCCAGAGATCGCGGATGAAGTCCTTGCTGTGGAAACTCGAGTTGATGATGCGGTGATCCTGGCCGAGCAGCTCCTCGCGTGAGTAGCCGGAAATCTCGACGAATTTGTCGTTGACGTACGTGATGCGGCCTGTCACGTCGGTGGTGGCGACGATCGCGGCGTGATCGAGCGCCCGCTTGAAGTCAGCGAGCTGCTGCACGTGATCGGGCAGGCGGCCCTGGGGCGCAGTACGCGGATTCGCCATGGGCGGTCGGTGCAGTGATGGTAGCCGCAGTCCCGCGCAAGACGATAGCTATACTGTGGCGTGCCCGCGACTCTACTCATCGTTGACGACGAATCTCTCCTGCGCTGGTCGCTCCGCGAGCGGCTCGCGCGAGAGGGCTACACCATCGTCGAGGCCGGCACCGCCGGCGAGGCGCTGCAGCAGGCGGCGAACGGCGTGGATCTCGTCCTCCTCGACTTCAAGCTGCCGGACGGCGATGGCCTGTCGGTGCTGCGGCGGATCAAGGACACCTCGCCGGACACCCTGGTGATCCTCATGACCGCGTACTCGACCATCGAGAACGCCGTCGAGGCGATGAAGCTGGGCGCCTATCACTACGTCAACAAGCCGTTCAATCTCGATGAAGTGGCGATGCTCGTCGAGAAGGCTCTGGAAACGAGCGAGCTCCGGCGCGAGGTGCGCACGCTGCGCAGCAGCCAGGAAAAGGAGTTCGGCTTCGACGCCATCATCGGCGACTCACCGGCGATGCGTCAGGTGAAGGCGCTGCTCGCGCGGGTTGCCGGAAGCCCCGCATCAACCGTCCTCCTGACAGGGGAGACCGGCACCGGCAAGGATCTGGCGGCCAAAGCCATTCACTACAGCAGCGGGCGCGCCTCGCGGGGGTTCGTCAACATCACCTGCTCGGCGCTGCCGGAGCAGCTGCTCGAAAGCGAGCTGTTCGGGCATGAGCGGGGGGCCTTCACCGACGCCCGCCAGCAGAAGCGCGGGTTGTTCGAGACCGCCGATGGCGGCACGGTGTTCCTTGACGAGATCGGCGAGATGACGCCGGCGCTCCAGGCGAAGCTGCTGCGGTTTCTCGAGGAGAAGACGTTCAAGCGTGTCGGCGGGCTGGCCGACCTGCGCGTGGACGTCCGCGTCATCGCCGCAACGAATCGAAACCTGGAGGACGAGGTCAAAGCTGGCCGGTTTCGCGAGGACCTGTTCTACCGGCTGCAGGTCATGCCGATCGCGCTGCCGCCGGTGCGCGAGCGCCGCGGTGACGTGTCCCGCCTGGCCGGTTACTTCGTCGATCGATTCAACCGGGAGTTTCGCAAGCGCGTCCGCGGCCTGTCGCCGGCGGCCCTCGATGTCCTCGAGCAGTACGGGTGGCCCGGCAACGTGCGTGAGCTGCGAAACGCGATCGAGCGGGCGATGCTGCTGGTCGAGGGCGACTGGCTGGAGCCCGAACACTTCACCACGCTGACGCGTACCGTCGCGGCGACGCAGTTCCGGTTGCCGGCAGAAGGGGTCAATCTGGACGAGGTCGAGCGCCAGCTGCTGATGCAGGCACTCGAACGCGCCAACGGCAACCAGACGCAAGCCGCCCAGCTGCTCGGGATTAACCGCGACCAGGTGCGGTACCGCATCGAGAAGTTCGGGCTGGGTAAGGCCTAGGCCGAACCCCTGATCAACAGGTCCGGCGAAAGCCGGACACTACGTGAAGAAAACTTCAGCAAAACTTCAGGCGGAAGCCTGTGCGGGCGTGCGTACGATTGGTCCCTCCGGCGGACGGCCGGTGGGATTGGAGCAGCGATGCGAAGAGCAATCGTCCTGATGTCTGTCGTCTTGATTGGTGCTGCCGCGTGTGCACGTCAGGCGGCGCCGGTTCCTGCGAAATCGGCTTCAGCGGAAACACCAATGGTTCCGGTCGGCACCGTGAAGGACGTCATGAAGGGCATCGTGGACCCGACGTCGAAGGTGCTGTGGGACGCGGTGTCAACGGAGTCGGGCAAGGACGGCCTGGTCGAGAAGGTACCCAAGAACGATGAGGAGTGGGCGGTCGTGGAGCATAACGCCCTGGCTCTCGCCGAGGCCGCCAATCTGCTGAAGGTGCCCGGCCGCCACATGTCGCTGCCGGCGCAGGCCAACTCGAAGAGTCAGCCGGACGCGCCCGAGCTCACCCCCGCGCAGATCGAGGAAAAGGTGGAGAAGGATCGCGGCGCCTGGGATCTGAAGGTCGATGCCCTGCGGGAGACGGCAACGAAGGCGCTGGTGGCGGCGAGGGCGCACGACAAGGACGGCATCCTGAACGTCGGTGAAGAGATCGACAACGCCTGCGAGAGCTGCCACAAGGTCTACTGGTATCCGGACGACGCAACGCCGAAGGCCGCGCAATAGCTCGGCAAAATATTGCGCGGTGTGCACAGCCGTAACGTGCGAGTGCTGGAGCGCTGCGAGGGGAATTTCCAGCGGCGAGCGCGAACTCCCACCGAGTTCTTGATACGCGGAACGCATCAGCCTGTCGGAATGCGGCGCGTTTCACGCTCTCGCCGGACGGCACACGAGTTGCGCCTCTTGTTTCCGACCGCTCCCGGATTCTTCACCGGAAGAGGTGAGGCCGACCGAGGTCGGCCATGGAGGGAGGAGGCCATGACTCGCTTCACTCGCATTCTCGTCCCCACGGATTTCAGCACGACCGCCGATGCGGCACTGGAGTATGCCTTCGCGCTTGCCGAGCGGTTCGGTGCGTCGATGCAGCTGCTGCACGTGCTTGAAGACCCGTTCGTGACTGACGGGATGGCGGCGGAGGCTTACATCTCCGAGGCACCTGCCCTCCGCAGCGCCATGCTGCAGGACGCTCAGGAACGGCTGCGGCATCGCGCCGCGCCGCGCGCGGCGGCCGGCATGCGCATCGACAGCGAGGTGCTCTTCGGCCATGGCGCCCGCACGATCGCCGAATATGCGGCCGAGCGTGGCATCGATCTGATCGTCATCGGCACGCACGGCCGGACCGGCTTTGCTCACCTGCTCCTGGGAAGCGTCGCCGAGCGGCTGGTGCGCACGGCGCCCTGCCCGGTGCTCACGGTCCGTCATCCCGAAGAGCGCAAACGCAAGACTGAATTCGAGTACGACACGGCGCACCTGCCTGCCTGACGTTGTTGGTGCAGGGGTGCGAGACGTTCGCACCCCTTGCACCGACAGCGAAGTCCCCTCGCACCGACAGCGAAGCCTGTCTGGACCGACCCGAATCCGGGATCGTGCTAGGCTGGACCGTCGGTGAACGTCGATCTCGCAAGCCTCATCATCCCGTTCGTCGTGCTGCTGATGTCGTTGACCTTCCACGAAGCGGCGCACGCGCTATCGGCAGACATCCTCGGTGACTCGACGGCGCGGCGCCTCGGCCGCGTCTCGCTGAACCCGGCGGTCCACATCGATCCGATCGGCACGCTGCTCTTTCCGCTGCTGGCGATGCTGTCGAACCTGCCGATCATCGGCTGGGCCAAGCCGGTGCCGGTGAACCCGGCCAACCTGCACGGCCACTGGCAGCGGAAATACATGCTGATTGCTGCTGCGGGGCCTGCGAGCAATCTTGCGCTCGCGGCGGTCGCCGCGATCGGCCTGCACCTGATTGGCTTCACCGGCGGATCGACGCCGGCGTCCTCCGAGATCTTCGAGTTCCTGAGGGTGATGGCCGCTCTCAACGTCCTGCTCGCCGTGTTCAATATGATCCCGGTGCCACCGCTCGACGGCGGCAACGTCCTCGCCGGAGTCCTGAGCGGCCCGGCGGCGGCGTTCTTCGACCGCATCAGACCCTACGGGATGTTCATCCTGTACGGCCTGCTGCTCAGCGGCATCCTGTGGAAGATCGTGAACCCGGTGGAGCTCGCGATTCTCCGTGCCCTGGGCCTCGTGTCCTGATGTCAAAGCTTCGCGTCGTTTCGGGAATGCGGCCGACCGGCCGGCTCCATCTCGGCCATCTGGTCGGCGCGCTCAAGAACTGGGCTGCACTACAGGATCAGTACGACTGCTTCTACTTCGTGGCCGACTGGCACGCCCTGACGAGCGAGTACGCCAATACGAGCGACATCGCGGCGAACGCCATCGACAACGCGGCGGACTGGATCGCGGCCGGGGTCGATCCGGAGCGCAGCACGCTCTTCATCCAGTCGCTCGTGCCCGAACATGCCGAGCTGTACCTGCTGCTTCAGATGGTCGTGCCGATTCCGTGGCTCGAGCGTGTGCCGACCTACAAGGAACAGCGGGAGCAGCTGGCCGAGAAGGACCTGTCCACCGTCGGCTTCCTCGGCTATCCGCTGCTGCAGACGGCGGACGTCGCGCTGTACGACGGCCGGTTCGTGCCGGTCGGCGAGGATCAGGTCGCCCACCTCGAGCTGTCGCGCGAGGCCGTCAGGCGGTTTCATCAGTTCTACGGAGAAGTCCTGGTCGAGCCTCAGCCGCTGCTGACATCCATGCCGAGGCTGCCAGGTCTCGACAACCGCAAGATGAGCAAGAGCTACGGCAACACCATCGACCTCACCGATGACGATGACGCGGTGACGAAGAAGGTGCGGCAGATGTACACCGATCCGAAGCGCGTGCGTGCGGACATCCCGGGCACGGTCGAAGGCAACCCGGTCTTCATGTACCATGACGCGTTCAACCCCGACACGGCCGAGGTCGAGGACCTGAAGGCCCGCTACCGTGCCGGCAGGGTCGGCGATGTCGAGGTGAAGACGAAGCTGGCCCGGGCGATGAATGCCACGCTGGCTCCGATGCGCGAGCGCCGACGCGAAGTGATGGCGCGGCCCGAGCGCGTCCGCGAAATCCTGATTGAGGGCTCGCGCCGTGCACGCGGGATCGCAGAGACGACCATGGAGCGAGTCCGTGAGGCGGTGAAGCTCCGGTATTGATCGTGACCACTGAACATCCGGACTTCGAATCCTCACCCGACGCGTACAAGGTCAAGCTCGACGCCTTCGAGGGACCGCTCGACCTCCTGCTGTACCTCATTCGCAAGAATGAGGTGGACATCTACGACATCCCGATCTCGCTCATCACCGAGCAGTACCTCGCCTACATCGCGCTCATGCAGGAGCTGAACCTCGATGTGGCCGGGGATTTCCTCGTGATGGCCGCGACGCTCATTCACATGAAGTCGCGGACGCTGCTGCCGCGGCCCGACCCGGCGCAGGACGACGCCGTCGAGGAGGATCCGCGCGAGGCGCTGGTCCGGCGGCTGCTCGAGCACCAGAAGTACAAGGCAGCGGCGGAACTGCTCCACGAGCGCGAGACGCTGCGCAGCGCGCAGTTCATGCGGCCCGACGCGAGCGTCGCCGAGGCGGCGGGCGACGAGTACGAGCCGGAGCTGGAAGTCGATCTGTTCAGCCTGCTCGCGGCGTTCAGGGGCGTGCTGGAGCGGGCGAACCGGCGGCCGCACATGGTCCTGCCCCCGGCGCAGATCTCCATCGAGGATCGGATCCATCAGCTGCTGGGGCGCCTGTCCGAAACGGAGGCCTGCGGCTTCGAGGAACTGTTCGAGGACGGCGACGGGTCCCGGGCGTTCATGATCGTCAGCTTCCTCGCGGTGCTCGAGATGATCCGGCTGAAGCTGATTCGCGTGTTCCAGTCCGGATCGTTCGGCGCCATTCGCGTGTATAAGAGAGCGCGTCCGGCGGACGCGCCGCATCCGATTGGCGACCCCGAGGCAGCCGAAAAGTCGAACGTGGAAAGCAAATAGGTCAGTTCAAGAGTGCAGATGTCTGACGAACAGGACAACGCCGTCGTTGAACGCACGGTATCAGCTGAAGTGAAGGCGATCGTCGAGGCGCTGATCTTCGCCTCGCCGGAGCCCGTCACGCCGAAAATGCTCAACAAGCTCCTCGCCGACGAGCCGAAGGAGGACGTCGCCGCCGCTGTGGAGGCGCTGCGGGTCGACTACGAGAGCCGCCCGGGGTTGCAGCTCGTCGACGTCGCCGGCGGATATCAGATCGTCACGCGCCCACAGCTGCACGAGTGGGTGCGCCGGCTCTTCCACGAGCGCTCATCGCAGAAGCTGACGGTCCAGGGCCTCGAGACGCTCGCAGTCATCGCCTACAAGCAGCCGATCACCGCGCTCGAGATCGGCGAGATCCGCGGCGTCAACACATCGGGCGTCGTCTCGACGCTCCTCGAGCGTCACCTCGTCAAGATTGTCGGCCGCAAAAACGTGGTGGGCCGACCGTTCCTCTACGCGACGACGAAGGAGTTCCTGATCCGCTTCGGTTTGAAAGACCTGAACGACCTGCCGAAGATCGAGGACATGGCGGAGGCGCTCGGCTTCGACCCGCCGGCGGGACTCACCGAGCAGACGCCGGCCGAGGATGTGCTGCCGCTGGAAGAAGCAGACGAAGGACCTACTTCCCACTCTTGAGTTTCAGCTTCTTCACTTCTTCCTGGCTCAGTTCCCTCCACTGACCCGGACGCAGACTGCGATCGCCAATCGGACCGAATCGCGTCCGTTTGAGCTTCTGCACCGGATGACCGACCGCCTCGCACATCCTCCGCACCTGCCGGTTACGCCCTTCGCGGATCGTGATCGACAGCACGCCGCTCCCGCTTCCTTCGCGCAGCCGGGATTTCAGCGGACCCCTCGATAACCGGACGACGTCCGCGGGCATCGTCCGCCGGCCGTCGAGCGGGATTCCCTTCCGCAGCCTGTTGAGCGCCTCGTCGTCCGGGCTGCCGGCCACGTGGGCCTCGTATGTGCGCTCGACCTGATGGCGCGGGTGCGTCAGGCGCGCCGCGAGATCGCCGTCGTTGGTCAGAAGCAGCAAGCCTTCCGTGTCGTAGTCGAGCCGCCCGACTGGATAGACGTACTCACGCACGCCGGCCAGGAGTTCGATGACCGTGCGGCGGCGCTGCGGATCCGAGCGGGTCGTGACGACTCCTGCGGGCTTGTTCAGCAGGATGTAGCGGAAACGTTCGGGAGCACGCAGGCGCCGTCCGTCAACGCGGATGTCGTCAGTAGGCTCGGCCTTGACTCCCATCTCGCGGACCGTTGTGCCGTTGACGGTGACTCGCCCCTCGGCGATCAGCTTTTCAGCGGCGCGGCGCGATGCCACTCCCGCCTGCGACAAGAGCTTCTGGAGACGAATACCCGCACGAGAACCGCTGTTCACACTTCCATGTTCTCACTTCTCGGTTCGTGTTCTGAGTTCGGTTCGGGGTTCGGGGTTCGCTGTTCGAGGTTCCGCCCCCGGGCGTCCGGCGCGAACAACGAACAACGAACAAAGCACTGAACACCGAACTCAGAACACGAACTGAGAACCGAGCACCCGGAAGGGTGAACTGCTCCTGGTTCTGTTTATTGCTTTATCACCGCCGCCCAGAAATTCACGAGCCTGGCGGCGTCCATGGCGGTGGCGTTGGGATTCACGCTGGCGTGGGTGATCAGGCCGCTCAGCAGGACTTTCGTGCGGACATGTTTCGATCGAAGGTAATTGCCCAGGAGCACGCTTTCCGCGGCCGGAATGATGTTGTCGTCGTTGCCGTGGAGCAGGAACGTCGGCGCCGCCGGGGGAGGCGCCAGCTCTGGCGACAGCGCCGGGTCGTTGACGCCGGCCTGGTCGAGATGATCGACGAGCACGGCGCCCAGCCTCTTCACGTCGCGGTCGTTCACGTACTGCATGTAGGTCCGCGACGGCTCGGGCAGCGCGGCCGCCATCTCCTTCGCCTTCGCGAAGATCGGCGCTGCGGCTGCGTCGCTGATGACCGTCGCCTGCGACGCGCGCAGATACGTCTCGATCGCGCTGCGCAACGGCGCCGCCTGTTCCAGCGGGACCACGCCGCGATCGGCCAGGCTGTTGAGGATCACGGCAACGCCGTAGTCGTGGGGCGGATGGGTCTCGAGGCCGTCCACGTGCGGCGCGACGCCGGTGGCCAGGTAGCGCATCACGCGCCGCATGTCGCCGTGGCCGCCGAGCGAGACGACGAATGAGACGTGATCCCGGATCGCCGGCCGGCCGGCGGCGACGATCGACAGCCCGCCCGAGAAGCTGACGGCAATGATGCCGACATGGCCGTCGGGCGCGAGACGCGGCTGCTGCACCATCCAGGTGACGGCATCTTCGATGACGTCCGTGGCATCGGGTGACAGCCGGAACTGCTGGAGGTCCGGAAGGGCGAGCGCCATGACCGGGTAGCCGCTGGCCGCGATGTCGTTCGCGAGCGCCGCCAGCCGCGGCTCGTCAATGCCATTCGAGTTGAAGCCCGGCATGACGAGGACGGCGTGCTCCGAAACCCGGGCCGGCATGTAGATCTGCACCGGCACTTTGCCATGGCGTGTCGTGAGCTCCTGGCGCGGCTGCTTCTCGACGCGCGTGTCCTGCAGACTGAGGACGGTCTGCGCCGGGCCTCCGATCGCGGCGACGCGGACGATCAGCGACATCGCGCGCGCGTACGGGGCAGCGAAGTAGACGAGGACTATGAGCACGACCACAACGATCAGCAGCATGCGGGTGCGGCGGGTCATTCGCGGTGACATTAAAACACGAAGGACACGAAGGGGCGCTCTTCGAACTCTTCGTGCGCTTCGTGTAATGTGGAACGGCATGAAACGACTGGTCATCGCGATCGACGGCCCGTCAGGCGCGGGCAAGGGCACGATCGCCCGCACCGTCTCGACGGCCCTGGGTTATCGCCACGTGGACACCGGCGCCATGTATCGCGCCGTGGGTTGGAAAGCCGCACACGATGGTGTCCCGCTGGACGATGAATCGGCGGTTTCGGCGCTGGCGCAGCGTGCCGATCTCATCGTCGAAGGCGGCGTCGTGTCGATTGATGGCCATGACGTGACGCGCGCGATCCGGACGCCAGAGATCGACCGGGCCGCCACGGCGGTGGCGCGGCTCCCGAAAGTGCGCGAGGCGCTCGTGACGCGCCAGAGGGCCCTCGGCGCCGAGGGCGGCGTCGTCATGGAGGGGCGGGACATCGGCACCGTCGTGTTTCCGAATGCCGACATCAAGATCTATCTCGATGCGTCCGCCGAGGAGCGCGCGCGCCGCCGGGCCACGGACACCGCACACTCTGGAAGTCAGGCGGGGCAGGCCGCGGTCGCGGCGGCGATTCAGGCGCGCGACACGGCGGACACCACACGATCGGTATCGCCGCTGTCGATCGCCCCCGACGCCGTGCACATCGACACGACCGACATGCCGATCGAGCAGGTGGTCCGCCGGGTGATGGACCTCGTGACGCAGATGACGCAGGCCCGCGGGTAAGCCGATGTTCCGAACGGATCGACTGCTTGCGTTCCCGCCCGATCAGGTCTTCGAAGCGTTTGCCAGACCTGAAGTCCTGGCCCGGTGGTGGGGGCCTGCTGGCTTTACGAACACCTTCGAGGTATTCGACTTCACGCCTGGCGGGAAGTGGAAGTACGTGATGCACGGGCCGAAGGGCGCGACCTTTCTCAACGAGAGCGTCTTTCTCACGCTCGATGCGCCGTCACGGATTGTCATTCATCATGTGTCGAAGCCGCGCTACGTGCTCACGGTCACGCTCACCGCGCAGGACGACGGAACGAATATCACCTGGGCACAGGAGTTCGAAGACAGCGGCGTCGCTGCCCGCATCAAGCACATCGTCGAACCCGCGAACGAAGAGAACCTCGACAAGCTTGCCTCAGTCCTCTCCGAGGGCCACTGTAACCCCGGGTCAACGCCGCGTCAGGCGATTCCGACTTCCTGATTCAGGAATCCAACCAGGTACTTCCACGCCAGGTAGTACACGGTGACGCCCACCGGCGCCATCGGCAGTGCGAGTTCCCACTGTATCGGCGGCAGCACCTCGAGCGAGCGGGCCAGCGCGTATCCCAGCGGCATCAGCAGCAGCGGCAGGATCGCGCCATGCGCACCGATCGAGAGCTTCAGGCGTGAGCGAAGCGCGAGGTGCAGCATGTTCCAGGCGCCCCAGAGGTTCGGGACGACCGCCATGGGAAAGGCGATCGCGCGATCGAGTGGTGCGGAGGGCAGAGGGATCACGAACTGGCTCGAGACCTCGAAGTAGAAGCGGTTGTAGGCATACACGGTGAGGATCAGGATCAGCATGAGCGTGGGCACGACGATCCCGGCCATGTATGCGCGAAGGTATGGATGCGGTTTCATGATGCCTCCGAGGCACCGCTGAAGCGGTGCCCTACAGGTGATAGGCGAGTGGCCAGAGCCATTCGGGAAAAACGGCCAGCGCGGTGGCGGCCGCCGCGGCGAGGCCGAGATCGACGTACGACCACCGGGTTCGCTCCTCGAACCGGGACGAGATCTGCGGCCAGACATCGTGCAGCGGTACATCACCAGCTGACGGCGGCAGGGCGGTTTGCAGCAGCTCTCTCAATCGCTCATCGTTCATGCGCGGCGAGTTCCTTTCTGAGCTCGCGTGTGGCTCGGAAGAGCCGGGACTTCACGGTGCCGAGCGGAACGTCCAGGGCGTCGGCGATCTCCTGCTGCGGGAGCTCTTCGATGAGCGCCAGCGTCGCTACGACGCGCAACTTCGGCGGCAGGGCCATGAACGCGCGGCGGATGTCGTCGCGCAGTTCGAAGCCTCCGGCGGGTCCGCCGCGCACGGCCAGGGCGCTCGGCGGCACCCGCCCTCCGCTGTGCTTGCGGGCGGCATTGAGCTGATCGATCGCGACGTTCGTCGCGATGCGCCGCATCCACGCGCCAAAGCTTCTCGACGGATCGAAGCGGGCACGCCCCCGGTAGGCGCGCCAGAACGCTTCGACCAGTGCGTCCTCAGCGGTCGCCGGCTCGCGGACGATCCGCAGGATCCAGCGATACACCTCCCGCTCGAACTGCCGGAACAATGCCTCGAACGCCTCGCGATCGCCCTGCGCAAAACGCTGAAGCAGATCGCGGTCGGGCTGATCCTGCACGTCTATCTGGTCTTACCGCGGGTGAGCAGGGAAGGTTCAGTCAAAAACAGAAAAGGCGCCCCTGAAGGGGCGCCCTACGGGACTACGGACTACGGACTATCTGTCGTCCCAATCATCCGAGGACGCTGGATCGAGCTCCCACCGGTTCCGATCGCGTTTGGCGATCTTCTCCTCGCTCTTCAGCTCTTCGTTGTCCTGGTACTCGACGCCGATCGCTTTCCCGATGTCGTCCACGATGTCCTGATCGGGTGTCGGGTTGTCGCCACCTGGCGCCTCGTCGCCAACGCTGTACGCGGATTCCCAGTCGGCATCCACGTCACCGCCTGTGAGAGCCGGGCTCGTTTCCGTGTGCTCGTCGAAGCGATCCTTCAGCGCGCGGCGGCCGGTGCGTACCGCTGAGGCCGATCGGTCGAGGTCCAGTGACGAGGGCGGGGTGGCCTGGATAATCTCGTCTTCGTCGCTCACGATGCGCCGTTCGCGGTCCAGTCCTGGTGGCTTGCGGAGAAGGGGAACGGCCGCTGCTGCCCGCTTGGACGAGGCTGGAGAGGCTGCCGGCCTGGCCACAACCTTCTGGGGCTTCGTCGGGGTCGCCTTCTGCTTGACCGGCTTTTTCGCGGCCTTGCGGGCCACCTTCTTCACGGCCCGGCTGGTGGATTTTTTGGCGGCAGCTCGGCGTTTTGCCTTCGTTTTGGCCGGTCTCCCAGTCCGTCTGGCAGGTGCCCGACGTTTCGGAGCCGGCCGCTTGGTACGAGCCGTCTTCCGCGAGGGCGCTCGCTTCTTTGCCGCCGTCTTCCGCCCGCCGCGGGTGCGGCCGGCAGCCTTCCGTTTGGCCATGGCTCGTCCTTTCAAGTCGCTCCGGGGATCCCTTGCTTACCTTGACAGTTACCGATAAGTGACCTATCCTCTATGTCTTATCGGCGACGAGCAATCGTTCGCAGAGCGCGTTCCGCGGCCGTCGATTATCCCCTGAATACCCTAGGTGACGTGCCTCAGGGTGCGTCGTTTGATGCAGGCCGCGACGAGCACCGCTGTACGAAAGCGCTTCTGGCGAAGATTGCCATCGCCGTTATATCCGCGGGGGGCCGGTCCCCGCAACCTTTCGTCGCGCTCAAGGTTGCCTTGAGCATGGTCGAAAGGCAAGCCTTCGACGCATTCAGGATCACGCCTGCATGAAGACAAGAGGGCAGAAGCCGGCCGCTCGAGACGAACCCTGACACGAGGGCCACGTCGGAAGAGCGCACGAACGAGGAGGACGCGCAGCTAAATGGCGAATGCAGATAACGGGTTGATGACGCCCGAGACAGCGGGCGGACAGCCCGTGGCACCTGGACGGACCCGCTCGGGGAAACCGGCCGGGCCCGCCTTCAAACCAATGCACCACGAGGACATGGATCCGCAGGACTTTGCATCCATGCTCGAGGCCTACGACGAGAGCTTCCGCAACATGGCGGAAGGGGAGGTCGTCAAGGGCACGGTCCTCAAGGTCACCGACACCCACGTCGTTGTCGACGTCGGCTACAAATCAGAAGGTCTCATTCCAGTTCACGAGTTCCTCGACGAGAACGGCAACGTGACCGTGCAGGGCGGCGACACCGTCGACGTGCTGCTCGAGCGCACGGAGGATCGTGAAGGCCACATCGTGCTGTCGCGCGAGAAGGCCGAGAAGATGAAGATCTGGGACGAGGTCGAGAAGGCCTACGCCGAGAAGAAGGTGGTCATTGGTCGCGTCATCGAGCGCATCAAGGGCGGCCTCGCGGTGGACATCGGCGTCCGTGCGTTCCTGCCAGGATCGCAGATCGACGTGCGTCCGGTCCGCAATCTCGACGCGCTGCGCGGGCAGGAACTGCGCATGCGCGTGATCAAGGTCAACAAGAAGCGCGGCAACATCGTGCTGTCGCGGAAGGCGCTGCTCGAGGAAGAGAACGCCGAGAAGAAGAAGACGACGCTCGAGACGCTGGCCGAGGGCAAGGTGCTGCGCGGCACGGTGAAGAACATCACCGATTACGGCGCGTTCATCGACCTCGGTGGCATCGACGGCCTGCTGCACATCACCGACATGTCGTGGGGCCGCGTCGGGCATCCGTCCGAGCTCTTCAAGGTCAACGACGAAGCGGACGTCATCGTGCTGAAGTACGACCCGGCGACCGAGCGCGTGTCGCTGGGCCACAAGCAGCTCGTGCAGGATCCGTGGGCGACGGTGCAGGACCGCTATCCCGTCGGCGCGCGCATGAGCGGGAAGGTGGTCAGCCTGACCGACTACGGCGCGTTCATCGAGCTCGAGCCGGGCGTCGAGGGGCTGATCCACGTCTCCGAGATGTCGTGGAGCAAGCGCGTCAAGCACCCGTCGAAGATCCTCAACGTCGGCGACTCGGTCGAGGCGATGGTCCTCGGCGTCGATCCGGCGGCGCGGCGGATCTCGCTCGGCCTCAAGCAGGTCGAGAGCAACCCGTGGAACGAGCTGGCCGAGAAGTATCCGGTCGGCACGAAGATCAAGGGCAAGGTCCGCAACCTCACCGAGTTCGGCGCGTTCGTCGAGGTCGAGGAGGACATCGATGGCCTGATCCACATCTCCGACATGTCGTGGAGCAAGCGGGTCAAGCATCCCTCCGAAGTGCTCAAGAAGGGTGACGTCGTCGAGGCGATGGTGCTCAGCATCGACGCCGACAACCAGCGTCTCTCCCTGGGCCTCAAGCAGCTCGCCACCGATATCTGGGACGACTTCTTCTCACGCCACCAGGTCGGCAGCGTGGTCGAGGGGAAGGTGACGCGGATGACGAACTTCGGCGCCTTCGTCGAGCTGGATGAGGGGATCGAGGGGCTCATTCACGTGTCCGAGTTCGACGACTCGCACGGCAGCCCGGCCGCGGGCGCCGAGAAGATCGATCTGCAGGTGGGCAGCACCTATCAGATGAAGATCATCAAGCTCAGTCCGCAGGAGCGGAAGATCGGCCTGAGCATCCGCGCCATGAAGGACGACCAGTTCCGGAGCGACTGGGAGGCTTATCAGGAGAGCGAGGGAACCGGAACGGCGACGTTGGGCGATCACTTCCGGAATCGGTGACACAACCGAGGAGCCTTCAGTGACGATTGGTAATGGCAACGGCGCCGGCAGCATGACCAAGGCGGAGCTCGTCGAGGAGGTCTCGCGCGTGTCGGACCTCACGAAGAAGCACTCCGAGGTCATCGTGGACACGGTGTTCAAGAGCATCATCGATGCGCTGCACCGGGGCGAGAAGATCGAGCTGCGCGGGTTCGGCAGCTTCCGCCTGCGGAAGCGCGAGCCGCGGAAGGGGCGCAATCCGAAGACCGGCGACAAGGTGGACGTGCCGCCGAAGAAGGTGCCCTACTTCAAACCGGGCAAGGAGCTGAAGGATCTCATCAATCGCGAGGCGGAGGCAGAAGCCGAGGCCGTGCCCGGTGCGATGCCTTCGGTGCCTGGCGCCGCTGCCGTGTAGCCATTGGATCATCTCTGGTCGCCGTGGCGACTCGAGTACGTGATTTCGAAGAAACCGGACGGGTGCGTGTTCTGTCACGCACCCGATCCGTCGCATCCTGACCCGCTCGTCGTTCACACCGGCACGCTCGCCTACGTCATCCTCAATCTCTATCCGTACAACAACGGCCATCTGATGGTCGTGCCGTACCGCCATGAGTCGTCTCTCGCAGGGCTGACCCGTGATGAGATGAACGAGGTCGGCCTGCTGACGCAGCGCTGTGAGGCGGCGCTGCGCGAGGCCTACAAGCTCGAAGGGATCAACGTAGGCGTTAACCTCGGGGCGCCGGCCGGCGCGGGGATCGAAGAGCACGTCCACCTGCACCTGGTGCCGAGGTGGAACGGCGACACCAACTTCATGACCGTCGTCGGCCAGACGCGCGTGCTGCCGGAAGAACTTGCGGCGACCGCAGCGCGCCTGCGTCCTATTTTTGAGCGCCTGGCAGACGGATAAACCACGAAGGTCACGAAGCCTGAAACCTTCTCAGAGCAAGGTCACGAAGATTCTCTTGGTGTGAACCACGAAGAACACGAAGAAGAACCTGTTTTGCTCGTTTTCGTGATCATGCTCTCGAAGGTTCTTCCTTCGTGCCTTCGTGGTTAAGGTTTTTATCAGGGAAGTCTGAAGGCGAGTAGCTCACCGCTGTAACTCCCACCGCTGATTGCGACGATCAGGTACTGCCGCCCGTTCAGCATGTAGGTCATCGGCGAACCGGTCTGCGGCGCCGGCAGGAAGACAGCGCCGGCGTCGGCGCCGGTGCGCTTGTCGTAGGCGCGGAGCAGCGATCCGCGCTGGCCCGATGGCGTCGGGCCGAAGCCGGGCTCGCCGGCGATGACCAGCGTCCGCGTGACGAGCGTGCCGACGTTGCCGGGACGGCCGGTGCGCGGGATGTTCAGGCTCTTGAGCGCGGGGTGATTGCGAATCGCGTCTGGCGTCTCGCCGTGCGGCACCTGCCAGAGGATGCTCCCCGAGTCGAGGTTGATCGCGCTGATGCGGCCGTACGGCGGCTTGACGAGCGGAAGTCCCTGCACGGTCGGTGCAGTTGCGGCGCCACCGGCCTGTCCGGTGGCGGAGCCGGACCCGCCGGTGCGGCGAGCCCCGGTCAGCACCGTTCCCTGGTGATAGCGCACGCCGTCCGCCGTCCCTTCAGCCGGAGGAACGAGGCCGAGCGTTGCGACGGCGCTCTGCGAGTGCAGATACACCACGTGCGTCTCAGGGTCATACGACCCGCCGGGCCAGTTCGTCGCCGGCGCCTGCGTGGCCATGGCCAGCGTGGCAATCGGCCCTTCCGCGCGGCTGACCGCCGGCGGCGTGAACAGCGAGCCGATGCGGTACTGCGCGACGGTCTTCACGGCTTCCGCACGCAGCGCCGGCGTGAAGTCGATCAGATCGTCAACCGACAGGCCCTGCCGGTCGTACGCCGCGGGACGAGTCGGGAAGGGCTGCGTCGGCGAGTATTTCTCGCCTGGCGTATCGCCCTGCGGCACCGGCCGCTCCTCGATCGGCCAGACCGGTTCGCCGGTGACGCGATCGAACACGTAGAGAAACCCTTGCTTCGTCGGCTGCGCGATGGCCTTGATCGTCCGGCCGTTCACGCGGATGTCGGCGAGGATCGGTGCGCACGGGATGTCCATGTCCCAGATCCCGTGGTGCACGAGCTGAAAGTGCCACTTGCGCTCGCCCGTGCGGTAGTCGATGGCGACGAGCGATTCTCCGAACAGGCCGTTGCCGGGACGCGCGCCGCCGTAATAGTCGTGTGTCGGCAGCTCCACGGGTAGATAGGCGAGCCCGAGTTCCTCGTCGGCGGAGATCTGCGCCCAGACGCCGGTATTGCCGGTGTATGCCCATGAATCGTTCTCCCACGATTCGTGTCCCACCTCGCCGGGCTCGGGAATCGTCTTGAACATCCACAGGCGTTTACCCGACCGCACGTCGAAGCCGCGAACGGCTCCCTTCACGTTGCGGCGGCTCTTCGGATTCGCACCGGTCTCGAACGCCGCGCCGACGATGACGACATTGCCGGCAATGGTGGGAGTCGCGTGCAGGCCGATCGGTGCCGTGGTGAGATCGAGGCCCGGATCGAGATCCGCCTTCAGGTCGACCACACCGTTCCGGCCGAAGCCCGGGATCGGGTTGCCCGTGCGCGCGTCGAGGGCTACCAGCCGGTAGCCGGTCGTGACATAGAGGATGCGCTCTTCCTTGCCGTCGCTCCAGTAGGCGAGGCCGCGACCCGATAGCTGCCGCGGCGACGCGGCGGCGCGCGCTCCCTCGTCCTCGCTGTGCACCCACAGCAGCTCGCCGGTGGCGGCGTCGAGCGCCACGACCGCGCGTCGCGTCCCGCCGGTGGAGTAGAGGCGGCCGCGCACCATCAGCGGCGTCGATTGCAGATTGAACTCGGGCCTCGGGCCGAGGTTGTCGGTCTTGAATCGCCAGGCCACCTCGAGGTCGTTGAAGTTGGCCGCGGTGATCTGATCGAGCGGCGCGTAGCGCGTGTGGCCGAGGTCTCCGCCATAGGCCGGCCATTCACCGCGCGGAGCGCCACCTTGACCGCGCGGCGCCGTGGCCCACGCGGCGATCAATGCGGCCGCAACGCAGATCAGCACGCGCCGTCGTGTCATGGCTGCGGACGATACATCAACACACGGATGCGCGTCAGCGTCCCGCCCTGGCCGTCGAGTGGCTCCATGCCGGCGGGGTATTTCCCGACGCGCAGCATGTAGGCGAGGACGTCGGCGTTCTCGGCGCGCGTCAGCGAGCCGGGACGGTCCTGCGGCATCGACGTGCGCATCCGTTGAAAGAGCGCATCGAGCGTCTCGCCGTCCCAGTTTCCGTAGAAGGACGGCCCGGCCAGTGCGGGTGCAGCTTCGACCCCCTGCAGGGCGTCGCCGTGGCAGCGCGCGCAGCGGTCGGCGTAGAGCTTCTCGCCGCGGTCGGCCTGCGTGGTCGTGTAGACGCCGTCCCAGGTGGTGAGTTGCTGCGCATTGGCACGCACGGACGTCACGTCTGGATGGGCGGCGACGACCGTCGCGGTGCCCAGGAACGCGAGCGCGGCGAGCCAGATGCGCATGAACGCCGCGATTCTACAGGGATGTTGCCGGTACGTGAGCCCGGGCGATAATCTGCCATGCGTTTCCGCGCTCTCCTATCCGTTTCCGCGGCGCTGGCGTTCACACTCACCGCGTCCGCCCAACGCGGTGGCCAGTTCTCGCCGGATGAGATGAAGTCCTGGCTCACCTACATCGCGTCGGATTCGCTGCAGGGAAGGCAGGTCTACACGGAAGGCTTCGGCCTTGCTGGCGCGTACATCGCGGACCATCTCAAGGCCTGGGGTGTTCAGCCGGCCGGCGATTCAGGCACCTATTTCCAGAACGTCACCGTGCTGGGCATGCGGACGCGCAGCAACTCGAGCGTCGCCGTCACCGTGAACGGCCAGACACGTATTTTCAAGGACGGGGAAGGGGTCACCTTTCCGCGGAACCAGGGCGGCAAGCAGGTCGTCAGTGCGGACGTCGAGTTCGTCGGCTACGGACTCCAGATCAAGGCGCTCAAGCACGACGACTTCGCAGGCGACAAGGCGAAGGGCAAGATCGCGATCTTCCTTGGCCGTGGAATCCGCGGGATGGACGCGACGCAGAATCGCCTGATCAACGCCCGCGGCCGCGACGCCGTGGAGCTGTACCGCGCGGTCGCCGCCATCGGGCCAGTGGCTCCCGCCGCGGGGCGAGGACGCGGCGCCGCGCCCGCTGCCACGACGCCGGATGCAGGACGAGGCGCAGCCCCGGCGGCTGCGGGGCCAGCTGCTCCAGCGCCGGCTGCACCTGCCACACCTCCTGCGCCGGCGACGAACGCGGCGCAACGAACGGATTTCCAGACGACGCGGAACCTCGATCTGCCGGTGCCGCCTCAACTCACCGCAAGCGATGCGTTCTTCGAGTTCGTCTTCGCGGGATCCGGCCACAGCTACGAGTCGCTGAAGGAGCTTGCGGCGAAGCAGGAGCCGCTGCCGCAGGTGTCGCTGCGCGACGTGCGGATCACGATCAACGTGGACGCTGAATACGATCGCGTGCAGACGCAGATGAGCCGCAACGTGGTCGGCCTCGTCCGCGGCACCGACCCCAAACTGCGCGACACGTACGTGGCGCTGGGCGCACATCTCGATCACGTCGGCTATCAGCAGTTTGCGCCGCCCGGCCAGGGTGGGACGGCCGGGTTCGGCGGTGTCTGCCGGGGTCAGACGCGGACCATGCCGCGGCCGGGAGACAACATCAACAACGGCGCGGATGACGATGGCTCAGGGATCGTGTCGCTGATGGCGATCGCGAAGGCGTTCGCGACCGGTCAGAAGCCGAAGCGCTCCGTCCTCTTTGTCTGGCATAGCGGCGAGGAAGCCGGGCTGCTCGGCTCGCGCTACATGGCGGATCATCCGGTGATGCCGATCGAGCGAATGGTCGGGATGCTCAATATCGACATGGTGGGTCGCAATCGCTGCGACGATCCGGCACAGGCGAACACTGTCTATCTGGTGGGATCGGAACGCATCAGCACCGAGCTGCACAACCTGAGCGAAGCCGCCAATGCCGCGCTGCCGCGCCCGCTGACGCTCGACTACGAGTACAACGACGTCGCCGATCCGGAGTCGATCTACACGCGGAGCGATCACTACAGCTACGCCTCCAAGGGCGTGCCGGTGATCTTCTATACGACCGGATTGCATCGCGACTACCACGCCGTCACGGACGAAGTGGACAAGATCGAGTTCGGCAAGATGGCGCGGATTGCGGAGCTGGTGCACGCCACCGCGGCGCGTTTGGGAAACTTGGAGCGCGCGCCCGCGCGCGACTTTGCCGGCCCCCGCGTCGGCAAGGGGCAGACGGGACCTATTCGTTAGTTGGTAGTTGGCTAGTTAGATTGTTGGATAGTTAGGTTTGGCTAGCAGCTCGTGGTGAAACTGCTGCGGGAACCTCCCTCCGGGGATGCATGAAGGTGATAGGTCCATCCTGGCTGCCATGTCCAGGGTGACGACACCGCTTCGTGAAGCGTAACCCCCTTGAGGAGATGCTCGAGCGCGTAGTACGTCGCGCGATGCCCAATGATGAGGACGGTGCCGGCGTCAACGTACTGCCTTGCCTCACCAAGCCATCCGGAGACTCGGCCCACTACTTGCTGGTAGCTTTCACCGTTGGGGAACGGATCCACAAGATGTCGCAGGCGCCGTTGCTCGATCTCCGACGTTGGTTGTCTCGTCAGATCACCGTAGTCGCATTCACGAAGCCGAGCATCCCGGATAATCGGAAGCGAGCGCTCGCTGAACGCGATCTCGGCGGTGCAGAACGAGCGGGAGAGATCCGAGCAGAATACGACAGCTGGGTGATCGTCACGCCGACGCGCGCCGAGCATACGGGCTTGCTCTTCGCCGGTGGCCGACAGGGCAACGTCGAACCAGCCGGAGGCGAGACCAACTTCATTGTCGAGGCTTGTCGCGTGACTTTCGAAGACGAGCCTCACTGGAACGCGCGGCGTGAGCGTCATCGTGGTTCGTAGTGGTGAGTCTAGCAAACAGAAACTCCCAAGTCCGAACTCCCAACTCCCAAATTCCAACTACCGACCACGACCTACCAACTACCGACTAGATGTACAGTGCGGCCATGTCCAGATTGCGTCTCGCGGCTCTCGTATGCATGCTGCTCTCGGTCACTGCCGGCGCACAACAAACGCCAGCGCCGAAACTCACCTTCGCATTTGAGGTTCGCGCCACTGTGGGTGCGCCGATGGAAGTCGGCCAGGTGGCGCAGGGACGCCGGCGGATCGTGCCGATCACCGGCGGGACGTTCGAAGGCCCCAACATCCGCGGCAAGGTCATGAACGGCGGTGCGGACTGGCAGATCATCCGCGCCGACGGGTTCACCGAGCTCGACACGCGTTATACGCTCGAAACAGACAAGGGCCAGATCATCTACGTGCAGAATCCGGGCATGCGCCACGCGGCTCCCGAGGTGATGAAGCGCCTCCTGGCGGGTGAGATCGTGGACCCGACGACCGTCTATTTCAGGACGACCCCCAGGTTCGAGACGGCCAGCCCCGATCTGCAGTGGCTGACACGCGCCGTCTTCGTAGGCATGGGCGAGCGGTATCCAAACGACGTTCGCATACGCTTCTATCGGCTTGAGTAAAGAACACGAACGGAGATGCGGGCACGTGGAAGCGTGAACACGTAGTATTCGTCTGTGGACTTCAACCTCACTGACGTTCAGCGTTCGTGGCGCGAGCGAGGACACTTACTCGGGCGTGAGCTGTCTGCGCAGTCGTCGGCCGCTGATGTGATGCGTGGGGCCGCGCGCGCAGGGTTGCTCGATCCGTCCGGCGATCTGCTCGCGGCGGTTGTCGCAGTGGAGGCGCTGGCGTATGAATCCGCGCCGGCCGGTGTCGCCCTCGGCCTGCATACCGCCGTTCTGACTGCGCTCGCCTCTGACGATCGGTTCACCGCGCTCGCTCGCGGCGAGATCGTGGGCGCGATCGCGCTCTCGACGGAGAACGTCCCCACCGAGTCTGGCGGCCGCCTCTCGGGTCGCGCGTCGCTGGTCGGGCCGCTGACCAATCGCGGCATCGCGATCGTCGGCGCCCGATCGGGTGACGGGATCGTCGCCGGCGCCGTCTCGCTCGACGCGCCCGGCGTGACGGTCGAGACGGTCGAAACCTCCGCGCTCCGCGGCTTCGTCTGCGGCAACCTCGCCATTGACGACGCGCCGGCGATCCTGGTGGGAGCGACGGTACCGTTCATGACCCGCGCACGAATTCTGCTCGCGGCAGCCGGGCTCGGCATGGGGCGGCGCGCCTTGAACGAAGCGCTCCACGCCGCGCACGCGTTGCGTGGACGTGGTGCGGGCGGCGAACAGACGGTGCAGGGGCTTCTCGCCGATGCGGCGACGGAACTGGACGCCGCGATGCTGCTCACCTGGAAAGCGGCGTCGGCCGCGCGCGTGTCGCTGGCGGAGTCGTCCATGGCGAAGCTGGCCGCAACCGACGCGACACTTCGCGCCGTGACGCGCGCCACTCAAGTGATCGGCGTCGATTCCTTTCGCCGCGGGCATGTCGTCGAGAGTCTGACGCAGGACGTGCGCGCGCTCGAGTTGTTTGCGGGCCGTACGGAAGCGTTGCGCGAGGCCGTCGCCGGCGAAACGCTGCCGCGCTGATTCATCCAAGCAGGTGTTTGGCGATCGTCTGCAACTGGAGGTTGGAGGTGCCTTCGTAGATCTGCCCGATCTTGGCGTCGCGGTACAACTTCTCGACGGGATAGTCCTTCACGAATCCATACCCACCATAGAGGTTGACGGCGAGCGAGGCGACTCGCTCGGCGACCTCCGATGAGAACAGCTTGCACATCGCGGCCTCGGTGACGAACGGTTGCCCGGTCTCCCGCAGTCGCGCGGCGTTGTAGACGAGCAGCCGCGCAGCCTCGACGTCGGTCGCCGCGCGGGCGATCTGAAACTGAACGCCCTGGAACTCCGCGATGGTCTTGCCGAACTGCTTCCGCTCCCTGATGTACCGGGTGGTGTGATCCAGCGCCCCCTGCGCCAGGCCGATCATCTGGGCGCCGATTCCGATCCGTCCTTCGTTCAGTGTCTCGATCGCCACCTTGTAGCCCTTGCCGGATTCGCCGAGGACGTTCGCGCGCGGCACTTCGCAACTCTCGAAGATCAGCTCGCACGTGCTGCTCGCCCTGATTCCGAGCTTGTCCTCTTTTCTGCCCACGGAGAATCCGGGGAAGCCGCGCTCGACGATGAACGCGGTGATCCCGCGATATCCGGCCTCCGGATTCAGGTTGGCAAAGACGACGAACAGGTCGGCTTCGTTCGCGTTGGTGATCCAGAGCTTGCGCCCGGTGATCCTGAAGCCGTCGCCCTGTTCGGTGGCTCGCGTGGTCAGCGCGAAGGCGTCGCTCCCCGAGCCCGCCTCCGAGAGTGCGTATGCGCCGACGGAGCGCTCCGCGAGCCGGGGCAGATAGGTCTGTTTCAACCCATCCGAGCCCCAGCGAAGCAGCGCGTTGATGACCAATGTGTTCTGCACGTCCACGAGGACCCCGACCGCGGGATCCACACGCGAGAGCGCTTCCACCGCCAGGACCGCGTGAAAAAACGTTCCGCCTGCGCCGCCGGACGACTCAGGTACTTCGATGCCCATGACACCGAGCTGGAAGAACTTGTCGATGAGCTCGCGGGGAAGGTGCGCGGATTCGTCCATTTCGCGCACGTGCGGGCGGATTTCGCGGTCGGCAAACTCGTACACGCTGTCGCGAAACAGCCGTTCGTCATCTGACAGACTGCTGAGTGCGGTAGTCACGGGGCTATTTAACCCCAAAGGTTGCTATCATCGCGTGCAGGACGCACATATGCGGCAAATGGTGATGAACCGGCGTTGGCTCGGCCTCCTGGTGGTGCTGCTCGTCGGTCTTGCCATCCATGGCACCGCACAACAGCCACCCGCGCAGCCGGCGCCCGCGCCGGCACCAGCACAGACTCCGGCACAGACGCCGGCGTCCGATCAGCCCACCTTTCGCGCCGGCATCAACTACGTCGCCGTGGACGTCATCGTCACCGACAGGAAGGATGCTCCCGTCATCGATCTGCGGAAGGAAGACTTCGAGGTGTTCGAGGATGGCCGGCCGCAGCCGATCGAGCAGTTCCGTCTGATCAAGATCGACCGGATCCCGGGACCCGATGACCCGGCTCCGCGGCGCGTCCGCACCCGTGACGATGAGCAGGCGGAGGCGAGCCGCGAAGACGTGCGCGTCTTTGTCATCTTCCTCGACGATTACCACACGCGGAAGCTGACGGCACTCGGCGTCAAGGAGCCGCTCACGAAGTTCCTCGAGACACAGCTGGCACCGAACGATCTCGTGGCGGTCATGACGCCGCTCCTGCCTGTGAGCGAGCTGTTCTTCACCAACGATCACGCCTCCATCGTCCGCGCGGTGCAGCGCTTCGAGGGACGGAAGTTCGATTACACGCCCCGCAACCGGTTCGAAGAGGAATACTCGCGCTATCCGACGCAGGAAATCGAGCGCATCCGCAACGACGTGGTGATGGATGCGCTCTCGGCGGCGTCGATCCGGATGGGCGCGATGCGGCAGGGCCGCAAGTCGATCATCTTCGTGAGCGAGGGATTCAACGTGCTGCTGCCGCCGCAGATGCAGCGGCAGAACGCCCAGAACCCGGTGGATCCACTCCAGGCCTCCGTGGCGGCGACCGCGCAGGACAGCATGCGTCAGCAGTCGGCCGAGATGTTCAATCAGGCCGCGCTCGACCTCAGGATGCGCGAGGTGTTCCGCGACGCCAACCGCAACAACACGGCGATCTACGCGCTCGACCCGCGCGGGCTGACACCGTTCGAATACGACATCGACGCCGTGCCGGGCGGCGCGACCATCAGCCTCGACTCGGATCGCCGCGCGCTCCAGATGACGCAGGACACGCTCCGGGTGCTCGCCGAGCAGACGGACGGCCGCGCCATCGTCAACCGCAACGGGCTGAGCCAGGGACTGGCGCAGATCGTCCGCGATTCCAGCTTCTACTACCTGCTTGGGTACAACTCCACGCAGGCGCAGAACGACGGCAAGTTCCACGAGATCAAGGTGCGCGTGAAGCGGTCCGGCATCGACGTCCGCGCGCGACGGGGATACTGGGCGCTGACCGCTGATGACGTGAAGCGGGTAACGAGCAAGGCGCCGGACGTCGCCAAGCCGGTGATGACCGCGCTCGCGTCGATCGCGCCGTCCGTGCAGGCCGGGAAATACGTCCGCACGTGGGTGGGCACCGAGCGGGGCACTGACGGGCGGACGCATGTCACGTTCATCTGGGAGCCGTTGTCGGCGCCGCCAGGCTCTGGACGGCGTGAGCAGGCGGGCCGGGTGGCGCTGCTGGCCGCCAATGCCGCGGGCGATCTCGTCTTCCGTGGAGCCTCGCCGGAACAGGCTGGCCCGGTGCCGTCCTCTGGTGCGCAGCCGCAGCGCCTGGCATTCGACTCGCCCCCTGGCAAGCTCGAGCTTCGGATGACCGTTCACGACGCCAGCACCGGCGGAACGCTCGACCAGGAGATCAGGACGATCGACGTGCCCGATCTGACCTCGACGCAGGCGGCTCTCAGCACACCACGCGTGTTCCGCGCGCGCACGGCGCGCGACTATCAGGCGCTCGTTGCGGACGCGTCGGCATTGCCCAGCGCAGCCCGGGAGTTCTCTCGAACCGAGCGGCTGCTGATCCGGTTCGACGCCTATGCGGCCGGCAGCGAGCAGGTGCAACCGACTGCGGTCCTGCTCAATCGTGCCGGAGTGAAGATGTCGGATGTGCCGGTGACCGCCGCCCAGGCGGGCGGAACGCATCAGATCAATCTCAGTCTGGCCCCCATCCCCGCGGGTGAATACCTCGTCGAAATCGCCGTGAAGAGCGCCACCGGAGAAGCGAGCACGCTGGTACCGTTCCGAGTCGGCGCGTAGGCGTGCGCTGGCCGTGGGCTGCCGTCGTGGTCCTGGCCCTTGCGGTCGGCCTTCCGACAATCCGGACTGACAACTACTTTTTCGCCGACGACTTCGGGCTCGTGCAGCATCTGCACGACCTTCCAGCCGAACGGTTGCTCTCGTACTTCACCTCGGACTGGACGGAGGGGATCTACGGGACTCAGCTCGACGAGCTGCGGCCGGTTCTCGCGTTTTCGTACTGGCTCGATGCGCACATCTTCGGCACGCTGAACGCGACCGGCTACCACGTTACCAACGTCCTCCTGCATCTCCTGAACGCGCTGCTGGTGCTGGCGATTGCCCGATCCGTCGCGCCGCGCGAGCCGTTGTTCGCGGTTCTGGCCGCGTCACTGTTTGCGCTCACGTCGAGCCACGCGGAACCGATCGCCTGGATCAGCGGCCGCGTCGATTCGCTTGTGGCGGTGTTCTATCTGGGGGCGTTCCTCTGCTTCGTCAGGTTCAGGCTCTCCAACCGCCTGCCGTGGCTGTGCGGGGCGCTGCTCTTGTTCGTCGGCGGATTGTTCACGAAGCAGTCGGCGGTGACCTTTCCGCTGCTCGTCGCCGCCTTCGACGCGATCGGGATCGTTCCGGGCCCCGAAGGGCGAGGACGCCGGGCTGTCCGCTTGTGGCCGCACCTGCTGTTCTTCGGGATCGCGGCGGCGTATCTCGCGCTGCGGCAGGCGCTCTTCAGCAACGCCGTGCGTGAAGACCTGCTGACCCTTGCGACGGTGAAGGAGTTCATCAACCGCCAGGAGCGGTATGCCACGGAGCTGCTGCCGAGCCCGAACAGAGCGCCGAAGGTCCTGAAGACCCTCGGCGAAGTGGTGACCGTGCTCGTCGCAGCCGTCTGCCTGTGGTGGATGGCCACCGGAAGGCGCGCACAGGGGTATGTTGCCAGACGCGTGCTCTTTTTTGGCGTGGTGTGGTGGGTCGTGACGATCGCTCCGATGATCGTGACGTATCTGTCGGCCCGGCATCTCTACATTACGGCCGCAGGCGTCAGCATCATGCTGGCGTCGCTCGTTCTCCCCGGCGGGCTCGTTGAAGAGCCCCGGCGGGTGAAGATTCGAAAGGCGATGGCCGGTACGCTGGTCGTGCTCTATGCCGTGGCCTCGATCTGGAACGTGGCCTGGTGGGTTGCCAGCGGCGTCGAATCCGGGAAGTTCGCATCAGCATTGCCACGCCTCCTGGGGTCAGTGCCACGCGGCAGCATCGTGTTCGTGGATGTGCCGTGGTGGCACCGGGAAGGGTGGTTCTGGTCGTTCGCGACGCCGTTTGCGGTGCAGGCTCCGTTCACCGGAGAAGACCTCAACCAGAAGTTCCGGATCGTCGAGCAGGCCGAGGTCTATTGCTGCCCGCCACCGCAATGGTGGGAAGCGAGGAAGACGACACTTCAGGCTTTGACAGAGTCGAAAATGCCGCAGCAGGTTGTCTACATCGAGTTTGCGCCTGAGGATGCCGGCGCCAGGCTCACGACGCGCACCGTAGACGGCCCGGTCTTGAAGGGCCGGATTGAGTCTGTGCTTGGGGACACGATCGAACAATTTGCGCCCGCCGCGATGACACCCGAGCGCGCGCGCGAGCTCAATCGCGTGCTGTTCGAGCCGTAATCACCCGCAGGCCTGGCGCGGAGTTCATGCGTACATGCCCCGCATCCGCGTCACCGTTCCGACGCGCGAGATCGCCACGATGTACGCAGCCGTCCGCATGTCCACGTTGTACTTCAGCGACGTCTGCAGCACGTCGTCGAACGCCTCGCACATCTTCTTCTCGAGGCGTGCATTGACGTCGGCGAGATCCCAGAAGTAGCCGTACCGATCCTGCACCCACTCGAAGTACGAGGTCGTCACCCCGCCGGCGTTGGCCAGGATGTCGGGGATGACGAAGACACCCCGCTGGTGAAGGTGATCGTGCGCCTCGGGTGTGGTTGGACCATTGGCGCCCTCCGTCAGCACCTTCGCGCGGATTGCCGGAGCGTTCTCCATGGTGATCTGATTCTCGAGCGCAGCTGGAATCAGGATGTCCACGTCGAGACCCCAGAGGTCGTCATTGGAGAGCACGGTCCCGCCGGCGAAGCCGGCGACCGTCTTGTGCTGCCTCGTGTGCTCGACGAGCGCGGCGACGTCGAGCCCCTTTTCGTTGTAGACGCCGCCCTTCCAGTCGGTGACCGCGACGACGCGTGCGCCGATGCCTGCGAGGAGCTCGGCTGACACGGAGCCGACGTTGCCGAAGCCCTGGATGGCAATCGTCGCGCCGTTGATGTCGAAGCCGACGTGCCTGGCCGCCTCACGCGTGACGATCATGACGCCGCGGCCCGTGGCCTCGCGCCGCCCGAGCGACCCGCCCATCTCGATCGGCTTCCCGGTGACGACAGCCGTCGCCGTATGACCGACGTGCATGCTGTAGGTGTCCATGATCCACGCCATCACCTGGTCGTTGGTGTTGACGTCGGGAGCAGGCACGTCCTTCTCAGGACCGATGGCGTCGATGATCTCGGCGATATAGCGCCGCGTCAGCGCTTCCAGCTCGCGCTTCGACATCTTCGTCGGATCGCAGACGATGCCGCCCTTGCCGCCGCCGAAGGGGATGTGCGCCACCGCGCACTTCCAGGTCATCCAGGCGGCGAGGGCCGTGACTTCGTCGAGCGAGACATCGGGGTGATAGCGGATGCCGCCCTTGGCCGGACCGAGCGTGATGTTGTACTGGACGCGATAACCGGTGAACACCTCGATCTCGCCATTGTCCATCTGCACGGGGCAGGAGACGACAATCTGCCGCTTGGGGCGCGTGAGAATCCGCCAGATGCCGGGGTCGAGATTGAGGATGCGCGCGGCGCCGTCGAACTCCTTGAGCATCGCGGCAAAGATGGGGCCGTGTTCAGGCACAGAACGACATTATCGTTCACTCTTCCGGGTTCTCTGTGCTCGGTTCGTGTTCGGGTTCGAGGTTCGGTTCGGGGTTCGGTTCGGGGTTCGGTTCGGGGTTCGGTTCGGGGTTCGAGGTTCGGCGTTCGTGGCGTGTCGCGATGCGCCGTTCGCGCGCCCGGCGGGCGTTTCGAAGCGCTTCCGGTGATTGCAGGTACTCCAGTAATCCTGTCGTCTCCTCGAGCGCTGCTTCCGCAAGCGCATTGAAAGGCACCCTTTGCTCTTCGCTTATATAGCGGCGATCGACCAGATCAAACAGATGGTTCTGGGACTCCATCAAAGATGCGCGCGCCATGACGACGAAGCGTGCGAAATCAGGCGGATTGAACCGTCCGAACCCTTCGGCAATATGAGCGCCTGGACCTCGCACCGACTCTTCGAGCTGGCGTCGGCGTTTCCAGTCGGACGCGATCGGCGCCTCCTCGCAGAGCCGATATACCGCCTTCTTGTAGGTCTCGCAGACCTGCCACGCACGCAGATCCGTAAATCGCCGGACTCCATGGCCCATGCCTGTGCGCAGGGCACCGGCCGTGCCACGAGGAAACCGGCCTGTCCACCGCCGCGCGGCGGCAACGTACGCAGTCTGTGAACGCGTGTGGCACCTCGAGGTACGCATTTCCTGCGTCGGGCCATCCCGAACTCCCGAACCCCGAACCCAGAACCCCAAACTGAGAACCGAACCCGAACCCGAACACGAACTGAGAAGTGAGAACCCGGAAGCGTGAACGGTACAATTCGTAGGTGCCTCCTCCATCCGCGACTCGGTCCTTTGCAACCGTCTCGGGTCGCGTAATTGACGAGTTGTACACGGCCGAGAGCATCGACGCCCTCGACTATGAGCGCGATCTGGCGGACCCAGGGCAGTTCCCGTACACGCGCGGCATCCATCCAACCGGCTACCGCGGCAAGCTGTGGACGATGCGGCAGTTTTCCGGGTTCGGGACGCCGGAAGAGACGAATGCGCGTTACAAGCAGCTGTTGAAGGCCGGAGGGACGGGCCTGAGCGTCGCCTTCGATCTGCCGACCCTGATGGGTCGCGATCCGGACCACGAACTGTCGAGAGGCGAGGTCGGCAAGTGCGGCGTGAACGTCACGTCGCTTGCCGACATGGAGCGTCTGTTCGACGGCATCGATGTCGGAGCCATCACGACGTCGATGACGATCAACTCGCCGGCGCCGATGATTTTCGCGATGTATCTCGTGGTGGCCGAGCAGCACGGCGCGGGCTGGAAGACGCTCTCGGGCACGATTCAGAACGACATCCTCAAGGAGTTCATCGCCCAGAAGGAGTTCATCTACCCGCCGCGCGAGTCGATGCGTCTCATTACCGATGTGTTCGCGTTCTGTGCGGAACACGTGCCGCGGTGGAACACGATCTCGGTCAGCGGGTACCACATCCGGGAAGCCGGGGCGACGGCGGCGCAGGAGCTCGCCTTCACGCTGCGCGACGGGATCGAATACGTCCAGTACGGCGTGGACGCCGGCCTGGATGTGGACGCCTTTGTCCCGCGGATGTCCTTCTTCTTCAACTCGCACAGCGATTTCTTCGAGGAGATTGCCAAGTTCCGGGCGGCCCGGCGCATCTGGGCTCGCGTGATGCGCGACCGCTTCCGCGCGAAGAATCCGCGGTCCTGGCAGCTGCGCTTCCATACGCAGACCGCCGGAGTGTCGCTGACGGCGCAACAGCCGTACAACAACGTCGTCCGGACGGCGCTCCAGGCGATGGCGGCGGTGCTTGGTGGCACGCAATCGCTGCACACCAACGGGCTGGACGAGGCGCTGGCGCTTCCCACCGCCGAGGCGGCGACCCTGGCGCTGAGGACCCAACAGATCATCGCCCACGAAACGGGGGTGACCGGCGTCGCCGATCCCTTCGGCGGCTCGTACTTCGTCGAGACGCTCACGAACCAGCTCGAAGCCGAGGCGCTCGAGTACTTTTCGAGAATCGACGCGATGGGCGGCATGGTCGAGGCCATCGAGCGCGGCTACCCGCAGCGCGAAATCGCCGAGAGCTCCTATCGCTTCCAGCAGGCGCTCGAGGCTCGCGAGCGCATCGTCGTCGGCGTCAACGACTTCGTGGCCGAAGACGAGCCGCCGGTCGGAATCCTCTACATCGACGAGTCCGCGGGTGAGACCCAGCTGGCCAAGCTGGCGGCGCTGCGGAGCCGGCGTGACAACCGTCGCGTGGAGCAGGCGCTGGAAGCGCTGCGCAGCGGTGCGAACGGCACCGCCAACACGATGCCGCTGCTGCTCGACGCTGTCCGCGCGTACGCCACAATCGGGGAGATGTGCGACGCGCTCAGGGCGGTCTGGGGTGAGTACGTCGAGGACGCGGTGATTTAAAGTACCTATCTCATCTCATGGCAGCCATCCGAGTCGTCATTGCGAAGCCTGGCCTCGACGGCCACGATCGAGGGGCAAAGGTCATTGCGCGCGCGTTGCGTGACGCGGGCATGGAGGTGATCTACACGGGCCTCCGCCAGACGCCGGAACAGATCGTGTCGGCTGCGCTGCAGGAGGACGCCGACTTCATCGGACTGTCGATCCTGTCCGGCGCCCACATGCACATCTGCCCCCGGGTGATGGAGCTCCTGCACGAGCAGCGCCTGGACGACGTGCAGGTGGTGGTCGGTGGCATCATTCCCGACGTCGATATTCCGAAACTGAACGCACTTGGCATTACGGGGATTTTCCTGCCGGGAACCCCGATGCAGGCGATTGTGGACTTCATCACGCGCCGTGCGCGTGCGCGCGCCGGTCTGGCTGAAGGCGCGGGAGCAAACCAGGGGGACCGTACTCGTGAAGCGTAAGCTGCTGCTGGCCGACGACAGCGTCACCATCCAACGCGTCGTCGAGCTGACGTTTTCGGGCGAAGACATCGAGGTCGTGACGGTGAGCGATGGCGAGCAGGCCATTGCGCGGATCTCGTCGGATCCGCCCGACATCGTGCTTGCCGATATCGCGATGCCGAAGAAGAACGGCTACGAGGTGGCGGCATTCGTGAAAGACAATCCGGCGCTCGCTCATGTGCCGGTGCTGCTGCTGGCTGGAGCGTTCGAGCCGGTCGACGAGGAGCGCGCGAAGCGCGTGAAGTGCGACGGCGTGCTGGTGAAGCCATTCGAGACGCACGAGGTCATCACCCGCGTGCGCGAGCTGATCGAGAGGGAGCGTCCTGCGCAGCCGGTTGCACCGTCATCTCCCGAAC
>Ga0247825_10000026_pt1 | contig 83652 bp, 76 predicted proteins | sample 13C_Vanillin_Day_FD_194413 | JGI IMG/M metagenome (GOLD analysis project Ga0247825, IMG submission 194413) | Soil microbial communities from agricultural site in Penn Yan, New York, United States - 13C_Vanillin_Day48 | ecosystem: Environmental > Terrestrial > Soil > Agricultural land | place...
TGGCCTTCCATCATCGCGGTGGTCCTGAACTACATCAAGCGCGCCGACGCACGCGGCACGTGGGTGGAGTCCCATTTCACGTGGCAGATCCGCACCTTCTGGTGGGGACTGCTCTGGGTGTGTCTCTGCTTCGCCTTCGTTGTGATGACGCTCGGCATCGGGATCATCATCGCCTGGCTGCCACTTGGCATCGTGGCGTTGTGGTTTATCTACCGGGTCGCGCGAGGGTGGATGGCCCTGAACGATCGGCGGCCCATCGCGGCGTAAAACACGAAGACACGCGAGGGGCCCGGGTATGCGATTTGTCTACGTGACGGCGCTCGTTCTGCTCTGGGTCACTCCGGCACCTGCGCAGGAGTGGATCGACTTCGTCAGCCGCGACGACGGCTTCCGAGTCAACTTCCCTGCTCAACCGAAGGTCACCGACACGACCTACACCTCGGAGTACGGCGCGACGCTGCCGGCGCGTGTGTATGCGGTCGCACGCGACCAGGAACGCTACTCGATCACCGTCGTCGACTATCGCGGCATCGAGAAGCAGCTGACCGAAAAGTCGAAGCAGTGTCCGCCATTTGCCGACGAGCGTTGCACCGGCGGCGACTTCGGCGCGGCCGTCGGGTTCGGCTACTGGAAGACCGACATCCGCGGCGCGCTCGTCTGGGCCTCGTGGCAGTTCATGCAACGCGACGCGAAGGTGACCCACTACATGTGGAACTTCATCGATCTCGTCGAGGGTCACCAGCTTCAGCTGACGAACAACAAGGACAAGTCGCGAACGTTCGTCGCCATCTACATGCACGACAACCGTCTCTACATCTCGGAAGGCACGGTGCCTGACGGCGACCCTGAGCCTGGCCTCTTTCAGCAGTCGCTCGGGTTCGTTGACAGGGATGGCAATGGCATCCGCTATCGCGACTACTACGACAACGACTATCCTCCGCCGCCACGCACTGGTCGCGGTGCGGGTCCGGCACCTGCAGCACCAGGCGCGGCTCCCCAAGGTGACGCGAGATGATGGTTCACCCCACGCTCCGTCTGGCCGTGATCCTGAGTGCGGCGAGCATCGTCGGCACGAGCCCGATGCGCGCCCACCACTCGCATGGAAACTACTCTGACGCCTTCGTGGACGTAGAGGGCGTGGTCAAGGAAGTGCACTTCGTCAATCCGCATTCATGGATCTACATCGAAGTCACAGGGCCGAACGGCCAGCCGCAGAAGTGGTCGCTCGAGGCCTCCAGCGTCATCCAACTCGAGCGCATTGGCGTCACGCGCGACTACATCAAAGCCGGCGACACGATTAAGGCCCGCTGCCATCCGCTGCGCGACGGCTCGCGCGGCTGTCTCCTCGGTTTCGTGAAGGCACGGGACGGATCGGTCAAAGACTGGGACTCCAACAATCTCCCCATCCCGACCGACTTCTGAGCCGATTCCGGCGAACCTCTCACGCCTCCGGTTCGAGCGGCGAACTCGAACGTCGTTCTGCCCTGACGATGAATCGTTGAGGCGCCGGCCCGATGTAGTCGAATGGAAAGCACGTAATCAGCGTGAGCGTTGCGGCCGACGTCGGCTCGAGGACCTCGACGGCAGTCGGTTCGACGACCTTCAATTCCTTCACCACGTACTCGAGCGCGGCATCGGCAGTCGAGAACGTGATCACGTCGCCCTTACGAATGTGCGCGAGCGGACGGAAGAAGGTGTCCCGATGGGCAGCGAACACGGTGTTGCCACCGTGCCAGGGCAACGGAGTGTCCGACAGGTGGCCGACGCCCAACAACAGTGCGGCCGTATCGTCGCCCTCGAGCACCACGGACGACAGACCCAGCCTGGGGATCTCGATCAAGCCAATCGGCCTCCCATCCTCCGCCTCAGGCCTCCGTGTTGCGTCCTTGCCTGCATGGCGCTCAATGCTCGGCAGCGAGGGCACATAGATGCGTTGCAGCTCGTCCGACCAAAAGAGCGCGAGTCCAGACCCAGCGATCACGACGAATCCAACGAGCACGAACACCAGTGCGAGCAGTCGCCTGATCACCGCGTCACCTCATGTCGTCTGGCAGAGGCCGTGGGCGATGAGTCGATGATGTATCCGGTTCGCGTCCTGACTGTCAGACCGGTCCGTCCAGGCGCCTCGATGACGACCCGCACTCGACGCAGATGACCATCGGTCACAGAATCAGGCGGCGCGTAAGCCACGGTGTAGCGACTGCGAATGTCGTGCGCAATGGACTGAAACGCTCGACCGACAACGGCCACGTTCGCAGGTTCGAACGCAAGACCGCCGGTCCCGTCTGAGAGATGCCGCAGCGCCTTCGGGTTTCGATCGAGCGCAAGTGGATCCACGAGTGCAATCGAATAGATCACCACGTTTGAGGCAAGCACCTTGTCGAACGCCTGATCGAACGTCAGCTTGCTCGCGTTGTCACCGCCGTCGCTCAGGATGATGAGCGCCTTGCGCTCGAAGCGCCCATGCCCGACTTTCTCGACAGCTTCGGCGAGCGCATCGTGAAACGCCGTTCGGCCGCGCGCGGCCAGCGAGGTGGCCAGGACGTCGCGCAGCTCCGCTGGATCGCTCGTGAATTTTCCTTTCGGGAGTACGGTTGTCACCTGCTCGTTGAATACGAGCGGCAGAAACTCATCGTCAGGATGGCTCGCCTTGGCGAACTCCGTCACCCCGGCGATGACGCGATCGCGGTTTTCGAGCATGCTTCCGCTGGAGTCAATCAGGAGCCCGATCGTCGCAGGCGCGTCCTGCTCCGCGAAGAATTCGATCTTTTGCGGTCGTCCATCGTCCACGACTTTGAACACATCCTGCGGGAGCCCGCTGACGAAACCACCGCGCGAGTCGGTGACGGCGACGTTCAGCACGACGAGATCCGACCGCGCGGAAAAATGACTTTGTGCGGTGAGGAGAGGAGCAATGATGGCGACGATCAGCGTCGCGAGCAGCACGAGTATGCGCATGGTGTTCCTCTGCAGGACATCCCCACGAGGGGAGGTGTGCCCTCCCCCCGTGTCGTGTTCACGAGTTAGCCATGCCCCTGGTTACGACGACTTTCGCAGCAATCGCAGACCCAGCGACGCGCTCGCCACGCCGCCGAGCAGCAGCAGTGCCAGCGGGCTGGCGGTCTGCGGCAGCGTCTCGCGCGCCGGCTCCTGTCGTGTCTCTGGGGCCGGTGGCAGCGCCTGCTGCTGTGCCTGTGCTAACTGCAGTTCGGCTTCCTCAGCCGGAACGCCGGGACCATCGACTACGTCCGGAACGCCCGGACCATCGACCACGTCCGGCCCGCTCAAGGGACCTTCGGCCACTGGCTCACCAGCTGGAGCAGCTTCCTCTGCATCCGCTGACGGCGCAATCGGCGCCCGATCCGCCGACGCAACGCTGCGGTTCAACGCCGCGAGCTGTTCCTTCGAGTAGATGAACTCGTACCCGTTTCGTTCACCCCCTTGCCACCAGGCCCTCACAGCGATTGGCGCACCCGAAGCAGTCTCCATGAATCGGACTTCGGGATCTCGCGGTGCGTCCGGTCGATACACCGGCATCGTGTGGAGCATCGCGAAATTCTGCGTCCCCTCTCTGTTCGTGACCTGAATGACCTTGCGCGTGGTGGTATCGTCAGCCAAACGGAACATGTACGTTCCGGCCGGGAGCGTTACTCCCGGAAGAGCCACTGGCTGGCTGAATGTGAAGTACGTCCGCTTGTCTGACGTGTTCGTGAACGCATTGGCGCCACTTGCCGCTCCGACAAGCACCACCAACACGGAAGTGGTAATAAGCCTCTTCAACATGCTGGTCCTCCTGCTCGTATGAACGGCAAGATGCCTGCCGATTCCGTCCCGAGCGGAAGGAACCCTTACGTGAAGAGTGGCTTACATCAATAAGCTCGAGGTCGTGAACAGTTGAGCCGACCCGATGCCGGCTCATGTAAATGAAACATGTACAGACGCCGAGCTAGAGTTGCGTTAACGGCGAGGCCATCCGGCTGGGGGAGCCCACGGACCCTTGTTGGGCCCCACTTCGTCTGGCCGACCTGGCGGCAATATCTTCTCGGTCCGCGCCCGAACGTAGAGTTGGATCTGGTTGATCTGCTTGTCATCGAGGAGCTTGTCCCACGCCTGCATGCCCTTATCTGGCTTCCCGTCGCGAACGATTTTCAGGAACTCGGCAGCCGAGAGCTTTTCGTTGGGGTCGGTCAGGCTTGGAGCGTTCGTCGTGCCGATGGCATCGACGCCATGACACCGGTAACAGTACACGTGCCACCACTTCCACCCGTCGTAAACGTTCTTATAGGCGTCCGACTGAGCCTGCGCCGCAACCACCGCCGTTGGCAGAAACTGACCGCCATCGTCAACCACGCTGACAGCGGTCGCGAGAAAGAGTGCGACGGAAACAGTAAGCCACGTTCGCGCGCGCAAAAGGTGTCGGGTGTACGCGGAGATCATTTCTTCAGGCCTGCCTTCCTCTGGACGAGCGGAACGTTGTAGTCGTTCAGGATCTTCGTGATCTCCGCCCGTCGTGCATCGATGACTTTCTCCAACTGACTTTTCAGCGCCACGTTGCCCGGCTTGACGCCCATCGAGATACCGAACTCGAACGGCAGATCGCCGGGCCCCGAAGGCACTGGGACCATCGCGAGAGGCGCGGTTTGCTGCTTGACGAAGTATCCGGCAGCCGGCCCCCAGACAATCGCGACACCGACCTTTCCGCTCGCAACGGCGTCGATGATCGCGCTCGGAGGATTGTCCGCCGAATAGAAGGTACTGAAACCCACAAGATTGCCGACGACGCCTCGTTTCGAGAGCTCGTGAACCGGCGGCGGGTTCGTGTAGTCGTCCCCGAGCAGGTGCACGCCAATCTTGATCTTCTTGAGAACGGGGTCATCCAGCGACTTGATCTGCGGTCCCTTGTCCTTCGGATACACGAAGACGTACGTCGATCGGTAGTACGGCTTTGTCGGGCTCACCAGATCGTATCCCTCTGGCACACCCATGACGACGTCACAGCGCCCTTCTTCGAGAGTCGCGTTCATCGTGTTCCTGATGAAGCCTCGTCGCTGCCCCCACCAGATGTAACGCGTTGGCTCCCGGAGCTCCTTCGCGACGAGATCCGCGATCTTGTTCTCGAACCCTTCCTGCTTCTGGTTCGAGTGCGGCATGTTCTCGGGATCGGCACAAACGCGGAACTGTTCCTTCACGCCTGCACTTGGCTTGGGCGAAGAAGACGTCTGCGCGGACGCAACGTCCGCGCAGACGAGAGATACAAGGATCAGAACGACGGGTAGGGCGGGTCTTGCTTTGCCCTTCGACTGTCGCTCAGGGCACCCCGAGCCGAGTCGAGGGGTGTAGACCCGCCGGGTCCAAAGAACATGACCCGGCCTACGACACCCTAAAGCAGGACCCGTCCCACACGTGATCGTCATGGCAGCGAGAATACCGTCAGCACGCCGCCTTGATTGCTGAAGTTCGCCAGGTCTTTGAACGCGCCAATCGCGCCGAGACCGGCCGTCGGATCCTCGAGGCTCATGTCAGCCGCGACGCCGATGCCCGACCAGCCACCGATGCCAGACAGCACAGCGATGTACTGCTTGCCATCGGGTCCGACGTAGGTCATCGGGTTGCCGATGATGCCCGACGGCGTCTTGAACTTCCACAACACATCGCCCGTCTTGGCGTGCACCGCCTTCAGCCATCCTTCCATCGTCCCGTAGAAGACCACGTCGCCACCGGTCGAGAGCGCGCCGCCCCACGCCGACAGCTCTTCCTTAATTCCCCACACCTTCTTGCCCGCCGTCGGATCCCATGCGATGAACTCACCGCGATTGCCGCCTGGTCCCGGCTTGCTCACGACGATCGCGCCGACGTACGGCTGCCCCGCCTGATACTTCACCTGCACGCCCTCGTAATCCATGCACAGGTTGTTGGTGGGCACGTAGAAGAGCCCGGTGCGCGGCGAATACGAGACGGGCTGCTGGTTCTTGCCCCCCATCGCCGATGGGCAGATGTCCTTCGTGTTCTTCGTGGCCGAGGTTTGCTTCTCGGGATCCTCGATCGGCTTACCGGTCTTCATGTCGATGCCCTTCGCCCAGTTCACGTGGACGAACGGCTGCGCGAGAAGAAGCTCGCCGTTGGTGCGATCCAGCACGTACGAGAAGCCGTTGCGATCGAAGTTGACCAGCGTCTTCCGCATCTGGCCGTTCATGTTGAGATCGACCAGCACGTTCTCGTTGATGCCGTCATAGTCCCAACGGTCGTGCGGCGTCTTCTGATACGCCCACGCAGCCTTCCCCGTGTCGGGATTGCGCGCGAAGATCGTCATCGAATACTTGTTGTCGCCGGGGCGCTGATCGGGGTTCCACGATCCAGGGTTGCCGGTGCCGTAGTAGAACAGGTTCAGCTCGGGGTCGTAGCTATACCAGCCCCACGTCGTGCCACCACCGCGCTTCCACTCCTCACCCTGCCAGGTCTCGACAGAACCGGGGAAGCCAACTTCGGCTTCGGGTCCGGTGCTATACATCCGCCAGACCTGCTTGCCCGAGTTCACGTCATTCGCGGTGACGAAGCCGCGCACGCCGAACTCGCCACCGGAGATCCCGGAGATGACTTTGTCCTTGATCACCATTGGGGCGGATGTGATCGTCTGACCCATCTTGTAGTCGCCCTGCTTGACCTTCCACAGTTCCTTGCCCGTCTCGGCGTCGAGGGCCACCGTGTTCGTGTCGAGCTGATTCAGAAAGATCTTGCCGTCCGAATACGCGACACCGCGGTTGACCGTGTCGCAGCAGGCGATCGGGATAACTGCCGCATCCTGACGCGGTGTGTACTTCCACTTCACCGGCGCGCCCTCTTTGGAGAGATCGAGCGCGTAGACGATGTTGGGGAAGGGTGTGTGCACGTACATCGTGTTATTGACGACGAGCGGTTCGCCTTCGTGCCCGCGCAGGACGCCGGTCGAGAACGACCACGCCACCTTGAGGCTCTTCACGTTCTCGGTGTTGATCTCGTTCACCGTGCTGTATCGGGTGGCAGACGTGTTCTTGTTCTGCATCGACCACTGCTTGTCCGCATCCAGGACCGGCGATGGCGCAGCGAGTTGCGCGGTCCCGGAGGCAGACGGTGGGGTGCTACTGCTGCAGGCCGCGGCTCCCAACCCGAGGGATCCAACGACCATGAACAGCCTCGAAAGTCTCTTCATATGCCTCTCCTGTGGTTCGTGAACCCGAGTGTGTTCGACGTGCGCATGCCGCGCACTGCATCCGATGCGAACGTCAGCGTCGGCTGCTGTTGCCCTTCACGTTCTTCTCCACCCAACCCATCATGATGTCGGCGATCTCGAGATTTTTCTTGTCGAGCATCATCATGTGGGTCACACCGAGAATCCCCATGTCATCAAGCTTCAGGTACTCCGCCTTGGCCGTTCCCTGCTTCGCGGCGCGGCGCGCATTGATCGCGTCCACCGTTTCCTGGCACACCGTGCTGGTCGCCGTGTAGTCGCCCTTGAGCGCCATGTACGGGATGTTGTCGAAGTCGGCCGCTGTGAGCCCGCTGTTGGTCAGCGAGCACGATCCCTCGAGCGTCATGAGTCCCTTGAGGAGATCCAGATGTCCGCGCTCCTTGAGGATGCGAGCCATATGATGCCCCATGATCCCCGACTGTGAGTGAGTCACGACGATCGCGCCCCCGAGTCGCTCGACGAGCGCAGCAAGATTCTGCGGCGTCCAGGTATTTGCCGGTGAGAGCTCCTTCGGATCGCACGACGCACACGTCGACCCTGGAAGCGTGACCTCGGCATTCGGCACGAGCTGCTTGTAGTACTCGAGCGCGTAGTAGTTGCTCGATCCGGCTGGCGAGGGGCCAATCGCACCCTTACGCGAGACGAGGTTCGCATCCGTCGCCTCAATCGGGAAGAGCGGCGCGACGTGCTGATACGCGTCCGGCTTGGGCTGGGGATCCTGTGCGTCTGCGTGCGGGACGAGCGTTCCGGTCAGAACGGTTGAGCCCTGCGGAACCAGATGTCCGAACCACGCGGTCCATGCGCCATTGTCAGTAATGCGGCCGAAGCTGGGAATAAGTTCGGCGCCGCTTTTGACATCTCCGCTGGCCATCCGCGCTTCGCCTTCATGAATGACAGATGCGTCAAAGCCCGATCGGCCTCGGCCTGCCTGGTCCACCACATAACTGGGAACCCCGTGACGAACGAAGTAGGGATACCAGCCTTCGCGCCCATCAGGAGTCGCCTCGAGGCACGCGCCGGTGTGCGTCGAGCCGTGGACCATGATCACCGGCCATCCCGCGCCGTACTTCTTCTGCGGGATTTGAAACTGCACGTACATCTGGCCGATGGTGATCTGCTGCGGTGTCGGAGCCGGCGGCGCCGGCTGACCGGGCGCTGGAGGCGGTGGTACCACCGCATGCTCCGTGATCTTCTGCACACCACCGACGAAGAAGCTGCCTTGATCTTCGATGACGAGCGGTCCGCCCAGAAACTTCTTCGGCTTCTGGTTCGTTTGCGCTGAAATACCGGCGACCATGGCCAGCAGCAACACGGCGATGCAACCCGCAGCTCTCATCGCGGCTCCCTTCGGTTGGTGGTAAGTAGTCGGTGGATGGTGGCCTGAGTTCGTGGTTCACCGTTGGCCGCGGCGATGCGACCACTAACCACCGACCACCATCCGGGGCCAGAGTCTATGTTGGTTTGGGGACTCGGCGCCATACCGATTCGGAGGTGTCCGTCTGGCTCTTCCGTTACGGCACACGTCGTGCACGGCACGGAGAGGACACGGACGCGCTCCGCCCATGACACACGACCGATCTCTCCTGATCGCGGGTGTTTTATCGATCGCGTGCGCTCTCGGCACCGCCTCGCCTCTTCAGGCTCAGGGCATCGAGATCACGCCATTTGGTGGGTATCGCTTCGGCGGCGACTTCTTCGAGTTGATCGCGGGGCGGCCAGTTGATACCGACGGCGCACCCGCCATCGGCGCCATCGTGGACGTCCCGCTTCGTGACGGACTTCAGGTCGAAGGGCTCTTCACCCATCAGGACGCACCCGTGGAGATGGAGTCGGGCCCCTTCGGCCCGCTACGGCGCGCGAAAGTCACCGTCGATCACTTTCAGGGTGGTGCACTTCAGGAGTATCAGGACGGCCGCGTGCGTCCGTTTGCGACCGGCATGCTTGGCCTCACGCGATACGCCGGCGAGGGCGACAGCGAAATCCGATTCTCGCTCGGTGCTGGAGGTGGCGTGAAGCTGTTCGCAACCGAGAACATCGGTGTCCGTCTCAACGGTCAGGTATCAGCGACGTTCGTCTATTTCGACGCGAAGGCTGGCGTCTGCTCACCGGGTTTCTGCCTGGTTGGTTTGAACACCGACGTCGTCTGGCAGATCGAATTTTCCGCTGGACTCATCTTCAAAGTGCAGTAGCGCTGAGCAAACGCCGTCTCAACAGAACTCAGCGCTCCGATGAGTCGCGTCCGTCTTTTGGCGCGCCAGTGCCCGACGATCCCATAAAGAGCTTGCGGCCATCGGGGAACGTGACGTCGCGGCCGTTCGCGCGGTTGGAGCCGTTCTTCGCGCGGTACCCGTCGACGACGATCTCGGTGCCTTCGGGCAACGAGTTTTTAGTGAGGCCTCGCCGCAAAAGCGTGTTCGGCGTCCCGCCTTCAATCATCCACTCCTCGGTCTTGCCGTCGGCGTCTTTCACCGCCACGTGGATCCAGGTGTGCGGGTTGATCCACTCGACGCGGACCACGGTGCCCTTGAGCTGAATCGGCTTGTTGGAGTCGAACTCCGCGGCGAACGAGTGATGCGCTGAAACAGCCGTGCCGATCAGCAGGAACGCTGCGAATGTCGTGATGAGAACTCGCTGAAGCCGCATGTTACTTCCCCTTTCCCGCTGCGGCACGCTCTTCCTCACGCGCTCCGCTCAGAATGCCTTCCATGCCGTAGTTCCCTTCGTGGCAGGCGTACTCGAACATGTCCTCGCCGGTGTCCACGTATGGAATCGCTACGGTCCACTGTTTCGTGAAGGTGCTGGGATCGATCACCGTGACGCGGTAGTCGATCTGTCCCGGCGCCACACGCGTGAAACGCTCGATGAGGTGGAGATTCTCTGCGGCCCCTCGATAAAGGACCTTGTCGGTGAAGTTGGTCGTGTCAACGACGAGCGTATCGCCTTCCCACCTGGCGACTGAGTGTCCCATCCACTGGCGAATCGATTGATTGAGATGCGGGCGTCCGTCGGTCGGGATCACGCGCGTTCCACCCAGCATCTCGATCTGAATAGCGACGTATCCAGGACTCTGAGTGATCCGGTAGTTGTTGTTGTATGCCGTGGGGCTCATCGCACCCGGCAAGCCGCGAGTGATGCAGCGCTCGAAGGTACTGCGATCGAGCCAGGTGTCAGTCCCGCGTCCATTCGCGCCGGCACCTCGAAACGCCGGCCGCTTGCCCTCCTCGGCCGCGCGCTTCTTTGCCTCTTCGGTCAGCTTCGGCACACGACCATCAGGCGGCTCGATCACGAGCGAGGTGCGTGGCGTCGTGACCTTGGTGCCACGATCCCACCAGAAGTCGTTGTAGGCGCGCTCGACGTCGCCGCGCGTCCCTTTCGATCGCCCCTCATCGCCGCTCTGTTCCTGGGCGCGTTTCTCGAGCGCGGCCACTTCCTCTGGCGTGAAGAACTCGCGGCCCGCCACATTCGCGGGTCGCTCGAACGGCGTGATCGTTCGGTTCGAGTAGGTGCCCTGGAGATCGGGCTCGCCCCAGGGTGTGCGCGGGGCGGTCCAGTTCCTGGTGCCGGCCGCATCGGCGCGTTCAGCCCGCGAGGCCTGGGCAAAGGCGGACAGCGGCGACAACATCGCCGCCGTGGTTGCGATGATGAAGAAGCGCTTGTTCATGGCGCTCCATCGTACACCGATCAGCGCGCCTCGGTCAGGCGAATCGAGCCGCCGATGCGTTGGAACGCGTCCTGAAGAGATTGCGCATCTTTCTCAGGCGCGATGGTCATGTAGTAGAACAACGTGCCATCTGCGAGAAACGTCGTGTAAAGGCCGATGCGCTCGCGGCCACCGAGCGGCGACGGATTCGTCAGCGGCGTGCTGAGCGCTGAACGCTGTGAGATCTTTACCGGCTGCTGATCGCCGGCAAGCCGCAATTCCGGATTACTCTGCGCAACCGCTTTCAGCCAGGCATTGGTCGCTTCCCGCAGGTCCCGTGTTGACGCTTTCGTGATGCCGAACTCGACGCCGTGTGTGAACGCGGTCTGTCCATTCAGCTGGCCATATCCGTTTTCCGGCACCGCCTTGATCGAACTGTTCGATGAGAGGCTGGTCCAGTTGCTCGGAACCGATGCTTGAAACACCCTGCCGCCGCTGATGCTCTTGTACTGCGACGATGGTGCAGGGACGGGCTGACCGGGGATGCCAACGGCTTGTGCCGTTTCAGTGTTCTCAGCTTTCGCACCGCGCGCGAGCTCGGCCTCGGTCTTGGCCGCCGGCTGCGACGCAAACGCTTTCTTGATCGGTCCGAACTGACTCTGGTCGGCAGGCGTTGCGACGGTGAGCGACCGCGCTTCCTGAGTGATGTACTGCGTCCGGTTGCCCGGATCTGGATGGCTGCTCATCCACTGCGGTGCTCCCCCGCCACTGCTCTTCGCCTCGCTCGCGATCGTCTCGAACATGTGCGCGAGCGCTCGCGGATCGTAGCCGGCCTTCGCCATGATCTGCGCGCCGAGCAGGTCCGCCTGCTTTTCGAAGTCGCGGCTGTATCGCAGGAGCAGCGTCCCCAATCCGAACTGGCTGCTCTGCATGATGGCCGAGCCGGCCGCGCCTCCCACGACTGCGCCACCCACGGCACCGGCCAGCTGGCCAAGCTGCAACCAGGGATTCTCGGCTTTCGTCGCATTGGCCGTTCCGTGTCGCAGAAGAACATGCGACAACTCGTGCGCCATCACGCCGACCACCTCGCCTTCCTCAGCCGCGGCCTCGAACATGCCGCGGTTGACGAACATCGGTCCGCCCGGCAGCGCGAAGGCATTGATCTCCTTCATGTTGATGGGCGTGAACGAGTACTGATAGACGGATTGATTGAGGCTCGCTGGTGCCACGGCCACCAATCGATCGCCTAACGTGGTCAGATAGCTGGCGATCCGTTGATCCGTGATGACGGGATACTGCTGGCGAACTTCGGCGGCGGCCTTGAGACCGAGTTCCACATCTTGCTGCGGCGTGTACTTGTTCTTCGCCAGTTTGAGAGGGGTCTGCGCGACGACCCCCGTCACGGCCAACGACAACAACATGGTGAGGGCGGCGGGCGCGCGGTGTGGTGTGATCGCCATGCCTAAAACGATACACCCGCGCTTGGTCCGCGAATAGCCGTGGGCATCGGTTCGTTTCGACTCGTAATGATCTGCTCATATGAGGGTGCGCATGCCAACTCTCCCCTTCGATTTCGCCAACGCTCTCGGACTCGGTCGTGAGGCAACGGAGCTCACCTTTACCCAGATCAGCCTGCGCGGCATCATCGTCTTTGTCGCAGCGCTGGCGATCGTCCGATGCGGAGACCGCCGGTTCCTCTCACAGAAGACCGCCTTCGATGCCGTGCTCGGATTCATCCTCGCGTCGATGCTGGCACGCGCGGTCAACGGCACGGCGGCGTTCCTCCCGACACTTGGCGGGGCCTTCGTCCTGGTCATGCTGCACCGCGCGCTAGCCTATGCCGCACGCCGTTCTCACACAGTCGGAGATCTCATCAAGGGGGAGTGCGACGTCATCATTCGCGACGGAACGCTCGATGAAGCGCTGGCGATGCGCAACCAGCTCAGCAGGAATGACGTGATGGAAGACTTGCGCCTGCACGGGAACGTTGACGACATCGCTGATGTCTCGCTCGCGGTGTTCGAGCGCAACGGGCACATCAGCGTCGTCAGGCGCAAGACTTAGATGGGGTCAGACCCCTTCACGGTTTTTCACATGTGAAGGGGTCTGACCCCATTAGCTGCCGAGCATTTGGTGGCGGATGTCTTCGCCGGCCACGACGAAGAACACGTCTTCGGCGATGTTGGTCGCGTGATCGCCGGTGCGCTCGAGATGACGGCCGATCAGTATGAGCTCGAGTGCCGACGACAAGGCGTCCGGCGTGTGGCGCGTGAGCTTGTTGTACTCGGCGAACCACTTCGAGTAGATCCGGTACGGGAACGTCGCCCCCGCGCCGTTGATCGTCGACTGCGCATCGACGACGCCGGCGAGGAGCGCCACCCCCGTTGCTAGTGCAAGGAGTCTCTTACGGGCAGTCATCGTGAACCTTCCTCTCAGAAGTTGAGCAGTCCGTGAATCGACACCGCCTTGGTTTCGGGTGCCGTGATGTTGTCGAAGCTCTGCGCGTCGTAGTCGATCAGAATCGCCGCGCTGACATTCCCCTGGTGCGGAAACCAGTAGGCGATGCCGAAGATCGTCCGGTTCTGGTGTTGGTCGCTGAAGAGCGTCGACCCAAACACTGGTGCGGTCGATGCCGGAGCGAGGGCGTCCGTCGTGTTGGGCGTCCAGTGGTCGTACCGGATCAGTGCCTCCCACGACGATCCGTTCTCGAACGGATATCGCGGCGTCGCCCAGATCGAGTATCCGTTCGCCGGGATGTTGGCGGTCGTCGGGAGCGCCTGATCGTCGGCGTCGAGGTAGTCGAAGCCGGCATTGACGAACTTGTGTTCGTAGGTCACGTTGCCCATGACGCGCTGACGCTCGCCGTCGCTCACGTAGGCATCGTTGTAGTAGACGAGATGCGCGCGAAAACCTCGGAAGATCGGCTTACCACCCGCGAGCGGCCTCAGCGATCCGCGGAACTCGAAGCCTTTCTGGTTATTGGTTTCCGTCCGCTGATAGTTCTCGCCGTTATACACGCCGAAATGCACGTCTCCGTAGTTGGACGCGAAGTTGTAGCGGAACGAGATGCCCGCGTCCGACGAACTCATGACCGTGGGCAGCGGAACACGCTCCACAAACACGGTGCCCTGGAATCTGTAGCGGTAGATCCCTTCCTCGAAATCCACCCACGGGGTCTGCTGGATGCCCATACGCACCCATGAGCCTCTCGCCATCCAGTCATCGAGGTTGAACTGGGCGTAGGCGTACTTGATCCGAAAGACCAGGCTGTCGTTCGACACTGTGCTGCCTGGTGCGAGACTTAGCAGACCGCTCTCCCGTGTGATGTCAGGCGTAATGCGGAAGGCGATGAGGTGCGAGAGCTGGCCAGTTACGTTGATGTACGCACGACCGACATCGAAGGAGCTTCGGTTCACCGAGTTGCCTGCCGCGTCGGTCATATTGGGTTCAGTCTGCAGTGTGAAGCTGGGCCACAGCGTCATCCCAATGCCGATCCTCGGAGTGTCATCAGGCGGCGTGGAGCCTGCAGCCGGCGTCACCTGCGCGCTTGCGCTGTCGCCGTACAGCAACATCAATGTAAACACCGCACTTGCTACTCTGGATTTCGCCCAGAATCCCATCACACCTCCACCGTCGTGCGTGCGAGCTCACTGCCCGGAACTTGACTGCTCCGTGACCCGCGTGACATCAACGCATCGATCGCCGATCCGGGAGGTAAACCTTAGTGCTTTGCGCGACTCAGTGGAAGATGCGCCAGCCTCGCTGTTTGAGTTGCCACGCCTCGGCGCTGAAGCCGCGAATCGCCAACTCGACTCGATGCCAGTTGCCGTAGACCACCTGGCGCACGACCTCGGCATCGCGCTGTTCCCGGATCCGCCATCCTTCATTCGGCGCTCGCTCGACGTCGAATCGGAGCGTGTGGGAGCCTTGGTGAGTCCGCTCGAGAACACGCGCCGTGATGTGTCGTTCATGTGACGTGCCTCATGAACCATTCTGGATGGCTCGCGGACGCATCCATGCAAACTCTCTCTAAACACTGAGCGGACGAGCCAGATGTCCAACTTCGAGTCCGCTAAAACGTGACCGGCGTCTGCTCGATCCGCGGGTAAGTCCAAAGCGCTCGCGTCAGCGTCGAAATTAGCGATGGCACTCCCCTTGCGGAGTGAGCGAATAACCCGCCGCCTCGGGCGCCACGTCAACCATTGCTCTAAGGGTCCGCCGTGATTTCTCTACGAACGTTTCTGCTTGCTTGCGCGCTTGCAACGGCACTAGCCGTCTCGCCAGTCGTTGGAGCGGCCGCTGAAAAATCCTCGACTGCCACAACCTCAGCTCCGGCCACGCCGGCCATCGGCATCGACAACTTCGGGCGTATCAATGAGACCTACTATCGTGGAGCACAGCCCGACGGCCAGGACTACACCGACCTTGCTGCGCTCGGCGTAAAGACGGTCATCGATCTGCAGCAGGATGGCCTGGCCATCGAGCGGCAGTTCGTCGAGTCAGCGGGGATGAGGTTTTTCCGCATCCCGATGACCACACGCACGGCGCCGACGAGCGACGACATCTCGCGGTTTCTTCAGCTCGTCAACGAACCTGCGAACCAGCCCGTCTACGTGCACTGCGCCGGTGGGCGCCATCGAACCGGAGTGATGACCGCCGTATATCGGATGTCGCACGACGGCTGGAATTCCGATCGGGCGTTTAAGGAGATGAAGCACTACGACTTCGGCGCGGACTTCCTGCATCCCGAGTTCAAGCGCTTCGTCTACGGCTACCAGTCGGAGCCCAAGGCGCCCATCGCTGTTGCAGCTGTCGCTGCGATAGAAGCGGCAAACTGAACGGGGCGTGTGCGCGCTTCTTGCAACCGATCTACGCGCGAGTTCGCACACTCGAGATCGAGGTTGCCATGGCGTCACTTCGCAGCGTCCCGAAAGCAGAGTGGAGGGGATTCTTCGACCGGATGTCGAAGGTTTTACTCGGCAAGCGAGTTGAGATCGAGGTGGCGGCGCTCGAGCTTGGCGACCAGATCGTTGTCGATTGGGTCCCACTGATCGGCATTACCTACGACTCACGGAATGATCTGCTCGATATCGCGCTCGACCGTTCGAACCACCTGATCCGCCACCCAAAAGCGATTGTCGTCGAAGAGGACGACACTGGTCTCAAGAATGTCGCTGTCATTGATGGGGAGGGCGCCCGGCAGATCGTGAATCTGAAAGATCCGCTGATGCTGCCGCCAGCCGAAGTGCACCACTAAGACCTACCCATATTTGCACTGGCGGTCATGGAAGAGTCTTCCAAGCCGATATTCTGGGTTGTGCGAAATGACTCATGGCCCTTCCGCCGAAGCGACCTCCTCTTCGTCGTGGCGGTCGTGTTGTTTGCACTGCCCGATCCAGGCGCCGGCTGGAGCTTTGGCGTCTCGTCGACAGCCACGAAGCTCGGGCTCGTGGCCGTTGTCGTATTGGGGTGGATACGCTTCTATGTCTTCGGTAGCAGCGACCGGGAAACTCGTTAGCCGCACGACGTCGCGCGTCGACATTTCGCACGCGTGCCCGTAATTTCGTCCGGCCCCGCCATTACTCCCCTCCTTTCTCCGAACCGAAAAATCAGACGAGCGCGGCGACATCACCTCGTGATGCGAAGGAGGGCGTGTGATGTTCAATCTGAAGACGTTCCTCATCAAAGAGCGCGTCGGGTTTCTCAAACTGGTGGACACGTTCGATATCTACGATCTGTCGACCGGCGCACAGGTGGGGATCGCTTGCGAGAACATCGGGATCCTGGTGAAGCTGCTCCGCTTTCTGATCAACAAGCGCCTGCTCCCGACCACCGTCGAAGTGCGCGAGCGCGAAGACGGTCGCGTCGTGCTCACGATCTCGCGTGGCCTGACTCTGCTGCAATCGCACGTCACTGTCACCGACAGTGTTGGAAAGCAGATCGGCCTGTTCAAGAGCAAGCTGTTTTCGATCGGCGGAGGATTCCACGTCCTCGATGGTCTCGAGCAGCCTGTTGCCGAGATCAAGGGCGATTGGAAGGGATGGAACTTTCGGTTCCTCACCCCCGAGGGCAACGAGATCGGCAAGGTGACGAAGAAGTGGGCGGGGCTCGGCAAGGAACTCTTCACCTCGGCCGACAACTACATCATTGCCCTCAGCGAGACCGCGGCAATCCGACCGGATGCCGCTCCGCTGCTGCTCGCAGCCGGCCTCGCTATCGACACGGTCTTCAAAGAGAAGTGATCTCGCCAGCTATCTCGCGGCGCTTGGATGTGCCGCGAGGTAGCGTTTCACTGCCTCGCCGATCGTGGCAAAGAACGACTGCTCACCGAAGTGCGTGTAAAGCCCGAAGCGCTTCAGCTTGTCCTTGACTGGATCTTTCATCTCGGCAAAATACAACTCGATGCCCGCCGCGTGCAGCGTGTTGTCGAGTTCGAAGATGGCATCGGCTGCGGTGACATCGACACTGGTGACGGGCTCGGCCGCGACAACCAGCCAGCGAACCGGAGTGGGCGAGCTCGCAACGGCGTCGAGCACACGATCGTGGAAGAACTCGGCGTTCGCGAAAAAGAGCGGTGCATCCCACCGAAACAACACGAGGCCCGGGACCAGACGTGCTTTCGGATAGCGAGTGATGTCGTGATACCCCTTCACGTCGTCAACACGACCGAGCACGGCTGAATGCGGGCGCCAGCCGTCCCAGAGAAACTCGATGACGGCCATCACGATCGCCAGCACGATCCCTGGAATGGCGCCGAAGACTGCGACACCCGCGAAACAGGTCATCGACAGCCAGAACTCCCAGCGCTGGATGCGATAGATACGGCGCAGGTCGGACACTTCGATGAGCCCTATGGCGGACGCAATGACGATGGCGGCCAACGCGGTGTTCGGCAGATCCTGGAGCAGTGCGGGCGCGAAGACCAGCAGCAGTGCAATTGCAAGCGCGCCCACGACACCCGTCAGCTGCGTTTTGGCTCCTGCCGCCTCCGCGACCGGTGTTCGAGAAGAACTGCTGCTGATCGGGAAGCCCTGAAAAAAGCCGGCGGCGACGTTGGCCAGACCCAGGCCCACCATCTCCTGGTTCGGGTCTACCGGTGTTCGCAGGCGCGCCGCGTAGCTGCGAGAAAGCACGCTCGTGTCAGCAAAGGATACGAGCGCAACCGCGAGGCCACCCGTGAAGATCGGGCCCAGGCTGTCGAGGGGCACCAGTGGAAGGCGCGGCGCCGGCAACCCCTGCGGAAGAGGGCCGAGCACCGAGACACCGGCGCGCGCTGCGAGATCGAACGCCGCGACCACAAAGGTGGCCGAGGCAACGGCGATCAACATGCCGGGGAGCCGCGGCCACCGCTTCAAGATGAGAATCAGCGCGAGCGAGCTGCCACCGATCGCAAGGACGGTGACGTTGATGTCTCCGTTCCACACTCTCTCGGCAATCCCCCACGTCTGACGCAGCGGTCCCTCGGCCGCCACGGAAACGCCGAACAGCTTCGGGATCTGGCTCAGGATCACTGTCAGTGCGATGCCGTTCATGTAGCCGTAGCGGATTGGCTTCGACAGCAATTCGGTGATGAAGCCGAGACGGGCCAGACCTGCGGCGACGCACACGACACCAGAGACAATCGCCATCAGTCCGCCGAGCGCGACGGCGCGCTGCGGCTCGCCTGCCGAAAGGGGCAGCACCACCGCGAGGATCACGGCCGCCAGCGCCGAGTCCGGTCCGAGGACCATAATGCGACTGGGACCGAACATCGCATACGCAAGCAGCGGGACAATGGTCGCGTAGAGGCCGTTGATACCAGGTATCCCGGACGCTTCCGCATACGCGATCCCCACCGGCACCAGCATCGTCGTCATGACGAGGCCCGCCACGATGTCGCTTCGCAACCACGAAGACTCGTACTCGCGGAGCGTGTGCAATGCCGGAATCCAGCGTGTCCAGCCAGTTCGATCCGTCGGACGGACGAGACGACCAGGCTCGGGGCCGCGGGACGAAGGCGATTCGGTCATGCTTGATTTTGATCGTTTTTGGCCAACGAATGGCGCCGGGCCGGTTACGATAAGCGCCTCGACGAGGCCTGATGTCCACTAACCGCCACGCTAGTATCGTGCTGGCCGCTTTCCTCGCGCTTGTGCCTGGCACCACGTTTGTCCTCGCTCATCACTCGTTCGCGATGTTCGACACCGCCAATCCCATCACGATCTCCGGCACCGTCACCGCATTCGAGTGGACCAATCCGCACGTCTACATCGAGGTTGACGTGGCGGAAAGCCAATCGACGAAGCACTGGGCAATCGAGCTGGGAAGCCCAAGCATCCTCATGCGGGGCGGCTGGAAATTCAACACCATCAAGAAAGGCGACAAGATCACGGCTGTCGTGAGCCCACTTCGCAACGGCGAACCGGGAAGCCTGCTGAATCGCGTCACGCTTGCCGACGGCCGCGTGCTCGGCAACGGCGGGCCGGCTGGCATCGGGCCGGGCACTCCTCCGCCTGCGCCCGCGCCCTCACGCTGACAAGAGATCGATGATCACTCCCCCTCGAATCGTCGGATGCGTAAGCGTGGTCGTTCTGTGCGCGATCGCGTTCGCGACTCCAGCAGCCGCACAAGGCCAGGCCCGTCCGAGCCTGACCGGAGTGTGGGCGCCGTTCGGTGGAGGGCGCGGGGGCGATCCCGCCGTGGCTCCCCCGCCTGCCGGACCAGTTGTCCTCAAGCCGGCGTACGCCAAGGACTACCTGGCTCAACGCGCCGCGGATGCCGAAGCGACCAAACGCGGCGAGCCGCCCGCAAGTGCGTCCGTGGTCTGCGTGCCATACGGCATGCCGCGCATGATGGCGGTTGCCTCGTATCCAGTGGAGATCCTCGAAACGTCAGGACAGTTCACGATCGTCACCGAGGCGTTCAGCGAGGTGCGGCGCGTCTTCATGGGTCAACCGCAGCTTCCCATCGACGACGTGCCTCCCGGCTATTACGGCCATTCGGTGGGGCGCTGGGACGGCGAGACGCTTGTCATCGACACAGTAGGAATCAAGGAATCCGTGCCCGGCTATCAGAACATTCCGCACAGCGATCAGATGCGCATCACCGAGCGACTGCGGTTGGTGACGCCTGATGTCCTTCACAACCAGATCACCATCGACGATCCTGTCGTCCTGGAAAAACCGGTTGTCTACACGCTGGCATATCGCCGCATGCGCGACTACAAGATGGTCGAGTTCGTGTGCGACAACAACCGCGAGTACGTCGACGAGAAAGGGCGCGTTCGCATGCGACTCGACAGCGGCGGTCGCTAGTGTCCCGACCGTGTGATTCGCGGCCGGGACACTCGGCAGGAAATCAGTATCCGACTTCGACACCATGACGATGATCAAGATCACAGCGGCCACACTTGCAGTCACCATCCTGATCGTTCAACCCGGGCGCGCACAGGCGCCGGCGCCGCCGGCCCAGACTCCCCCGCCCACGCTCGGCGCGCTGGCGCCAGCCAACCTGGCCAAGCCACGCGCGAAACCGCCGTTCGATCTGACCGGCGTGTGGCTCCACGCCGGCGGGCCAGGCAATGGGTTCCGCTTCTCTCCTCCGCCCGGGTTCAAGCTGACACCGGAAGCGCAGGTCCATTACGACGCGGCGCAGAAGGCGCAAAAGGAGGGCAAGGTCTATCGCGATGACATCGGCCAGTGCTGGCCGGCCGGGCTGCCCGTCATCATGACGCGCGTCTGGCCAATCGCGATGATGCAGTTCCCAACCGTCATCTACATGGTCAGCGAGTTCATGAACAGCTTGCGGGTCGTGTACATGGATGGCCGTCCACACTCCGATCCCGATGTCGTGGTGCCAAGTTTCAATGGCGAGTCCATCGGACGATGGGAGGCGGATACGCTGGTGATCGACACGAAATATTTCGTCGGCCATCACCATTGGATTGATTCCGGCATCCCCGCCAGCACCGCGCTGCAGATCGTCGAGCGGGTACGCATGATCAACAACGGGCAGACGCTCGAGATCGAGTACGCACTGAGCGATCCCAAGAGCTGGGAAGGCGAATGGAAGATGACGAAGCGGTGGAATCGCCAAGACGATCGCGATATTGCCGAAGTTTCGTGCCTGCCCGATCTCAACGATCACATGCCGAGCACGCGTTCTCAAGACAACGTTCGTTAGGGAGGCCGAGATGATTCGCTCAGTTGCCGGATGTTTATGCGTGGTTCTCCTGGGACTGTCCGCGCCTGCATGGGCTCACCACTCAGCGGCCGGGATCGATCGGACGAAGAGTCAGGTCGTGACCGGTACAGTCAAAGAGTTCCGTTGGACCAATCCGCATTCCTGGATCGATCTCGATGTGACCGACGACAAGGGTGTCACGCGGACATGGTCGGTTGAGATGACCTCTCCGGCATTCCTTGTTCGTGCAGGATGGAAATCGTCGACGCTCAAGCCGGGCGACAAGGTGAGCATCACGCTCCGGCCGTTCCGGAACGGCGACCCTGGCGGTCTGTTCGTGTCGGTGACGCTGGCTGATGGTCGCGTGCTCGGTGAGCGAGCGGCTCCGCCGCCGGCGCAGCCCTGATTCTCACGTCGCGCAGCGGCGGGTCTGCCTGCGACAAAGCTCAGGCTATGGAAGGCCCGCCGCTACTCTTCGTGACTTCGTGATCTTCGCGGTCTTCGTGTTTCAGAAATCCATCTGGGCGCTGAACTTCATGAAGCGCGCCTGCAACACGCTGTTCGGCCGCAGCCACGTGTCAGTCGTCGGCACGAAAGTCTGGTTGTAGGTCAGGACTGCGTTAGAGTTCGTGATGTTGTAGAGATCAATTCCCACCGTTGTCCTCGTGCGGCCGAACCTCAGAATCTTGGCGAATCGCATGTCGATCTGGGTGACGCGCTCACCGTAGAGCGTCCCCGGCTCGACCAGATTCACGACGATGGTCTGGCCGCCGATGCCGGCAAACGGCCGGTCGAGGCCGACGGTTGCGGAGTTCGGCGCGGTCCAGTTCGCGGATAGAGGCGCGCCCTGGTCGCTGCGCAGCGTGCCGGCGACCTGCACGTCGATCTTTGGAATCGTGTACGAGCCGAGCGCCGTCGCCCGGGTCACCCATCCAGACGACGTGTCGCACCACGGATTGGTCGGGTTCTGAGCAAGGAGCACAGTCCACTCCGGGATGGCGCGCCTCACATCGCAGTAGTCGTTGCCCGACTGTCCCGTGTTGAACCCGCCCTGTAACATCAGGCCGTTTCTCATTCGCGCCGTGACGTTGAGGTTGAAAGAGTTCGCGACCTGCGTCCACTCGCCAAGGTTCGCGGCGAGAGTCTGGTAGTTGTCGGTCAGCCGCGGCGCCGCTGTCGGCGTGACGTTGTACAGGCCGGGAAGCACTCCGCCGCCTCCGCCGGGCAGCCGTGAATCGACAGGAACGTTGACGCCGAACTCCGTGTGATCCTCGGGCCCACGCGCGCGGTTGTCGGTCGCCAGGTTGTTAACCAGCCACCGCCGTTGGTATCCCACCTCGACCGCCACGCGAGGAAGCACTTCCTGCTGCACCGATGCGGCCCACTGCCAGTCGCCGGAACGGACGCCCCAACCCGAGAGCAACGCCGGATCGAGCGTGGACTCGGGGACCTGCGTGCCAAAGTTTGCGACCGCATTCACGCCGCAAAGATCTCCGCCGGTCGCGCGCAGGTCCTGAGCAGCCGGGTTCGACAGGTTGCAGTCGGCCACGTAGTTGCGATTTGCGTCGGTCCATCCCCTCGTCGTAGTCGTGGACAGTCGTGCTGTCGGATTGAGCGCGATGAATAACCCGCCATTCTGCGCCGCCTCCAGATACCGACCAAAGTTGACCTTGACGGACGTCTTGCCCGTGCCGAACACGTCGTACGCCAGGCCAGCCCGCGGCCAGAAATCGTGGTAGCCCTCGACGCCCGTCGTTCGCGGGTACGTCACCGCGTTGGGAAAGAAGCGGACGGGCCCGACCTGCTGCTCGGGGAAGTAGCTCCAGGCGTGGTCGTACCGCAAAGCCCCCTGCAGCGTCATCCGCCCATGTGTCCACTGTTCTTGTGCGTAGAAGGCATCACTGCGAACTGACTGCCGGATGTCGTAGCGGTTGATGTTGAGCGTGATCTGATCGGGAATGGCATTGTTGACCCGGTACTGGAGATACTCCAAGTTCCCGAAGTTCTTCCGCTGATCGATCAGCAGCGCGCCCTGGTAGCCGACCTTGATGCTGTGACTTCCGGTGACGAGCGACGCGCCGGCGTTCCACTGTGTGTTCCAGTTCACGTTCGAGAACCAGTTGAGCGATCGGTAGGTCAGCCCGGGAATGTTGCCGTTACCGGCGCAGCCACCGGCGCACGCCTCGACCACGCGGATCAGATTTTCAGTCTCGAGGCCGGGAAGCTGCCCGCCGCCGTAGCGGCTGCGGTACATACCGGTCCCCGCTTCCAGCAGTAGCCGATTGTTCACCGGCGAAGTCCACTTCACCTGCGACACGCGGTTGCCAAAATCGCGGTATCCCGCCGTCTCAGGTGCCGCGATGGCGGAGGCCGACGGCGTTGGAGCGGCCGTCGATCCAGCGAAGACCTCGTCGTCGCCCGATTTGCGGCAGGCGTCGCCGGAGAATCCAGACGCGGCACCCCCTTCGCAAGGGAGCTGCTGGTCGTAGAACACCGTGAACTTGTTTCGCGGCGTGGCCTGCGCGGTGAGCCTGAGCGCGGTGATGCGATAAGAGGCGGCGAGCACGGCCGGGCGGCTCGTGTCTGCGACATACGTCCACTTCGTGGGGTCGCCGGCGTTTGCATTCGCGAACATGCCCGGCACTGTCCGCTCGCTCCCTTCTTCGCGCAGGTTCAGGAAGAACCACAAGCGGTCTCTCGCGATCGGTCCGCCGATGCCGAGATTGAAGTCCCACACTTTCCTGGTCTCGCCAGGCGTCGTCAGGCCGCGGTCGCGCAGCTCCTGCGTGTAGTTGCTGCCCACCATGCCGCTCGTGGCCCCGGCGGCGAAGAACGTGCCTCGCACCGAGTTGCCACCTTCTTTCGGCAGGATGTTCAGCGCCGGGCCGCCGCCTTCCGTTTCCCCGAGACCGCCGGTGGTGGTCATCGCAATCTCGCGCGCGTTCGCCACGTCGGCGATGTACGACGAAACGCCCGCGCCGTTGAATGCCGAGCCGACGCTGATGCCATCGACGTTGACGCGCCCCTCGTTGGACCTCCCGCCGAATCCCCCAAACACCACCATACCGGGCACCACCTGGACGTCCGTCGGCGCACCGGCCTGATTGATGCTGTTCGGAATCAGCTGAATCAGGTTGTTGTACGACCGCGAGGAGGGAATCGCGCTGATGATCTCGTTGTCAAGCACCATCTGCCGGCGCACGCTCTGCACATCGACGATCGGCGACTCCCCAGTCACCGTGATGGTTTCGGTGAGCTCGCCGACACGCATGTCGGTGTTGACGGTTGCGGTGAAGGTCCCCTCGAGGGCGATGCCTTCCCGCTTGACCGTGCTGAATCCCGGCAATGTGAACGTGACCGCGTACTCTCCGGCCCGCAGATCGACGATGCGGTATTGGCCGTTGCCGTCGGTAGTGGCGGTGCGCGCCTTTTCAATGAGCGCAGGGCTTGTCGCCTCTACGGTCACGCCAGGCAACACCGCACCTGAGGTATCCCGAACTGTTCCGGTGATTGACGCTTGGGCGAACACGACAGAAGGGGTCACCAGGAACAACGCAACGACGACCCAGGCAGTGCCAGGTGTGCGCATAACGCTCCCTCCGGTGGTAAGGACGAGTTTTCGACGCAGCGAGATTGTTACAGGAAACTGCCGAGAGTTCGCTCAAAAAAACGTCAAGGTTGAGTTCGTCCGGAAGGGTAGAGTAAATGCATCTCTGCTTCACTATGACGAACAGTTCTCAAGCCTCCCTCGTTCCACAGTCGCCACTCGATCATGTGTTTCCAACGCTGACCAATTCGCATCTGGAGCGGATGGCGCGTCTCGGGCAGAAACGCGTTGTGCGTCGCGACGATGTGCTCGTGACGGAGGGACAGCGGCAGGCACCGTTCTTCGTCGTCCAGACCGGCGAGCTTCGAATCGTGCGCCCTGCGGGAGGGAGCGGAGAGTCGCCGGTGGCAACCCTGCGGCCTGGCCAGTTCACCGGCGAGCTCAACATGTTTTCGAACCACCGGGCGTTGATGCAGATCCGCGCGAGCGAAGACGGCGAAGTCATCGAACTGGATCACGCACATGTCCAGTCGTTGGTTCAGGGCGACGCCGAGCTCGGCGACATCCTGATGCGCGCGTTCATCCTTCGCCGGGTCGAGCTCGTCGCACAAGGCCTCGGCGACGTCGTGGTGGTCGGGTCGGAACACTGCGCCGCGACGCTGCGCATGCGAGATTTTCTGACACGAAACGGCCATCCTCATGCCTACATCGATCTCGATCGACAGGCAGGCGCCCAGGAGTTGCTGGATCGATTCTCGGTGACCATCGACGAAGTCCCGGTCTTGATTTGCCGAGGACAGCTCGCACTTCGGAATCCATCCAACAGGCAGATCACCGAGTGCCTGGGACTCAACGATCCGCTCGACACCGCCAAGGTCCGTGATCTCGTGATCGTCGGTGCGGGACCCGCGGGACTTGCCGCGGCGGTGTATGGCGCATCCGAAGGCCTCGACGTGCTCGTTCTCGAATCAAGTGCACCCGGCGGACAGGCAGGAGCCAGTTCGAAGATCGAGAATTATCTCGGCTTCCCGATGGGCGTTTCCGGTCAGGAACTCACGTCACTTGCCTACACGCAAGCACAGAAGTTTGGTGCGGATGTGCAGGTCGCGTCGGGCGGAACCCGCCTGGTCTGCGCCGACCGGAAGTACGCGGTGGAAATGGCGTCAGGAGAGCGAGTCCTCGCACGCGCGATCATCGTCGCGACTGGCGCCGAGTACCGAAAGCTCTCGCTTCCCAACCTGTCGAAATTCGAAGGCGCGGGCATCTACTACGCCGCGACACCCATGGAGGCGCACGTATGCGCCGACCGTGAAGTCGCGATCGTCGGAGGAGGGAATTCAGCAGGCCAGGCGGCTGTCTTCCTCGCGCAGACCTGCCCGCGCGTTCACGTGCTCGTGCGATCCCAGGGCCTCACATTGACGATGTCGCGCTACCTGATTCGCCGGATCGAGGACAACCCGTCGATCGTCGTGCATCCGTACACTGAAATCGTGGCGCTCGAGGGGAACAACGAACTGGAGTGTGTCACCTGGCGCGACAACCAGACCGGCCAGACCGAGGTTCATCGCATCGGTCACATTTTCCTGATGACGGGAGCCACTCCGAACACGCGCTGGCTGGACGGATGTGTTCGACTCGACGCCAACGGATTCGTGAAGACTGGTCCGAGCCTCACGCCTGAGGAACTGACGTCGGCCGCCTGGCCATTGGCACGGCCGCCCTACCTGCTCGAAACGAGCCGCCCGCGTGTGTTTGCGGTGGGTGATGTTCGAGGAGGAAACGTGAAGCGCGTTGCGTCGGCTGTGGGCGAAGGATCGATCGCCGTCGCGCTGGTTCATCAAGCGCTCAAGGATTGAGCGCCTGATGAATGTCTAACGACACCCCACCTACAGGCTGAGGCGTCCCGTGCTGTGCCCGATCTGCTCGACCTCTGCGTTCGCCAGTTCCGCCATCCCGAGAAGCAGGTTGGCCGTCGGCTGCTTGTCTTCGACGACGATGTGACGGTCGCCCTTGAGACGGCCGTTGGCCGCGCCCATCAGGAGCACAGGAGGGTTGTTGCGATCGTGCGCGTTGCCATTGCCCATGCCGCTGCCGAAGTAGATCAGTGAGCGATCGAGCAGTGTTCCATCACCGTCCGCCGTTGCCTGTAACTTGCCTACGAACTCTGCAAGCTTGCTGACGTGATACGTCGTCAACTTCGCGTACTTGGCGATACCGTCTGGCGTGTCGCCGTGGTGCGACACCGGGTGATGCGGCTCGGGGATGCCGATGTGCGGGTAACTGCGGCCGCTGCCCTCGTGCGCCACCATGAACGTGAAGACGCGCGAGATGTCCGCCTGGAATGCCAGCAGCATCAGGTCGTACGTCACGGTCAGGTGATCGTCGATGTTGTCGGGCAGGCCGAGCGGCGCCACCGCGCCCTCGGGCACGGCTGCCGCGCGTGACTCCATCCGCGCGATCTGACGCTCGACGTCGCGGATGTTCGTCATGTACTCCTCGAGGATGGCATTGTCGGCGGGCCCCAGCGTGCGCCGCAGTCGGCCGGTCTCCTCGGCTACTGAGTCGAGCAGACTCTGCTTGCGGCGCAAGTTGGCCATGCGCTTCCGCGTCGATCCACTCTCACCGAACATGCGCTCGAACGTGGCGCGCGGGTTGACGGCAACAGGCAGCGGGCTCTTGTCGTCGCGCCAGGAGATCGCATTGAAGAACACGCACGGATAGCCGTCGCATGCGCCGGCCGATGTGCCCATGTCCTCGGTGCCCACTTCGAGCGACCGCAACGGCGTGTCCTCGGCAATCTTGTCGGCGATGAACTGGTCGATCGACTTCCTCGACTGGACGACGAACTTCGCCATCTCCGTCACAGGGCCGGTGCCGTTGAGCCATGCGGCGCTGGCGCCCATGTGCACACCACCCATATCCGGGTTGCCGTCAGGCGCCTTCATGCCGCTAATGGTCACGAGGTGGCTGCGGTAGGCCTCGAGCGGCTGCATGACCGGCTTGAATTCAAACGTGCTGCCGGCCGTCTCTGGGTGCCACAGCTGCGGGTAGATGCCGTTCGGGATGTAGATCGCCCCAAAGCGCATCGGGCGCGCCTTCGATTGCGCCGAGAGTGCCGGCACCATCGCGTCGAGGAACGGCATCGCGAGCATCGTCCCCATCGCACCGCGGAGGAACGTCCGCCGCGGTAAGTGCTTCTTCGTGACAATCATCGTTACTCCTTGGCTGCTCTGGTCGTCTCCGGCACGGCTGGCGCTCTCATGGTCGTCCGCATCTGGAACGGAACACTGCGAACGATTCCCAGCACGATCGACTGCATGGCGTAATTCTGCGCGGCGGCGGTGGTGACCACGTTCCTGACGACCGGCATGTCCACCGGCTCGAGGCCGCGGCCGAGCGCGTAGATCAGTAACTTCTCGGTAATCGTTCCGACGAAGACGTCGGGCCTGGCGAGCAGAGCCTTGCGCAGCGCTGCTGGCCCGTCGATCTTCGTGCCGTCTGAGAGCTGGCCGGCCGTGTCGATGGCGAGCCCTTGCGGCGTCGCAGTTTGCCACTGTCCCACGGCGTCGTAGTTCTCGAGGGCGAATCCCGCAGGATCGATGTTGCGGTGACACGTGGCACACACCGGGTTTGCGCGATGCCGTTCGAGCTGCTCGCGGACGGTTGACGGCCGATCCTTGTGCGCGCTCTCAGAGAGATCGGGGACGACAGCCGGCGGCGGCAACGGCGGCGTGTTCAGCAGATTCGAGATGATGTACTTCCCACGCAGCACAGGCGACGTCCGGTTGGCAACCGACGTCATCGACAGGATACTGGCGTGACCCAGCAGGCCGCGCCTGTTCGAATCGGTCACCTGCACGCGGCGGAAGCGTGAGCCGTACACGCCACGAATGCCGTAGTGCTTCGCCAGTCTCTCGTTCACGAACGTGTAGTCGGCATCGAGCAGATCGAGTGCAGAGCGGTTCTCGCGGACGATGCTCGCGAAGAACAGCTCCGTTTCGCGACGAAACGCCTGACGCACGTTGTCATCGAAGTCGGGGAACAACAGGACGTCCGGCGTGACCTTGTCCAGGTTACGAAGCTGCAGCCACTGTCCGGTGAAATTGTTCATCAGCGCGTCGGCACGCGGATCCGCGAGCATGCGCCGCACTTGCGCGTCGAGCACGCCGGGCGCTCGCAACCGTCCTGCGATGGCGAGGTTGAGCAGGTCGTCGTCCGGAATGCTGCTCCACAGGAAGAACGACAGGCGGCTCGCCAGATCGAGCTCGCTCACTTGATGCGCGGTACCGACCGCCACGCCTGCGGGATCCTGTTCCTTGCGGAAGAGAAACGATGGGCTCGTGAGGATGCGCGCAAGGCCGGCACGAATGCCGGCGTCGAAATCCCCGCCCGCGGCGCGCTCTTCGTTGTAGAGCGTCATCGACGGGACCATGTCTGACTTCACGACCGGCCGCCTGAACGCGCGGCGCGCCACGGTGGACAGAATCTTCTCGGCGCAGGGCGCTTCCTGCGCAGCCGCCTTCGGCGTGCAGACGAAGAGCCGCTGACGCGACGCAGAGTTTCCAGCACCGCTGACGGCGTACGGACCCTCGATGATCGCGTTACGCAGCCGTGGCAGACCGGATGGATTGTGCGCCTCCTGCGTCGCGCGCAGTGAGGGCCGCCACATGTTCTGTTCCTGCGCGGGCCGCTGGACGAACGTGAAGCCCACCTCGTGAATGCCGGCGGTCACTTTGATTCGCGGCGACGTCATGCGCTGGTTGAACTCTTCGCGAGGTACCGGCTTGTTCTCTTCAGCCGCGTCGTGATCCGCCTTTCCGCCAATCGGCGCCGTGAAGACGCGCGTGCCATCCACCGTCACGACGAAGACATGTGGCGTCTCGTGTCCCTCGACACCCGCCAGGCCTTCGGCGACCGTTTTCAACAGGCGTCCCGAGAAGACGTATTCGCCGTCTGCTGGAAACGTGTGTGAGACGAGGACGCCACCGCGCGTGCCAAGCGGCAGCCCTTCGACATGCTGATCCTGAGTGACGACAGTACTAATGGTGTAGGTCGCCGTCCCGGGCTCGGCGCTCGCATCGCCGACGGCAAGTTCGGCGACGTGCAAGCCCGCGGCGACATACCGATCGAGCATCAGCGGCGATGTCTTCAGCGCGCTCGCGACGTTGTCGAACCCGAAGTCACCACCATCGCTCGGCAACAGGTCTGTCTCATCGATCGTGACGCCAAGCAGATCGCGCACCGCGTTCCCGTACTCAGTGCGATTCAATCGGTGTACGACGAACTGACCGGGCTGCTTTGTCCGGCTGGCCGCGCGATCGAGGCTGGTGATCAACGTCGCGCGGAACCGCGCGAGCTCAGCGGCGCCGGGTGTCGGCGAGCCCTGCGGCGGCATCGCGCCAACGCCAAGCTTCCTGACGACTCGCTCCCATGTCAGAGCGTCGGCGCCGGGATCTGCAAAGTTCGCCGTGTCGAGCGCGAGAGGCGCACCGGCAGGCAGCGGATTCCTCGTGCTGTGGCAACCGACGCAGTAGCGCGTGACCATCGGCTGAAACGACGATGGTGCATCGACCGCAGGCTGAGATGGTCGAGTGGTCTGAGCGACTTGCGGCGTCGGAGTCGGTCGGGGTGCCTGAGCCTGCGGCGCCGGCGGCAGGCCGCTGGCCGACACCAGCGCCGTCAGCATCAATAGGGAGACCGCGAACAGAAGCTTCCTCACTGGGCAGCCCCCGCCTCGGTTGAAGACGCTGCAGGCGGCAGGCCCATGAGCTCGCGCAGCAGCTTCGCAACATCCTGCGGGGTGGCGCCACGCCCACCGCGGCGAGGTCCGCCCGGAGGTGGAGTTCCCCGTCCTGTCGCTGACGTCGACTGCTTTCCTTCGGCGACGTCGAGCGCGGTCAGGTCGTCACCGTTCTTCTGGTTGAAGTCCACCTTGGCCGCTGCCAGCACGCGAATCATCTCGAGATTGCCCGCCCGTGCCGCCTGGTGCAGCAGCGTGTTGCCGTCGGGCGCCTTTGCGTTTGGATTTGCACCCGCCGTGAGCAGCAACGCCAAGGCCTCTTCGGGCTTACGACTGCCCTGCTCGCGATACGGCGCAGCACCCTCGCGGATGTAGGCGGGGCCGCCGGTCATCGCCGGTCCGCGCCCGCCGTTCATCGCAACCATGGCTGGTGTGCGGCCCGCGTTCGGATTCGCGCGGCGCCCCCCAACCGTGATATCGCCGGGCTTTCTCTCGGGTTCTGCTTCAACCGGTGGCACCTGATCGAGCGTGGCGCCGTGCGCGATCATCACCTTCAGCGCCTCGACGTCCGCCGCGACGGCGGCGCGGAAGAACGGGGTGTTGTCGAAACGGTCGGTGTTGGGCATGTGCGTCGAGTGGAACTGCCCCTGGAACCGCTGGTTCGGGTCGGCACCGCGCTCGAGCAGCATCCGCATCAGGTCGAGAGCCGTCCTGGTGTTGTGATTGTCGGGCCGGCGCCGCGACCCGTCGAATGCGAATTGATCGGTGGTGGCGTCGCGCATCTCGGCCGCCACGTAGAGCGAGCCGTCCTTCACGTCGGACCCGAGCTCAATGAGCGCGGCGGCCGTGTCAAAACGATCGTTGTAGATAGCCGTCATCGCGGCCGACGCGCCGTCGCCGTTCTTCAGATTGATGTTGGCGCCCCGCGCCAGCAGACGACGCACCATCGTCTCGTCGCCATTGCGCGCGGCAAACATCAGCGCGGTAAAGCCGCCGGTCGGGTGGTCGGCGTTGTGGCGCGTCTCGAGAGTGGTGATTTGTCCCTGACGATTCGGATCCGCGCCAGATTCGAGCAGCAGATCGACGACGTCGGTGTGGCCTTCCGCGGCGGCCCACATCAGCGCCGTGGTCTGTTGAAAGGTCTCGGCGGCGTTCACGTCGGCGCCTCGCGCGAGCAGCAGGCGCACTGCGGGGACGCTCCCTGCGCGCGCCGCGCTGAGCAGCGGCGAATCACCCTCCGGGTGCGAGCGCTTTGGATCGGCGCCAGACCGCAGGAGCAGATCGACCATCGCTGCGTCGCCGTTCCGGCTCGCCTCGAGCAGCGGCGTCACGCCGAAGTCGTTCGGTGTGTCGACGGCGGCCTTGGCGGCAATGAGCGCGCGGGCGATCTCGACGTTGGAGTGATGAGCGGCCCACAGCAGCGCCGTGGATCCATCGCCTGAGCGCTGGTTGACGTCGGCGCCAGACTTGATGAGCGCCCGCACGGCGGTGACGTCGCCACTGTTAATCGCATCGACGAGCCCACCGCCTCTTCCGGCGACAGCGACAGTGGTGATCACCGCGGCGGTCAGTAGAACCGCAACTGAATACCGATTCACGCGACCTCTCCTCTCGAACGACGGCATGCTACCGGCCTCGCCGGCATGGCCTCAATCGCAGGCTGGTCGCAAAGTGTATCAAGTTACCGCGTCAGCTTGTACGCGCCGCGCGCAATGCGAAAACACTTTCGGGCCGTGTGAACCGATTACAGAAACGTTGTGGACGCCGGAAGCCGCACTGCTCACACACCCAGCGGCGTCAGGTTGTAGCAGCGAGCCAGGTCGTTGACGGCCGTTCGCAGCACGCCCCAATAGCGCTCCGCCTGCGTGCCGTATTTTCCGCGCACCATGACCTGGTTGATCTTGCGTGCGTCGTCGAGGACGGTTTCCACCTGCGGCCGCGTTTCCATCCACTTGTCGGTCGGATCGAATTTACGACGCAAGCGATTCGTCGAGCGGTTCAAATCACCCAGCGCATCGTCCAGTTCGTCGGTCTTCTCGCGCGCGACGGACTTCTGCGACTCCGTCGCCGTGCGGCTGCGAGTACGGCCGGACGCCTTCGCCGCTTGCGCGGTGGATTGTCCGTTCTCGGCTCTGTTCTCAGCCCACTTCCGGAATTCATCCACGCCGTCTTCGACTTTGCGAATGCGATCGGCGACCTGTGCTTTCGTAAACGCCAGTTGCGCAAACGCGAGTCCGCTCACACAAAGGCAGGCGAAGACCGCTCCCGCCAGAATCTTTTTCGTCATGATGACAACTCCACGAAGACTGTCCTACTTCACCGGACTCACTTCAAGAGAGAACTTGTTAATTCTGCGGTGAATCCAAGGGCACTCCATCGTAGACCCCCTTTAATCAGGGGAACATCGCTGCCAGGCATCGAGAGACTCGAAGAACTGCTTTGACTCAGCCACCGAGCACTCAGCGATGTATTCAAGCAGTAGCTTCTTGTGTTTGCAGAGTCGCTTCTCGACGTACCAATTGAGCGGAAACGTGACATCGTCCTGTCGCACGAGGCCCGAGCGTACCGCCGCTTGCAACTGACTCACCTCGAACAGAAAGCGGTCGTATCTGTCCGTGATGAATCGCTGTGTCTCCGTGCGGTTCGGCTCGTCTGCTCGTAAGGCTGCTTCGATTGCCAGGGGAACATCTCGTGGGAGGAACGCACTGTCACGCCTGGTGCAATCTCGTATGTGCGGCCTTCCTCCCAGTCGAGCATCGTCATCGCCTGCCAACCCTCATCGTTCATCATGCCGTTGATCATCGTTCGCGCCATCTCGGCCTGTTTCCATTCGAGTTCCTTGATGCTCTGCGACACGCCTCGCCGGTAATTAGCGATGCCGACCGTCGCGGCGACGAGAGCGCTGATGATCGCCGTGTACTTCGCAATCCATTCAAGCCGGCTGGCGTCAGGCACGGCGTCCTCCCTGTAGATGTGTTGACCCTCGAGACGTCACTGCCGCACGTCAGAACTTGAGCGTCCAGCCACTCTGAATCTGACTCGAGGAGGCGCGCTCGCCATCCTTATTGACGCGCGTGCCGGCCAGGTACTCGACGACGATGTCCACGAATGGAACCGGATTCCACATCAGGTTAATCGATGTCCTCTGGGTCCGGTGGAACGCATCCTCCACCTGAATATCGAGGTTGCTGACGTTCACTACGCCGTATGTCACTGCCGTTGTGAACACTCGCGACCACGCGTGCTCATAACCGACATACCCGCTCGCGACGGGCAGCGCACGAAGGCTGACCTGCACGGGGTCGTACAGTGCATCCTGTCCGCCGAGTGAGCTCAAGTCGGCGATATAACGTCCGATCCCGGATCCGGCGTTGACGGCAAACTTGATGCGGTCGTCCGCATCCCAGCGCGGCACGAGGACGCCGCTGATGTTTCCGCCAATGCCACCCGTGGCGAGTGCGTCGCCTGATTGGCCAGGCACTTCGCCGCGTAACCGTCTGACGAGCAGCGACGCCTGGATGTGATCCGTGTAGAGCGCCAGTCCCCGTTTTTGGCCCGGATGGTATTTCAGTCTCGCGATGAAGTCGGGCGTGAAGTTGAGGCCCTGGGCACCGGTGAGATCCGGCGCGGGATTCTCGACAGCAAAGGCCCACTGGTAGCGTGCCGCCGTGCCGCTCGGCGTCCAACGAAACAGCGGTTGCCAGAACTGCGAGATTGCGTTCAGGCCTTCGAAGTCAATCCCGATGGTGTCGGCCTCCGGATCCGAAAACGTGGACCATGTCTGGCCGACGACAAAGCGGTTGGTCTGGAGGAACGCGTGCCGAAGCCTCGACGTCCGGCTGGCTCCAGCGAAGTCGCTTTCGATAAACAGGCGCATCGGCCCTCGCTGACTCGGCATCCGAAGCTCGGTGCTCAAGCGACTCGCGATGGGCGAGTACACCGTGCGTGCCTCCTCTCCGGGTCGCGGGTCGGCCACCGGGATAGAGGAGGTGACGAACCGATCCTCCGTCCCGAGGGCGCTCAGCGTGTGAACCGCGACCAATCGCGCCTGGCCGCCGAGTTTGAAGGCAGACTCGGTCCCGGCAATGCGGATCGAACCGGGGAATTCTCCCGCTGAAACGACCGTCGCGGGCAGATCCGGCGTGGGCTCAGCAGCCGTACGGCTTGTCGGCTGCTGTGACACAGGTGCCTGACTCCCGACCGCAGCTAGCGCTGTCGTCGTCGCCGGTACACCTTCGACCCGCTGCTTCAGCGCCGCCAGCGTTCGCCCCTGCTCCTCGATGATTTCGAGCCTGACGATCGAGCGCCGCGCGCTGGTCGGTAAGAAGCTGCCGCAGTTCCGCGGATCGCCGAGTCAGCGCTCGTCGTCGTTTGCGCGAAGACGGAACAGGGAAGCACGAACAGGATAGCGGCAGCCAGGACCCTGTGCCGAACATGATGGGGCCGCATCGCGGAGTTCTCCTACGCCGGCTCCACTGTGCGCGGGAGGTTCGAGCGACCGGGCCGGCGGTGCGATGCTCCACGTGGCAGAATCGGCTTGCTCTCTGGTGAGCGGACGCTGGCCCGAATTCTGGACCAGCGCCCTCCGTCCTACTTCACCGGACCGACTTCCAGAGTGATCTTGTTGATCCGGCCGGTGAATCGCGTGTCCGCGCCGATGCCGATTCCCAGAGCCACCGGTGTCTGGTTGTCGATGCCGACGTCTGCCGTCTCGTCCGCCGAGAAGATATTCGGCTGAGTCTTCTCGACGCGCCCTTCGGCGACAGGTTTGCCGTTGACGAGGAGCGTCGCCTTGCCACCGTTGCCGACGGCGCCGCCGTCGTAGACGAAATCAAGAGTGACAGTGGCAGGACCAGGCGGAAGCGCCTGCGGCGAGGTAATGGTGTACCGGGCCAGGCCGAGGAAGTTGTACACGTATGCGGGCTTGCCATCCTTCATGTACAGCGACCACCCGCCAAAGCGCCCACCCTGCGACAGGATGGCGCCGTTCGCGCGCGTGGCGGGAATCACCAGATCCGCGGTGATCTTGCTGGACCGGTTCTTGATATTCATGAACGTGTTTTCCAGCATCCCCTGCATGCCCTCGTAGAGCGTCAGCGAGGTCCGGTTACCCAGGACGTCGGGCCGGCCCGCAAGCGCCGGGTTGGTGCGTTCGATCGTGCGGTCATCGAGAGGCAGGACGTGGTACTTCTCTGCCTCCTTCATGAACAAGGCCTCCATCTCCTTCAGCTTCGCGCCCTGTTCAGCCGCCAGGTTCTTGGTGAGACTGAAATCGTTTCTCACGTCGTAGAGTTCCCAGACATCGGATGTAAGCGGCTGCAGCCCGCTCGTCTGCCACGGCGCCCGGTGGATGGTGCGCGCGAACCAGCCGTCGTTGTAGATCGCGCGGTTGCCGAACATCTCGAAGTACTGCGTCGTGTGCCGCTCCGCAGCCTTGGCGTCGTTGAAAGCGTAGACCATGCTCGTACCTTCGATCGGCGTCTGCACCGTGCCGTTGACGCTCTTGGGTTCGGGCAAGCCAGCGGCCTCGAGGATGGTCGGCGCGATGTCGATGACGTGCGAGAACTGCGTGCGCAGGCCGCCCTTGTCCTTGATCCCTTGCGGCCATTGGATGGCCACTCCGTTGCGAGTGCCGCCGAAGTCGGACGCCACCTGCTTGGTCCATGAGAAGGGCGAATCGAAGGCCACCGCCCAGCCGGCAGCCATGTGCGGAAAGGTTTCCGGACCGCCCCATTTGTCGATCAGCGGGATCAGATCCTCAACCTTCTCGGCAACTCCGTTGAAATAGGTCATCTCGTTGTACATCCCGACGAATCCACCTTCTGCGCTGGTGCCGTTGTCGCCGGCGATGTAGATGAACAGCGTGTTGTCCAACTCGCCGATGTCGGCGAGCGATTGCCGGAACCGCCCGATCTCGGCATCGGTCTGCTCGAGGAAGCCGGCGAACACTTCGGCCTGGCGCGCGAACAGACGGCGCTGATCGGCTGGCAGCGAGTCCCAGGCGGCCAGGTCTTTCGGCCGCTCACCCAGCCGCGTGTCGGGCGGGACGATTCCCAACTTCTTCTGCCGCTCGAGGGTTTCAACTCGCACCTGGTCCCAGCCCTTGTCGAACTGACCCTTGTACTTGTCGGCCCATTCCTTCGGCACGTGATGCGGCGCATGCGTCGCCCCGGTTGCGTAGTAGACAAAGAAGGGCTTGTCAGGCGTCATCGACTGCTGCGCCTTGACCCAGTTGATCGCCTGGTTGGTCATGTCCACGGTGAAGTGGTAGTTCTCCATCTTCGGCGGCTCGACCTTGATCGACCCGTCGTAGATGAGCGGATACCACTGGTCGGTTTCACCGCCGATGAAGCCGTAGAACTTGTCGAACCCCTGATGCGTGGGCCAACGATCGAACGGTCCCGACACGCTGGTCTCCCACGCGGCCGTCTCGTGCCACTTGCCGAAGGCGCCGGTGCTGTAGCCGTTGAGGCGCAGCATCTCGGCGAGCGGAGCGACGCTGTTCGGGTTCTGCCCGGTGTTACCAGGAAACGCCGTCGCCGTCTCCATGATCGAGCCGGTGTTGACGGTGTGGTGATTGCGCCCGGTCTTGAGTGCGTTGCGCGTGGGCGAGCACAGCGAAGTCGTGTGGAAGTTGTTGAAGCGCAAGCCGGCCGCGGCGACCTGATCCATCGTCGGCGTGCGGATGGGACCGCCAAAAGTGCTCGGCCCGCCGAACCCAACGTCGTCGATCAGCACGATCACGACGTTTGGCGCGTTGCTGGGCGCCTTCAGCTCGAAGCGCGCTGGTGGCTTGGCGTTGCGCGCATCGAGTTCCGTATAGGTCTGCGGACTCGGCTCCGCGATGGGCAGCACGGTGCGGTCGATCCCGCCGGCATTGGCAGCCGGTGTGGCGGGCTGGGTTGGCGGCGCAGTGCAGCCAACCACTGTGACCAGGGTGAGCGCTGCCCCGAGGGCGGCAATCGTGAGTCTTTTCATGGTCTCCTCATCAACATCAACGGGCAATTTGCGGAACCGCTCCCCGGTTCTGCTCCGGCTACTTCTTCTGAAACAGGTAGATGGTGTTCCAGTCGTTCTTCACGTCCACCACCGTCCAGCCCTTCGCCTTGGCTTCCTGCAGGCCTCTGTCCAGAACGCCCATCGGCGACTTGTCGTAGGCCCACTCACGCCCGGCGTCGGTGTGACGAACGAACATGCAGAAGCGCGTGCCGCTGCCGGCGCATGTCCACTGCAGCATCTGCAGGTCGCCGTCGGAATTGCCGAACGCGGCGATCGGCCGGCGCCGATCTGGCGGTAGATCGCGATCGGCTTGCCTTCCTTGTCGTCGAAGTATTCAGCGCTGGCAGTCTGAGCAGGACCGGCTTGCCGTCGCGAAATTCGAACTTCACCTCGCCCGTGCTTCCGATGATCTGCTCGGGCGGGATGCCGTAGACTCGCTCCGCGAAACCGCGCATGAAGTCGACGCCGCCGCCGGAGGCGATGAACGTCTTGAACCCGTTGGCACGCAAGTACGCGAGCAACTCGATCATCGGCTGGTAGGCCATCTCCGTGTACAGCCGCCCCGTCGTCGGATGCTTTGCAGTCGCAAGCCAGTCCCTGACGATGCCGTCGAACTCGTCGCTGGTAGTGTTGCCGTGAGTGGCTCCCATGAGCTGCATCAGCGCGCTCGTGCTTCCGGCCAGCGCCTTGGCCAGGTCTCCGGCGATCGCCGACTTGAACGGCTCCTGGTCTTTCCACTCCGGGCGCTTCTGCGCGAGGGCCTTCACGCGATCCATGGCAAACGCCAACTGGAAGTACATCGGCTGCTCGGCCACAGCGTCCCGTCGTTGTCGAAGGTCGCGATGCGCTCGGCTGGTGGCACGAACTGCGGCGAACCTTGCCGGGTCACTGCGGCGACGAAGTCCAGGATGGACTGCTTCGTCCTGCCCGCGTTCCACGACAGCAGCGGGTCGGCAGGCTGCGCCGTCGTCGCCGTCGTCGCGGCGCCGATGAGCGCACAGACGACGATTAGCTGTCTGATCGCGAGCCGTGTCATTGCACCACCTCCATATCCGTCACAGCACTTTCACCAAGCGGAATCCGAGATGGTTCGTAGGCGTACTGACATCGCCCTTACCGCGGGTGCCAACCATGTAGCGCGAGCAGTACTGGTCGGTGCACAGAAAGGAGCCGCCGCGATGGACGCGTTTCATCACGCCGGGTTCGCTCGGATCGAGCGAGGTTGCAGGACCGCTCGGGTTGCGAGCGACGATCGCGGTCGCAGCCAGTTCGGCGTAGTAGTCAGGGCGATACCAATCGCTCACCCACTCCCAGACATTCCCGCCCACGTCGTGGAGCCCGTAGCCGTTCGGCGGAAACTGCGCGACCGGCGCGATCCCGACGAAGCTGTCTTCAGCAGTGTCGTGATCAGGAAAGTGACCCTGATGGGTGTTCGCCCGCCACGCGCCGCCCTCTTTGAATTCATCGCCCCACGGAAAGATCTGCCCCGTCAGACCGCCGCGCGCCGCGAACTCCCATTCCGCTTCGGTCGGCAGGCGCTTGCCGGCCCACTGCGCGTACGCGAGCGCGTCCGCGTACGCGATGTGCACCACTGGAAAACGCTCCTTGCCCGCGATTGAGCTCTTCGGACCGAGCGGATGGCGCCAGCTCGCTCCGTTAACCTCCGACCACCATTGATAGGCATCGGTGAGCGGAACGGCATGTTCCGGAGGTGTGAAGATCACTGAACCGGGCACCAGGCTCTCGGGCGGTGCACCGGGAAAATCTTCAGCGCGCGGTGTCTGCTCGGCAACCGTCACGTAACCGGTCGCCTTCACGAAGCGCGCAAACTGTTCGTTCGTGACCTCGGTCGCATCCATCCAGAAGCCGTCCACGAACACGCGATGCACCGGTCGCGAATCGGTCGTGGCCTGCATCCCGACCGCGTCATGCATGTCGGTCGGATCCTGCGCGCCCATCGAGAACTCCCCGCCTGGAATCCACACCATGCCTTCTGGCGCAGGCCCGGGCGGCGTGTTGTTGTTTTCAACTGTAGGGAGAAATTGATTTGAAGTCGTCACTGCGGCGGCAGGCGGTACTCTTGCGGCAGATGGCCTCGATCGTGTCGTGGTGACGACAAGGATCGCCCCGGCTGCGATCGTCACGAGGGCGACCCACATCCATAAACGTCTCTTAGGGCGCGAATGTGATGAAGCGTGAACTGGCTTCGAACGTCGCTTGCTCATATGTTTCGTCAGCCTCTAGTCCCGGAGAGCTGCGCCCAAGAATGCGCATGCGCGTCACTCAACCGCAGCACGCAGAAATACACACAGGATCCACACGCGCGATTTCTGAACGCGGAAAAGTCGCATCCGTCTGACGCAAAGAGGGAGAGGTCGTCGAGGACGACCTCGAGAAGAGCTTACATCGGCCCTGCAGGTGAATTGTGCCAGTCGCGGCGGCGTTGTCAGTCGTCCGTAGTCTTACTGGTCACCAGCTTCGTTCAGGTGGCCGCTCACGTCCCTATCGTGCCTTCGCGATCTTCATGACCGTCATCCGTGATGCGCCGGAGACGTAAATGGAACCGTCGGTATCGATTCCCATACCGTGAGCCCGGTCAGCGGAAACGCTGTCGATCCGTTTCCCGTTCTTCACGATGTTGACGATGCCGACATTGACGTCGCTGATGTAAACGGTATCGTCCGGGGCCACAGCGATGCCACCGCGCGAGGGATACGGCCACGTCTCGACGAACCGGCCGTCTTTGTCGAAGACCGACACACGCTGGTTGTCGCTATCGTTGATCAGGATTCGGCCTCGGGAATCCAGCGCGACGCCGTGCGGGAGCTGAAGTTGTCCGGGTTGCGAGCCCTTCACCCCACCGATGATGCGAACAAACTGTCCATTGCTGGAGAACTGCACGACCCGTGCGTTCTGATAACCGTCTGAGACATAGATATCGCCGCTGGGCGCCACGGCAACGTGGTTCGGCTGGTTGAACAGGTCCCGCGACGCGTTGTCGCCAGCGACGCCTTTCTTGCCCAGGGTCATCAGCAGGCGTCCGTCCGGACCGAACTTGTGCACGACGTGGGCAGCGGAATCGGTGACCCACAGGAACCCTTGCGCGTCAACGGTGACGCTGTGCGCGCTCTCAAACAGCCCGTCGTCACCGAAGGCCTTCACGAACCTGCCGTCGCGAGTGAACACGCGAAAGTACGGCGCGGTCCGCACGAGCACCACGACGTTACCTTTTCCGTCCGCCGTGATCCACGTGGTGTTCCCGCCCCAGTCCGCTCCCTGCGGCAGCTGCGCCCAGCCCGCGTCCACCTGATAGGTCCCGCCTGGCTGGGCCGAACCGCCCGTCGCGTCGACGAGGACGAAGCACACAAGAAGTGTTGTCAGTGCGATCGAACGCGCGTTCATGATGGGGCTCCCTGACCTAGGCCTGCCGCGACTGTCGCGACAATAGGGGCCGAGCTTGCATCGTTTTTGACCGTTATGCAACGCCCCAGCGACGAAGGCGACGAGCTTTCTGGCCGTCATCCTGACAGTCCGCGGGTATCCGACCGACCATCTGCGCGGAACTCCGGCTGAGCTGAGAGCGACAAGAGCCAGGCGAAGGGCGCCGGGTTCAAAATCCCCGTTGATGGCGGAGAGCCACCGCGGATTGTCGAGGGCGGCACGAACAATCCGGTGTGGTCTCCTGATGGATCGGTGATTGCCTATACAGGTCCGGTCAGCGGTCCGACCGGAGATCTGCTCATGATCCGGCCCGATGGCTCCGCTATCACCTCGCCGACGATAATGAACACATCTGGGTACTGGATCTCGACTCGATGAGGACACGCCGCATTTCATCGTTCGATCTGCGGCGAACAGGACCTTCGATGTCACGCCGGACGGTACGCAGATCGTGTTCGACAGACAGCCGGACAACTCCGATCTCGTGCTCATCGACCTGCGGCAGAGGACCAGGTAGCTCCATCTTCGTATAATCGCGCTCGCTCCCCCTAAATGTCGCCTGGCTCAGATCAGGCTGGTCCACATCAGCGCTGCCGTTGCAATCGATACAAACGATTCATGCACGATTCGGTGAAACCGCGAGCGCACGTTTCACGCAATCGCGAGGGCACAGACAAGGCGAAGAGAAACGTGCTGGTACACGACGTGCTCTTACGTCGCAACTATGCAAGCCGAACGTGCCTACGAGTTCTCTCCATCAGTTGGGAACGCCAACAAGGTGATCGCCGTCGGGACAGGTGCCGCCCTGCTGGCGTATGGCGCGGTCCGACGATCGCCTGCCGGAGCTTGGATCGCGGCCGCGTCAGTCCCGTTCTTCTACCGCGCATTCGCCGGTCACTGGCCTGAGCCATTTCGCGCGCTCGGCGCGAATGGCAACACAAAGAAGGCGCTGAGCGGTGATCGTGGCGTGCATGTCCGCGAAGCGGTCCGGCTGGAGCTGCCGATCCATGAGGTCTATTCCTTCTGGCGACGGTTCGAAAACCTTCCTCGATTCATGCGCCATCTCGACAGCGTGCGAGAAGACGGAGCCAAACGCTCGCACTGGGTGGCGGCGGGCCCTCTGGGAGGTGCTGTCGAGTGGGATGCCGAGTTGATCAACGAAGTACAAGACAAGGTGATCGGCTGGCGCTCGCTGCCCGGCTCAGATGTCACGACGGCAGGCTCCGTCAATTTCGACTCGGTGCGCGGCGGCCGCGAAACGCAGGTCACGGTGAATCTTCAATACGCACCGCCTGCAGGAAAGGCCGGCGCATTCGTCGCGACGCTGTTTGGGCGCGAACCGTCACAAACCATCCGCGAGGACCTTCGACGGCTCAAACAGATCCTCGAGGCCGGGGAAATCGCGCAAGCTGTGGCTCCCGCCACGAAGGAACGGCGATGAAAGCCGTCCGCTACTACGGCAAAGAAGATATTCGCGTCGAGCACGTCCCTGATCCCCAGTTGCTGAACCCTCGGGACGCGATCGTGAAAATCACTGCAACCGCGATCTGTGGATCGGATCTCCACATCTACGGCGGCTATATCCCCACGATGCAAGAGGGCGACATCCTCGGCCACGAGTTCATGGGCGAGGTCGTCGAGGTCGGTCGCGAGAACCGCAACCTCAAGGTCGGCGATCGCGTCGTTGTGCCGTTCACGATTGCCTGCGGCCGCTGCTATTTCTGCAAGGAGCAACTCTGGTCGCTCTGCGACAACTCGAACCCCAACGCGTGGATGGCCGAGAAGATCAGCGGCTACTCGGGGTCGGGCCTGTTCGGCTATTCGCACATGTACGGCGGCTATCCCGGAGGTCAGGCCGAGTACGCGCGCGTGCCGTTCTCGGACGTCGGGCCGATCAAGGTGCCCGACTCTCTGTCCGACGAGCAGGTGTTGTTCCTCTCCGACATCTTCCCCACCGGCTACATGGCCGCGGAGAACTGCGCGATCCGTCCCGGCGACACTGTCGCCGTGTGGGGGTGCGGGCCTGTTGGCCAGTTCGCGATCAAGAGCGCGTACCTCCTGGGCGCGGAGCGCGTGATCGCCGTCGACCGCTTTCCGGAGCGCCTGGCGCTCGCCTTCTCTCAGGGAGGTGCGCAGACACTCGACTACACGCAGGTCGATGTGCTCGACGCGCTTCGCACCTTGACAGGAGGCCAGGGACCGGATGCGTGCATCGATGCGGTTGGTCTCGAAGCGCACGGCACCACGCTCGACGCATGGTACGACCGGGCGAAGACCGCGACGTACCTCGCCACGGACCGCCCCCACGCGCTGCGCCAGGCGATCAGTGCCTGCCGAAAAGGTGGCACGGTCTCGATTCCCGGTGTCTATGGCGGATGGCTAGACAAGTTCCCGCTGGGTGCGGCGTTCGCGAAAGGCCTGACGCTGAAGATGGGCCAGACCCACATGCACAAGTATCTGCCCACGCTGCTGGCGCGCATCGAAGCCGGCCAGATCGATCCCTCGTACATCATCACTCACCGCGTGACGCTCGACGATGCACCGGAGATGTATCGCACGTTCCGCGAGAAGACCGACGGCTGCATCAAGGTCGTCATGCGCCCTGGTGAGGCGAAACACGCGTGAATACCGCGAGTTCAACATCCCACGTACCAAGGAGATTGTGACCATGGCTGAAACAGGAACCCTGCACGACGCATTCATCGACGAACTGCGCGACGCCTACGACGGCGAACGCCAGCTGACAAAGGCGCTGACGAAACTGGCTAAGACCGCGCGCTCACCGCAGCTGCGAGACGCCTTCCAGTCGCATCTCGAAGAGACGCAGGGACAGATCGATCGACTGGAGCAGGTGTTCGAAACCCTCGACGAGAAGGTGCGCGGCAAACACTGCGAGGGGATCGCGGGCATCATCGAGGAAGGCAAGTCGATCATGGAAGAGGACTTCGATGACGACACGATGGATGCGTGCCTCATTGCCGCCGGTCAGCGCGCCGAACACTACGAGATGGGGGCCTACGGCACACTCGTCGCGTGGGCACGCGCGATGGGCCACACCGAAGTCGCGGATCTCCTCCAGGAAACGTTGGATGAGGAGAAAGCTGCCGACGAAAAGCTCTCGAGTCTGGCCGAAGGCGGTATCAACCAGCGCGCCGCGGAGGCCGCCAACTCCGAAGAGTCCGACGAGGACGAGGACGAGGAAGAGGACGAGGACGAGAACGCTGTCGGTGCCGCCGCGAAGCGTGGGGCATCGAAGGGCCGAACCATCCGACGTTAAGGGCGCTCCGAGTGCGGGCCGTGACGATTCCGAGCGAAGGCACGGCCCTCCTCCTCATCGACGTCATCAACGATCTGGCATTCGAGGGATCGGAGCTACTCATCGAACAGGCCGAACCGATGGCGCGCCGGCTCGTGGTACTCAAACGCAAGGCCGCTGATGCCGGCGTGCCTGTGATTTACATCAACGACAACTTCGGCCAGTGGCGCTCCGACTTTCGGCAGACCGTTGCACATTGTGTAGCGGCCTCATCACCTGGGCGCCGCGTGTCACAACGCCTCCGGCCGACGAAACGCGACTACTTCGTCCTGAAACCGAAGCACTCGGGATTCTTTGACACCACGCTCGACACGCTGCTCGAAGCGCTCCGCATCCGGCGCGTCATTGTTACGGGCATCGCCGGAAATATCTGCGTGCTGTTCACCGCCAACGACGCCTATATGCGGGAGCTGAAGCTGTTCATACCCTCCGACTGCATCGTCTCGAACACGCCTGAAGAGAATACTCATGCCCTTCGGCAAATGCAGGTGGTGCTGAAAGCCAATGTGGCGCCGTCGACACAGATCCTGTTCCGGAAACGTCGCGGCTCCGCCAGGGAGCGGCCACGATGACGCCGGTCTCCGATGTCAACGCAGTCGTCGGCGGACTGCTGCGCGACCTCGCCTTTGCACAAACTGCGCAGCCAAAGATGTTCGGCTACAAGCGTGCAGCGGCCGCTGTTCTGGCTCTCGACACCCCCCTGACGAAACTCATCACGCCTCAGGGCGCGTTGCCAAGGATCGCTGGCATCGGCCCGGGGTCCGCGCGAATCATTCACGAAACGCTCGAGACAGGTGGATCTCCGACCGTTGAACGTGCGATCGACGTGAGTGGTCGTCGCGGCGACATCGAGCGTCGTCGCGCCCTGCGCGCGCATTTCCTGAGCCGGGCCGAAGTCCTTCGAGTCCTCCGCGATCGTTCGATTGGTGGACCGACCCTTTCTGATTACGTAGGCGATTTGCAGATGCACTCCGAATGGAGCGACGGCAGTCCTACCGTCGAAGACATCACTCGTGCCTGCCAGGCGCGCGGCTATGCGTACGCCGCGGTCACGGATCACTCGCATGGGTTGAAGATCGCCGGCGGGATGTCGATGCAAGAAGCGGCCGAGCAGCGGCATGCGATCGACCACCTCAATGCCAGGTCGCACTCCTTCCGGCTTCTCAAGGGAATCGAGGCAAACATCGGCGTTGACGGACAGCTTGATTTGAGCCCCGACGAGGCGCGCGTCTTCGAACTCGTACTCGCCGCACCGCACTCACGGCTTCGGCGCAGCGAAGATCAGACAGGACGACTCATCGCCGCCATTCAGAACCCGGCCGTCCGAATCCTCGCCCACCCGCGCGGGCGGATCACCGGATCGCGCGCTGGAATCGTCGCCGATTGGGACAGGGTGTTTGCCGCCGCGGCGGATTCTGGCATCGCCGTCGAAATCGATGGCGATCCCGCCCGGCAGGACCTGGACTACGTGCTGGCGTCATCGGCACTCGCCGCCGGCTGTCTCTTCGCGCTCGACAGCGATGCGCATACCACCGAGCAACTTTCGTACGCGGAGACCGCGATCGCACATGCGAGGCTCGCGAGCATCCCGGCCGACCGGATCGTGAACTATTGGCCACTGGACCGGCTGGTCGATTGGCTCTCCCATCCGCAGAGAGAAGCCCGGACATTCGTCCAGCACCAGGAGCGGGCCTGGTAGACAGGAGACCCCGTGTCAGCGATTTACGCCATCGATTGGCATCAGATGTTTGTCCCGACCGGCAGTCTGCTGGAGCTGGTCGTGCGTGGATCGTCGATGTACTTGCTGATCCTGGCAGGGTTCCGGGTCTTTCGGCGAGATGCGGGCTCGTTGTCGGTGTCCGACCTGCTGGTCGTCGTGCTCATTGCCGACGCGGCGCAGAACGGCATGGCTGGCGAATACAAATCACTGACGGAGGGCGGCGTGATCGTGGCGACGATTTTCGCCTGGAACTACGTCCTCGATTGGCTCGCGTATCGATCCCCCTTCGTGTACTGGCTGCTCCATCCACCCTCGTTGTTGTTGATCCGGAATGGGCAGATTCAGTTTCGCAATCTTCGATCGCAACTGATCACCAAAGACGATCTGCTCGAGCAGCTCCGCGAGCAGGGCGTCGAGAGCGTTGAACGCGTGAAGAAGTGTTTCCTGGAGGGCGACGGCAGGATGAGTGTGATTCGAGAGGACGATGGCGAGCCAACTGGACGATCGAAGAAGCAGAGATTGTGAACGTCTGAATCAGAAACGGTGGACTGAGTCGCGGATCAGTGTTTGCAACGAGAAAACACCGCGAACGCGTCGAATCTCGGGAGCCGCTATGAACATCAACAACAAACGAGCGATCGCCTGGACCGTTGGGGCACTGAGTGGTGCGCTCGCGCTGAGTCGGTTCTTGAGGTCTCTACGCGCGATTGACTTCGCGGGAAAGTCGGTTCTCATCTTTGGTGGCTCTCGAGGGCTGGGCTTGGTGATCGCCCGCGAGCTCGCCGCTGAGGGCGCACGCGTGACACTCGCCGCACGCGACCAGGAGGAGCTCGAGCGCGCTCAATCCGACCTCACTCGTCGTGGCATCGCGCCAGCGATCATTCGCTGCGACATCAGGAATCGACCCGAGGTCGACGCCGCCGTCGAGCGTGTGATCGCCGAGCAAGGCGTCATCGACGTTCTCATCAACGACGCCGGCATCATCCAAGTGGGTCCCCTCGAGCACATGTCCGTCGCCGATTTTGAAGACGCGCTGAGCACTCACTTCTGGGGTCCGCTCTTCAGCATTCTGGCCGCGCTGCCCCACATGCGCCGCCGCGGCGCACGACGCATCGTCAACATCTCATCGATTGGCGGGAAGATCGCGGTGCCTCATCTGCTGCCGTACAGTGCGAGCAAGTTCGCGCTCACCGGTTTGTCAGAAGGTCTCAGGGCAGAGTTAGCGGGAGATGGGTTCGCGGTGACCACTGTGTGTCCCGGCCTCATGCGTACGGGATCGACCTACAACGCCTGGTTCAAAGGCCAGCATCGACAAGAATTCGCGTGGTTCCACATCGCGGATTCACTCCCGGGCATCTCCATCAGCGCTGGTCGCGCCGCCCGTCAGATAGTCGATGCCTGCCGTCACGGAGACCCCGAACTCCTCATCACACCGGCTGCGCGTGCGGCCGTGCTGCTCAACGCCGTGAGCCCGGCGATAACCGCCAGACTGATGGGAGCAATCAATCGCGTTCTGCCAACCGCTACTCAGCTCAAGGGCGACGAGGCACGAACGGGATGGCAGAGTACCTCGCCCGTGGCGCCATCGCGTCTGACGACGCTCGCCGATCGCGCGAGCGTCGAGAACAATGAGTTGCCACTTCGCGGCACCCACACGAGTTCCGGTGACGCGTAGGTCGATCTTCGGTGACGTCCGCGCGGAGGCAAGACGCATGGATCGATTTTGTCGGAACCACAATCGCCGGCGTCACATTTGAATCGACCAATTACACGCGTGTGTCGCGCCGTGCTCGCGCTATAATTTGGTCGTTCCAACACCGCAACAATTGCCCTCCAAGACGTTGCGCACACACGCCTTTCGAGGCGAGCGTTCCAGCATCTCAATACACCTTCAATTATTTGGAGAGACTTCGTGAGTCAGATCAACACGTTTACCGCAACCCGTCCGTACGCGCGCCTCGGCGCCAACCATGGTTATGTCATCGACGGAGACGTCGCACAACTTCACGCTGACGTCGAGCTCCTGGACACTCCGGCCCTGGCGGGCAATTGGGCGCTGCAGCTCTGGGCGTGCGATCAACCGCACACCAGCGGGCCGCTTGTCGGCGTCAAAGTCGCCGAGGCCGCACTCAATGGATCTCTCGACAGTGGTGAGAGCGCGCCGCGGCTCGATACCGAGGCGCAGGCACACGTCCCGGGCGGGCAGCGTGAGTACGCAATGGTTCTCGTGCTGGCGAGCAGCGACGCGGGCCACACCCAGGTGCACGACTTCGCGAACTACCCTGCTCGTCAGCAGTTCGCGACGCCACATCTCGATGGTCGCGTCGACTATCGCATCGTCGGAGACGACGTGGTGCTCGAAGCCGAACGGATTCGCAGCGCGCGGGCCAGCAACAATATCAGCGGCTCGCTCCGCCTGGAACTCTGGGCGCTTGCCGAGGCATATCGCGGCGGGACGTTCGACGGCCATGCGCTCGGGCACGTCGATCTTGGACGGCGGCCAGCACGCACTCGATTCGGTAGCTGAGCGCGTGCCGTTCTCGCCGCCACCGGCAGGCAACTGGGAGATCGTGATGATGCTGCGCGAATGGGCGGGTCCCGCCGGCTACGTCACGCGCGATTTCGCTCGCGTCGATAGTCGCTACATCGTCGTGGAGGCGACCGCGACGAGCGATACGAGCATAGCGGCGGCGATTCCACAGCCGAGTGAAGATTCAGGAACTGCGGAACAAGCGGTATCAACCGGCGATCAGGCGTCGACGCGCGTCGCGGTCAATCGTGCCACGGCCAGGGAACTCGCCGCGATCAAGGGGCTGAGCCGCAAGGTCGCAGCTGAAATCGTGAAGGGTCGGCCGTATGAGTCAATCGACTCGCTTCTCTCGGTGCGCGGGATCGGCCCAAAGCTGCTCGACAAGCTGCGCGCGGGTCTCACGCTCGACTAGTGCGTTTACGACATGTTCGTAGCGGCGACTTACCAGGCGGTCTGGGATCGGCTCCCGATTCCCACCCCACCGCGCAGGCGCGGTGGGGGCCCCGGGGTTCACCGGCGCACGAAAATCGGGTCTTCCGGCGAGTGTGCTTACGATGACGCCGTCGCACGTGGATAATTCGAAGGACAGGGAGGATTTACCCTCTTCGCTCCTCATGCCGCGAATAGGTCGCCGACCGCAGGCCCGCCCGGTGAGCCGCCGCACTGTCGTGACGACGGTGTGGCTGGGGCGCAGCGACTGTTCGCGCCGCGACACGCGACAGTGGGCAAAACGGTTCGGGAGCGGTCCGATCGGCGGCGGCGGCGATTCGCCACTGACGCACCAGCCACCTGGTTGTCGACACGATTGTTCACCGTCGGGCGGATCAAATCAGCCGCCGCCGTGATCGTGAGCACGCGCGCGGACGAGCCGTTTTTCCGCGGCGACGAACGGAGCGAAGTCCCCAGCCCACACCGTCGTCGCTTCGCCAAGGTGCCCCGGTGAACCGACGCTACGGACATGTTGAAGACGCACTAGGAGTCGAGGCAGGTGGCTCCCTCACGCCCGGATCGTTTGATGAACCGAGCGTGAGGGTCGGAGTGCGGTCGACTAGAAGTCCACTGTCGCGTTGAAGCGCACGTACCGTGGATTCAGAATCGCGTTCGGGCGCAACCATGTCGCGCCGTCGGTCCCGAAGTTCTGGTTGAACGTGGTCCCCGTATTGGCGTTGAACAGGTTGTAGAGATCGACGCCTACGTTGGTACGCGTCCGGCCGAAGCGGAGGACCTTCGTGAACCGCATGTCCACCGTGTTGAGGCGATCCGGGTACACCTGACCCAGCTTCGCCAGGTCCAGCGTCGTGGTCGTGGCACCGCCCGCGATTGGGCGACCGAGTGCTGCCAGGACATTTGCGTTCGTCTCGAAGTATTGGGCGTTCTGTGACAGACCGCTCGACGCCGGGTCGTTGGTTGACTGGATGTTTGCCTGTGACCGCATGATGGCGCTGACCTGCACGTCCACCTTCGGGACGATGTAGCTGACGAGACCGCGCCAGTTCCACAGCCACGGCTCTTCGATCCGGCACGCGTCAACACGCTGGTTCACTCCCAACACTGTCATGGTCTCCGGCAGCGCTGCCCAGATGTCGCACTGATCCCGTGTGCCCGCGCCGGTCGTGAAGCCGCCCTGCAGTGTCAGGTCGTTGGCCGTGCGGGCGGTCGCCGTCATGTCGACGCCATGCCAGTAGTACGTCATGTCGCCATAGTTGTTGGCGAGCGTCAGGTAGTTGTCCACAGCTCCGAAAGGCGTCCTGAGGTTTCTGAGCTGGTAGGACACCGGCTGCCCGCCGTCCGGCAGATCCGCGTGCGACGGTGACGTGCGCGTGTAGGTATCGAAGTCGGCCGGCCCAACCGCGAGGTTGTCGGTGACGGTGAAGTTGCCCCACCACCGCCGGCTATAGCCGATGTCCACCGCGACGCGCGGCATCAGCTCCTGCTGCACCGACACGGCGAACTGCCAGTCGTATGGACGCACGCCCCACCCGCTGAGAAGCGCTGGATCGATTCTCGTGGCGGTGCTCGTCACAGACCCGTCCTGCTTGAACCTGAAGAAGTTCTGATTGTCCAGGGCGCCGCACAGGTCTCCGCCGGTGGCGCGGTTGTCCTGGCCGAGCGGATTCTGGAGGTCGCAATCCGGATTGAAGTTACGGTTCGCGTCGGTCCACGCCCGATTCGCCGTCTGTGCAAATGTCGATGCCGGGTTGGTCCCGATATAGACGCCGTCGTTGGCGGCATACTGCCAGTACTTCGACAGGTTCACTTTGATGGCCGTCTTGCCGTTGCCGAAGATGTCGTATGCCATTCCCATGCGCGGCGCGATGTCGTTGTAGCTGTTGACCCCCTTCGCCTCGGGCAATGTCCGCGAGGGTCCACCGAACACGCTGTCGGTGAGCAGGCCGTTCAACCCCTCCGGGAAGAAGCTCCACGCACGCTCGTAGCGCAGCGCGCCCTGCAGCGTCAACCGGTTGTACGTCCACTGATCCTGCACGTAGAAAGCGTCCCAGCGCGTGCGATTGGCCTGCTGCCATCTCGTGATGCGCTGCGTGATCTGATCGGGCACGCCGGCGTTGAAGCGGTACTGCAGGCCATGTGTCGCGAAGTCGCCGAAGATGTCGGTCACTTCGTAGGCGGCCTGATAGCCGACTTTCATGCTGTGCGCGCCCGTGACGTAGGCGAGCGACCCGCGCCACACGTTGTGCGTCTGGTGGTTGTTATTCAGCCCGGCGTAGCCGTGGTACACCATGTTGGGCACGGGAACGCCGCCGGCCAGACTGCGCTCTTGCACCGGGATGAACGGCGCGTAGTCGAGCGCACCGGCGGGCGAGGTGGGGCTCCAGTTGCTGAAGAACTGCGAGAACGCCGCCTCGAGCAGCAGCTTGCTGGTCATTGGTGCCGTGTACGAGAACTGCATGATGTGATCGGGGCCATCGGCCTTCTGGCTCGCCTCCGGCGACCACGTGCCGAACCCGTACACCCCGATCCAGTCGTCCCCGCGCACGCGGCACGCATCGGCATCCTTGACGTACGAGCTGCTGCTACAGTTGAACTGATAGTCGTAATACGCGCTGACCTTGTTCCGCTCCGATAACTGCCCGGTCACTCGCGTCCCGCCGATCTTCCGGCTGCCCGCCGAGCGCGACTTGATGCTCTGATCGACGACGTAGTCCCACCGTGTGGGGTTGCCGGCGTTCAGGTTCCCGAAGCGGCCGGCGATGTCCGTGTACTCGCCGAACGTCCGTGCGACGGCGTAGAACCACACGCGGTCCCGCAGGATGGGCCCGCCTATCGAGAAGCTCGTGTCCCAGTTCTTGATGATCTTGGTCGGCTCTGGGATGCCGTACGACTTCAGCGTGTCGTCGACGTTGTTGCCCTGCGACCACGAGCCGGCCAGGCTGCCGAAATAGGTCCCGCTGAACGTGTTGCCGCCGGTCTTCGGCACGATGTTGAATTGCGGACCACCGCGATCGGCTTCGCCAAGTCCGCCCGCCACGGTGAGCTGCACTTCCTGGGCGTTGGTCGTGTCGTAGCCGTAGCCCGCCACGCCGCCGCCATTGAAGGCCGAACCGACGTTCATGCCGTCGATCTGAATCGTGCCTTCGTTGCTGCGGCCACCGCGCGAGGTGAAGAAGACCATCGTCGGGTTGATGCCACCGTTCTGCGTGCCGTTGGCCTGGATGCCCGACACTGTCGTGAGCAGATTCCCGTACCCACGCGATGCCGGCAGCGCCGCAAGGACTTCGTCGCTGAGCACACGCTGCACGCGCGTGCTGTTCTGCACGTCCACCACGGGCGTCTCACCCGTGACCGTGATCGATTCCTGCACGCCCCCCACGCGCATGTCCGCATTGAGTGTGAGAGTCACACCGGTCGTCACCTCGACTCCCGCGCGCTCGACAGTGGTGAAGCCCGGCAGGGTGTAGGTGATCTTGTAGGTTCCGGGTGTCAGGTTCTCGATGCGGTACTGGCCGGTGCCGTCACTGATGGAGGTTCGAACCTTCTCGATCAGGGCTGGACTTGCTGCCTCGATCGTCGCGCCGGGCAGCACAGCTCCGGACGCGTCTCTCACGACCCCGGCGATCGACTGGGCCGCCGCGAATGATGGGACCATCACCGCGAGGGCTATCGTGAGGAGAACCAGGCGCCTTGCCGCTCTTTGATCAACAGGGATTCCGAGCATTCACCGCCTCCTTCGATTGCGGATGACTATGGTTGGGGTTTCACTCCTACGTTTAGGGAGCCCGCTCGGGTTCGGTCATGTCACAGCGCCAGTGGCTGCTTCGGCTGACGCGCGATGCGTGTTCTCTGTCTAGGGCCGCCTCTCGAATGTGCGTAACTATCGCGCTATAGCGTGAACTTTGGTAGGGAAATCTATCGCGTGCTATCTCAGCTCGAAGCAGTCGGTTGGCCGCATCTGATCTCGCGAAGGAGCCATGCCTTGGCGGTCCTCCAGTCGCGCATGACGGTCTCGGGGGGACACGTCCAACACCTGCGCTGTTTCTTTGACGGTGAGGCCGCCAAAAACCTCAACTCGACGACCTGGCTCATACGCGCATCGACCGTCGCCAGCTCGGTGAGGGCATCGCTGAGGGTGACGAGGTCGCGCTCCGGTGACCCCGGCACTCGAGCACGTCATCGAGACTCAGGTGAACCGCACGCTGATCCGATCCGGGCGGACAGCACTACACCGGCGCCTCGGCGTCGCCGGGGCGGTTCTGGCCGCCGCGGTGCCGTTCGCCGGGCTACTGGCCACCGCAGGGGTGGTGGCACGCGTCGTCGCAATCGGGATCGATCTGAATGCCGATGCAAGTGTGCTCGTCGGGATCGGTGTGAGCGGCGTCCCGGTCGTGCAGTTTCTGAGCGGCGTGGTGATGAAACGCGGCATAGAGTCGAGAGCTTAGATGTTCCAGGCGAGGGTTCGGCCGTCCCTGTAGGGTGCACAACTGGAGTCCGGCTCATGCGGCGCGCTGGTACTCGAATGAGCCTGCTTAGTCGGTCATGCCGACCTTAACTCCACACCAATGACGGCCTCGGCTTCAGAGTGCGGAGCCGGTCGAAGTGGGCCGTGTCGTCGAGGTTGGTGCATTAGGATCGAGAATCGGACACTCCCCGTTCGACGTGAAGTAGCTAACCGTGCCGAAAGCCGGTCCGGGGGCGACACCGTTTGGGCCGAGGTGATCAGTTGGAATCGATAACGGTTGATAAGTCGACGGCCAACGGCCAACGTATTCGGGGTTGGATCGGCGTTTGTGTCGCTCTTCTGGCACTGACGTTACCAACTGCGACGGCGCAGGCACCTTTCGTGGACGCTGCCGAGCGCCGCGTTCAATTGCCTTCACGCGTGACGCGCGTGTTTGCCGCAGGCGCGCCTGCCGAAGTTCTCCTCTATACCTTGGTCCCTGAGATGCTCGCCGGGCGCAATCGCGTCCCTGAAGGAGAAGCTGTCGAGTTCTTTCCTCCGGCGTATCGCAATCCGATCTTCATCAAACAGCTGCCGGAGGTTGACAATCCCTCAGCCGATGCGGAGTTGTTGGCGCTGAAGCCCGATGTCTACATCGATTACGGCACGGTGCAGGATGACTACATCGCTTCCGTCGAGGCAGTCCAACGGCGAACGCGAGTGCCGGGCATTCTTCTCGATGGTGCACTGACACTCATCCCCGACACGTACCGTCGTCTCGGCGCCGCGCTCGGTGTCGCCGATCGTGGTGAGCGCCTCGCGGCCGCGGCTGATCGCATCATGACGAAATACCGCAATGTGCTGGCGTCGACGTTCGCCGCTCCGCGCGTGTATCTCGCGTGCTCCGCTGACGGGTTCATGCCATGCCTAGAAGACGACAGCGCCGGGGAGCAGCTCAAATGGCTGGGCGCGATGAACGTGGCCGGCCCGCGTGCGACGGCACCACGTCGCCCTCGCACGATCGACGAGATCAAAGCGCTCGCACCTGACGCGATTGTGCTGACCGGTGGCGCGGGTAGCGCGGCACGACTCCGTGCAAATCCAGTGTGGCAATCGCTTGAAGCTGTGGTTGCCGGCCGTGTCTTCCAATACCCGGCGCTCCCCTACGGTTGGGGACCGCGGCCGCCGTCCGTAAATCGCCTGCCCGGAGTGATCTGGCTCTCGTATGTCCTACGGGGACGCTCGTTCGATGCCGAGTTCGATGCTGACATCCGGGCGTTTTTTCGCGACTTCTATCACCTCGAACTGACCGACCAGCAGCTGCGAAAGCTCGTCGGCGCACAGTGAGCAGCAGGGCTCCTTCATTGGCAGCGTCAATGAGTTGATAGACACATTCGATTTGCTTGGGGTCCAGGAGGCCGGCGGATACTAACCCGTCCGGCTCGCCGTTCACATCCCTGAGTGAGGCCTCGTAATGCTGTCCATTCGTTCGATGCGTGTGTCTGTCACGCTGTCTTGCGTGACCGCGCTGATCGCCTTCTTCTCCTTGCCGCTTTTCGCTCGAGGCCAACAGCCTGCGACACCGCAGGTGCCTGCCGATGCTCAGAGCACGGCGACGCAGGCCGACGAGGGGACGTTCAAACTCGGAGAGATCGTGTATGTGCTCGGCAAGGATCCGGGCACACCGGGCATCGGCGGAGCCGTCGTGACGCGTGAACAGCTGCAGACGTTCGAGCGAAACAGTCTCGACCGCGCGGTGAACCTCGTCCCTGGCGTGGTGGGTTCGTTCGACGCGAATGGCCGTCGCAACGAGTCGGACATCTTCGTGCGCGGCTTCGGCCGCCAGCAGGTGCCGCTTATGGTGGATGGCGTCCGCATCTACCTGCCCGCCGACAATCGGCTCGACTTCGGGCGTTTCCTCACGGCAGACATTGCCGCGATTCAGATCCAGAAAGGGTATGCCTCCGTGCTCGACGGTCCCGGCGCGATGGGCGGCGCCATTAACCTCGTCACTATCGAACCCAATGAGGAGTTTGAAGCCGAGGGCGGCATCTCCACCGGTGGCCGAGGCATCGAAGGTTGGAACGCGTATGCGATTGCCGGAACCCGGCAGCCGCTGTACTACGTGCAGAGCAGCGTGGCTCTGTCGGACCGCGACTCGTGGTCGCTCTCCGGAAACTATGAGCCGACCGCCAACTCGCTGCAGGACAGCGGTCAGCGTCTCAGCTCGGACACGGAAGATTGGCGCGTGAACTTCAAGTTCGGCTACACACCGACCGCGACCAACGAATACACGTTTAACTACACGAAACAGTCAGGTGAAAAGGGCGCGCCGCTGAACATCTACAACAACCCGCCCGTCCCGCCGAACAGCTACTGGCGCTGGCCGTGGTGGGACCTGCAGAACACGTCGGTGTTGACGACGACGCAGCTCGGTGCGTCGTCGTATCTCAAAGCCAAGGGTTACTACAACACGTTCTCCAATGGGCTCGACGCCTTCGACGACGCGACGTACAGCACGCAGTCTGCGCCCGGTCGGTTCCACAGCCCATACGACGACCACGCGTACGGTGCGTCACTGGAGTTCGGCACGACGCCGACAGCGGCGAACACGTGGAAGGCCGCCTTTCATCACCGGACCGACGTGCATACCGAGCAGCAGACCAGTCGGCCCACGCATCCGACCCTGAGCTCAACGGAACCGGAGCAGGAACAGTCACAGTACACATGGTCGGTCGCGCTCGAGGACACGTTTCGCGTGACGCCCTCGATCGACATCGTTGGCGGCCTCAGCTATGACAAGTACGCGATCACCAAGGCGGAGGAGTTCACCGTTGCCGCCGGCAGTTTCGAGTACCCGAAGGGCGGATCGGATGCGATCAACTGGCAGGCCGCGGTGTTGTGGCGTCACGACCGGAGCGGGGACTGGCACGCCAGCGTATCCGACCGCGCGCGCTTCCCGGTGATCTTCGAGCTTTACAGCACGCGCTTCGGCACGGCGACGCCGAACCCGGACCTCGGCTCGGAGCGTGCCACCAATATCGAGCTCGGCTGGAGCCGCAACGTTGCGTCAGGTCCGCGCCTCGCCGCGGCAGTCTTCTACAGCGATGTTCGCGACCTGATTCAAACCGTCGTGTTGCCGGACACGACAACGCAGACGCAGAACGTTGGGAACGGAAACTTCGCCGGTTTCGAGCTGTCCGTTGACACTCCGGTTGGCACGAAGGTACGTGCCGGTGGCAACTACACCTACACACACCGCGAGATCACAGACGCGCTGCAGCCCAATCTGCGACCGACGGGAGTTCCTGCCAACCGCGCGTTTCTCTACGCGACATGGCAACCGGTCGCGCCCGTGCGCATCACGCCCAGCCTGGAACTCGCCGACGACCGCTGGAGCGATGTGAACCCTGCGCCGTCATTTCCCTCCGTCAAGACAGGTGCGTACTCGCTGCTCGACCTGGACGCGACGTATGCATTTCCGAAGTCGCTCGATCTCAGCATCGGGTTCAAGAACTTGCTGGACGACCAGTACGAGCTCGCCTGGGGTTATCCACAGCCCGGCCGCACGTTTTACGTGAAGACACGGATGTTCTTCTAGTCAATCATTGACGAGGATGCGCACACGACCGTGGCTCGCGTTCGTCGCGGTACTCGCGATCGCGCTGGTACCTCTCGGGCAGGGGCACGCGCCGTCGAGGCCATCGATCATTCTGGCCACGACGACGAGCACGCAGGACAGTGGGTTGCTCGATGTGCTGGTCCCCCGCTTCGAGAAGGAACGCGGCATCGAGGTCAAAGTCATTGCCGTGGGCACCGGTGCCGCGTTGAGAATGGCCGGCAGAGGGAACGCCGATGTGGTCCTGGTGCATGCGCCTGACGCTGAGCGCACGTATGTCGAGTCAGGAGACCTTATCGATGGAAGGCTCGTGATGCACAACGATTTCGTGATTGTCGGTCCACCTGACGATCCGGCGCGTGTGCGCACGCTCACGTCAGCTGCCGACGCAATGGACGCGATCGCGGCGCGGGGCGTGTTCGTGTCCCGTGGCGACGACTCCGGCACTCATGCGCAGGAACTGGCGCTCTGGCGTGCGGCGCGGATCGATCCAAAATCGATCGCACGCCGCGAAGAGACTGGCCAGGGCATGGGCGCAACGCTGAACATCGCCGATCAGAAGCGCGCCTACACCCTCACCGATCGCGGCACCTATCTGTCCCTTCAGAAACGACTCAGTCTGGTCATGGTGTTTCAAGGAGACCCGACGCTCCGCAACGTGTATCACGTCTACGCGGTGAACCAGGCGAAACATCCGAAGGCCAAGCGCGCAGAGGCTCGCGCGTTCATGGAGTTCCTCGTGTCGCCATCGGTTCAACAGGCGATCGGTGCCTTCAGGCGCGATCTTTATGGCGAATCGCTGTTCTTTCCAGACGCGCTCGGCCGATAGAATCACGACGCGTGGGTAACCTGTTCGCGGCCGACGCGACCACGGCGGCCATCGTCCTGCGCTCGCTCGCTATCTCAGGGATTGCGACAGCGCTTGCCGTGCTGGTTGGCGTTCCAGCCGGTTACGTCATTGCCCGACGACAGTTCCGGGGACGCACGATCCTTCTCGGCCTGATCAACACAGGCATGGGCATGCCCCCTGTCGTCGTCGGGCTCGTCGTCTGGATTCTGCTCGTGCGCAGCGGCCCGTTCGGCGATCTCGGTCTCATTTACACGCCCGCCGCCATGGTACTGGCGCAATTCCTGATCGCAACGCCGATGGTCATCGGATTCACGACTGCGTCCATCCAGGCATTGTCGCCGCGGCTTGCCGATCTGCTGGCAGTCCTAGGGGCGGGACGGCTGCGCACCCTTTGGCTGGTGGCCATCGAAGCCAGGCTGGGATTACTGGTCGCGATCATGGCGGCGTTCGGTGCGATCGTGTCGGAGGTCGGCGCGTCGATCATCGTCGGCGGCAACCTCGAGCGGAGCACACGCGTGCTGACGACGGCTATCGTGACCGAGACGAGTCGCGGTGAGGTCGAGCGCGCGCTGGTCCTCGGGCTCGTGTTGGTGGCTCTCTCGTTTTCCGTGAATCTCGCCCTGACTGTCATTCAGCAGCGTGCACGCCCGTGACAGACGTCACGCTCGATGGTGTGCGCGTGGACCGCGAGCGTCGGCTGGTGCTCGATGTGCGCTCGCTCGTCATGCGCGGCGGCCGGACGACTGCCATCCTCGGTCCAAACGGTTCGGGTAAAACAACGCTCCTGCGCGTGATTGCCGGCCTCGAGCGAGTGCACACGGGACGGGTCTCCTTCGGCGGCAGGCCTGTCGTGAGAAGTCACGATCTCGCGTACGTGTTCCAGGAGCAGGTGTTTCTTCGTCAGTCGGTTCGCAGGAATCTCGAGCTCGGACTCCGCTTGCGCGGCGTACAGAAACAGCAACTGCGCGAGCGCATCGAGGGAGCGGTCAGTCTCGTCGGGATTCCGCACTTGCTGGACCGCCGAGCCGATCGGTTATCGGGCGGCGAAGGACGACGGGCCAGCCTTGCGCGTGCGCTGTGCCTTCAGGCACCGCTCGTGCTGCTCGATGAACCGCTCGCGGGACTCGACGGAAGCGCGTACGCACACCTGATCGACGAACTCCCTCGTATCCTCGAGGTGTTCCGTGCGACAACGCTGCTCGTGACGCATAGCCGTGACGAGGCGCTACGACTGGCAGACGATCTCGTCGTGCTCGTCGGCGGCAGGGTCCACGCGGCCGGTGACAAACACGGGATTGCAGCCAATCCACGTGTGACCCAGGTCGCCCAGGTGCTCGGTTACACAATCCTGACCGTCACCGGGCGACGGCTCGCACTCCCACCCGGTGCGTTGAAGGTAGGTGGTGGACCGGTCCAGTTCCCGCTGAGAGTCGAAGCGATTGTCGATGCGGTCGATTTCAAGGAGATCGTTGGACGCATTGGCGAGGTCCGCGTACGTGTTCGATGTGAACACGGTGAAAGGACACCGACGCACGGTGACCAACTGATCGTGCACTCCGAGCGATTATGTGAGCTGGAGTCAGCCCTTTAAGATCGCGCCGTAGGTGTAGTGATGAGCCGAGAAGGTAGCAATCGCGGATGCCGACCACTTCTTGAACCCACGCGTAAGACAGCGGTCATTGAGTTTCGTTCTGTGCGAGGGGGGCTCCTGTCGAGAAGGCAACCCTGACTGGATCTCGAGCTCGGTCAGCCAACGACGCGCGCGGGCGCCCACGTGCACTTCGCGCACCCGAAACAACTGACTGGTTCGCAGACCCGCGGAGACCGCTCAGAGACGAGATGCCGAGCCGCTGCATCCTCGAGATGAGCGTCGTTCTGGATAGCCCCAGCCTCGCTGCTGCCCCGTCCCATCCACCCAGCACCCAATTGGTTGCGTGCAACGTTGCCACGATGTGATCCCGCTCGACTTGTGCGAGCGTGCGCGACGACGGGGCTGGTCGGTCGCTGCGGTGTTCCGGCTCCGGCAGTCGCAATGTCGGACCTGTCGTGACCACGACAGCACGCTCGATGACGTTCTGAAGTTCACGAACATTCCCTGGCCACGAATGGTGCTTCAAGGTGGCAACGAACTCGTCCGGGACTTTCTCAACCTTCTTGCCCAGTCGCTCGCTGAACCAGCGGACGAAGTGGGCGATCAGGAGCGGGATGTCCTCGGTGCGTTCGCGTAGCGGCGGCACTCGAATGGGGAACACGTTCAGTCGATAAAAGAGATCGGCTCGAAAGGTGCGCTGCTGAACCATCTCCTCGAGATCCATGTTGGTCGCGGCGATCACCCGTACATCCAACGATGTCACGCGGCCGCCACTACCCAATCGCTCAATCTGTTGCTCCTGGAGCGCACGCAGCAACTTGGGTTGCAATTCCAGCGGGAGGTCGCCGACCTCGTCGAGGAACAACGTGCCGCCGTCAGCGGCCTGAAATCGCCCAACGGTCTGCGTGACCGCGCCAGTGAAGGCCCCGCGCTCGTGACCGAAGAGCTCACTCTCGAGCAGGGTGGCTGGAATCGCCGCGCAGTTCACCGCAACGAACCGCTGATGCCGCCGCGGGCCGGCGTCGTGAATCGCGCGCGCAATGACTTCTTTGCCGGTCCCTGTCTCGCCGAGCAACAACACCGCGCTGTCCACGGGCGCGACCATGGCGATCGCCTCGGTGACCTCTCGGAAAGCAACGCTGTTACCAATCAGTGGACCAGCCATGTGCCCGTTCCCCCAGCTCGAATCCGTCAGGAGTAGCTCGTCGCCCGAGCGACACGCTCCAGCAGGTCGCCACCATCGAACGGTTTCACCAGAAAGGCGACCGCACCATCTCGCAGTGCCTGTCGGCGAACGTCATCGTCATCATGGGCAGTGATGAGAATGACCGGCAGCTGATGCCTCTCCAGTCGAATCCGCCGCTGCAGTTCCGTCCCATCCATCCCGGGCAGGCGCACGTCTGCGATGACGCAGGTCACCCTCGAAAGCACGCCGGACAGCAGGAACGTTTCCGCGGATTCAAATGTGATCGCGTCGTATCCCGCGGATTCGAGGACGTTCCGAACCGACTCTCGAACACGCCGATCGTCGTCAACAGTTGCGACCAGGAGATTCGACTGAGACGCGCCCTTCTCCATGCGGCGGCATGGTACGCATCCGCGCGGGCAGTTGGCTACTATAGGTTTATTCAGACGCCCTCGTGAGGCGCGATCCCGAGCTTGTCGGCGAATCGGACCAGCTCGGCGAGGGATCGCGCGCCCATCTTGCGCATGATCTGGCCACGATGAACGCCGATGGTGATCTCGCTGGTCCCGAGCTCATCGGCCGTCAGCTTGTTGGCAAAGCCAGCGACGACAAAGGTGAGCACTTCACGTTCACGAGGTGTGAGTCGCTCGTAACGGCGCGCCAGCTCCGCTCGCTGAGATCGTTTCAGGCGCGCCGCCCGATCGAGTGCGATGGCAGCATCGATCGCGTGCAGCAACTCTTCGTCGCCGAATGGCTTCGACAGGAATTCGACGGCACCGGCCTTCATGGCCCGTACCGAGGAAGGAACGTCACCGTGCCCCGTAATGAAGATGATCGGCGGAGCCTCCCTTTCTGCAAGCTCCTTCTGCAGCTCGAGCCCGTGGATGTCCGGTAGCTCGAGATCGAGTACGAGGCAGGCCGGCGCGTCCGGCTTGTCTGCATTGAGAAACTCGGTCGCCGACGCGAACACAGCCACGTCGAGTCCGGCCGACGCCAGCAGGCTGGACAGCGCTACACGCACCCGCGCGTCGTCATCGACCACGAACACAATCGGACGGTCGGCTGTCATTGGGATGCAACCGGTTGAACCGGCAAAGTGACGGTGAATGTCGTGCCGAATCCCACGTTGCGCTCGGCCGACAAGGTACCTTCATGAGCAACGACGATCGACCGGCAGATCGCCAACCCCAGGCCCATGCCCTCCGGCTTCGTGGAGACGAACGGCTCAAATGCCGCAACGGAATCGTCGAGGCCGATCCCGTTATCGCAGACCTGGATTACGGCCTCTCGCCCGTTGGCGCGTTTCGATCGGACCGACAGCTGTTTCACGCGACCGCTGACCGGTTCCAGGGCTTCGAACGCGTTGAGCATCAGATTCAGCACGAGTTGCTGCAACTGAACCCGATCGGCGAAGACAGGCGGGACATCCGAATCCAACACGACATCGAGGGACACATGCTTACGCGCTGGGTAGCTGTCGAGCAGGCGAAGCACCTCCCCAATGACCTCGCGGAGATCGAGCGGCACTTTCTCCACACCCGTCCGTTTGAACAAGGCGCGTACTCGTCGAACGACTTCGCCAGCGTCCTTGCCGTCCTTGACGATCCGTTCTGCGGCCTCCACAGCCCTGGGAAGGTTCGGAGGCGACGCGGACAACCATCGCAGGCAGGCATGTCCGTTGGCCACAACGGCGGCAAGCGGCTGATTGACTTCATGAGCAATGGAAGCCGTCATTTCCCCCAGACTTGCGACGCGCGTCACATGGGCCAACTCCGCCTGCGTCCTTCGCAGCGTCTCTTCTGTTCGTTTCCGCTCTGTGATGTCTTCGGAGAGTGCCATCAAGAACCGCGGCATGCTCTCGGTGCCCGGAACGAGGGAAACGTTGTTGCTGACCCAGATCAAGCTGCCGTCCTTGCGTCGGTACTGCTTCTCGATTTGAAATTGTTTTCGCTTTCCTTCGAGCAGCTCGGTGACCAACTGCCAATTGGATTCGCGGTAATCCTCGTGAGTAAGCTCCAGGAAAGTGAGTGCTCCGATTTCCCCCTCGGTATAACCGAGCATTTTCTGAAAGGCCGAGTTGGTGGCCAGAAAGCGGCCGCTCGGGTCTGTAAGAGCGACACCGATGGCCGAATTCTCAAAAACCGCTCGCCACCGTTCCTCGCTCTTGCGCAGGGCTTCTTCGGCAAGACCGCGCTCGGTGGTCGCCAGCCAGTACTCCGTCATGTCCATTGATGCGCCGATGAACTCGACGACATCGCCGGCATGGTTGGTCACCGGATGGCCCGTTGCGTACTGATAGCGGATGCTGCCGTCCGGAAGGACGACTCGGTAGCCAGCCCGATAGTCCGCCTTCTCGAGCAGGCACCGCTCGAACTGCGCCTGAACGCGAGGACGGTCTTCCGGGTGAATCCTGTCGAACCAGAATGGCGGTCGCGAGATGTCTTCACCAGGCTGAACCGCGTATGCACGCTGAATCTCGGGCGAACTCTCGACGCGGTCCGTTGCCAGATCGTACCGCCAGCCTCCAGTACGACTGAGCCGCTGCACCTCGAGCAGAAAGGTCTCGCTTTGCCGCAACGCATCGTCGGCGACCTTTCTGTCGTGGATCTCGGTCCCCACGGTGTACCAGCGAGAGGCACCCTCGTCGCCGTCACTCGACCGGACGGACCGGATATGGAACCACCGATACACGCCGTCCGCGCGCCGCAGCCGCACCTCGATTTCTCTCGGCTGGCCAGTGGTCAGCGCGCGCTGGTATGAGGCGATGAGCGCAGGCAAATCGTCTGGGTGTACCACCTCGCTGGTCTGCCATTGCTTCGTATCGGCAACGCCGAGGCCGTGGTACTCCTGAGCCGCCCGGTTGTCGAATTCGAGCTCACCCGACTCGTTGTGGATCGCAATGAAGGCCGGAATGTTGTCGACGATCGCACGGACCTGCGGCAATTCATCCGACGTATGAGGGCGGATTGTGGACATTATCGTTCCAGTCTCTGAAACCGCGATCATGCCAGCTTCAAGAGTAGTTGCAACCTAAAGGATCCTTCAGACGCTCGAGTTCGAGTCTTTCGACAGCGTGCGTGTCGATCTCGACGCCATCAGAGCGACCACACTCGCTCACCCGGCCATTTCTCTAAGAAATCCGCTGCGCCTCGCTGGCCCGTCGCATGCTCCGTCGATGGCCGACCTTCGGTCGAAAGGAGATGGCGCGATGAACTGGCTCACGACGAAGGACGGCACGCGGATCTACTTCAAGGACTGGGGCACTGGCCAGCCGGTCGTCTTCAGTCACGGATGGCCGCTGAGTTCCGACGCGTGGGAAGACCAGATGCTCTTCCTCGCCTCACGCGGCTTCCGTTGCATCGCGCACGATCGCAGGGGGCACGGCCGATCAAGTCAGCCGTGGAGCGGCAACGACATGGACACCTACGCCGACGATCTGGGCGCGCTCGTCCAGGCACTCGATCTGAAAGACGCGATTCACGTCGGACACTCCACCGGCGGAGGCGAAGTCGCGCGATACATCGGGCGGCACGGCACAACACGAGTCGCGAAGGTCGTTCTAATCGGCGCGATCACGCCGCTGATGCTGCAGACCCCGGCCAATCCCGGCGGCGTACCGCTGAAGGTGTTCGACGACATCCGCGCCGGCGTCCTGAAAGACCGCTCACAGTTCTTCAAGGATCTGAGCGTGCCGTTCTTCGGCGCCAACCGCGCCGGTGCGACGGTCTCTCAAGGTGTCCTCGACACGTTCTGGCTTCTCGGGATGCAGGCCGGCCTCAAAGGCGTGTACGACTGCATCAAGGTCTTCTCGGAGACCGATCTGACCGAGGACCTCAAGAAGATCGACGTCCCGACGCTGATCGTCCACGGAGACGATGACCAGATCGTGCCGATCGGCGCGTCGGCGCTTCTGGCCGCGAAGATCGTCAAGCAGGCAACGCTCAAGATCTACGAAGGCGCCGGGCACGGACTCACAGTCACGCTCAAGGATCGCCTCAATGCCGACCTGCTCGGGTTCTGTCGTGCGGGCGCGGCGATCGCTGTGTGAGCGTCACATGGCAACGTTACTACGGTCCACCGCCACGCAGCCGGAGACACTCTCCAGTCTGCTCGCCAGGCAGCGCGCGGCTTTTCTGCGCACTGGGCCGCCGTCGCTCGCCGAGCGCCGCGCCAACTTGAAGAAGCTGCGTGCGGCGTTACTCGCGAGACGAGAAGACTTCCAAGCGGCGCTCGATGCCGACTTCGGTCACCGCTCGCGGCACGAGACCGCCATCATGGAAATGCTTGCCCTCACGTGGGGCATCGACTACCTGCGCAGACACCTGCGGCGCTTCATGCGGCGCGAGCGCCGGGGCGTCTCGCTGCCCATGCGCTTCGCCCGCGCGTCCGTCGAGTCTCAGCCGCTCGGCGTCGTCGGCATCGTGGCTCCGTGGAACTACCCCATGTCGCTTGCGTTGATGCCGCTCGCGACGGCCCTCGCCGCGGGCAACCGCGCCATGATCAAGCCCTCGGAGCTCACGCCGGCGACGAGCGAGCTCCTGATCTCTCTGATCGCCGAGACGTTCAACGAGGATGAGGTCGCCGTGGTCACCGGCGACGCCGGCGTCGGCGCAACCTTTGCGGCGCTGCCTTTGATCACCTCTTCTTCACCGGAAGCACCGCGGTTGGCCGCGCGGTGATGCGGGCCGCCAGTGAACAGCTCGTGCCGGTGACGCTGGAGCTTTGGCGGCAAGTCTCCGGTGCTGGTCGATCGCGGACAGCCGCTGGCGCGCATCGCGACCGACATCGCCTACGGCAAGTTGGCGAACGCCGGCCAGACGTGCGTCGCGCCCGACTACGTACTCCTGCATGAGGCAGACATCGATGGGTTCGTCGAGGCATGGGACAAGGCCGTAGCGGCGCTCTATCCAGAGGGGCCGGCAAGCGAGGACTACAGCTCGATCGTGAACGTGCGCCACTACCAGCGTCTGCGCGGGCTCCTCGACGACGCGCGGGCGAAGGGCGCGCGAGTCATCGAGACCGGCCGGTCACCCGAGCAGGCAACGCGTCGCGCCCACACGCTCCCGCCGACGCTAGTGCTCAACGTTCGTGACGACATGCGGATCATGCAGGAGGAGATCTTCGGACCCGTTCTGCCGATCGTGACGTATCGAGATCTGGCCGACGCGATCGGATTCGTCAATGCTCGCCCGCGGCCACTCGGGCTCTACTACTTCGGATCATCTGCAACGAATCGGAGACAAGTGCTCACGCGAACGACGTCCGGTGGCGTGACCATCAACGGTACGCTTCTGCACTACGCGCAGGACGATCTCCCATTTGGCGGCGTCGGGATGAGCGGCTTTGGCGCATACCACGGCATCGAGGGCTTCCGCGCGTTCAGTCACCAGAAGGCGGTGTTCGAGGTGGGGCGATGGAATGGTGGTGCACTATTGCGTCCCCCGTTCGGCCGGCTCACCAACTTCATCCTGAGCTTCATGCTTCGCCAGGCCCGCACGACCTCCGGGGCACCGATCGAGGTTCGCAACGCCGCGGTGATCCACGCGTCAGTCGAACGCGTGTGGGACCTACTAACCGATGTCGAACGCTGGCCGTCGTGGTGGCGCGCCTGTCAGTGGGTTCGACTCGAGTCACCTTCGAGTGCAGCGTCGGTCGTCTTCCGATGGAAGGCGCACCCGGTCAAACTGCGTAGCGCGGTGGTAAAGAGCGATCGACCGCATTCCTTCGCCATCACCGCCGACGCGACGGGCGTGCACGCCGAGCGCGCCTTCACTCTCCGCCCCACCCCCGACGGCTCGAGCACCGTCGTCGTCAGCCACGAAACCCAGGTGGGACTCCTCCCATGGCTGGGACGAGCATTCCTCGCGCCGCGGCTGCATGCGGTCAACCAAGCGATGTTCGACGACTTGAATCGAGCCGCCGGCCACTAGCGAGAGAAGGAGATGATGATGAATCCGACAACGGCAACACTACCTTCGGCGAACAGCACTGGCGCGCCGTACGTGGCGGCAAACTTTGCGCCTCTCAAAAGCGAGGTCACCTCCTTCGATCTCGAGGTGATCGGCCATATCCCGGAAGCACTGACAGGCCGCTTCTTGCGGATCGGCCCCAATCCGATCGATGACCTCGACCAGGTGCACCTCGCGCGCCATCACTGGTTCGCCGGTTCGGGCATGGCGCACGGCCTGCGGTTGCGCGGGGGCAAGGCAGAATGGTTTCGCAGCCGCTTCGTTCTCGATCGGAACGCCGCCAGGGTCTTGAGTCGTAAGCCGATTCCCGGACCGGGCGAAGGCAGCCGCGACGGCAACGTCAACACGAACCTCATGAACGTCGGTGGCACGCTGTGCGCGGTCGTCGAGGCGGGCAGCATCCCGGTCGAACTCGACTACGAGCTGACGAGCGTCCGCCGGACGGATTTCGACGGCACGCTCGAAGCAGGGTTCAGCGGCCACCCGCATTTCGATCCGATCACGGGCGAACACCACGCGTTGGCCTACGAACCCTTCCAGCCGGTCCGTTACATCTCGGTTGACCGCGACGGCCGCGCCACGACCAAGGCGCGGATCGACTTGCCGCACATTCCGCTCATCCACGACATGGCGTTCACGCAGTCCTTCATCATCGTCCCCGACTTCCCGGTGACGTTTCAGCCGGAGTTGTCCCACACAGACTTCCCATGGCTCTGGGACGAGCGCCGCGACTCCCGCATCGGCCTGCTGCCGCGCAATGGCGACGCGTCTCGCATCCAGTGGTTCGAGGCGCCGCGCTGTTTTGCGTTTCACTTTGCCAACGCCTACGACGACGGCGATCTCACCATCATCGACCTGGCGAAGCATCCGCGGATGTTTCTCACGGATCAGAACGGCCCGAACGAAGGCGCGCCCATTCTGGTCCGGTGGACGCTCCATCGCCCGTCCGGGAGATTGACCGAGACGGTGATCGACGACCGCGGCGACGAGTTCATGCGGATCAATGGACGCTACAGTGGGCAAGCCTATCGCTATGTCTATAGCGCGCACTGGGGCAACGACGTGACCTTCGGCCCGGCAATGAAGCACGACATGCAGCGCCAGACTACCGAGGTTCACGACTACGGTCGGGGCCGCATGACAGCGGAGCCGGTCTTCGTGCGAAAGCCGGGAGCCACCGCCGAGGACGAAGGCTGGATCATGTCCTATGTGTATGACCCGGAACGCGACCTCAGCGACGTCGTCATCCTCGATGCCCAGAACTTCGCCGGCGAGCCGATCGCCACGATCCGTCTGCCTGTTCGCGTGCCGTTCGGCTTCCACGGGGGCTGGGCGCCCGACAAGATTACCGTCGTCGAGTAGGAGTGCATGAGATGGGCGCCACCCGAATGTGGCGCCCCAAAGACTTAGTCTTCGTGGTCGCTTTCCTGACGATCGGGTTCAGTGTGTCTCGCGGCAGGGGCGTTGCGTGACGTTGTTCGAACGCTGACGATAACGTCGCGCTCTGGTGGGTGCCACTCGATCATCGTCCCACGATCGCCGAAGCGGTCGAGCGAATGGAACATCTGAAGCGACACGGTCCGTCGCCCGTTGCGTTCACGGTTTAGGAGTCCTATCCGCTGCCTGGCGCACCGGCAGCCGCGTCAATATCGCCACAGTAACAGGCCGATCGGGCGTTAACGGACGTGCTGCGTGATCACAAACGTCACGTCATCGTCGAATCGACCGCCCGCCCACTGGGTCAGTTCGCCGAGAGCTGCCTTGGCGAACTGTTCGGCAGACGTATGATCGGTGTCCGACAGCCAACGTGCCACCCGGTCACCGTCGAAGAACTGGCCGGTGCGATCGCGGGCTTCAAGCACGCCATCCGAATACAGCAACAGACGATCGCCGGGGCGAAAAGGGGCAACTTCAGTGTTGGTGTACTTCGCGTCGGGAAAGAGCCCGAGCATCACGCCATCATCGTGTTTGACGAGCGATGTCTCGCCGCGTTTGTGAAGCAAAGCCGGTGGATGTCCGGCATTGGCAACAATGACGGTCTCTCGATCGATGTTTATCACGGCGTACACTGCCGTCACGTAGGCACCGTCAAGGTGGCGACAGAGGATCTGATTCATGGAGGCGAGGACTCTGGCCGGATCGTCGGCATGTTGCTCCTGCGCCGAAAACGCGACCTTCACCATCGACGCGACGAGTGCGGCCGGAATCCCATGTCCCGACACGTCTGCGACAAGGATGCCGAGACGCGATGGTCCGAGATGAACGAAATCGTAAATGTCTCCGGCAACAGCCGTCATTGGCACGAACCTGACAGCGACGTCGAGGTTGGACAGCCGTGGGAGCTGACGCGGCAACAGCGACGTTTGAATCCGCCTCGCCGTTTCGAGCTCACGCTGTACAACGGCGAAGTCGGCCTCCGATTGGAACACTGTTCGCAGAACGACATAGCCAATACACAGGACGAAGACCAGCATTCCAATCGGCTCGATGTTCGTGCCTGGCACGACAACCTGACCGGCGTTTTCATTGATGATGAACGCGCCGAACACGACCGCGCCGAGCACGACGATGCGGTCCGTCAAGATAGTCTGAACACGGGCGATGCGCGACGCATACAGACCGTGTCCGAGCGCGATGGAGACGAGGATGAGCACGAGCCAACTGTTGGCGACCGTGGCGGCTTCCGGTCTCGCCAACGCAAGATCGATGAGAATCGCCGCTACGGCGAACGCGATGACAACGCGCCGCACCCATCGAGTCGAGTTCTTCCAGCCGGGGCCTATGACGCCTTCGACGAAATAGGTGAACGGTATGTTGATCACGTAGGTGAGGAAAGCGATCAAGTAGTCCCACGGAACCCACGTCTCGCCGAAGGTTGCTCGCACAGGCGGCTGCGACGCGAGCAGTCGAATCCCATACAGACCGGTCGTGGCGCCGAACGCGAGCAGTAGCTGAATGCCTCGCCGAGGTCGCAGCAGTGAGGCCAGCACTGCCGCACACCCCAGGACCGCAAGGCCAGCACCAATGAGAATGCCCGCGAGTTCTCCGGCCGTCACGCCAACAGTCTAAGCGTGCGCGTCTGCCGCCCGCTGTCCCTTCGAGAGGTCGCGAGTCGCACTCGAGTGAGCGAATCTTACCGAACCGATGCCTATCCGCGACATTATGTGGAGCGCGGTCCTGGCCACGCGATCGTAAGTCGACTTACTCGCCGCACCACGGTCGGCTGTTCACAACCGGGCTGGCTTTGGCGACATCGGTTGGCGGGGATGTGAGCGCGACGCGAAGCTGGCTCAATGACTCGCCTACGCTAATGCGTCCGAGCCGCCGGGCGACCGGCTCGATGATCCATCCCAGGAGCGCCGGGAAGCCGCGACTAAGACCGATCGTGTCGAGCTCCATGTAGACGCCGCCGTCCCGTTCGAGATATTTCGACATCGCGTTAGCGCGCCAGAGATAGCCATTGCCTGTACCTGGCCGAAGGCGATGTTCTGCAGGCTCGCCGGCATGTTCCACCTGCCGCACGCAATCGGCTCTGGCGACCGACGTCGCCCGGCCGGGGCGAAAGTGCTGATACTCGGTCACCATCCACACATCAACCACGCCGGTCACTGCACCCGCACGCCTTCGTGCGCGAAAAAACGTACGGTAACGGTTGCCCTCGCTTGCTACGAGGTCAGCCGCGACGACCCAATCGTAGATGGCCGTGTACCTGGTGTAGTCGCGTGCAACTCTGAGGACCTCCTCCAGCGTGACGTTGGGCACGAACGCGGTGCCACGCCAGTGATGGATCAACCCCTCAGGCACGTCGATGATCCCGTCGCCGCTTCCCGGTTCGAGCAGAATCTCGCCGTGACGAAGCCGGTCCAGCGCTTGCGGCGACACCTGCGCGAGGAAGGCGTCGGTGCCAACCTGCTTTGAGAAGGCCTGGGCGGCCGTCTCGATATAGCGATCGTAAGCGGCTACTGTCGTCTGCTCGAGGTCAACCGCGGCGGTCTCTTGCGGTGTGATGGCGAGCGCGGCGACCAGGACCATCAGGTAGCCGCGGGATCGAAGTGGCATGAGGATTCAGGTCGTCGCTTGACTCTCGCGGATTGTAGCAGGCCCGTTTGCCATGACGTGGTTGGCGTTCGTGCAAAGCCTCGTGTCATCCTGTCGACATGCGGCTTGGGAATAATCGTGCGCTTGACCCTCGATCTGGCCTCGTCTCATCACGGAACAACGGGCCGCATTGAGGCGTGAGCTCAACACGTGAAACTTACCGACCTGCGCGGCATCCTGCAGTACATCCCGCAGTTTCGCGAGAAGATCTTCATCCTGGCGATTGACGCCGGGATCGTCGTCGACGACAGTCTGGCCACCCTATTGCTCGACGTCGCGCTCCTCCGCTCGTTGAACATACGTGTCGTGCTCGTGCATGGCGCCGCCGAACGAATCAGAGCGCTCGCCGACGAACGTCAGGTTCTGACCTCCGACCTCGAAGGGGCGGGCGTGACCGATGCAGCGACGCTCGACCTGGCGCTGACGGCGGCGAACCGCCTTACTCACGAGATCCTCGAGGGTCTGGCGGCGAACGACCTTCGCGCGGCCTGCACGAACGTGATCGTGGCGCGTCCCATCGGCGTGATCCAGGGCGTGGATCACCTCTACACCGGCCGCGTCGAACGCGTCGATGCGGAGTTCCTTCAATCGCTGCTGGCGCAAGGCGTCATCCCGATCATCCCGCCGCTCGGGTTTGACGGCGACGGGAAGACCTATCGCGTCAACTCCGACGCGATGGCTGTCGCAGTCGCAGAGCAGCTCAAGGCCGTCAAGCTGATCTTCATCACCACACAGCGAGGACTGCTCTACAAAGGCGAGCCAATTCGACAGATCCTCGTGGACGACCTCCGTCAACTGCTCGAGCGCGACCGTGCCGGCTTCACGCCGGACATGCTGTCAAAGGCGCGGCACGCCCTGCTCGCCTGCAACGGCGGCGTTCCGCGTGTGCATGTCATCGATGGCACGCTCGACGAAGGCCTGCTGGGGGAGGTGTTCGACAACCATGGGCTCGGCACGCTGATCCACGCCAACGAGTACGACAACATCCGCCCGGCGAGGAAGAAGGACGTGCACGCGATACAGATGTTGACCCGGCAGGCAGTCGAGGCCGAAGAACTCCTCGAGCGCACGAAGAGCTCGATCGAGCGTCATCTCGACGACTACTTCATCTTCGAGATCGATAAGAATCCGGTCGCGTGCGTGGCTCTTCACGTCTATCGCGAAGAGAACCAGGGCGAGCTGGCATGCTTGTACGTCAGCCCATCACACGAGAATCAGGGAATCGGGCGCAAGCTGATTCAGTTCGTGGAAAACCGCGCGCGTGAACTGGGGTTGCGCGAGCTGCTGGCGCTGTCGACCCAGGCGTTCACGTATTTCCAGTCCAAGGCAAAGTTCGTCGAGGGCACCGCCGACGACCTTCCGCCAGTACGCCGGGAGCAGTATCACAAGAGCGCCCGCAACTCGAAAGTGTTGCTGAAGCGGCTCAATTGAGGTTCTCGTGTGTTTGACGACGAAGTCGCGCAGGTAACGACCTTTCTCGAGCGAGTCATCCAGCTGAATGCGCGCTACCGGGCCGGTCAACTTCAGACCTATGTACCAGAGGGACTGAGCGATAGCGAGCGCAGGCTCGACGAGTTGGTCGAGGAGTTGCTGCCGGCCTCACATTCCGCGCTCAGCGAAGCATCGCGCAGTCTGTTCTATTCCCTGCCCGTGGCCTTCGATCCTGCAGAATCGGTGGGACCCTATCTGGCCGCGGTCGATCGAGACGCCAGCGGCCGTCCGTACCGCTTCCTCGACATGGGTGCGCAGATCGCGACGTCGGCGTTCGGCGAAAACGATCCGGTGGTTGTGCGCGCCATACTCGAATCGCTGCCCTTCGTCACCTCGCGCTACGCGCATTCCGAGTACCAGACCACGCTGTCGCTGCGCCTCAAGGCCGAACTGAACCGCATCGCGCCGGCCGGAACACCCCGTCACTTCGTCGTGAACACGGGCGCCGAGGCGGTTGAGAACGCGATCAAGTCTGTTCTCTTGAACCGCGTGAAGACGTCAGACGAAGGTGACGGTGGCTTCATCGTGTCGTTCGAAGGCGCCTTCCATGGCAGGACACTCGGCAGTCTTGCGGTCACCCAGCGGAGGAAAGCGCGACTCGGGTTTCCCACGTTCGATTGGCCGCACATCGCGTTTCCATTCGAGGAAGAAGGCGCACCCAAGGCCACCGCCCGGCGCGAGGAACGCAGTCTGAAACAGTTATGGGACCTGCTCGTGTCCGGACGTCTGCCGCGGGCCGAGAAGCCGATCGATTCCTACAAGCGGGAAATGGACGCGCTCGACGAATTCCTTGCACGGCCGGACCAGGACCTGAAGGCGTACGTGAACGGGCAGCGCGCGCACCTCGCGCCCGATGTCGTCCGTCGATCGCGTCGCGTCGCGGCTGTGCTCGTCGAGCCGATTCAAGGCGAAGGTGGCGTGCGTCGGGCAAGCGCACGATTCATGCGTAAGCTGCGGCTGCTGACGAAGATTTACGACGTGCCGCTCATCTTCGATGAGGTCCAGACCGGCTGGGGCATGACAGGTCGCCTGTGGGCGCACGAGATCTTCGAGCTGCCGTGTCCCCCCGACGTGGTGACGTGGGCAAAGAAGGCCCAGAACGGTGTCCTGTTCGTAAGCGAGGAACTGGCCACCTTCTTCCAGGAAGAGAAAAAATTCAACACCACGTGGGAGGGAGATTCTGTAGGGATGGTGCGGCTGCTGGCCCTCTTGGACATGCTGGATCTCGATCAGGTACAGCGCACGGGCGAACGGGCGAAACGCGGGCTCGAGGCACTGGCGCGCGACTACCGTGAAATCCTCAAGAACGTGCGCGGCGCGGGCGTCATGCTGGCATTCGACGTTCAGCGTGCCGACTGGCGCGACGCGTTACGTGACCGGGCATTCCGTCGCGGCCTCGTCTTGCTGCCGGCCGGCGAACGCGTCCTGCGTTTCTATCCCCGCTATGACACTGAACCATCGGCCATCGACGAGGCGCTGGCCATTCTTCGCCTGGCCATTGAGGATCTCGTCGGTGGACGCGTCACCTCGGAACCCATCACGGCTGTAGAGATGCGTGTCGGCACCCTCGCTATTCCACTCGACACGCTGGAGGTGATCGAACTGACGCGCGCCACTTTCGAGACCCACAAGTTGCTGATTCTCGCCGTGGAACAGGAGCGCTACGGTGCGACGGTGAAGTATCCACCGGATGTGTTGCGCGCCGGGCGACGACCGCTGCTGCAGTTTCCACTCGAAACGCTCGAAACGACCGCGTCGAATGTTCGGGCGATCGGGATCGCGCTGCGCGACCGTGTCTCGTCGCGCTTCGTCGCCTACGCCCTCGGCAGCTCGCTCGAGGACCACGACGAGGAGGGCGTCCACGCCGATCCCCATTTCGGCGAGAACAATACGTTCTACCTGCAGGCGATGGCCACGTCGCCGACTGTCCAAAACGACATCGAGCTCGAGAACTACATGCTGGATTCACTGCGAACGCGCGCGATCGAGGCTGGGTTCGAGTACCTCTCGACCCTGATCGAGGAGCGGCTGCGAGACACGAGTCCGTCGTGGTTCCGAAACGCCGCGGTCTTGAACCGAATCGAGAACTACTTGCACAGCGGCACGTCGTTCGCCTACCTGCAGGTCGCGCTGACGCATTCGAATTCGGCAACCTCTGCTTGACAGAGTCGGGCACAATGGCTGAGTACCTACACTCCCGCATCGACCATACACATAGCCATGGCAGCAAACGAGCGCGAACCGCTGATCATCCCGAGCGCCGTTGTCGACCTCGTCCTGCTCGGACCAGCCGACGACCGCCGCCAGTTGCAGGACTCCCCCGTGCTCGGGGACGTCTGGCTCGCCTACGCCACGAAGCCGGGCTCGAAGCAGGATCTGCTGATTACACCGGACAAGCGCTCCACCGCGGGCGGTGTCGCGCGACAGATCGCGCAGCAGCTTCCTCCTCGCTCCACGTCCGGGCCCTCGAAGGAACGCGCGAACATCGCCTACTTGCAGGGACTGGTGGCCGCGCGGCTGTCGCTGCACGAGTTGTTGCGCGTGCTGGTGCCGTTGACGCTGTGGTGGACGGAACGCAACATTCAGAAAACGCTGGCGGCGCAGTACTCGCCCACGCAGCTGCGGGCTCGCCTGATCGACGTGTTCACGTCCCTGCTGAGCGCACCGCCGGCGGAGGGCAAGGACCGTCTGCACAGCGACCGCTTCAGTTCGCTCGATCGTTATCTCACCTTGGCTGGGTTGCTGCTCTGGGCCGTCGGCACTGGCGTGCCGCGGTCCGCCGGAACCGAGCGCTCGGCACCCGACGACATCTTCCAAATGGCGATCGGCGACGTCGACGCGATGGTGGCCGCACTCGTGGAGCTGTACGCGCAGATTGCGTCGGACGAGGCCGGGGAGCCGGCGCGGGCCGTCATCTTCCAGGTCTCGCTGAATCGTGCAGTGGCCCCCGCCCTCGAACGATCGGTTCCGGCAGTAAAGGCCGATGCGGCGCGTGGCCTGTTCAACGTCAAGACCAACAGGATCGCGTGGGCGGTGCTCGATTCCGGTATCGACGGCACGCACAGGGCGTTCCTCGACAGGGCGACCGGCACCTCGCGCGTTGTCAAGACCTTCGACTTCACGCGGCTGCGCGGGCTGCTCAGCAGCGACAACGATCTGATCGAGCCGGCCGAACTTGCTAAATTGCTGAAAGGCGTGGACCTGACGCCGGAGGAAGCCACCTCCCGCCTCGCGCAGCTGCAAAAGGACGCGGCCGAAGCACGACCCATCAACTGGGATGTCGTGGAGGAGCTGCTAATGCTCGCCGATCCGCAGACCCCCTCGAGCGTGCACGGCACGCATGTCGCCGGGATCATCGGGGCCATGAGACCGGACGAATCCGCCGACTACGGCGACGGCATGTGCCCCGACATCAAGCTCTACGACTTCCGCGTCCTCGCCCGCTCCAGCGAGGACACCGAGTTCGCGGTGATCGCCGCGCTGCAGTACATCCGCTACGTCAACGAGCGGCATTCGTACACCACGATCCACGGAGCAAACCTCAGTCTTTCAATTCCACACAATGTCCGCAATTACGCCTGCGGCCGCACGCCCGTGTGCAACGAATGCCAGCGCCTCGTCGAAAGCGGCGTCGTGGTGGTCGCGGCGGCCGGCAATCGCGGATACCAGCGGTTTGAAACCAAGGACGGGTTGTTCGAGAACTACGCGGCGTTCAGCATCACCGACCCCGGCAATGCTGAAGACGTGATCACCGTCGGCGCCACGCACGGGAACTGGCCGCACACCTATGGCGTCAGCTTCTTTTCGAGCCGTGGGCCAACCGGCGACGGCCGGCTGAAGCCTGATCTGGTGGCGCCGGGAGAACGAATCCAGGCCCCGATTCCAGGCCCTGATAATTCCGGCGCCGAGTCTGGCACCAGCATGGCGGCACCGCATGTCAGCGGCGCCGCGGCGATGCTGATGGCGCGTTATCCGGAAATGATCGGTAACCCGCGCCGGATCAAGCGGATCCTGTGTGAGAGCGCAACCGATCTGGGTCGTGAGCGGAGCTTCCAGGGGCACGGCATGCTCGACGTGCTTCGTGCCTTTCAATCCATTTGAGATAAGAGCGATTCGCCATGCGCTTCACCCTCGACGTCATTCGTGCCCGCAAGGGCGATTGCCTGATGGTGCATTACGGGACAAACGCGCAGCCACGCCTCATGATGATCGACGGCGGACCGTCGAAGGTTTATAAACCGCATCTGCGCCCCCGCATCACGCAGATCCGCGCCGCTCGCGGCCTCGACGACAACACCTCGCTGCCTGTCGACGTCCTCATGGTCAGTCACCTGGACGATGACCACATCAAAGGCGTGCTGGATCTCACCAAGGAGCTTCGTACTCAGAAAGCCGACAACCAACCGCAACTGATTCGCGTCCGTACGCTCTGGAACAACTGCTTCGACGACCTGCTGGACACGACGCCGGAGGAACTGAGTGCGCAAGCGCGCTTCGGCGCCGCAGCGGTGAACGGCGAGATCGAACTAGGCGAGAACGCCGACGCCGACGTGGCCAAAGTGCTCGCGAGTATCCCGCAGGGACGGATGCTGCGCGACGATGCCGCGTTCCTGCATGATCTGAACAGCTGGGAAGTGAACCAGCAGTTCGATGGAAAGCTGATCCTGAGAAACGCAGACTCCGCTCCATTCACTCTCGATGGCGGCCTGAGGATCACCTTGGTCGGGCCGATGCACGACGAACTGGTCGCGCTCCAGAAGGAACACGACAAATGGTTGAAGGCGAACAAGGACAAGATCGGCGGCGAGACAACGCTGGCCGCATTTGTCGACAAGTCCTTCACGAACCTGTCGAGCATCGTCGTCCTCGCCGAGGCCGAAGGCAAGCGCTTGCTGTTGACCGGAGACGCTCGTGGCGACAAGGTGCTCAGCGGTCTCGAGATGGCCGGACTGCTGACAGCGTCAAGCGACACGATGCATATAGACGTGCTGAAGGTGCCTCATCACGGCAGCGCCAACAACATCGAAACGATCTTCTTCAGGCGCGTCACCGCGGATCACTACGTGTTCTCCGGGGACGGTGAGCATGGCAATCCCGAGCGCGAGACGATCGAGATGCTCTTCGAAGCGCGCGGGAGTGCCCCGCTGACGTTGTACTTCACCTACCCGATCGACGAGATCGACGTGGAGCGCAAGAAGGATTGGGAGAAAGAGCAGGCAGAGGAGATCGCCAAGGGCAAGACGCCGAGGCCAGACTGGTCAGCCGCCAAGAACAGTTTGCGCAGTTTCTTCGACAAGCACCCGCTCGCCACCGGCCAGCGCATCGTCGAGATTCCGGAAACCAGTGGCGGTCATCACCTCATCGAACTGCTGGATACGATTTGACCGACGCTCGAGGCAGCTACGGGGAGACAGTTCCGAAGGCGGCCTCCTCGACCGTGAACGACCAATCGAGGTTCGCTGATTCGACCAGGATGTGGAAGACTCGCGGGTCGTCAGCCGCGTAGGCTGTTCCCTCTCCGGGCCCCTCTTCGTCGACGGGCTCCTGCAGCGCGCGACCGCTGATGGCGCTCTGCAGAATCAGTTTGAACCTGCCCTGACCCTTGGGATCCTCGTGAGTCGTGCGCCAGCGCATCCGAAGCGACCCCGTCAGTCCGACGAATGATTCGGTCTGGGCGTTCCCGCGGCCCGACCACGAGCCAAGCTGCTTCCAGATGACGACCTCCTTCCTGGCGGGCTCCCGGGCTGGCGCGCCACAGGCCCCCATCAGGGTGGCGGAGGCCATCGCGAGCGCGAGGATACGCCCTCGACGCGGCCTGGGACCGGGACAGCTCGACACGTCGGCGCATTGTACCGGCGAAGCGCCAGACACCGGGCCGGCCGGCTCGCCCGCGCCTCGAGAGCTCGAGCGGGCACCGCGAAGTTCCCGTTGCGTTCTGAACGGCTCGGCGCTACCTTTTGCCTGCCCGCCATCGCCCGTTTGGCTCTTTCAATTGAGGTGGCCTGTACATGGAAGACAAGACGATGACCGCCGACACACCCAGCAACGTCTCGCGCCGCAACTTCATCAAGGGTGTCATTGCGTCGGGAGCCGTGGTGTCCTCGGCCGCATACCTCTGGCGCTCCTCGTCGGTGCTCGGCCAGCAGCCGTCTGCACCGGGCAGTGTCGAGCGACTGATCACGCTCACGGTCAATGGCCAGGAGCGTCGCGTCGACGTGCTGAAGCAGGAAACGTTGGCCACGACGCTCCGCTACAAGCTGGGGCTGACCGGCACCAAGCTCGGATGCGATCGCGCCGAGTGCGGGGCGTGCACCGTGCTCGTCGACGATGTGCCGCACTATTCGTGCTCCATCCTCACGCACGCCGTGCGTGGGAAGCAGATCGTCACCATCGAGGGACTGGCTGCCGCCGACGGCACGCTGCACCCCGTGCAGCAGGGCGTGGTCGACGAGCAGGGCTTCCAGTGCGCGTTCTGCATGTCCGGCTTCATCATGGCCGCAGTGGGCTTCCTCAAGACGAATCCAAACCCGACGCGCGCGCAACTCGCGCACGGGATCTCCGGCAACCTCTGTCGCTGCCAGGACTACGACAAGATTCTCACCTCGCTGATGCGCGGTGCTGAGAACATGCGGAAGGCGTGATATGGCTGACAAGCTCGTCGGACAGAACTACACCACTCCGGACCTCATCGCGAAGGTGACGGGCAAGAGCAAGTACGCCGAGGACTTTCGCGCGGAGGGAATGCTCTTTGCGAAAATCCTGTTGAGCCCTCATCCGCACGCGCGGGTGACCCGCATCGATACGAGCGCGGCGATGGCCCTGCCAGGCGTCAAGGCCATCCTCACGGCCGACGACCTGCCCGCACCGGCCGACGCCGTGAACGACAACGGCCAGTTGATTCTCGCCAACATCGACGGCGAGGTCTCGCTCACGAAAGAGCCGGTCTACCAGGGTCAGCCGATCCTGGCGGTCGCGGCGGTCGACGAGACGACGGCGGTCGAAGCCATCGAGCGGATCGAGATCGAGTACGAGCCGCTGCCCTTCGTGGTCGATCCGTTGGTGAGTCTGCGTCCGGACGGCCCCAACGCGCGCACGAAAGGCAACTACTGGTTCATTCCGCCGCCCACGCCGCCCGGAGCCCCGCCGCCGCAGAGCCCACCGCGACCTGAGATCCGTGAAATGAAGTGGACGCCGGCTGAACTCACCGAGGCCGACGCCGGCCGCCTGCCGATGATGGAAGGCGCACCGGAAGCCTGGGCGTACGGCGATCTGGAGGCTGGCTTCAAGGAAGCCGCGCTCGTGCTGGACGAAACCTTCGTCACCCCCGATACCAGCCACCAGACGCTCGAGACCCGCACGGCCATGGCGTACTGGCAGAACGGGAAGGTTCACGTATACACGGGCACGCAGAGCACCGCGCAAACCGTGCTCGGCGTGTCGCGCTGGGTCAGCGTCCCGCCCGAGGACGTGGTGGTGGTGAGCGAGTACACCGGTGGCGGATTCGGCAGCAAAATCACCGGCGCGATCTCACTGGTGATTCCGGTGCTCCTGGCGAAGAAGGCCAACGCGCCGGTAATGATGCGCATCAGCCGCGAAGAGGAGCACTACATCGGCCGCGGGCGTCCGGGTGTCCGCGGGCGAATGAAGGTCGGCTTCGCCAAGGACGGCCGCATCACTGCGGTCGACATGTGCTCGGTGAGCGACAATGGCCCGTTCGAGCGCCAGGGCGACTGCAACAACACCGGTGTGATCGCGTCGCTGGCGTATCAGCCCAAGGCGATGCGCTTCCGCGGCATTTCAGTGTTGACGAACACGCCGCCGAGAGGTCCGCAAAGTCAGCCGGGCGGCACGCAGTCGCACATGCTGATGGAGCCGGTCATCTCGAAAGCGGCGCGTCAACTCGGGATCGATCAGGTGGCGATTCGCCGCATCAACGCGCCGTCCGGCAAGGCGCTGTTCGGCCCACCTGGAGGACCGAAGAAGGAACGGCAGTACGTGACGAGCGCGTTCGTCAAGGAGGCGCTCGACAAGGGCTCCGACCTCTTCAAGTGGGAGGAACGCAAGGCGCAGAGCGGCAAGCGCGACGGCAACAAAGTGCGTGGCGTCGGCGTCGCGGTCAGCACGTACAGCGCGGGCTCCACTGGCTTCGATGGCCTCTTCGTCATCAAGCCGGATGGCCGTCTGTACATCCAGTCCGGAATCGGCAATCACGGCACCGAGTCGGTCAGCGACTGTCACCGCGTGTCGGCAGAGATCCTCGGGGTCCCGTGGGACAAAGTGGTGGTGACCTGGGGCGACACGGCGAAGAACCTGCCGTGGACGTGTAACAGCGGCGGCAGCCAGACCATCCACGCGATGACGCGGGCCGCTCACGCGGCCGGGATGGACGCCAAGAAGAAACTGCAGGAGATCGCGGCCAAAGATCTCGGTGGCCGTCCGGACGATTACGAGGTCGCCAACGAGCGGGTCTTCCGCAAGGGCGGCGGGGCAGGCATGACCCTCGCGAAGGCCGCGCAGCGTGCGATCGCGCTCGGTGGGGCCTACGACGGTCACGAGTTGCCGAAGGACATCAACAGGTTCACGACCGCATCGGCAACCGCGCTCGCCGGGCAGGGGCTCATGGGCGTCGCGAAGGACAACTACCCGCGCGACGGCCAGTCACGCTCCTTCGTTGCCGGCTTCGCCGAAGTCGAGATCGACGTTGAGACCGGCAAGTACTACATCCTCGACTACCTCGCCGTCGCCGACGTCGGCACAGTGGTCCACCCACGCGCCCTCGGCGGGCAGATTCTCGGGCGCTCGATGCTCGGCATCGGGCACACGATCGGACAGAAGTGGGTCTACGACCAGCAGTACGGCGTGGCGCTGGCGCGGCGGTTCCATCACAACCGGCCGCCGACGATTCTCGATGCACCGGAGCAGATGGCGTGGGCCGCGCTGGACATCCCGGATCCGGAAACTCCAGTCGGTGCGCGCGGTATCGGCGAGCCACCGGTCGGCGCAGGCGCCTGCGCGGTGCTCAACGCGATCAGCGACGCGCTGGGCGACAACATCTACCAGCGCGCCCCGGTAACGCTCGACATGATCCTGACCTCGCTCGAAGCGGGCCGGCCGACGACCGAGCCCCTGACGGCGCATATCTGAAGGAGAACGTCATGGCCGTGATTCACGACGTGATGCCCGCGTTCGAGCTCTTCCAGCCGGAGAACACGGTTGACGCGATCGCGCTCCTCGATCGGTACAGCCCGAATGCGTTGGTGATGGCCGGTGGGATGGATTCCTTCGACTGGCTGAAGGATCGCATCAAGCGCCCGAGCGTCGTCATCGACTTGAGCCGTGTCGGGGAGTTGCGCGGCATCAGGGAACGCGACGGCGGCCTCGAGATCGCGGCTGCCACGACGCTCACCGAGATCGTACGAAGTCCTCAAGTGCGCGGGAAGTTCGCGCTCCTGAGCGAGGCCGCCGAGCTCGTCGCCTCGCCGCAGATTCGCAACCAGGGGACGCTCGGGGGCAACGTGTCGCAGGATACGCGTTGCTGGTACTACCGGGCAGGATGGAGCTGCTACCGGGCCGGCGGCAACATCTGCTACGCGGATACGCCCACGGCCATCAATCGGGAGCACGCGATCCTCGACGCCGATCGCTGTGTGGCCGTGAACCCGTCCGATACCGCGCCGGCGCTTATCGCGCTCGACGCTCAGATGGTCATCCAGAGCGCGCGGGGCGAGCGTGTGGTCGAGGCCGAGGATTTCTTCATCGGCCCCGGTACGGACATCACGCGGATGACGGTTCTGGCCCCCGACGAACTGCTGACGGCGATTCGAATTCCGGCAACGTGGGCCGGCGCGCAGTTCTACTTCGAGAAGGTGCGCGATCGGAACGTGTGGGATTTCCCGCTGCTGAATGTGGCGGCGGCGACAACCTACACGAGCGGCCGGATCGAACGCATCCGAATGGTGGTGAATGCAGCTGCGGCTCGACCGCTGCGCCTGCATGCGGTCGAAGCGGCCGTCGTGGGCCAGCCTCGCAGCGAGGCGACGGCGGAGCGCGCCGGGCAGATCGCCATCGAGGGAGCGGAAGCGCTTCGCTACAACGCCTACAAGATCCCATTGATGCGGAATTTGGTGAAGCGGGCCATCAGGGGACGTGGCGATACGTAGCGACTCGTAATGCAGAATGCAGAATGCAGGCAACGCCTGCCTGCTACGCGTTTTCATGATCTGCATTCTGAATTCTGAATTCTGCATTCTGAATTACTCGCAGTCAGGAGAGAGACATGGATTTCGTGAAGTGGGGGTTGAACCCCTGGGGCGAGAGCATCCTGACGCACGTCTCGTGGACGCTCTTCTGGGCCTCGCTCGTTGCCGGCGTGATGTTCCTCGTGGCGCACGGCAGCTACATGCTGCTGTCGGCGCATCGAAAACGCCCGGCGACCGAGACCGACAATCTCGAGATCACGTTTGCCAGCCTGCCCGAGCGCATCGAGCGGCACTCGCTGATGGCGCGAGCCTTCCACTGGGTGATGGCGGCCGCCATGTTCGTGCTGCTCTTGACTGCGTTCCTCCCCGTGGCCGGCGTGCAGTTCCCGTGGGTCACGTGGCATTGGATAGCGGGCTTGGTGCTGACGGGTTCGATCGTCTTTCACATCATCCACGCGTCGGTGTGGCTCGACTTCTGGTCGATCTGGGTAGGCCCGAAGGACATACCCGAACTGAAAGCCGAGATCATGCGTGAACTGGGCCGCGACGTGCCGGGGCCCAAGTCAGGCAAGTATCCACTTGGCAATCGCCTCTATCACTCGGCCATCGTGGTGACCGCGCTCGGCGCGGCGACGACGGGCGTGCTGATGATGTCGCGCGTGAGGACACCGTTCTTGACACGAAACCCTTATCTGCTGGGCGACGCGGCCTGGGGTGTGACCTACGTGGCCCATGGCCTGGCCGGCGTCGCGCTCGTGGGCCTGGTCATCGCCCACGTCTACTTCGCGGTCCGTCCAGAGAAATGGTGGATCACGAAGGCGATGATCCTCGGTTGGATCACACGCCGGCAGTACCTCGAGCACCACGAACCGGAACGCTGGCGCGTGTCCAATCCGCCGGCGGGCCGATAGTGAGCGGCGAACCGACTCCGACGGGGTCTCCCTCCTCGTCATCCGGACCGGCCGATCTGGCCAGGTCCGAATTCGCCGCGCGCTGCGACACGATCGAAGAGGCATACGAGTTCATGCTCGCCTACGCCGCGCAAGGACTTCCGCACGAGAACGGGAGCACGTCGGGCAGCCAGATCCGCGAGTTCCTGCGCAAGTGTGACCAGGCGCTCGACGGTCTCGCCGATGCCGTCAGTCACTCTGTGCGTCAAAAGGACCTTGCAGAGCCAGCTCCCTACGACGCGTTCGTGAGCGTCCTCGATCACGACGCACGAAACGCCAGGGCCGCGGTCCGGCTCGTGCTCGCTCAGCCCTCGATTGGATCGCAGCTTGTGGACAACCTGAACGCATCGAGCCACGTGCGCGCCGTTCTCACCGATTTGTTCCTTCTCGACGAGGCGCTGAAGCGGTAGCCGCCCGACCGCCAAGTGCGACAGCTTGCGCGCGGATCCGCGCTTCAACCAGTGTCTTGCACGGATGTAACTGCGG
>Ga0247825_10000027_pt1 | contig 83160 bp, 69 predicted proteins | sample 13C_Vanillin_Day_FD_194413 | JGI IMG/M metagenome (GOLD analysis project Ga0247825, IMG submission 194413) | Soil microbial communities from agricultural site in Penn Yan, New York, United States - 13C_Vanillin_Day48 | ecosystem: Environmental > Terrestrial > Soil > Agricultural land | place...
GCCCGAGGTGCTGTCAGGCTCCGAGGGACTGGTCGCCGTGGCGACCCATCCCGACGTGGACATCGTGATTTGCGCCTCTGCAGGCACGGCCGGGCTGGAAGCGGTGCTCGCGGCTATCGACGCCGGTAAGACCATCGCGCTGGCCAATAAGGAAGTGCTGGTCATGGCCGGGGAACTGGTGACCGAGGCGGCGCGCCGGCGCGGCGTTTCCATCCTCCCGGTCGACAGCGAGCACAACGCTATCCATCAGTGCCTTCACGGCCGAAATCTCCATGAGGTCCGCCGCCTGATCCTGACGGCGTCAGGTGGGCCATTCCGGGAGCTGACACCGCACGACCTCGAGCGTGTCGGACCGGAGGCCGCTCTGCGCCATCCGACCTGGCAGATGGGCCGCAAGATCACCATCGACTCGGCGACGCTGATGAACAAGGGGCTGGAGGTCATCGAAGCGCACTGGCTGTTCGGCGTGGACGCCGATCGCATCGACGTGCTCATTCATCCGCAGTCGATCGTGCACTCGATGGTCGAACTGAACGACGGCTCGGTCATCGCCCAGCTCGGGGTCACCGACATGCGGCTGCCGATTCAGTACGCCTGCTCGTATCCGGATCGCTGGGACGCGTCGCTGCCCACGCTCGATCTCGCCAGGGCCGGGCGACTCGACTTTCATGAACCTGCACATGACAGGTTTCCCTGTCTGGCGCTGGCCTATCGCGCCCTCCGAACTGGCGGTACCCTACCTGTGGTCCTCAACGCGGCCAATGAAGTGGCCGTCGAGGTGTTTCTCGACGGCAAGCTCGGCTTTACGGCGATTCCGCGCGTCATAGAAAAGACGATGAACGTTCACGACGTTGAGCGCGTTTCCACCATCGACACGGTACGGCGTGTCGATCGCTGGGCACGCGCGCAGGCGCTGAACGAGGCGCGGGCGCTAGAATTGATAGTGTAGTGATCAGCAGCTTAACCACACTCCTCGCATTCCTCTTCGTGCTCGGTGTCCTCGTGTTCGTTCACGAGCTGGGGCACTTCCTGGCCGCGCGCCGGGTCGGAGTGCGAGTCCTGACCTTTTCGCTCGGGTTCGGCCCGAAAATCCTGAAATTCACGCGCGGAGACACGGAGTACTGCGTCAGCGCGATTCCGCTCGGCGGCTACGTGAAGATGGCCGGGGAGAACCCCGACGACGTCCGAACGAACCAGCCGGATGAGTTCCTCTCGAAAACGAAATGGCAGCGGTTCCAGATCCTGATCATGGGACCCGTCATGAACATCGTGCTGGCCGTCATCGTGTCGGCGGTGGTGCTCGCCCAGGGCGCCCACGTGGCCGCCTATCGCGACGAGCCGCCGATCGTCGGCGTCGTCGAGAAGAATTCGCCGGCGGAGCGGGGCGGGTTGATGCCCGGCGATCGCATCCTGACCGTCGCCGCCGATCGCGTCGAGACGTGGGAAGACCTGCTGATGCGGGTGGCCATGAAGGCCAACCGCGAGATCGTCCTCTCGATCGTCCGCAACGGTCAGACCATGACCGTCCTCGTCAAGCCGGAAGCCGAAGGAAAGTACGAGATCGGCACGCTCGGCGCGCTGCCCGCGAACACGCATCCAATCGTCGATTCGGTGATCGCGGACGGCCCGGCCGAAAAAGCCGGCCTGAAGGCGAAGGACCTGATCCTGACCTTCAATGGCGCTCCGATGGTGTTCCGGTCGCAGCTCATCACGGCGATTTCATCGAACGGTGGAAAAACCGTCGAGGTCACCGTCGAGCGCGGAGGCGAGACGCTTCATCTCCAGGTGACGCCGGTCCAGCGCGGCGCACGCGGGATGATGGACATGTATCTCGCCGACCGGGTGAAGTCGTTCACACCCGGGCCGGTCGAGGCCTTCAAGATGAGCGTTGAAGAGAACATCGAGTCGAGCGGCCTGATCTTCAGGACGCTGACCGGGCTCTTCACCGGGGAGACCTCGGTCCGGCAGTTGCAGGGTCCTGTCGGCATCGCGCAGCTGTCCGGCGAATCAGCGAACGAGGGCTGGATTCCGCTGTTCGCGCTGATGGCGATGTTGAGCATCAATCTCGGCATCCTGAACCTGATGCCGATTCCGGTGCTCGATGGCGGGCACATCCTGATTCTCATGCTGGAAGGTATCGCCAGGCGGGACTTCAGCCGACGGGTCAAGGAGCAGATGCTTCTGGCCGGGTTCGTCGTGCTGATGATGCTGATGGTGACGGTCATCTACAACGATCTCACCCGGATCACGTGGATAGAGAACCTGATGCCCTGGCGGAATTGAGGCCTAAGGCCGAAGGGCTAAGGCCCAAGAAGGCCTAAGGCCTAGGAATAGCGTCCAAGAAATAAGGAATAACGAAAGAGGAGGCAGGATGACCTTTATGAACCGGGCTGCGCTGGCCGCCCTGGTCGCAGTCAGTCTCGCAGTACCCGCCGCCGCCCAGCAGAGCAGCATCACGCAGGCGGACATCCAGCGCCTGCAGGACAACGTGTTTCTGGCTGAGCGCGATATCAACCAGATAGCGAACCGTGACTCCGCGCGCGTCTCGCAGATGCGGATCGAGCTCGACGATCTTCGCGACGAGGTGATCTACCTCAAGGTCAAGCTGCGCAAGGAACGGAGCCTGGCTCGCGCTGAGTACGCTGACGTGCGCGATCGAATCGAAGATCTTCGCAGCCGCGCGCGCGGCGACTCTGGCCGTCTCTCGTCAGCTCCTGCCGCCCCAGCGCCGGTGACGAGCGCAGCAGCGCCCCCGCCGCCGGCGCCCGCGCGAACACAGACGAGCGCGTCTGGGGGCGAAGTGCCGACCGGCACCGAGCTCGACGTGCGGCTGCAGAACAGCCTGAACTCCGGGACCGCGCAGGTCGAGGATCGTTTCGAGGCGACGACGCTCGTTGACCTGAACGTGAACGGCCGCGTCCTGATCCCGGCTGGATCGGTGATGAGGGGTGTGGTCACGGCTGTCGAGCCTGGGACCCGCACGAATCGCACCTCGAAAATGACCGTCAGCTTCGATCAGGTCACGGTCAACGGACGCGCGTATCCGATGCGCGGCACCGTCACGCAGGCGATCGAGGGCTCGGGCATTCGTGGCGAGGTGCCGCGCGCCGGCGCGGGCGCCGCCGTGGGCGGGATCCTCGGCGGCATCTTCGGCGGGGCGAAGGGCGCCGTCCTCGGCGTGCTGATCGGTGGCGGCGGAACGCTTGCCGCGACCGAGGGCAAGGAAGTTGATCTCCCGCAGGGCACGGTGCTCCGGGTCCGCGTGGACGCGCCGCTTCAGATCAATTCCGGTCGCTGACGCAAACTCTGGTAGAGGCCGACCTTAAGGTCGGCCTCTACGTTCTACCCCGCCTTCGAGACTTCCTTCATCGCTCCACGCGCAGCCGCAATCGTTTTCGTCACGTCGCGATCCGTGTGTGCCGCAGAAAGAAACCACGCCTCGAACTGAGATGGCGGCGGATAGACGCCGCGGGCGATCATCCCCCTGAAGAACGTCGCGTACGCACCTGTATTCGCGTGGAGGGCTGACTCGTAGTCGCGAACGGGCGCGTCGGTGAAGAACGGCGTCACCAGCGAGCCGAACGCATTCACCTGCAGCGCCACGTTCGCCTCGCGCGCCGCATCGGCCAGTCCGGCGGCGAGCATCGCGCCGCGCCGTGCGAGGTCCTTGTAGAGGCGCGGTGTCAGGCGTTTCAAGGCCCAGAGTCCCGCTGTCATCGCCACGGGATTTCCGGACAGCGTGCCCGCCTGGTAGACGGGCCCGGCCGGCGCGACGAGCGACATCAGCTCGGCGCGGCCACCGTACGCACCGACCGGAAGGCCGCCACCGATAATCTTTCCCAGGCACGTGAGGTCTGGCTGGATGCCGAACACCGCCTGCGCGCCGCCGGCTGCGGCGCGGAATCCGGAGATGACCTCGTCGAAGATGAGGAGGCTTCCGTTGCCCGAGCACCGATCGCGCAGCCCGCGCAGAAAGCCGTCCGCAGGCGGCACGACGCCGATGTTCCCGGCGATCGGCTCGACGATCACCGCGGCGATCGACGAGCCGTGCTCGCGGATCAGCGCGTCCACCGAGGCGAGGTCGTTGTAGCGTGCGATCAGCGTGTCCGCCGCCACACCTGGCGTGACCCCCGGGCTCGTTGGAATGCCAAGCGTCAGCGCGCCCGATCCCGCCTTGACGAGAAATGAATCGGCGTGGCCGTGGTAGCAGCCGGCAAACTTCACGATGCGTGGCCGGTTCGTCGCCGCGCGGGCGACCCGAACGGCGCTCATGGCCGCCTCGGTCCCCGAGCTCACGAAGCGCACGCGCTCCATCGACGGCATCAGCGACCGCACACGGGCGCCCAGCTCGTGCTCGAGCTCGCTCGGCGCGCCGAAGCTCATGCCGTGCTTCGCCGCGGCGCTGACGGCCCGCACCAGCCCGCTCGGCGCGTGCCCATGGATCAACGGCCCCCACGACATCACGTAGTCGATGTAGGAATTGCCGTCGACGTCGCGGATCTTGGCGCCCGATGCGCGGCTGATGAACAGCGGGGTGCCACCGACCGCCTGAAAGGCCCGGACCGGACTGTCGACGCCGCCAGGAAGGATCGTGCTCGCTCGCGCGAAAAGCTTTCTTGAAGTCGCCGGTTTTTTCATCAGAGCATGCGCGCCGCGTCGCGTGCGTAATACGTGATGATGATGTCCGCTCCGGCACGCCGGATGGAGGTCAGCGTTTCCATCATGACGCGCGACTCGTCGATCCAGCCGCGCGCGGCGGCCGCCTTGATCATCGCGTATTCACCGCTGACGTGATACGCCGCCGTCGGCCGGCCGAAGCGCTCCTTCACCTTGGCGAGCACGTCGAGGTACGGAAGCGCCGGCTTCACCATGACGATGTCGGCGCCCTCCGCGATGTCGGTTTCGACCTCGCGCAGCGCTTCTTCGACGTTGGCCGGATCCATCTGATGCGTGCGGCGATCGCCGAACTGCGGAGTGGAGTCGGCGGCCTCACGGAAGGGACCGTAGAACCCCGAGCAGTACTTGGCGGCATACGACATGATGCTCACGCCTTCGTACCCGCCCTCGTCGAGCGTGCGCCGGATGGCGCCGACGCGGCCGTCCATCATGTCCGAGGGCGCGACGATGTCGGCACCGGCGGCGGCGTGGGACAACGCCGCCTGCGCGAGATGCGCGACGGTCGCGTCGTTCAGAATCTCTTCGCCGTCGACGATGCCGCAGTGGCCGTGCGAGGTGTATTCGCAGAGGCAGACGTCCGTCATGACAACGAGGTCGGGCACCGCACGTTTTAACGCTCGAACGGTTTCCTGCACGGGCGCCTCGGGATCGGCGGCCAGCGATCCGACTTCGTCCTTGCTCGAGGGCAACCCAAACAGGATGACCGCGGTGATGCCGTCGGCCCGTGCGGCCTCCGCTTCCCTGACCGCCTGATCGACCGAGAGCTGGTAGACGCCCGGCATCGAGCTGACCTCGCGCCGGAGACCCTCCCCGTCACAGACGAATAGTGGATAGACGAAGCAGTCCGGCGTCAGGCGCGTCTCCCGCACCAGCTGGCGGATGGATTCGGTGCGCCGGAGCCGTCGCGGCCGCTGGGTGAGAGACAGCTTGTAGGTGGTGGTGACCCGCATCGCCCGATCTTGCCACGAACGAGGCGGCCGCCCGGCGTTCAGGGCTCGACGGGCGTTGGTTTCCTGCCGGCAGCGTAAAACGCCGCGATCGCGTCGACGAGGCCGCCGATGGTGTACGCCGCCGGCTGGACCGACACCGTGATTCCGGCATGCCGCGCGGCTTCGGCGGTGACCGGGCCGATGACCGCCACCGTGGTGTTCTTGAGCAGGTCGGCAACCTGGTCCGCGCCGTAGATCCTGACGAAGTTCCGGACCGCCGATGCGCTCGTGAACGTCACCACGTCGATGCGCCCGTTCAGGAGCATGCCGTAGACGTCGGGGTCGCCTTCCCGCTGCATCTCGTCGAGCACGGTGCGGTAGGCAATGACGTCCGTGACGATCGCGCCGGCCTTGCGAAGCTGCTCGACGATGACCTCGCGGCCGATGTCGGAGTGGGGAAGCAGGACGCGGGATCCTGCGAGCGCGCCGTTCGCGGCAAGAGCCTCCAGCACCCCTTCCGCTCTGTACTCGCCGGGAAGCAGGTCCGCGGCGACGCTGTATCGCCGCAGGCGCTCCGCGGTCCCGGGCCCAACCGTGCACAATTTCGGTCCCTTCAGCGCGCGCACGTCTCGATGGTGTGAGAGGAGCGCGGTCATGAACCCTTCGACCGAATTGGCGCTGGTGAAGATGATCCAGTCGAATGCGGACGGATCCTCCGCGGCCTGGAGCAGCGGCGCGGGATCGTCCGGTGGCGTGATCCGGATCATCGGCGCCTCGACGGTATCGGCGCCAAGTGCGTTCAGTCGCTCAACCAGATCGTGCGCCTGCTCACGCGGACGCGTGACCAGCACGCGGCGCCCGAACAGCGGTCGCACGTCGAACCATCGCAGATGCTCGCGGAAGCCGACGACGCGGCCGATGACGAGAATCGCCGGGTCGCGGCGCAGTGTCTGCGACGCGAGGCGCTCGTGCAGCGCGCCAATGGTCGTCTCGACGGTGTCCTGGCTTGGCAGCGTTCCGTTCGAGATGACGACCGCTGGTTCGTCCGGCGACCAGCCGTGGATGAGAAGCGCCTCTGTGATGCCCAGCAGTTGATGCGACCCGGCGTAACAGACGATCGTGCCTTCCAACCTGGCCAGACTGGCCCAGTCGATCTCGGGCGCCTCGCGGCTTTCTCCCTCGAATCCGCGTACCAGCGTGATGGTGTCGCCGCCGCCAACGTAGGTCACCGGGATTCCGGCGTACGCGGGCACGCCGGTTCCCGCGGGAATCCCGGGTACCACCTCGAATGGAATCCCCTGTTCGTGGAGGAACAGCGCTTCTTCGCCGCCGCGGTCGAAGACGAACGGGTCGCCCCATTTCAGCCGTGCGACGACCTTGCCTTCGCGCGCCTTCTCCGCGAGGAGGATGCTGATCGCCTCCTGCGCCATCGGCTGCGGCGCCGCGGTTCCGACGTCGATCAGCTCGGCGCTGCGCCGCGCTTCCTTCAGCAGCGCGCCCGAGACCCAGTTGTCATGGATGACGACGTCCGCCTGACGAAGCAGATCCATGCCGCGCACGGTGATGAGTCCGGGATCCCCGGGTCCGGTCCCGATCAGATAGACAGTCTTCACGGCTGGATTCCTTCTACCGCGGCATGCGCGCGTTGAACGTCAGCGAGAATGTCGCCTGCGCCTTCGCGCAGGAGTTGCTCGGCGACCGCTGCCCCGAGACGCTCGCTGTCTGCTACAGATCCTGTTGCGGCCCCGCTGGCGATTCGCGCGCCGTCCGGTGAAATCACGACGCCTCGTACGGAGAGCTGGCTGCCGGAAATCTCCGCCAGCGCGCCGATTGGCATCTGGCAGCCGCCTCCAAGTTGTGTGACCACCGTACGCTCGGCACGCAAGGCCGCTGCCGCATCCGCGTCATCTATCTGCGCCACGCTCCGCCGTACATGCACATCATCATCGCGAATCTCGACAGCGATGATGCCCTGTCCCGGCGCGGGCACGCAGAGTTCGACAGGGATCATGGCCGTGATGCGGTCCGTTCGTCCGAGCCGCCGCAGACCAGCCGCCGCGAGGACGAGCGCGTCGTAGTCGCCTGCGTCGAGCTTGCGGAGTCGCGTTCCCAGATTTCCGCGTACCGGCCGGAACGTGGCTTTCGGAAAACGCCTGGCCAGCTGGGCAACGCGCCTGATGCTGCTCGTGCCGATGCGGGGCCCGTGCTCGAATGCGCTCTCAATCTCTTCGATTGGCAGCGGTCCGGACTGCCCGGGCAGCACGATCGCATCGCGCGGCTCCTCGCGCGGCAGCACGGCGCCGATCCGCAGACCCGCTGGAAGCAGCGCCGGCATGTCCTTGCTGCTGTGGACGGCGAGGTCGATCTCACGGGCGAGCAGCGCGTCCTCGATCTCCTTCACGAACAGACGCTTGCCGCCTATCTGCGCGAGGCTGGCTTCCGCGAGGCGATCCCCGGAGGTCTTGATGATCACGACCTGGCAGCGCACCCCGGCCCTGGCCGCGAGAAGCGCCGCGACGGCGTTTGCCTGAAACAGCGCGAGCTCGCTGCCGCGAGTTCCGAGCCGGAGCGTCTCCATGGTCAGTTCGAGCGCCGCTGGGCCGGCCTGACGTTGCTGCCGGTCCCGTCTGGTGTGGTCGTGCCGCTCTCATCGCGAAGGCGGAAGAGCCTGTTGACCGCTTCGGTATAGGCCACCTGCGTTTCCTCGTCGGGCAGGCCCTTCAGCTGCTCGGTGGGATCGAGCAGCAGTTTTTCCACGATCAGCCGGGTCAGGTGATCGAACAGTGCGCGCGTCTCCGGTGGTAATCCAGCCAGCTTCGGATCGAGGCGCTGCAACTCGGCGCGGCGAATGGTCTCGAAGCGATCCCGAAGCGCCACGACCGTCTGAATGGCACCCCGCGACTTCTGCCAGGCGACAAAGCGGCCGAGCTCCTCGCGGACGATCGCTTCGGCCCGCTCGATCTCGGCCGCGCGCTTCGACATGTTCTCCTGCACGATCGTCTGCAGATCGTCCACGTTGTAGAGAAAGACCTGCTCGATTTCGCTGACCGACGCCTCGACATCCCTCGGGACGGCGACGTCGATGATGAACAACGGATCGCGACGCCTGCGGCCGAGCGCCGTTTCGACCTGCGCACGCGTGATGATCGGACGCTGGGAGCCGGTGGCGGTCACGATGATGTCGGCGCTGGTCAGCGCTCCGGTCAGCCCCTCCCACGGCACCCAGTGGCCGCCGACCTCCGTGGCCAGCGCCTGCGCGTGCGCGGGGGTCCGGCTGGTGATCACCACTTCGGCGACACCCTGCGCCCGCAGGTGCTGCGCGGTCAGCGTGCTGATTTCGCCGGCGCCGACGACGAGCACGCGGCGGCCGTCCAGGCGGCCAAAAATCTTCTTCGCAAGTTGCGCCGCCGCGAAGCTGATGGACACCGCGCCTTCGCCAAGCGCTGTTTCGCTTCGTACGCGCTTCCCGACGTTGAACGACCAGTCGAAGAGCTTGCGGAGGACCGGACCCGTGCAGCGGCGTTCGGCGGCTGCATGGAACGCGTCCTTCACCTGGCCGAGGATCTGCGGCTCACCGACGACCAGCGAGTCGAGGCCGGCCGCGACGCGGAACAGATGCGACGCGACCTCAACCTCAGAAAAGGAAAAGAGATGCGCGGTGAAGCTGTCCGGCGGGAGTTGGTGATAGTCGCAGAGGAACCCGACGATCTCGTCGCGCGCAGCGCCGAGTGATTCGCTGGCCACGTAGATCTCCGACCGGTTGCACGTCGACAGCACCACCGACTCGGCGGCGGAGGATCGGGCAGCGAGCGCCTCCACGGCCGCGCCGACATCGCGGCTCGAGAAATCGAGCTTCTCCCGCAGCTCCACCGGAGCTGTGCGATGGCTGACGCCGAGAAGGAAGAGATGCATCGGCGTTACTTCCGTTGTGCCGAGCCGTTCTCGAACGAGTGGCTCGTCTGCACGAAGTAGCTCACTCCCGTGAAGTTGAGCAGCACGATGACGAAGCCGACGGTGGAGAGCCACGCCGCACGACGGCCGGTCCAGCCCATTGTCTGGCGGGCGACCACGGCGAACGAGTACACCGCCCAGGTGAGCGCGGCGAAGAAAATCTTCGGATCGTTGAGCGACATCTCCTGGAGGTTGCTGTTCTCCGGTGCCAGCGACTTCGCATCGATCGTCCAGATGATGCCGACGATCACTCCGATCGTCAGAAACGCCCAGCCGGTGACCGTCGCCCTCGAATTCATGCGGTCGAGAATCTGCAGCGACGGCAGGCGTGTGTAGAGGTAGCCGAGGTGCTTCTTCTTGATCTCCTTGAACTGGAGCATGTACGTCAGACCGAGCACGCCGGCCAACCCGAAGCTCGCGTACGCGAAGAGCAGCGACGACACGTGCACCCAGAACCAGGGACTGTCGAGCACCGGGTTCCGATGCTCGATTCCCGGCGAAAGCACGGGAATCAACTGCAGGCCGATGATGATCGGCAGGATGAACACGCCCATGGCGCGCTCGTCTGTCGTCAGCTCTACGTAGAGGTAGGAGAGCGTCAACAGCCAGACGAAGGTCGACACGGCGCGGGATGGATTGGCAAACGGAACATGCCCCGCCTCCATTGTCTGCATGCCAATGACGAAGGTGTGAGCGAGCACGCCCAGCAGCAGCAGCGTGGTGGCGCCGCGTCCGGCGGCCGGGTCGCGGCGCGCGAAATGAATGGCGTACGCGACGCCGGCGAGCACGTACAGCACGAACGGAAGAAGATTCAACGGCTGGTGGGGGCGTAGTAGCCCCGCTTAGCGCGCGCGGCCGCGTTGGGGCGCGTGACACGCACGTCGATACGGCGCCAGGCGCCGTCCCGTCTCGGATTCTTCGAGGTGTAGCCCATCGTGTACTGGCTGGCGAGTTCGTCGGCGATCTGCGAGTACACGGTTTCGAGGTCTTCGATCTTGGCCGGAAAGAACGCGCGGCCGCCGGTTTCCTGCGCCAGCGTCCTCATGACGAATTCCGCTTCGCGGAACCCCTTGCTCTGCGCATCCGCGCCGCGCAGGGCGATCGCGTAGATGGACGTCTCGGACCGCTTGGCCAGATCCAGTACTTCGTCGAACGCGACCAGGCTCGAGGTGTCCTCACCGTCCGAGAACACGACGAGCGCCTGCCGCCGGATGTCCTGCTCGGTCACCGCGCGGACTTTTCGGAGCTCTTTCAGCGCGATGTAGATCGCGTTGTGAAGAGACGTCGATCCGCCGGCCGCGATCCGGTCGATTGCCGTGAGCAGGTCGGGCTGGCTTCCGGTGAACACCTGCCGCACGTCGACCCTGTTGTCGAAATCGATGACCTGGGCGATGTCGTTCGGTTTCAGCTTGCGGACGAAGTTGCTGGCCGCGGTCTGCAGCGTCGGCAGCTTGTCCTCCATGCTGGCGCTGCTGTCGAGGAGCAGCGACAGCGCGATCGGCTGCTCGCGCCGTGAAAAGAAGGTGACCTCCTGGCGGGCACCGTCTTCGAAGACCTGGAAATCGGGCTCGTTCAGATCCGTGACGTAGCGGTTTGCGCTATCTGTCACGGTCACGCTGAGCGACACGATGTCGACCCCGGCGCGGAATGACGGACTCTGCGGGCCCTGCGGATTCTGCGGGGTCGGTTGGCCTGCAGGCTGATTCTGGGCTGCGGCGATGGTGCCGAGCGCCGCAAACACGACAGCCACCAGCAGGCGCCGCGTCATTTGACGGCTCCAGCCTCTCGGCGCGAGGGGGTGCCACGTACTTTGAGGCCCGGCCGTCCGGCGGTTACCTCAACCTTGCCCTCGTAAAGCGAATCCGGGCGTCCGTACACGACCTTGTACTGGGACGACAGCTCGCGCGCCAGCCGCTCCATCGTGGCCGGAAGGGCCTGTGGCGTGAGCAGCGTAATCCGCTGCCCTCCCGTCGCCCTCGGCCCCTCTTCCAGGAGGAACTCGCGCTCGCGCCGCGAGTGCTCGTCCGAAAACGGGAAGCGACCGATGGTGACCGCGTGCATCGCGACCCTCGAAGCGAGCAGCTCGCGGACAACGTCCTTCGAGTAGCGGTTGGTGAACTCGACGCTGTCGGTGATGACCGGAACGAACGCCGCGCGCTCACTCTCACGCCGCCGGAGACCGCGAGACGTCTCGAACAGGCCGTCCACCAGCGTCATCCCGCTCCCGGCTATCGGGAAGAACCGGTTGATGACGGTTGTGACCTGAGCGACCTCGCTGGTATAGGGCACGAGAATCGTCGGACGCTCGGCGAGCCCGATCAGCGCAATCCGGTGCTGACCTCCGAGGACGGCGACGAACTTCGACATCCCCTCGCGAATGAATGTGATGAACTCGCCCGAGCCCTGGCTGTTGTCCGCCAGAAGCGCCACATCCATTGGTTCCGTCGCGTGCGAGACGCGGAGAATCTCCCGGCGCCGCCCGTCCTCGCGGACGACGAACGCCTCAGGCCCGAGCCCTTCGACGGGCTCGCCCTTGTCGTCGACCGCGCTCACGAACAGCGTCCGCTCGCGGTTATTGCCCGCTTGAGCCGAAAGCCACGTCGCCGAAACGGTTAAGGCGGCAACGGCCGCGGCGAGGAAGAGGGGGAGGCGGAAAGAATTGTGCATTGATCAACCGCAGAGGCCAGTATAGGACTCGCTGTTCAGGGGGGTCAAGGATGCGAGTCAGCGGAAAAATATTGAAAACATTGGACTTCTAAGCTCTAGTGGGGACGCTCGCGAAACCCGCGCGCCGGTGTTCCCTCAGCTGGTGAATGTTTTCACAAAGGCAGGGTATACTGGTCGGCGGTACGCGGGACGGCGGAGCTGACCATGGCCATGAGAGAGAAGCGCCAGAAGTCCTCGTACGCAGGTTCGACGAAGTCGTTTCAGGAAAACGTGACCCGGGCGGCGCCCGCAATGGCCGCGGCCTACGGGCTGATCGGGGCAATTTTCCTGTTCACGGCGATTGGATACGCGGTCGATCGGTGGCGAGGCACCGAGCCGTGGTTCATGGTGGCGGGCCTGGTGCTTGGAGTCGTCATCGGTTTCTACGAGCTGATCAAAACGACCTACAAGAAATGAAGGAAGTGGCGTGGATGGCTGGAGCCGCGATCGGGTCGTGGCTCGCCGTCAGCGCCATCGGGGGCGATCGGGTCAATCCGGAGAGCCTGTTCGGCATGGCCGGTCCGCTTGCGGCCACGAGTGCGTCGTGGCTCGCAACCGTGCGGGCGCACCGCGAGGCGCCCGAGCGTGGGCTCGCCGTGATGATCGTCTGGTTCGCGTTGAAGCTGGCTTTCTTCGGCGCTTACCTCGCGATCATGCTGCGGCTGTTGTCGCTGCGCCCGGTGCCGTTCGTGACCGCGTTTGTAACGTATTTCATCGCCTTGTATGCGATGCAGGCTCTGTTCCTGAAGCGCCTGACCGTTAAGTGAGAGATGCTGCAACACGCCGAACCTGAATCAGCCGCACAAGCCGCGCATGGAGCCGCCGAGACGGGCCATGCAGCGTCCGAGGGCTTCGACGCTGGCACCACGATCCTCGGCCACGTCGCCAATTCGCCAATCGATCATCCGCTGATCGACCTGCCGCCGCTCTTCGGCATCAACATGGACGTCACCAAGCACGTCCTGATGCTGTGGATTTCGGCCGCGTTCATTCTGGTTGCGACGACCCTCGCCGTTCGCCGCTACGTTCGCAGCGGCACCATGGTCCCGACCGGACCGGTGATGGGGCTGATCGAATACGTCACCGTGCGCATCCGCGACGAGATCGTCGAGCCCAACGTCGGGAAGAAGTGGGTGAACACCTACACCCCGCTGATCATGATGTTCTTCCTGTTCATCGTGACGGCAAACGCGATCGGCATGCTGCCCATCTTCGATGTCCTGGCGCTGCTGAACCATACGGTGCTGCATCTGCCGGAAGATTCGTTCCTGGTGCAGCTCACGCACGGTGGCACGACACCGACCGGCAACTTCAACGTGACCGCGGCGCTGGCGACGATCAGCTTCTTCGCCATCATCGTCGCCGGGGTACGCGCGCATGGCTTCTTCGGCCACTGGAAGAACCTGGTGCCCCACGGCACGCATCCGGCGCTGTGGGTGATGCTCATCCCCATCGAGATAATGGGTATGTTCGTGCGGCCCTTCGCTCTGACGATGCGACTTGCCGCCAACATGACGGGAGGGCACATTGCCGTCCTCGCGGTGCTCTCGATGATTCTCATCATGGCCGAGTCGGCGCGCAGCGCCATCGTCGGCCTAGGGATGGCGGTGGTTGCCGTGCCGCTGGCAATCGGCGTTTCGGTGCTCGAAGCCGTGGTTGTCGTCCCGGTGCAGGCATTCGTGTTCACACTACTGACGGCCGTGTTCGTGGGCATGGCCATTCACGCGCATCACTGAGTCGATGCGGGTGCCACGCCCGCTGACGTTACTGAAGGAGATAAGAGAATGACAGGCGACATTGCTGCACTCGCGTACCTCGGCGCCGCGCTCGGGGCTGGTCTTGCTGCCATCGGAGCGGGTCTGGGTATCGGCAAACTGGCGGCGGGCGCTGCCGAAGCGGTTGGACGTCAGCCGAGTGCCTCGGCGCAGATTACCGGCGCCGTGCAGCTGCCGATGTTCCTCATCGAAGGCGTGGCCGTCATCGCCGCCGTTGTGGCGCTCCTGATCGTGCTGATGATCCCCAAATAGCAGGGGCGTCGGAGTTCATTCATGAATCCACTGGTCGCGCCCGATCCAGGGCTTTACATCTGGACCATCGTCACCTTCTTTGGCCTGCTGATCGCCTTTATCTATCTGGCGTGGAGGCCTCTGAAGGCGACGCTCCAGGCCCGGGAGGACTCCATCCGCAAGTCGCTCGACGACGCGCGGCAGGCGCGCGAAGAGCTGCAGCGGCTGCGCACCGAGTCGGCGAAGATGCTGGCGGATGCGCGGGCCGAGGCGGACACGATCCTCGCGCGCACGCGGGAAGACGCCAACCGGTTTCGCGACGAGCTGAAAGAGAAGGCTCAGGCGGAGGCCGGGACCATCGTCAAGAACGCGGAGAAGCGCATCGAGATGGAGACAACGCGGGCGCTGCAGCAGATCCGCGCGGAGGCCGTCGAGTTCTCGGTGGCCATCGCGTCAAAGATCCTCCAGCGCAACGTGTCGAAGGAAGACAACGAACGGCTGATCGAGGAAACCTTCCGCCAGATCGAGTCCACACGCCCAAGCTAGCTCCATGACGCGCCGCCGCCTGTTCGTCTCGATCGCGGCGGCGCTGGTCGGCCTCCTCCTCTTTGTGTACGCCATCCGTAGTGTCGGATGGTCCAGCGTCGTCGAGGGCATCGGCAAGGTCGGCTGGTGGATGCTGGCCATCATCGCGCTCTCAGGACTGCGCTTCGTGCTGCGTGCGGCAGCCTGGCGCCTCTGCACCCCAAACCACAGCCAGTTCTCGCTCGGGCAGGCCTTCGCCGCCTTTCTATCCGGAGACGCCGTCGGTAACGTCACTCCGCTTGGGCTGTTGGCGAGCGAGCCGATGAAGGTGTTTCTGATCCGGCATCGCCTCGCCACGCGTGAGGCGGCGGCGTCGCTGGCCGTGGACTTCGTCATCTACTCGACGTCCGCGGTGACGATGATTGCGATCGGGCTGGCACTGGTCCTGGCGACCCTCACGCTCAGTGTCGAACGGCGCGAGATCATCGTGGTGACGCTCGCCGTGCTCAGCGTGAGCGTCGTCTTCCTGCTGCGGACGGTGGGAGGAACGTCGAAGGCAGAACGGGGTGCGCTGCCTGGCTGGCGAGGGCAGCTCGCCTCATTCCGCGAATCGGTGATGGCCTTTTCCGTGGGGCACCCGGCTCGCCTGTGGCAGATATTCGGACTGGATCTCCTGTTTCACGCCGTGGCCGTGATGGAGGTGTACTTGACTCTCGGTCTACTGCAGCCGCATCAGCCGCCGACGATTGCACAGGCGATCATGTTCGCCGCGCTCGATCGCGCGATCATCATCGTCTTCAAGTTCGTTCCGTACCGCATCGGCATTGACGAAGTGGCGTCAGGCGGAATGGCGAATTACTTGGGCTGGGGGGCCGGTGTGGGCGTGGTGCTGGCGCTGATCAAGAAAGTGCGCAGCCTGTTCTGGACCGGGATCGGGCTCGCGCTTATCGCCGCCCATCCTTCCCAAGGAGCGCCAGCGACGGATCCCCACGAAACCGGTCGCGTGCGTCCGATCTGAGCGCCTCGGCGCGGGTTCGGTTGCCGACGATCGTCCAGAGGCGAGCCGCGGCGGCATAGCTTTCCGGCGTCGGCGTTGCGGCGACGAGCTCGTTCAACACATCTTCGACAGCTTCCTGCCGGTTTGTTGCCGCGTAGAGCATGGCGAGGCGTGAGTAGACGTGCACGCTGCGGGGGAACGTTTTCAGTTCCTCGCGATACTGCGCTTCCGCCTCCGCATACCTCTCGAGATGGGCGAGCGACTCGCCCAGATAAAGGTGCAGCTCGGGGATGTTCCGTTTCTGAGCGCCCTCGGCGGAGACCGCGCCTTGACAGGCGGCTGCCGCCTCCTCGTATTTACCCTCGTCGTAGAGAAGACGCCCGCGGACGAACTCCTCCATCGGCAAAGTGGGGTCGGCGTCGTGAGCCGCTTTCGCCTGAGCGAGAGCCGCCTCGGAGTCGTTCTTCGCCAGTGCGATTCGAGCGGCGAGCTCATGTGCCGACGTGCGAATGACCGCGTCCGAGGTCTTCGCGAGCGTGAGCGCGTCATCGACCTGACTGCTCGCCAGCTCGACGCGTCCGGCTCGCATCAACGCATCCGCGAGCGCGAGTGCCAGGTCGGCTTCCTCCGGCAGGCGGTCGCGAGCGTCCTGCAACACGGCGATCGCCTCGTCGATGCGTCCTGCCCGCATCAGCGCAGAGCCCAGCTGGTACTGCACGACGATCAGGTCCGGGTGAGCCTTCACAATGGCCTGCAGGGCGCGAATGCCCGCCGAGTACTTCTTCTGGCCGATGAGAAGAGCGGCAGCGCGATGCTGGCCGATCAACGCCGTCTGCTCGGAGGCCGCGAGCGGCATCGGCGCCTGCATGAGATGCGGTGCCTCCAGGTACCCGAGCAGTGCCAATCGTTCCTCGTCCGCAGGAGCGATGCCAGACGGCGCGGCGGGCACTGCTGTGCCGATCCGCCGATCGAGCTCCTCCCGGAGACGTGCTGTTTCCGCGGCTGCACCTGAACCTTCCGCTTGCGGCGCCAGTGGGACCAGCTCCTCGTCGGTCCCCCTGACATACCGATAGCTGCCTGTCGTCAGGGCGTAGACAGGCTGGCCGCCGAAACCGAAGTGAGGCGCCAGCCACTCTGCGTACAGCGGGCGCTCACGGAGCGTGGCCTTGTCGTCCGTCAGCACTTCGCGCAGCGATCGGCCGACGAGATTCCCAGGCACCGGTGCACGCACGAGATCGAGGAGCGTCGGCGTCACGTCGATCTGCTGCACCGGATCGGCTACTCGCCGGCCTGCGCCTTCGCCGCCGGGCTGCTTCACGATCAGCGGCACGCGAAGCGAGTTGTCGTCCAGCGTCCGGGTTGGTTCGTCGGCTCTGTCGCCCAGCAGCACGATTGTCGAGCCGTCATACATCTGCCGGCTCTTCAGCAGCGTCGTCAGCCGCGTGACCGCGGTGTCCGCATCCTGCTGATCGATCTGAACGAAGAGAAAGAAGCGGCGCCCATCCTGCGACCGGACCCACGTCTCCGCCGCGTCGAGGGTGGCTGAGGCGCTGCGCGCGAGGACCGGGCCCGTGTCGGCGCCGGCGTCGGGCAGCTCAGCGTCGTAGAACCTGAAGCCCTGTGCGACTCCCGTTTCGGGGCGCAGAAGGAATGACGAGACGGCGGCGCCGGTCGCGAACCCGCGGCTTCGCAGCATCTCTGCCAGCGTCACCACCTCTTGGTTCAGCGCGAATCCGCCGTCGTCTCGTACGCCGTGCTGTATCGGCAACTGGCCGGAGAGGATCGATGCGTTGGCCGGCAATGCCTGCGGCGAGTGCGCGTACGCGCGCTCGAACACCACGCCGTCGGCAGCGAGGAGATCGATCGCCGGCGTGTCAGTACTCGGCGCGCCGTAGGCCGGCAACGACGTGGCCGGCATCCCGTCTACCGAGATCAGCACGATGGGACCCTGATGAGCCGGCGACTCGCGAGCGACACGCCAGCCGACCGCGGCGGATGCGGCGACCGCGAGGCCGAAACCCAGGACGATGATTGCGGCCACCCCTGGCCGCAGTTTTCTGGCTGACCCCCTGGCCATCAGTTTGGAGATGCGGCCGCCGCTTCGGCCCGCGTCGAGGCAAGCTCCGCTTGAGCGCGGGCGTTGCCGGGATCCGCCTTCAACATGACGTTATAGGACTCGATGGCGCGATCGAACGCGATCCGCCGTGCGGTGGCGTCGGTTTCGAGAGCAGCTTTGCGCCGGTACGCCGCACCGATCACGAGGTTCATCGCGGACAGGCTCGAGTGCTTTGCGCGGATCTCCAGATAGGCGGCGATTGCCTGATCGATCCGGCCCTGATCTCGCAGCTGATTGGCGGCGGCGATCTGAGCCTGGATGTTTGACGGCAGCTTTTCCGCAGTGAGGCCTGGCTCTCGCGAGAGCGTGAAGAGCAGCGGCTCCGTCGAAGAGGTCCGAACGAGCGCCTGCCCTTGCACGGGCACGAACCCCGGCGCGTCGACGACGAAGGTGTGGGTGCCGACGCGAAGGCCGAGCATGGCCCAGCGGCCTTTCGAGTCGGAGGTTGAAATGATCATTCGAGAGCTCGCGTCCGGGTAGATGGCGCGGATGGTTGCCCCCGGAATCGGCCGGCCGTCCGGGTCGCGGACCACTCCGGTGGCGCGAGCCGTTTGCGCATACGCCGGCACGGACAGACAGCCTGCGCCAATCACGGCGACGATGAGTCTCGACAGTCGAGCCAGATGCTTTCCCCGGGGCGGAGTATTTTAACCTTCCAGCCTTCTTCGCGATCTTCGATGCCTTCGTGCCTAGTAGAGGTGGTACAGCATCACGTAGACGATAACTCCAGTCACCGATACGTAGAGCCAGACCGGCAGGGTCCATCGGGCGATGCGGACGTGGCGGCCGTAGTCGCTCCGCAATCCGCGCGCCGTCGTGACCAGCGCGAGCGGCAGAATCGTTGCCGCCAGGATGACGTGCGGAATCAGCACGGCAAAGTAGACGGTTCGTATGGCGCCGGTGCCCGCGAACCGGACCGACCCGGCGTTCGCGTGATAGATGACGTAGCTGATCAGGAAGAGCGCCGAGGTCGTCAAGGCCATCAGCATGCTGCGCTTGTGCGCAACGCGGCGCCCGGTGCGAATGAGCACGTAGCCGGTCACGAGAAACACCGACGCCAGCGCATTCAGGCTGGCGTTCAGTGCCGGAAGGTCGGTGATCTCCAAGGCTGCCTGCCTCAGAGCCAGAGGCGGTCAGCGACCAGCGCGCCGAGCAGGATGGGCAGATACGTAATCGAAAACAGGAACAGCGTTCGGGCGTTCGGATTCGAGCGCTCGCGCGCGAAGCGCAGTGCCAGCCACACGAACAGCACTCCCAGCGCGGTGGCCACGATCATGTACGGGATGCCGGCAAGGCCGATCACCGCCGGGAGAAGGCTGACGGGCCAGAGCGCCGCTGCGTAGATGAGCGCCTGCAGGCCTGTTCGGCGTCCGTCCGGCTCGACCACGGGCAGCAGCGGAATGCCGGCGTGCGCGTAGTCGTTCCTGAACAACCACGCGATCGCCAGGAAGTGCGGCATCTGCCAGAAGAACACGATCCCGAAGAGGACCAGTGCGGGAAGCGAGATGACACCTGTCGCCGCGCTCCAGCCGATGACTGGCGGCAGCGCTCCCGGAACGGCGCCGACCAGCGTGGCGAGCGATGTCCGCGGCTTCAGCGGCGTATACACCAGCACGTAGCTGACGAGCGTCGCGCCCGCAACCACGGCTGTCGTGGTGTTCACAGCAAGCGCAAGCTGTGCGAGACCGGAGGCTGACAGCAGCAGGCCGAACCACGCGCCCTCGGACGCTTTCAGCCGGCCACTGGGAATCGGCCGCGTGCTCGTGCGTCGCATCAACGCGTCCGTGCGGCGCTCCCACACCTGATTGAGTGCCGCCGCGCCACCCGCGACGAGAGCAGTACCAAGCAACGTGTTCGCAAGGAGCGCCGTCTCGACTCCTTCTGGAGCCGCGAGATAGAGGCCGGCGAGCGTCGTGATCAGGACGAGCAGGTTGAGGCGCGGCTTCGTCAGCGAGACGAAGTCGACGAACCGGTGCTGCGCGGCGGTGGAGACGGTCCCGCTGACGCCAGCAGCCGTGGGGGCCTGGATGCCTGCCGCGCGGACGCCCAGCTTCATGCGCGTCCACCTTCGATGACGCCGTGCTCACGAGGCATCCGCCTGGCAGGCCCGCCTTCCATGTAGCTCGACTCCGGCGGGACCCGCCCGACGACGGCCTGTGCCAGCCGCGAGTGATGCGCTCGCAACGTGAGCACGAGCGAGGTGGCGAGCACGCTCGCCCCGGTCACCACATGCAGTGAGTTGATGATGTAGTGCTTGCCTGTCAGCACCGTGAACGCGCCAAGCGTGATCTGAACGGTGAGAAGCACCAGGAGCAGGATTGCCGGCCGCACCAGCTCTCCCTGATGCCGGTGATGGTAGAAGACGTGCCCGCCGGCAGCCAGAATCAGCGCGCTGGCCACCAGAGCGCCGACACGGTGCGCGAAGTGAATCGCGATCTTTGGATCCCAGTGCGGCGGAATCAGCTGACCGAACGCGAGAGGGAAGTCCGGAATCGCCAGCCCGGCATCCGTATGCCTCATCGTCGCGCCAATCAGGATCTGGATATAAATCCAGGCGGTTGTGCCGACCGCGAGTTTCTGGAGCAGCCGGTCATCCGTTGACGGGCGCACATCCGTCCATCCGCGCGACGCGAAGAGTGCGATCGCGACGGTCAGGCAGAAGACGATCTGCGCCAGGCTCGCGTGAGCGATCGAGATCGGGTCCGGCAGATACCAGAGGACCGTGATGCCGCCGAGGATCCCCTGCGTGATGACCGCCGCCAGCGCTATGTAGCCAAGACGGCGCACCCACAGGCGCGGCTCGGCCCGCCAGAGCCAGGCCGCCAGGACGAGGATCAGAAACCCGACCGTGCTTGCGATGAGACGGTGCGAGTGTTCATAGCGGATCCCGCCCACCATCTTGTCGAGCGGGAACAGGAACATGTTCCAGCCGTAGGTATTCGGCCAGTCCGGGACCGAGAGCCCCGAGCCGGTGCTCGTGACCAGCCCGCCCGCGAAGATGAGTACCGCGGTCGAGAGCGCGACGAGCTTCGTATAAAAACGGAGTGCCACTAGCCCTTCAAATCTTGAACGTGAATGAAATGTCGCTTGTCTGTTTCTCGGCGAGCGTCACCATCTGCGTCTGCGTGCCCAGCTTCTCGTGCCAGGCCTCAATGGTGTAGGTCCCCGGCGGCAGGCCCTTCAGCTCAAAGCGGCCGTTGCCGGGCGTGACCGCAAAGAACGGATGATCGACGACGCCGACGTACGCGGTCATCCACTTGTGCACGTCACACTTGAAGGGGACCATGACCTCCTTCGTCGTGAACGTGTGCGTGTGCTTGATCCCGGCCAGCTGATGGGCCTTGTTGAACTCGCGGTTCTGCTCCGGCATCGCGTGCACGTTGTGGAGCGTGTTGTCGCTGCTCAGGATCTCCAGCGGCTGCCCGACCTGGATGCCGAGCACGTGCGGCACATAGCGGCACCCTTTCTGGTCGAGCACGACAGCGGTTGACGGCACAGGGAACACAAGGTTCCCGAGGCCATCCTTCACGTAGACGAAGACGTTCTGCAGGCCGGAGCCTTCGCCGGTGATCACTGTTTCGATGGAGTTGGGCGGCTGCTTCGTACAGTACGGATCCGAATCCATCGTGATCCGCTCGGCTGGCGGCGCCTGCCCTTCGAACCTGACGACGCCGGTAATGGTCCCTGCCGTGGCCGGATCAACCGGGTTGGTAACCGCCGCGGGCGGAGGCGGAGCCTCCTCGCTCTTGCTGCACGCCGCAAAGGTGAGGACAAGGCCGATTGCACAACCGCTGATGACACGACGAAGGGTGGAACGCATGCGTTGTCGTCTCCGAACCCTTAATTATCCCTTGAGAACGGCCGCCGCCTAGGGGGTGCCGCGTGCCGCGGCAATCTTGCGGAGCACACGGTCCTGCAACCACTGCACGCTCCACCAGTCCACGGGCGTTACCTGCTCGCCGCCGACGAGCGTGGTGAAGTGGAGGTGGTCGCCGCCGGCGAGGCCGGTTTGCCCGCTGCGGCCGATCTCCTGGCCTTTTTCCACTTTATCCCCGACCTTTACGCCGATCGACGACAAGTGTCCGTAGAGCGACTGGATCCCCATGCCATGGTCGATGACGACGCAGTTTCCGTAGATTCCCAGGTCGTCGGCGTGGACAACGACGCCTCGTTGTGAGGCTGAGATCGGCGCATTAGCCGTCGTGGCGAGGTCGAAGCCGAGGTGGACCTGCTGATCGATCTCTTTCCCCTTGTAAACGTAGGTCCTGGCGTCGGCGAACTGCGCCTGAACGGCTGAGTTGCCGAGCTGCTGGAAGGCGTCCATGAACAACAGTTCGGGCGACGTCTTTTTCGCGAGGTCACGAATGTACTGGTTGTTTTTCCGGCGCAGGTCGTCATTGATCTTCAGAAAGCCGGCCAGCAGGTCGTCCGTCGGGATCTGCTCGTCCGCCGACGTCGAGGCAATCGCGGGAACGACCCGGCCCAGAAACCGATCGTCAACCTCGATACGGCTCTTCTTGTAGGCCTTCGGGAACACTTTGTAATCGAGCGGAACGACGACCTGGTTCCCCGCAGCGTCACGTGCGAAAACGTCGATGCGGGTGCTCGTCGGCTGATCGTAGAGCAGCGCAAAGAACGCCACGCGCAGTGCCGGATCGGTGGTGATTCCGGCGCCGGACGCCGGGTATGACGGATATTCCCTGTCCCCGACCCGCACACCCGACTGCACGTCGTCCGGCGTCACGCGAAAGATCGCGAACTCGCTGCCGCCGAGGTTGACGAAATGAAATGTCGACAGAACCGTCACGCGCGGCGGTTCGAGCCGCACCTGAAGGTCCTTGGTGAGGTTCGTTTCTACGTTGCGAATCCCGTACATCACGGGACGGGCTGCCCGGATGACGAGGCGCGCGGGCCCGGACTTGAGCTCGGGGATCGCTTTCTTGCCTATGGGTCGCATGACGAGCAACCGGTCCGCGGCCTCGCTCTTGGCGCCGTCTGCCGGCGGTTTGGCCGGTTCATTGGCAAACACCGGATAGGACTTGCCGCCCTGCTCGAGTACGACGTTGACCGTGGTGGCGGAGGCGTTCGGGGCCCGCACGGCCATTTCCAGCGTGCTGGCCTGCCCGATAAAGCCGCCGCCTGGCTGTCGAACCTCGATCACTGGTCCGGCCATCCGTCCGGCCCAGACCCACGCGCCGCCGGCGACTACGAGGGCGAGAAGGATGAGATAGAAGAGGAACTTGAGGAGGACACGCATCCTCCGCATGATAACGCGCTGATTGTCACTCCACGCGACGAGGAGACACCGGTTCGCGACGGAGAGCGCTCCAGAGGCGCGCGACGTCGACGAGCGCTGCGAGGACGAGCCGCCAGTTTCCCCCCTGCGATCGGCCGCTGACGCGCGGCGACGTCTCGACGGGATGGATACGCACGCGGTATCCGTCTCGAGTTGCCCTGATGATGCGTTCGGCCTCAGAAAACGGCGAGCGGGACACCAGCCGGTACCTGGAGATGATCTCGCGGCGAACCAGCTTGACCGCTCCAGCGTCGTGCGTTTTCACTCCGAACAGGATCGCCGGCACGGCGTTGAACGCCTTCGAGATTACTCGTCGAAGCCCGCCGTAGTGTTTGCCACGGCGGCTGGCGATGATGATGTCCGCCGTTGGCGTCAGGCGCAGCAGATCGAACAGCACGCTGGTATTCCACTGGCCGTCGGTGGAGTTCAGGAATACCCATTCCTTGCTGGCGGCTGCATACAGTTCTTCGAACGTGATGAAGATGCCCTGCTTCTGCCGGTGACGGAGGATACGCATCTCCGGACACGACTGTCGCACGTCGTCGATGATCGCGCCGGTGCTGTCTGTCGATCCGTCGTCGCACACGAGGATCTCGTAATCCAGACCAGATGAGGACAGGAGGCGGTGCGCCTCTTCGAGAATGGACCTGACTGTCTTTTCTTCGTTGTGAGCGGGAAAACAGACCGAGACGCTCTCGTTCACGACAGGGAAGGAGATGATACATCCGTCCATTCCACCGCCGACCCGCGGCGTACAATCGAGCCCCGTGTCGGCCGCCACCGCTGCACCCCGCGAGGACGTCGCGACCGACCATCGCCGACGCGATCGTTTCATCGCGTGGCTGGGCGTGCTCACCGCGATTCAACTGGGCCTGTTTCTCTGGTACCTGAAAGCCACCATCATTCGACAGCCGTTCTGGGACATGTACTCGTACGTGCTGCACTACCTGCAGTACCGCGAGGATGGTGGACTGTGGATGTACCTGTGGGAAGCGCACGGCGGGCACCGGCCGATCTGGAGCCGTCTGCTGGCGGCGATCGACGTCGAAGGGTTCTCCGGTGCGGCATATCCATTCATCGTCTCTACGACGGCGTTCCAGCTGACCGCGGCGTGGCTGCTCTGGCGCGAGTGCCGGAGCGGTGTGCCTGGCCAGTTTGGTTCGGCGCTCGGATGCATCGTGCTCATGCTCGTGCTCACGAGCGTGGCAGCTGTGGACTGCGCGATTCCGATCGAGTGCGCCTACCCGCAGGCACTCACGTTCTCCGTTCTGGCGATCGTCTTGTTCGCTGGAGGTGGTGAACCGGACGGAACGGACCGGCACGCCACACACTGGCGCCGCGGTGCTGCGCTGGCAGCTGCGGTGGCGGCGCCTCTCGGCAACGCAGTTGGACTGGTGACCCTTCCGATCCTGCTGTGGATGGCCTGGCGCGTCCGAGCCGGACGCTGGTGGATAGCCGCGGTCGCGCTGTTCGGGACCGCGTTTGTCGCCAGCTATCTTGCAGGGCAGTCGATTGCGCCTGGAACTGGTGCAGCCGGGTCCGACCCGCCGAGCCTGGCCAGCCGCGTCGACTATCTGATCACCTATCTCGGTCTTCCCTGGACGCGCGCTGCGGCGTTGGCGATTCCGGGCCGTATCGTGGGTGTGATCCTGCTCCTGGCAGGCGTGTGGGCCGTGATTCGGCGAGGTCTCCTCGGCCGATCCGCTGGGCGGTTCGAGATCGTTTCAGTAGCGCTGATCATGTTCTCGCTGGGTACGGCAGTCCTGGCGGCCATCGGAAGGCCAGGCGTGTCGCCAAGCGAGACGGTGCTCGTTCCCGTCCGTTACTCGGTGCTGCTCACGCCACTCCACGTCGGCCTGCTGTTCATCGCGTCGCCTGTGCTGTATCGGCTCTGGAACGACCGTGCGCGGTGGCCGGCTGTGGCGGCGGCGATGGCAACCGCGGCCGGTCTGTTGCTGGTGCAGCAGGTGGGTGCGGGCCAGGCCGCCGTCACGATCACCAGCCGCATGCGTGCGACGATCGCGCGATTCGAGGCTGGCTACACCGATCCGGGAATGACGACTGTGATCCTCAGCGACCTGGAGCAGGCCCGGCGCGAGTTGGCGATCATCCGTGGCGCAGGCCTGTACTCGAACGTCAAGTGACGTCCGGACTCAGTCAGTGGGGACCTCTCGCAATCTAGTCACCATCGTCGTAATCGTGTCAGTGATTCGCCGTCGGTCCTCCTCGGTCACGATCATTTTCGGGGGACCGTCCGACGCTGTCGCGAGAGAGACGACTCCAATCGCCGGATCGAGCGTGGAGGCTGTGGCGGCGGTCCGCACCTCGTCCATGCGCGCAATTTCCATCGCAGCGTTCGTCAGGTGATCGGGTCGATTCAGGAAGACCTTCATCGCTCCGCCGGCCCTGCCCGGTAGTCCGTCGGCGCGCCGCGACAGGTAGCCGCTCAGCCGAAGTACCCCCACCCGCGCCAGCCACGGCCACGCCGTGAGCATCGTCCGTCCCTCGGCCGGCTGCGAGCCAGCTGTCGGATCATCGATGAGGACGAGCGCGGCCGTGTCTCCCGGGTACCGCTCGGCAAAGAGGCGAGCAAACGCCGCACCGAGCTCGTGGCCGACCAGCACGAAAGGTCCCGGTTCTCGAGCCTCTTTGAGGAGTGCCCGCAAGTCGTCCGGGACCCGCGCGGGGTCGTAGCCACTGTCTCGCGATTCGCTCCAGCCCAGGCCCGCCCGGTCGTAGCTGCACACACGAGTCGTCCGCGAGACCTGGGCCTGGACCGGACCCCAGGCCGCCGACAGGCTGCCCGCGGCCGCATCGAGGACGACCGTCGGAGCGCCGCTTCCGGTGCAGTAGATGTGGAGTTGGAGTCCGCCGACGTCGCCGAGTCCGCCCGGGCGCGTGAAGTCGCGCCGCTCGAGCGAGGTGGCGACTCCCTGGTAGGTGACGCCTACCAGGACCAGAAACATGATGCCGGCCAAAACCACGCCGATGATCCGGCGAGTGCGAGGGGGAATGCGTCTCAGCACGGCTCAACCTCGCGAGCCGGGGCCCGTGCCGGCAACGACAGTCGCAGGCCGGCGACGACGACGAGCGCAATGGTCAGATTCATCTGCAGGCCTGCGTGCACGCGCGCGCCAATCAGCACTTCTGTCATCGACAGGACGTGAAACCCGGCCACTGCGATCAGCGTGGCGCTGCCGATGAGGCGTTCCTCGCGCGTCGCGTTCTTCCGTGCTCGCACCAGTTGCCGCACGATGACGAACCAGAGGAACACCCATGCGGTCAGACCGAGCACGCCTGCCTCGGCCAGGATATGCAGCGGCACATTGTGCGCGTGCCAGCCGTTCATGCGGTAGAAGGGATTGGAGCCCGCGTCGGGGATGCGATACACGAGCTCGTCGAACGCGCCGATGCCGACTCCGGCGATCGGATGCTCCAGGAACATCCGCCAGGCTTCTTCCCAGACGCCCAGCCGCATGTCGATGCCGGGGTTCCGCGATCGATCGAAGAATCCCGATGCCACGTTGATGGTGACGCGCAGATTGTTCGCGATCAACAGCACGCCGCCGGCGAGCGCGGCGCCCATCAGCCAGATCCACCGCCGCCAGTAGGTGGCGTTCGCGAAACAGACCGCCAGCGTCGTCAGAATGAAGACGAGCAACCCCATGCGCGCGAGGAGCAGGTAATTGGCCGCGCCGACCACAGCCCAGGTGATGCCGTTGAAGATCGCTGACGGTCGCCGTGGGTCGCTGATGAACCGCGCCACGAGGAAGGGCGCAATCAGGTTGAAGACCCAGGTGATCTGCAGCTTGCCGAGCCAGACGACTGAACGGATCTGGAACGCCGGCTGATCCAGGCCCTCCGCAAGCCGCCACGCGATGACGCGGACCGCGAGCACCAGCACCCCGAGCGCGACGATGATCCACGTGGCTTCGGCGAGGCGCCGATCCTCGAGCACCTGTCCCGCGTACCACCAGAACACCGAGATGGCGATCAGGCCGGCGAACGCCTGCCCGCTGAGCGCCCGCTCCTGCGAGAAGATCGCCGACAACGCGAAGGCACCCAGGAGCGCGGCGAGTGGAGCATAGACGACGGCTGCGCGCGACGGGCGGCGCGGATCGATGCGGCCGGCCACGGCCATGAGGACGAATGAGACGCCGAGCGGCACGAGGTACATCCAGGGCCACGCCGACGCCACATCCGGTTCGTTGTAGTTGGTCAGGCCGTCGCCGGTGACCATGAGGAACACGCCGGCGAGAAAACACCATCCGCCAAACGTGGCCAGGTCCGACTGCACGGACTGTAGAATAGTGCACATATCCACGAATGGTGATCGACGCGCTCGTCACCCCGTTCCAGGTCTTCGTCCGTCAGCGCACCGTAATCAGCCAGTTCGTTCAGCGCGAGCTTCGAACGCGCTATGGAACATCTGCGGCCGGGATCGGCTGGGTGCTGATTCGGCCGTTGACCCTCCTGGTCATCTACACGTTCGTGTTCTCCACGGTGATGAACGTGCGCTTCGGCGACAGCACGCGCACCGTTGACTTTGCGTTCTATCTGTTCTGCGGGATGGTGCCGTGGCTGGCGTTTTCCGACGGCATCGGCCGGGCGACCACGTCAATATCCGAACACTCGCCGCTGGTGAAGCGGCTCCGCTTTCCGTCGGAGATTCTGCCGCTGCACCAGGTGCTGGTCGCGCTGGCGATCGAGTCGGTGGGTCTCCTCATCCTGTTCGGCGCGCTCGTCATCGATGGACGCAGTCCGGGCTGGCCGTTCCTGACCCTGGCGGTCATCGTCCTTCCACAGATCCTGCTGACGACCGGCATCGCCTGGTTTTTCGCGGCGCTTGCCGTCTTCGTGCCGGATATGCGTCATTTCGTCCCGTTCGGCATGATGGTCTGGATGTACGCGACGCCGATCTTCTACCCGCTCGCGATTGTCCCTGAGCGGCTGCACTGGCTGTATCAGCTCAACCCGATGACGTACCTCGTCGAGGCGTATCGAGGCGCCATGCTCGAGCACCAGGCGCCGGCGCTGGCGACGCTCGGGGTGTTCTGCGCCGCCTCGATCGCCGTGTTCATCGCCGGGTACTGGACATTCAACCGGCTGAAGTACGAGTTCGCGGACGTGCTCTGATGGGGCATCCCGTCATCGAGCTGGACGACGTCACCAAGCGCTACAAGATCTACAAGAACCCTCGCCATCGCGCCGTCGAGATGCTGGTGCCAGGCGTACGGCGTCTGCATACCGACTTCTGGGCGCTGCGCGGCATCACGCTCACGGTCGAACGGGGAGAGACGATCGGCGTCGTCGGAGTGAACGGCTCCGGGAAGAGCACGCTGCTGCAGCTGCTCGCCGGAATCATCAGGCCGGCCGGTGGACGCCTGGAAGTGCACGGGCGGGTCTCGTCGCTGCTCGAACTTGGCGCAGGGTTTCATCCCGAGCTGACAGGGCGGCAGAACGTCGAGATGTTCGGGACGATCATCGGGCTCTCGCTGGCCGAGATCCGCCGTCGTCTTCCCGACATCGAGCGATTTGCCGGAATCGGCGACTTCGTCGAGCAGCCGGTCAAGACGTATTCGAGCGGCATGTTCGTGCGCCTGGCGTTTGCCGCGGCGATTCACGTCGAGCCCGACATCCTGCTGGTGGACGAAGCGCTCGCGGTCGGCGACGCGGTGTTTCAGCATCAATGCGTGCGGCGCATCCGCGAGATGCAGGCCGCCGGTACGACGGTGATCTTCGTCAGCCATGACGCCGGGATGATCAAGGCCGTCAGCTCACGCGTCGTGCTGCTCGATCAAGGCCGCCTGGTGGCGCAGGGCGATCCGGCGGAGATCGCAAGTCTCTACTTCGCGCGCGCCTCCGCCGAGATTGCAAGAGTGCAGGCGGCCGGAGCCTCGGTCACCATCGGGAGTGCGTCCGGTGCTCAGGAGATTCCCGGCGGCAGCCTCGAGCCGCAGACGCAACTCTTCAGGCATGGAACAGGGGATGCGATGATTCGGCGCGTCGAACTGCTCGATGCCGGCGGACGCCCGACGACTGCTGTGGGCTTCAACGAGGAGGCTGTGCTCAGGGTCCACGCCGAATACCGGACGGCCGCGCCGGCGAGCATCATTGGCTTCAGCCTCCGCGATCGCACCGGCGCCGAACTGATCGGCACCAATACGTTCGAGGAGGGTGTGACGCTGCCCGCCCGCGAGCCCAACTCCGCTCTCACGGTCGACTTCCGTCTTCGCCTGCCGCTGACGCCGGGCACGTACAGCGTCAGCAGTGCGATCGCTCCGGACCGCTACACGAGGGCGTACTACGACTGGGTGGACAACGCCTTGGTCGTGACGGTGCTGCCACCGCCATCGGGCAAGGCCATTCACGGGCAGGTCTGGGTGCCCGTGGAGATTTCGGTGCGCGCCTCGTGAGCAGCAGCCCCGGCATACCGCCCGATCAGTCGTTGCCGGCGCCGGGGCCTGGCGAGGGAACCCCTGCGGCGGAACAGGATCTGATGGCCGAGATCGGCCACTACGTCCAGCTCACCGCCGCGCAGGAGCATGCGCTGGCCGAGGTGAACGCCGAATTGCAGCGCACGCACGCGACGCTGGGCTGGCGGGCTCATCTTCGATTCGGGAAAACAAGCGACCGCCTGTTGCGGAATCCCGTGCTGCGCGAGCCGTTCCGTGTGCTTCGGCGCGCATTCGAGATCTGGGTCGATCACGGGTTCCTCTCCATCTTCAAGTTCGGCGCCCGCAAAATCGGCCACGCCACCCGCGGCCGCTCGCTGCTCGTCGAAGACCATTCCCTGCCCGATCCCGACGCTTATGGGAAATGGATGAAGCGCCACACGCCGACGGCCGAGGCCCTGGCGGGTATGCGTGCAGCGGCGGAGACGTTCCGCGACGCGCCTCTCGTCAGTGTGGTGATGACCTTCGATCGTCAGGACGTCCAGCCGCTCCGTCGCACACTGGACTCCCTGCAGTCGCAGGTCTACCAGCGATGGGAACTGTTGCTGGCCTTCCCGTCCACGGCATTGGCGGACACGACGCACGCATTGGGAGAGTTTGCGCGCGATCGCCGGGTGCACATCGTTTCGACGCCGAATCCCCCCGCTCAAGCGGACGCCTTTGGCGGGGCACAGGGCAGCGTCGTCGCGTTCGTCAACGCGGGCGATGCACTGGCGCCGGAGGCGCTCTTCGAGGTCGTCAAGCGCCTCAATGAGGATCCCGCCACCGAGATCGTCTACTCGGATCAGGATTCGATCGACGCGGACGGCCGCCGCACCGATCCACTCTTCAAGCCGCAGTGGGACCCGGTGCTCCTGCTCTCGACGAACATCCTGGGACCGTTTACCGCGGTGCGCCGTGAGCTGATCGACAGGGCAGGAGGGCTCCGGCCGGAGTTCGGCGCTGGACAGGTGTACGACCTGCTGCTTCGTGCAAGCGAGCGGACCACGCACGTTGCACGTGTGGCACAGGTGCTCTGCCATCTCGCGCCGCGGGAAGCGACGCGGGATGCGATCGTCGCGCGTCACGAGGCTGGCCGCGACGAGCGGAGGGCCATCGAGGACGCGCTCGTGCGGCGGCAGCGCCCGGGATGCGTGGAGACGCTGTTTACGAGTCGCGGGCCGCGCTGCTACAGCACGAGGTTCCGGCTCTCACGGCGTCCGCTCGTCTCCATCATCATCCCGACGCGCGATCAGGTCGCGCTCCTGCGGACGACCATCGAGAGCATTCTGAGTCGGACCAGCTACGACGCGTACGAAATCATCGTGGTGGACAACGACAGCCGCGATCCCGGGACGCTGGCCTATCTCGCCTCGCTTCGGCCACCCTGTCAGGTACTTCGCTGGGCGCACCCGTTCAACTACTCCGCGATCAATAACGTCGGCGTCCGCGCGTCCCGAGGCGAGCAGCTGCTGTTCCTCAACAACGACATCGAGGTCATCAATCCCGACTGGCTGACGGCTCTCCTCGAGTACGCGCAGTTCGACGACGTCGGAGCAGTGGGGGCCAAGCTGCTGTACTCGGACGGAACGATTCAGCATGCGGGCGTTGTCCTCAATCTCGGCGGGCTGGCGCAGCATGCGTTCCGGTGTGCGCCAAAGGACGTGCCCGGAGTACCGCGTCTGGCCGACCTCCCGCGCAGCTGCAGCGCCTTGACCGGTGCGTGCCTGATGGTTCCGCGCCGCGTGTTCGACGAGATCGGCGGGTTCGACGAGAACCTTCGTGTGGTCCTCAACGACATCGACCTTTGCCTCCGCATCCGCGAGCGTGGTTATCAGGTGGTCTACACGCCCCACTCGCTGCTCTATCACTACGAAGGTGCAAGCCGCGGGCGGCTTCATCCGCCGCCGGACGAGGAGCGGTTTCTCCAGCGCTGGGGCTCGCAGGTGGCACAGGTGGATCCGTTCTACAGCCCGAATCTCACCGACAAGCGGGACGACTGGAGCGTGAATCTGGACGAGGACCTATAATCCGCCAAGCTCATCAATGCCGCTTTCCCCGGGCACCCGGCTTGGCACCTACGAAATCCTCGCAAAACTTGGCCAGGGTGGCATGGGGGAGGTCTATCGCGGGCGGGATTCGCGCCTCAAGCGCGATGTCGCCATCAAGGTCCTGCCAGACGCCTTCGCGCGCGATCCCGATCGCCTCACTCGTTTTGAGCGCGAAGCGGAACTGCTCGCGACCCTGAATCATCCGAACATCGCCAGCGTCTACGGGTTCGAGGAAGCCGCCTCGATCAGCGGCATCGTCCTCGAGCTCGTCGAGGGACCGACGCTCGGGGATCGGATCGGGCAGGGCCCGATACCCGTGGACGAGGCGGTCGGCCTTGCACGTCAGGTGGCGGACGCACTCGAAGCGGCGCATCAGAAGGGCATCGTCCACCGCGATCTGAAGCCGGCGAACATCAAGCTGACGCCGGGCGGCCAGGTGAAGGTGCTCGACTTCGGCCTTGCCAAGGCGATGGAGTCGGCGACGGTGGCCACTGCCTCCGCCTCAATTTCGCCGACGATGGTGTCGCCGGCGACGCAGGCGGGAATCATTCTCGGCACCGCCGCGTACATGAGCCCCGAGCAGGCCCGCGGAAAAGCGGTCGACCAGCGCGCAGACATCTGGGCGTTCGGCTGCGTGCTGTTCGAGATGCTGACCGGCGGGTCTCCATTCGGATCCGGCGAAACAGTGTCAGATTCGATCGCGGCGATTCTCACGCGCGAGCCTGACTGGAACTCGCTCCCCGACTCGACACCAGCCTCGGTTCGCCGGCTGCTGCGACGCTGCATTCAGAAAGACGTCAACAGGCGCCTGAGTCACATCGGTGACGCGCGGCTGGAACTCGACGACGCGATGGCTGGCGAAGCGGGCGCGCCGGCCGGTCGCTCAGCGCCACGCTCGCGGTTGCAGCGGGTGCTCCCGTGGGCCGTCGCAACGATCGCCCTGCTCCTGGCCGCGTTCGCGTTCACTCGTCCAGGCGCCGACGCGGCTGCTCCGGCCACGGTGACGCGCCTCGAGATGAACCTTCCCGCCGATCTCGAGCTGTTCTCGTCGTACCGGACCGTCGCCGTCTCACCCGATGGCAGCCAGTTCGCGTTCATCGGCGTCCAGAGCGGTGCGCGTCAGGTCTATGTGCGCCGCCTAGACCAGTTCGAGGTTTTCCCGCTCCGTGGAACCGACACGGCTACGATGTGCTTCTTCTCGCCCGACGGCAAGTCGATCGGCTTCGCGACGTCCACAGGCATCCTGAAGACCGTGTCCCTGGCTGATGGAGTCGTCACCACCGTCGCCAGCGCCGTCCGATTCCAGGACGGAGCCGCATGGCTCGCCGACGACAGCCTCCTCTTTGTGCGTGACGGCGCTCTGTGGCGCGTGTCACGAGGTGGAGGAGAGGCTCGAGCGGTGACATCACTCGACGCGGCACGCAAGGAGGCTCGGCATTCATGGCCAATCGCGCTTCCCGGCGGGCGCACTGTTCTTTTTTCCGTGTCGTCGGGCGATCGGTGGCGCATCGATTCCGTGGATCTCGTCAGCGGCGCGCGACGCACCGTCCTCGAGAACGGCCTGCTGCCGCTCTATACGAACGGCCGGCTGGCGTTCCTCCGGAACGGGCAGGTGCTCGCGGTCCCGTTTGACGAGTCTTCTGTCGCCGTGACGGGACCGGCCGTGGCACTGATCGACAACCTGCCGATGCTGTCATCCGGCGTTCCGCTCATCGACATCTCGTTGTCGGGGCACGTTGTCTACTCCCCGACAACGGCCGTTAGCCGCCTCGTCTGGGTCTCGCGAACGGGCGAAGAAGAAGGGCTCAACAACGACCTGCGGAGCTACACGAATCCGAGGCTTTCCCCCGATGGCCAGCGGCTTGTCGTGCAGGCAGGCGATCTGTGGATGCAGGACCTGGCGCGCGGCACGTTCAGTCGCCTGACCAACGGGGAAATCCAGACGAACGGATTCCCCATGTGGCTCTCCAACACGCAGGTGTCCTACCGAAGCCAGGCAGGATTGCGTGTGCAGGGGACCAACGGCCCCGGCGATGACGCCCGGGTCATTCCTCAGACGACGCAGCTCGATTATCCGGGGGTGCTCGCGCCGGACGGGGACACGCTGTTGTTTCTTCGCAGCTCCGAAGCGACGTCTTTCAATATCCTGGCGCTGTCGCTGCGGGAACCGTCGCAGGTTCGTTCGCTCCTCGAGACACCGTCGTACACGAGCGGCGTGCGACTGTCGCCGGACGGTCGCTGGCTCGTCTACGTCTCCGATGAATCGGGCCGCTTCGAGATCTACCTGACCACGTTCCCGCAACTGGGCGAACGTCTGCAGGTGTCCACGCAGGGAGGCACGCAGCCGGTCTGGAATCCGAACGGCAAGGAGATCTTCTATCGCATCGACGACAAGATGATGGCGGTCGAAGTGACGACGACACCAGCGTTGAAGCTGTCGCCGCCGAAAGCGTTGTTCGACGTGCGCTACGCGTACGGCGCCGGCGTCACGATCGCGAATTACGACGTCGCCCGCGACGGGCGCTTCGTGATGGTGAAGCCCGAGCCTGGCGCCGGCCGCCTGAACGTGGTGCTGAACTGGTTTGCCGGGCGCGGCGCAGGCCGGGCATCGAACTAGAGCCTCGCTGTTACTGCGCGCCCAGGCCTGTCTCTTCGAGATCCTGCCAGGCGGCGTTCTGCGCGGTCATTCCGCCGGTGCTGCCCCAGATCACCGCGTTGCCGCTCGTCGTGCCGATTGACGAGCTGCCCCAAATCACCGCGTTGCTCCAGGACTGCGGATCCGTCCAGACGATGTTGCTGCCCCAGATGACGGCGTAACTGTTCGACCAGGGCGTCGTTGAGCCCCAGATGACGGCGCTGCTCCAGGCCGCCTGGTTGAGTGGAACCGTGCTGCCCCAGATGACGGCGCTGCCCCAGATCACCGCCTGGCTCCACGAGACATTTTCGCCGCCGATCGCTGTCCAGGGGAGCGGTTGCGGCTGCAGCCAATTCGCTCCGCGCGCGACGGTCGTATCGACATTCCGGGCCAGCGTGATGGCCCCTGCGCCGTTCAGCCCACCGGCGCCTTCACGCAGCGTGTCGTACTCCAGGCCGTAGCCGTTGCGGACGGCAAACGCCGAGTACTGCAGCATGGCCTTGATCAGATTGGGCGTGAGCGGGGGAGTGCTCGGATGCGTCGCCCGATGCCCTTCGATCATCAACGCGACCACCGCTGATCCGACGGCCGTGGCCATGCTCGTGCCGCTCAGCCGGATGTAATCGGGATCCGCGGCGCGCAGCTCCGGATAGTTCTTGTAGATGAAGCTCTCTCTGGCGCCGACGGCAATGATGCGGTGTCCCGGTGCGAGCAGGTCTGGCTTGACCAGTGCGTCGTACCACGTCGGACCCGCGGAGCTGTAATCGGGGATGCGATCGTCAGTCCGGGTGACCGTATCGCTGGTCATCACCGCGCCGACCGTGATTGCCGATGGTGCGTTCCCTGGCGATGTGATGCCCGCATAACCCGGTAGACCGGTGGTTGGGTTGACACCAAGGTTGCCTGCGGCAGCGAGCACAGCGATGCCGGCGCCCGCCGCGCGCTCGACGGCCTGAACAAGTGGATCCGTCGACGCGGGTTCGTAGATGGGGTGCCCGAGCGACAGGTTGATGATGTCGATGCCGAACTTGCTGCGGTTGGCGACGGCGAAATCGATCGCGCGGACAACATCGCTCGTGTATCCGGCGCCGCTGCTGTCCAGCACTTTCAGGACGACGAGCTCGACACCCGGTGCCAGGGCCCGATACTCGTTCTTCTTCGACAGCGCGCCCGATCCGGCGATGGTGCCGGCGATATGAGTGCCGTGGCCGTACTCGTCCGACGGCGACGCGGGGGACGAGTTGCCGTTCGTGAAGTCGTAGAAGGCCTTCACTCGTCCCTGGAACTCCGGGGACATCTCGAGTCCCGAGTCGATGACGGCAACGACCACACCCTTGCCGGACCCGGAGTTGTCCAGTCCAAGCGTGGCGCGCAGCACTGCCGGTGGAACCGGCTCTCCGCCCTTATCCAGCGACGGGTCGAGGAGGTTGCCGACTGTCTGGAGGATCGGCTTCACCGTTGTCGTCACGGCGTCGATGGTGCCGGTCACGCCGCCAAGCAGGCCCCCCAGCTGGCCGTGCGGCAGGACGATTGCGTCGGCGGACATGCCAAGTACGCGAGTTGACTTTGCCAGTCCCTCGAGACCCGCAGCCGGAACGACGGCGGTCAGCGTTTCGCCCCCGAGTTGACCGATCACCTTGTAACCTTGCGACTCGAGTTGCTGTCTCAGCGCCGCCAGGTCCGACGACTTCGCGCGGATCAGCACCCGGCGGGTCCCGGTCGTTCGCTTCTCGACGTCCGTTCGCAGCAGTCCGTCGAGTTTCGTGAGATGCAGCGGCAGGCTGTCCGCCTGTGTGCGCTCGCCCGCGGGTGGAAGGAGCAGCAGGGCGGCGGTGCAAAGCGCGCTGACGAACAGAGATCGGGAGAAGCGTTTCATCGAGACGGCTCAGCGCAAGACCTCCGCCATCTCGTGCGTTCCCTTCGTGGTTGCGTGAACTATCCCGGCCGTAACGACTTACGGTTCCAGTCAGAAAATCACGGTTTTTGTGGACAGGTCGCTGTGTGTGCTGATGCTGCGACAGCACGCGCGTGTGTCACCTCCAGCGGGCGGCCGGAGTCACTGCAGGACTTGAACTTACGAGCTGCTGATCAGAAGCGGGACACGGCGGCCCGTTTCAAGCCATCGCCCTGGGTGCAAGTTCGGCGCGCGCTGCGCAGATCCGTTCGGCGACGAGCGCCGCCGCCGCTTCCGCCATCCGCTGATGCGACGGCGTAAACGCCGCCGGCCGATCCGAGTAGAACGCGAGCACGCCTCCGCACTGATCGCCGTTTCCAATCGGGACGGCGAGCGCGCTCTGGAGCGCGCTGTGATCGCGGGCGCCCGGATCGAGATCGAGTCGCGCGTCGGAGTTGATGATTGGTGTGCGGGTCGCGGCCACCCATCCGCTCAGGCGGTCGCCCAGCGGAATGAACGAACTCGGACCGACTGTTTCCGCCCCGGTGCGGAAGACGGGTGCAAGCGAGTCGGACCTCTCGTCGTAGACGAACAGCACGCATGCCGCGGCGCCAATCTCGACGTGCAGTGATCGCCAGATGGCGGCGCCGATTTCGCTGACGTTCCCTGGCGCCGAAAGCTCGCGTCCCAGCGTGTAAAAGGCCGCAAGGTCGTGGGGGGCGTCGATCGCCTCTGTCACCGGCGCGGTATGCGGATCGGCGACCGGTGCTCGCGTCGCCGGAGGCATCTCGTTCAGCCCTGCGGCATGGAGGTCCACGAACATGTCAACAACCCGCGGGTCGTACATCGTCCCGCGGCGGTCGACCAGTACCTGCAGGGCCGCGGTGGTTTCAAATCGAGGCCGGTACGGGCGGTCGGACGTGAGCGCATCGAAACAGTCGACCACCATCAGGATGCGTGCGCCGATTGGGATGGCCTCGCCGGCCAGGCCGTCCGGGTACCCCGTGCCGTCCCAGTTCTCATGGTGGTGCCGCACGATAGGGACCACCGGATATGGAAACCCGATCACGGAGAGAATGTCGGCCCCGACGGGCGCGTGGCGGCGCATGATCTCCATCTCGGACGGTGTCAGCCGTCCTGGCTTGTTGAGGATGTGTTCGGGGACGGAGATCTTGCCGACGTCGTGCAGCAGGGACGCGGCTTTCAGCGCCTGGATCTCCCCATCGTCGGTGACGCCCAATGCAGTGGCGAGCCGCACCGAATTCTCCTGGACGCGCCGAATGTGGTCGTGCGTTACCTGGTCCTTGGCGTCGATCGTCTGCGCCAGCGCCTCGATCGTGGCGACATACACCCGGTTCATGCCGCCGAGATGCTCGATCTGATCCTGTGCACGGCCGATGGCGTGCCTGAAGTTCACGTAGAGAATGATCGGCAGCGGCACGATCAGCAGGACAACCTCGAGCGGCTGCATCGGGTCCCCCCGCCAGTCGTGCGAGAGGACGAGCATCAGCATCGAGGCCAGCGTCCCTCCGAGATAGGTCACCCACAGGCCGACGAAATGCTCGCGCCAGACCGCAATCGCCGATTTGCGTGTTTCGAGTCCCACCGCGGCCGCGACCAGACCAGTGCTGAGTCCGAAGTTGACTGCACCAAACAGCAGGAACAGAGCGACCAGGCGGGGAACGCGGAAGGGGCCGTTCGTCAGAACCTGTGGACCGGCCAGCGCAAAGAATGTCTTGGCCGCGAGCCACACGGCGACCGCGGGTGCCGCGAGATTGAAGAGCATGCGGACCACGGTGCGTGCCGAGCTCTGCATCCGGAATGACAGCATCAGGCCGTCGACAGCCGCCGTGATCGCGCCTGCCGCGGGGCCAATCAGGAGCGCGGCGGCGGTACTGAATGTGTCGGAGATTGAAAAGCTGATCGGCATCGACGGCACGCGCAGCGCGAGCCACCCGGCGAGCACGGTCAGCAGCAGGAGGGCAACGAACGCCGACGACAGCGGCTGGGTGATCAACTCCCACGCCGAGACGCCGACAATGAACACGCCCGCACTGATGACGGCTGTCACCAGCGGCATCGAACGGCGGGTTCCGGTCGTCTTCTGCGTTTCGTCCATTCCTCGAGCCACGGCGCATCACGCCGCTGTGTCGTGTCCCGGCGCCCGTGCGAGAGCCCATGCAGACGTGTGCAACGAGTGTCCGGCCTGTGGAGCCGGACCTGGGCTTCGACAGCAGTCTTATCGGCAGACGTGGCAAGGAGATGCGGGGATTGACGCGAACGCAGATTTACAGGGTCCGCAGGAACGCGATGAGAGCCGCCTTGTCCTCGGCCGTCAGGCGAAGTCCGAACTCGTGCCCGGGCACTGCACGATGTGTGGTCTTGTAACCCTTGAAACCGGACGGCACGTAGTCGTCGCGCAGGCGCGCCGGGTCAAACCACTCTTCGAGTGACGTGACGCTGCCATCGTGGCTGAGCATGCGCCGATACCAGACGCCGCGCAGCGACGGCACTTTGTACAGCCCGGTGCCCTTTCGTGTCTTGAGCGCGAGACCTGGGTCGGTACCAACCGAGATCGAGAGGATGTCGGCGCGGTTTGGATGATCGGCCGGCACTGTGAATCCCTTCACCGGCGACAGCTTGTTGTTGGTATAGAGCGGTGGTGTGTGGCAGCCGACGCATCCTGCGCGCGTGAAGATCTCCTTGCCGGCGTCCGCGCGGGGATCCGGCGGTTGGGGGTTCTTCGCTGGTTCCAGCGAAAAGAGGTAGTTCCCCAGCGCGAAGGTCAACTCGTCCGTCATCCGATCTCTGACCTGTCGCTGCCCCGGTGTCAGCATCTGGTGGGGGCCGAATCCCGCAGGGTCGCAGCACGTCACGAGCAGCGCATATCGCGCGATGTCCTCAGGACCCCGCAACACATGCGTGGCGGTGTGGTCGATGTACTTGCGATCCTTGATGCCGGCCAGATCAGGGATCTGTGTTGGAAAAAACGGACTGCCGTTGAAGCGCGCAAACGTTCCAGGCGGAGTTGTGGTGAGGCTGGCCAACGCCTCCGGGGTCATCGACTTCAGCTGTTCGTGGATGTCATTCGCGACCCATGGCACGGCGAAGCTGCGCCACGCGACGATCGCCGGCGGTTCGCCGAAGAACCGCTCGTCGCCGGCGGCCACCAGCGCGCCGAGCACACCATCCCCGCCATCGGCGGCCTGCGCGCCATGCAGCTGCGTCCCGTCCGGCAGCTGCCGCGTGTGGCACGACGCGCAATCGTTGACGCCGAGCGCCAGCCCCTGTGACGTGGGCACCCAGCGAAGGTAGTGGACCCGTCCGTCAGGCTGGGCGTGCCCGCCCATCTTTTCGAATGCCTCTTTCGACCGCACAGTCGCGATGAGCGCCGCATCGCGGCTGCGGAAGATCGGCACGTCCATTTCTTCGAAGACACGTTTTCCGGCGGCCGTCCAACCCTCTTTCGTTCGTGCCTCCGGCGTGATGAGCGGTTCCGGCTTCAGGCCCTGCAGCCGCTCCCAGTAGCCGGCAGGTTCGCGTCCGGGGAAATACACGGGGTACGTTCGCAGCCATTCGGCAGGCCGGCTTGCGTAGAAGTCCGCTTCGGAGAGGTGATCGGGCCGCACGCCGAGACCGGCGACCGGGTTCGCCCACTCCGCGAGATCGCGGTCGTTCCAGATGCGGGGCGCGGCGATGACGTCGGCCGAGGGCTTCGATTCGACCGCAGGTTTCGATGAGCAGGATCCCAGGGCCAGAGCCAGTGCGACGAGCAGGGGAGTCCTCATCTCGCTCCTTTGCCGGGGAATATAATGCGTTGCCGACGAGAGGATCCCCATCATGCGACTGACAGTCAACGGAAAACCACAGAACTACGAAGACGATCCGGATATGCCGCTGCTCTGGTACCTCCGCGACGACCTGCGGCTGACCGGCACGCGCTTCGGCTGCGGGGCCGGCCTGTGCGGCGCGTGCACGGTGCACGTGAACGGACAGGCGGTGCGCTCCTGCCAGACGAAAATGGGCACCCTCGAATCGAAGACCGTGCTCACGATCGACGCGCTGGGCGAGGGCGGGAAGCTCCACCCGGTGCAGCGCGCCTGGATCCAGCACGACGTCCCGCAGTGCGGCTACTGCCAGTCCGGCCAGATCATGCAGGCCGCAGCGCTGCTGAAGACGACGCCCAATCCGACGGATGTGCAGATCGATTCCGCCATGTCGGGCAACGTCTGCCGGTGCGGCACCTATCAACGCATTCGTGCCGCGATCAAGACCGCGGCGAAGGAGCGTGCGTGATGCGTGTCGACAACATCTCGCTCGATCGCCGGCAGTTCCTCGGCGGCCTCTTCTCAACCGGCGCGTTCGTCGTCGCCGCACGCCTCGTGCCCGCGGAACTGTTCGCGCAGGCGCCGGCGGCCGCCATCCTGAACACGAAGGCCGACACCGCGGCTCTACATCCCAGCGTCTATCTCGGCATCGAGCCTGACGGCACCGTGTATCTCGTCACGCATCGATCGGAGATGGGCACGGGCATCCGCACGTCGCTGCCGCTCGTGGCCGCCGACGAGCTGGACGCCGACTGGAGCCGCTGCCGTATCGAGCAGGGCGTCGGCGACACCCGCTACGGCGATCAGAACACCGACGGGTCGCGGTCGATCCGCGACTTCTACGATGCGTTCCGCGTGGCGGGCGCGTCGGCCCGCACGATGCTCATCACCGCTGCCGCGGCGCAGCTGAACGTGCCTGTCGGTGAGCTGACGACGGCGAATCACGAGGTGGTGCATGCGCGGAGCGGCCGGCGGGTCGGCTATGGCGCGCTGGTTCCCGCCGCGGCGAAGCTGCAAGTGCCGGCAAGGGAGACTCTCCGGTTCAAGCCGAAGGCCGACTGGAAGTTCGTCGGCAAGGAAACGGAAATCTACGACCTCACGCCGATCGTGACGGGCACGGCGCAGTTCGGGCTCGACGTGCATCGTGACGGGATGGTGTTTGCGTCGATTGAGCATCCACCAGTGGTCGGTGGCACCATCCGGAGCATCGACAGCAAGGCGTCGCTCGCGGTGAAGGGCGTCACGTCAATCGAGACCCTCGACCCGCCGAAACCGCCGCTGCTGTTCCAGCCGCTCGGCGGCGTTGCCGTGATTGGCCGCAACACCTGGTCGGTGCTGCAGGGGCGCCGCCAGCTGAAGATCGAATGGAACGACGGCCCCAACACGACGCTCACGAGCGCTCCGTTCAGGACGGCGATGATCGAGAGGGTGAAGCAGTCGGCAAAGGTTGCCCGCAATCTCGGCAACGTAGACGCCGAGTTCGCCAAGGGCGGCAAGACGCTCGAGGCGGTCTACTACACCCCGATGGCGGCGCACGCGTCGATGGAGCCGCCCGCGGCAGTGGCGGAGTTCAGAAACGGCAAGGCCGAAGTGTGGTGCCCGACGCAGAATCCGCAGGCGGCCCAGGAGACCGTCGCCGCGGCACTCGGCATCGACAAGCGCGACGTCACGTGTCACGTCACGCTGCTCGGCGGCGGGTTCGGGCGGAAGAGCAAGCCGGACTACGCGGCAGAGGCGGCGGTCCTCGCGAAGAAACTCGGGAAGCCGGTGAAGGTCGTGTGGACGCGTGAGGACGATATTCGTCACGACTTTTACCACACGAACGCGGCGGTGTACCACAAGGCGACCGTCGATGCGAAGGGACGTCCGACGGCGTGGTTGAAGCGCTCGGTGTTCCCGCCGATTGCGTCCACGTTCGGCGCGCCGGAGCCGATGAACTTCGAGCTCAACATGGGGCTCGACGACAGTCCCTACGACGTGCCCAACATCCGGGCCGAGAACGCCGGCGCCGGTGCGCACGTGCGCATCGGCTGGTTCCGCGCCGTCTCCAACAACTTCCACGCGTTCGCGCTTCACAGCTTCGCCGACGAACTGGCGCACGCCGCGAAGCGCGACCCGCTCGAGTTCCTGCTCGACCTGCTCGGCCCTGGCAAGGCGATCGATCTGAAGGCGCAGGGCGTGGACTACACGAATTACGGCGCGCCGATCGACAAGTACCCCGTGGACAGCCGGCGGCTGCGCCGGGTCCTCGAGGTCGCGGGAGAGAAGTCGAACTGGGCGAAGCGTCCGTCAGGCAACGGCCGGGGCATGGGCATTGCCGCGCATCGCAGTTTCAATTCCTACGTGGCGTCGGTCGTCGAGGTCGAAGTCGATCGGCAGGGACGGCTGAAGATCCCGCGCATCGACATGGTCGCGGACCCTGGCGTGGTCATCAATCCCGACCGCGTGCGTTCACAGCTCGAAGGCGCGGCGGTGATGGGCGTGAGCCTGGCGATGTTCGGCGAGATCACGGCCACGAACGGCCGCATCGATCAGAAGAACTTCGACGGCTTCCGAGTGGCGCGCATGAACGACGCGCCGATCCAGGTGAACGTGCACTTTGCGGAGAGCGGCGATCTGCCGACCGGCGTCGGTGAGCCTGGTGTGCCGCCGGTGATCGCGGCGCTGGCCAACGCGATCTACGCGGCGACAGGGAAACGCCTCCGCGAGATGCCCTTCTCGAAGCAAAAGCTCGTGTGAGGACCGCACCTCAACGGCGACGGTGCACGAGCTTCACGTCAGTCGGAGTCCAGGAGAGTTGGTATCGCCGTTGCTCTTTAGTGAAACGCGATGCCCCCCTCCTGGAGATGGACGATTGTAAGTGTGGCGCTGTTGAGCCTGCTCGAACCGTGGCAAACGCGCGGGGCGACAACCGTCCACACGAACGAGTTGGCTTTCCTCGAGCCCTGGTTCGCTGTGGAGAGGCAGGATCGCGACACGCTGACGCGCCGTGGGGTCGTGACACACGGTCTTCCGGCTTCGAATAGACAGATCAGCATCATCGCCCTGTGCGCGGTCGACATCTCTGCCGACGAGGTGGTGGCAGGCGCCAGCGCACTCGGCTATGTGAAGCGTGACGAGCTGGTGTCAGAGCGATTCAGCGAGCCTCCGACAGCCGCTGACCTCGCACCGCTGACGCTCGATCAAGGCGACATCGACCGGGTTCGCGTCTGCCGGCCCGGCAAGTGTGCGCTCAACCTCGCCGACGGCGAGATCTCCGATCTGCAGCGCGCCATCACGCGGCGTCCCGAGTCACCGGCGGCGGTGCAGGATGCGTTTCGACACGTGATTCTTTCCAGGCTGAAACAATACCGATCGGGAGGTCTCGCCGCGCTGCCCGAGTACCACGACCGCTCCAACCCGGTGCAACCCGCCGCGGTCTTTTCGGACATCCTCGAACAGATGCCGTATTTGCGCGTGCACCTCCCCGCCGTGGCGGCGTATCTGAAGCGCTTTCCGCTCACAGACACGACTGGCAAGGCGACGTCGCTCCACTGGTCCAAGGTGATCGTGAACAACAAGCCGGTCGTCGTACTCACCCACCTGACGACGTTTCAACCCGAGCCGGGTCCACAGGTTCCGGCTGTCCTGACCGTGTCCTCGACGGTTTATGCCTCGCGCTACCTGAATGGAGAGCTCACGCTGTGGATGCTCTTCGCTTCAGGCGATGGGTCGTCGTACCTCGTCTACGTCACACGGTCGGAGCTCGATACGCTCGGCGGCACGTTCGACGGTTTGAAGCGTGCGGCGATCGAAGGCCGGATGAAAGAGGCCGCGGCCGGTGCGCTGGTCTCCTTGCGCGATCGTCTGGAGCGTTGAGATTACTTCCTGTCGCCGAAGAGCACCTTGTAATCGCGGTTGTTCTCGCAGACGAACTCGAAGATCCGCTTCTGCGGCGCGTCGGTGAACCGGAAACTGCGATTCACCTTCCAGGGAGCGGCAAAGACATTCGGGTCGTCGATGGTGAGCTCGTACTCGACACCATCGGCGACGCGCGTGAGCCGCTCCACCGTGTGCAATGCCTCGCTGTGACGATACCCGTTGATCTCGGTCTTGTCGTTGTAGCCGATCGTGTCGATCACCAGCGTGTCGCCATCCCATCGGCCGACTGAATCGCCAAGCCAGGACGGATCGGGATCGGCCTGATGCGGTTCGCCATCGAGCGGAACGATGCGGAACGTTCCGGGATACTCGTGCAGGATGAGGAGATAGTCCTTGTTCTGGATGAACTGGAACTCATAGGGCACACCGAATGAGTTTGGCGGAATCAGCGGCAGGCAGTCGGACGTCGCTCCGGTGTCTTGCGGACCGCGGCTCACTCGATACTTCTCCGCTCCGGGCTTGAGCGCGGGCGGCGCCGCACCGCCGCCTCGAGCGCCGAACAGATTTCCCCAGCCATAGATGCCCGAGAAGTCCGGCTTTCCGTCGGGCGTCCGCCGGATCGCTGAGCTCGCGCCCGCCGATGCGCCGGAAGCCGCCGTGATGGGTGTCGTGCCCGGGACGGTCACCGTCACTGTCTTCGTCACGGCGCCAGCGCTCAACGTGTAGGTCGTCGTCGCGGCGGGCGTCACGCGCCTCGAGCCACGCGGCGCGACACGCCCGACACCGGGTTCGAGTGTCCCAAACCCGTTGAATCCTGTCGCGGACGGTGGGTTCTCGATGTGCCAGACCAGAAGCACTGACTCGCCCGGCTTGATCGTCGCCGGCTGCGCCTCGAAGCTGACGATCCGCGTCGCAGGAGCCGGCGCGCCGCGCCCGCGTCCAGCCGGCGGTTGCGCCTGGCCTTGAGGAGGCGCCTGCGCACCGGCAACGACGCAGCCGAGCAGCAGGGCGCCAAGCATCGCGATCGGATGTGTTCTCTTCACGGCCGCCAATTGTATCGTCGGCGGACCAGGGCCGAGCGGCTCGATGCCCTTGGCGATACAATCCGCGGGTCCATTCATCCTGGAGATCGACATGACCAGATCCTTCCGTCGTCTCGCCATTGCTTCTTTGGGCCTTCTTGGGCCTTTGGCCTTCGGCCTTGGGCCTGCTCTATTCGCCCAGCAGGACGTGCCGATGAACGGCAATACGCCCAGGGCACCGCAGGGCCTCAAGTCGCCGCCGCTGCCAGATTCTCCGGTCCGCTTTGAGACGGGGGAGGGACAGACCATTCGCGTGTCGGTCTACGCCCGCGGCTTCAACAACCCCTGGAGCATGGCGTGGGTGTCTGACGACACGATGCTCGTTGCCGAACGCGGTGGCGCGATCAAGGCGGTGCGGAACGGGAAGGTCGAGCCCGTGACCGGCGGGCCTGTGGCCGTGGCGCAAGGACTGTCGGGCACGGACCTGGCGCTGCACCCCAACTTCGAAACGAATCGCTACGTGTACATCAGCTACACCAAGCCACTTGGCGCCCCGGCCGGTCGAGCGGGAGGTGCGCCGCCTGCCGCCGGCGCCGCCGCTGCCGCACCCGCCCCTGCGGCGGCTGCTCCCGCACCGGCGGGTGCCGCTGGTGCTCAAGCTCCCGCGGGTGCGGCCGGAGCTGGTGGTGCAGGTCGTGGTGCCGCGGGCGGAGGACGAGGCGGGCGTGGCGGTGGACAGCAGACGACGCTGGCTGTGGCGCGCGCGGTGTGGAACGGCAAAAGCTTCACTGACCTGAAGGACATCTTCGTGGGTGAGGGCGGCAGCGGCGGTCCGATTGTGTTCGGTGGCGACGGCATGCTGTACGTCGCGTCCGGCGGAGGCGATACGCAGTCGCTCAAGACGCTCGGCGGCAAAATCCTGCGCCTGACCGACGAGGGCAAGGTTCCGCCGGACAACCCGTTCGTTGGCCGCGCCGACGCGAGACCCGAGATCTTCACGCATGGCCATCGCACCTTCCTGCGAATGGCGAGACACCCGATCACCGGCGCGATCTGGCAGATCGAGAACGGGCCGAACGGCGGAGACGAGGTCAATATCCTCGTGCCCGGTGCCAACTACGGTTGGCCGCTCGTGAGCCTCGGACGCACCTACGGCGGTCCCTGGCAGGGGCCGTTCGCAAAGGAAGGGATTCGCGACCCGGTCATCTACTGGATGCCCGCGATTGCCGTGTCGAGCATCACCTTCTATACGGGTGACAAGCTGCCGAAGTGGAAGGGCGATGTCTTCGTCAGCGGCATGCGCTACGGGGAGATTCCAGGCACCGGGCGCCTGGATCGAATCCTGATCAACAGGAACTACGAGGAGCTGCGCCGGGAGACCTTGCTGGGTGACCTGCGGCGACGGATCCGGGACGTGAAGCAGGGCAGGGACGGCCTTCTTTACGTGGCGACCGACGAGACCGACGCGGTAATTCTCAAGATCGAGCCCGCGGAGTAGTCGGCGGGATTGGAATTTAACAAATTCCTAATAATTTCGGGGAGTGGTAGCCTTGCGGCCCGGGGTGGCTCTTGCTACTATCCGGCGGCTATCACTATTGGAGTAAAACCATGAGCTCACGAACCGCTCGACTCGTACTGTGTGGATTCCTCGCGGCCGGCATCATGTACACCGGCGCCGTCCTGCAGGCCCATCATGCCGTAGCGGGCGTGTACGACCTGAATAAGGAGATCGTCCTCGAGGGACGGCTCAAGAAGTTGAACTTTGTGAATCCGCACGCGAACATCGAGCTCTCCGTGCCGGACAAGAAGATCAAGGGCAAGGTGGTTGACTGGATTCTCACCACTGCCTCCGTCCAGACGCTGACCCGCGAGGGCATCAACAAGACCTCGATGAAGCCCGGCGAGCTCCTGAAGGTAACGGTCCTTCCAGCGCGCAACGGCAACCCGGCTGGATTCATCAGAAACCTCCAGCTCGGCGACAAGAACATTCTTCTCTTCTTTGGCGACGGCACGGACTAATCGGATACCTCGGAGTTGGCCATGTTTGAACGACGAACTCTAGCGATAAGTGTGCTCGCGTGTGTGGTCGCCCTGAGCGGTGTGACCGCTTTGGGCCAGGCTCCGGCTGCTGGCGGACAGGGCCCGGCCGCCGGCGCGCAGGGCAGGGGCGGACAGGGTCCCGGCGGGCCGGGTGGTGCTCAGGGCCGCGGCGGTCCTGGTGGTCCGGGTGGTGGCGCTGCTGCTGGCCGCGGGCGGGGCGGTGCGTATACGCCTCCGGCAGGGTCCAAGGAACTGAAGGACGTTCTCTACAACTGGGCCTGGCACATGGGAATGCTGCGCAGCGGCGCAGAGTCCGAGCTGGTCAAGACGCTCGACTACTACGGGGCGGGCGGCACCGTGCAGGTGAACGGCCAGCCCTGCACGATCACGAAGTATCACTGGCAGGCCAACTACCTGGTCCCGGGATACCGGATTGACATCGGGTGCACGCGTGCCAACAAGCAGACCTACTCGATCGTCGAGAACATGAGCGGGGATTACGCCTGGGACGACGACATCCCGGGCGCGGAACTCGTTCCTGGCAAGGGCAAGTCGACTCCAAACCGAGCGGCGCTCACGGACCGCCGGATTCGTCTGTGGGCCGGCCCGCATGGTTCGATCAAGGCTGCCATTGCTGGCGCAGCAGGGATGCACCCTCTGCAGTCCTTCGGCCAGAACCCGGCCACACTGCTCGATCGGCAGGCCGCTGCCGGAGTGAAGGGGACGACGACGCTGACGTGGGTGACGGAGAAGACGGTGGAGAAGGCCGTGCTCACGTTCCCGGTTCCTGACGTTCCGGGTGCAACGGCGACGGCGACGCTCGTCAACTACCTGCCAGAGAGCGTGGTGGTGAAGAACGGGAACGACACCCACGAATTCATCTACAGCAAGTGGGCGGACTTCAACAATCCGCTGTTCAAGATCGAGGCATTGATGCCAGGCACCACCGTCGAACGCAAGAACGGCGCGGCCGTGCGCAACGTGACCTCAAAGGTTACCGAGATCGGCCAGATATACGTCATCGTGCCGGTTCCGGAAAGCGTGCAGAAAGCTGGAAAGTGAGGATGACTGTGAGGAACTTGCTAAAGGCATCGACCCTGCTCGTAGCGCTCGGTCTCCTCGTGGCGCCCCTGGGCGCGCAGGGTGGGCAGGGCGGCCGCGGCGGCGGGGCGCCAGCGCCCGATCCGAACGCACCGACGCCCAAGCTGGCGAGTGGGAAACCCGACCTGACAGGCTCCTGGCAGGCTGGCGGCCTCATCACCGGCTCCGGCGTCCAGGGTTCCGGTTGGACGGTTGGCGACATGTTCCGGCGGTGCACGCCGTTCCAGAACAAGCAGTGCATGGAATGGACGAACCAGAGCGAAGACTGGGTGTTCATGTCGACTTCGCGGCTCGGCCTGAATCAGCCGATGTACAAGCCCGAGCACTGGAACAAGGTCATCGAGCTCGACCAGTGGACGAACAAGTACGACCCGGTTGGGTCTTGCCTGGCGCTCGGTCTTCCGCGACAGGGGCCGCCGTCGAGAATCTTCCACACCGACACCGACATCACGATGATCTACCCGGGCGGCCGCGACGGTGCCGGCGGATATGCCGAGTTCCGCATGGTGGCGCTGAACGGGAAGCCGCATGATCCAAACCGGCCCAACCAGTACAGCCTCATGGGCTACACGGTCGGCAGGTGGGAGGGCGACACGCTCGTCCTCGACTCCATCGGCTTTACCGACGAGACCTGGCTCGCCCGCGGCGGGTGGTTCCACTCCGACAAGATGCGCGTCATCGAGAAGTTCACCCGGGTCGGGAACCAGATTACCTACGACGTCACTGTCGAGGACCCGGAGGTGCTTCTGAAACCGTGGGTCATGCCGACCATCACCATGCGACTTGCGGGTAACAACACGATCGTCGGAGAGCGTGGAGCCTGCACGGACCACGAACAGACAGAAGCCAGCTCACAGTATCGGCACTGAGTGCTCTCCTGGCTTGAGTCGTCGTCGTTAGCAGTCTGGTTGGGGGAGTCGCCTTCGATATGGGCGCTCCCCACCGTCCTCACCCTTCACACCACAGGGATGGCCGTCCTCGTCGGCGCCAGTTGGATGCTCGACCTGCGTCTGCTTGGCGTCAACCGGCAGATTCCTTTGTCGTCCTACCGCTGGGTTTTTCCGGCTATTGCGATCGGCCTCGTTGTTAATGTCGTGACCGGCGTGCTGCTCTTCATCAAGGCCGCGACGACGATGGGGACCGCCGTACCGTTTTTTATCAAGATGTCGCTGGTCGTCGCCGGCGCCGCCACGTTGATGCCGCTTCGCAAGTACGTGCTGAGCGGTGCCGAGGGTGAGGTTCCCAGTAACGCCAGAACGCTGGCGATCGTGTCGGTGCTGGCCTGGACAGGCGCCGTAACCGCGGGCCGCTTGCTCGCCTATGTCGTTCTCTAAGCAGCCGTGAACTTCGCCCATCTCCATCTCGTGATGAACCATGTGCCCACCATCGGGTCGGTGGTGGCGCTGGGCCTCCTGATCCTGGGCTACACCCGCCGCAACGAGCATCTGAAGCACGTCGGGCTGGAGGTGCTCTTCCTGATTGCGCTCCTGACGCTGCCCGTCTACGTCAGCGGCGTGGCCGCTCATCAGGAACTGCGCGAAACTGCCGGAGTGTCCGTCGAAGCGATCAGAGTCCATCAGGATGCGGCGATCATCGGCTTCAGCGTGATGGAGTTTGCCGGGTTCATTGCATGGCTGGCGTTGTGGCAGTGGCGGCGCCACGGCCGTGCGGCGGCGGGTGTTGTCCCGGCCGCGACGATTCTCCTGCTTCTGTCGCTTGTGGTGATGGGGCGTGCGGCGAACATCGGTGGCGAGATCCGCCATCCCGAAATCCTGGCCTCGGGTGCGCCTGCGCCGGAAGGCGACCCGAAGCGATTCATGGCGTACGCGATCGGCCAGGTGGCGGTTTACAGCTCGTGGGCCTGGCCAGCCGCAGAGGCCATTCACTTCCTGGGACTCTCCCTTTCGTTCGGCGTGCTGCTGGCCGTGAACCTGCGGATACTCGGCGCGATGCGGCGGATTCCGTTTGACGACGTGCACCGGCTGCTGCCGTGGGGCATGCTTGGCTTCGGCGCCAATCTCATCACCGGGATGTTCTTCTTCGTCGGCCAGCCGGGGCAGTACACCGCGAGCAACCCGTTCTACTGGAAGATCGCGTTCCTGATGATTGCCGGTGCCAACTTCCTGTATCTGACTGTCTTCGGGAAGCCTTGGCCCCGCGAGGGCCGCGTCGAGGCCGGGTTCCAGCCTGGCGCTGGCGACAAGGCGATGGCGGTCCTGTCGCTCGTCTCGTGGTTCGGCGTGCTCTACGCCGGCCGGATGCTTCCGTTCCTGGGCAAGTCGTTCTGATGGTCGCCCTGCTGGTCACCGCAACCGTCGCCGCCACCGTGGTACTGGTCGTCGTCCTTGGCTGGCTGATCGACCGCAGCGCCTGAATCCGGCTCCCCTCTTCCCTCCCAAAACCTGAGGACTATACTGGCGCCTGCCGGGGGACGCTTTCCCCGGTCCGTCCCGTATTGGTCAGCATGTGGCGCTAGTCGCCGGCACTTCAGTCGGTCGTTACGAGATCCAGTCACCGCTGGGGGCCGGCGGCATGGGCGAGGTGTACCTGGCCCGCGATCCGCTGCTCGGCCGCACCGTCGCGGTCAAGCTGCTCCCCTCCGCCTTCGCCGCCGATCCCGATCGGCTCCGGCGATTTGAGCAGGAGGCACAGACCACCGCCGCACTGAACCATCCACGGATCCTGGCGGTTCACGACATCGGCCGGATCGGCGATCAACCGTTCATCGTCATGGAATACGTGCGCGGCGAGACGCTTGCGGCGCATGTCAGGAAAGGACGCCCGTCGCTGGCGCGCGCGCTCGAGATCGGCATCGAGATCGCCAACGCGCTCGGCGCCGCGCATCGCGCACGAGTCGTCCATCGCGATCTGAAGCCGGCCAACGTCATGGTGACCGGTGACGGTCACGTCAAGGTGCTGGATTTCGGTCTCGCGAAGTTTCTCCAGCACGAGACCTCGCTGCCGACGGGCGAGGACGGCGAACCGCGGGTACATACGACGACCGGGCAGATCATGGGGACGCCTCCCTACATGTCGCCCGAGCAGCTCCTGGGCGATCGGGTCGATGAGCGCACGGACATCTACACCCTGGGAGTGATGCTGTTCGAGCTGGTGACTGGACACCGGCCGCATGACGGCGACATCGGGGAGCTGATTCGGAACGCGGCCCTGACCACGCCGATCAGAACCGTGCGCGACGTGGACCCCGCAATCGCACCTGAAATCTCCGAAACGATCGCCCGCTGCATGGCGCGCAACCCGGCCAATCGCTTTCAGACGGCGGGTGCTCTGGAGACGGAGCTGCGGCGTGTGCTGACGGAAGTCTCGTCGGACAGAGGCCGCCCGCCACTCAGAAGTCAGACGCTCGGCACTGCCGTTCGAAAACGGCGCCTGCATGGCTACGCCGCATGGCTGATTGCAGGCGCCCTCGCGATTGGTGGTCTGGCCGCCGCCCCGCTTCTCAGCCGGCTTAACGTCACGGACACCACCGAGCGGCCGGTCATTGCGGTGCTGACCTTCGCGAATCTGACCGGCGACGAGTCGAAGTCACACCTTGGCCTTGGCGTCGCGAGGTTGTTGGAGAATTCGCTGGGCCGCTTGCCGTCGATTACCGTCGTCTCGCAATCGGAGAGCGTGGTGGAGGCTGGCGCTACGCTCGGGCTCGAGGCAGTCGCGCGCGAGCTCGGGGCAACGATGCTGGTTCAAGGCAGCATCCAGCAGTCGGGCGACAGGCTGCTCGTGATCGCCCGACTGGTGACCCCCGACGAGAGGCAGGTCTGGAGCGACAAGGCAGAGGATCGTGAGGCCGAGCTGTTCTCGATACAGAACCGGCTTGCCGAATCGCTGCTCGCGACGTTGCGTGTCAAGGTCAGCGTACCAGAGCGCATGCAACTGGCACGTTCGCCTTCAGACGATCCAGTGGCGATGGACGCGTATCTGCGGGGGCTGGAGCTGCTGGATCGACCTGACCTGGACTTCGACGCCGCCGTTCGCCTGTTCAAGCAGGCGACAGCACGTGATTCCAAGTTCGCGGAGGCGTTTGCCGCGCTTGGCGAGACGTATCGGCGCCACTCGGTCAGGACCAACAACCCAAAGCTCATGGACGACGCGGTCACCGCGATTGATCAAGCACTGCGTCTCGATGCCGTCCAGCCCGACGTCCGGCTGTCGCTGGCGTCCGTACTTCGATCCACCGGCCGTCAGCCGCTGGCAGTCCTTGAAGTGAAAAATGTGCTCGCGGATCAGCCGGACAATCCCAGGGCACACCGTCTGCTCGGCGAGTTGCTGGCTAAAGCCGGGCAGCCGCGCGAAGCGCTCGAGGCGTTTCAAAAAGCATTAGAGGTGCAGCCGAACTATTGGCTCAATCACGAAGTGCTCGGGCTGTTCTTTCTCGGAAACCGCCAGTATGCGGACGCTATTCGGGAGTTCACACTGCTCGCGAAGCTCAAGCCCGATGACGAGATGCCTCTGCAACAGCTTGGCGCGACGTACCTTGCGCGAGACGAGGATGGCGATCGCGTTCGCGCGAGCCAGAGTTTCAAGAAGTCCAATGAGGTCCGCGCGAACGCTGTCTCTTTCGCGAACCTGGGCTACATCGCATATTCCGAGCAACGGTACGACGAAGCGATTCGCGATTATGAACGGGCGGCGAATCTCGAACCGAAGATTGCGTTGAACTGGGGCAATTTAGGTGATGCCTACCGCAAAGGCGGCCGGAAGAGGGATGCAACGGTTGCGTACAACAAGGCAATCGACGCCGGGGAGAATGCGCTGAAAGTCAACCAGAACGATGCGGCGATGGAGTCGCTGCTTGGTCTGTATTACGCGAAAGTTGGATCGAAGATTGAGGCCGAGCTGTACACGCGACGTGCCTTCACGACAAACCCGTCCGACCTGGACGTGTTGTATCGGCGGGCGGCCGCGCTGGCACTCATTGGCCAGCGCGATGACGCCGTCAAAAGATTAGCGGAAGCGATCGAGCGAGGATACCCGTTTCACCAGGCACGCGATGACGACGACCTCGCATCGCTGCGATCGCTTCGGGCGTTTCAAGAACTCGACGCGGCGGCGAAGAAGCGCTGAAACTCCTCGCCGGGATCCTCTCTATTCTTCTTCTCCGCAGCTGCTGCAGGGCACGACGATGATCGGATCCGGGCCCGCCTTCTTGTCCCCAATGTAGACCTGGTACTTCTGGATGCGGGTGTTGTTGTAATGCGCTTCGTCGTCGGATATCTCACCCTGGATGACCCCGCCGCTGTTGGCAGTCAACTTCTTCACCGCCGCCGGGCCCATGACATCGTTCTCGAAGCGCAGGTTCACCGACGACAGGTCAGTGAGCCCAGTACATTCGTCATCTCTGGATTCGCCGTTGATCAAGCTGATCTTCCACATGATCTTCTGCTTCTTGTCAGCCTTGATCTGTTCAGTCGTGACGATGCCGATGCAGTTGGTATCGTACTGCCCGGGATTGGTCCCCTTGTGATAGTTGTTCGTGAAATGGATTCGAGTCTGTTTCGGTTGACCGTCCGCCGCAGCGGGCGCAATACCATCGGCCGGCGCCGCAGCGGGTGCAGCTTTCTCCGAGCTGTTACACGCCAATACCGTCGTCGCCGCTGCCAGCAGGCTTACGAGAAGCAACTTCTTCATGACAGTCCTCCTTTCAAGGAACTTTCCAGACCAGTACGTTTAGGGCGTAAGGGGTCTCATCAACCTGCGCAGGGTCCGCGCCTTTTTCGACGCCGGCGCTTCCCACAATGAAGATCGTGTAACTCCCGACGTCCAACATCTCACCAGGTTTGATCTCGCGTTGCACGAGGTTTGGGCCACTGACTCGAACAGGCGACGTCGGTTCGGTGCCGATTTGCATGGCCGAGAAGTTGAAGAGCGGAATCTTCGCCTCGACCGGTTTAGGGCCGGCACGGACGACCTCCACGATGCCGGTGCCGCCTGACGTTCGAATGCCGATGACCACGTCCTGAAACAGCGGGTCAATTCGTGAGGCGTACGCCACGGTGACGACTTCGTCCTTCACTACTTTGATCGGATTCTTACCAGCCCGGGCCAGGATCGTGAGAAACCGTTTGGAGCCGAGATCGAGTCGGATCTCGTCACCAGACGTGCTCATGACGGTGGCTGGCCCCTCATAGCTCGTCAACGGATTAGCGGGAAACTCCACAACCCGAATGGCGTTCACCACACCCAGTGGAATCACGATCCGCTGCGCTGGCACCGGCGTGGACGTGACGGGAGGCGATGGCCGGCGTTCCTGCACGGGCTCCTGCGCGATCGGCACGCGCTCCAGCCCGGGCGAACCCTTGTCTGCGGCCTCCTGCCATAGCTGCGCCTGCTCTTTCGTTGTAGACAGACGGGCGGTAGTTTCGGCCGCCTCTTCCGCGGCCGACTGTCTGCAGCCTCGGCAGCCCGGAGAGAGCGTGAGCGCGATGGCAACGCCCGCCAGCCATCGCGCGCCTGTCTTCACGGCTTAACCCTCCCCTCGGTGGTGGGACCGGTAAAGACCAGAGCGGGCCAGTTCGCAAAGTCCTTGACTATCGTTGCCGGCGGGACCTTCGACAATTCGACCGACCAATCGACCGTCGACCCGCACATCTTCGTGACGGACGGCGCCGTCGATGCCGGCGGCTTAACCAGCGGCTTCCCCATTCCCTCCGAGTAGTCCACGATTGTGTTGACGCTCGTTGGGGGGACACCGCCCATCTCCGTGGCGTCCTTTTCGGCGTAGTAGAACGGCAAGCAGGTGGCGCGTTGTTCGCGACGCTCATTCTCCCAGCCGGTCCTCAGGTCCCAGTTGTACGACATGACGCTCAGATAGTTCGGCTTGTATGCGATGTTGTCGGAGCCTCCATGAAGCTGGCCCAGGTTATGGCCGAATTCGTGTGCCAATCTTTCGATCTGGGAACGACGCGATTGAATGAAGTCTGGGCGCTGATCGATGCTGATCAGGAAATCATCAGCAACATCACTGATCCCGGAATCGTAGTCCGGGGGCCGTCGGACTCCCCAGATCGCATAGTGATAGATACTCCCGCGCAGGTCATTCCTGAAGTTGTGGGCCTTCAGGAGCGAGTAGCTCACTTGCCCCGATGCGATCGCAGCTGCGACCGCAGCCGCGTCCGCAGCCGGGGTCAACGTGCCGATGTTCGTAAACTCTGTTTTAGCGAACGAACAGACGTCCGGATTCGGCGGGTTCGGCAGACATGGTTTGCCCGTCGCATCGACCACGAGGCGTATTCCCGGAGCGCCGCCGTAGTTGAGGATCGGCGCTGCCTCGAACATTCTTTTCAGGCCATCGACAACCGTTGAATCCGGCGCGCCCCCGTCGCCGCTATGCGGCGGGAACTGAAGGTTGTCCATGATGTCCAGTTCCAGAAACAGGTCGCGGCGATACGGGTTCGCACCCAACCCCGGAAGATCGACGTCCATAGCGCCGTCGTCGTTGGCGTCGTAGCCGAGGGTCTCCCACTTATCGCGCAGCCCGTCGCCGTCGCTGTCGATAGTGTTGGCATCGCTCGGCAGCTTGTATTCGAACTCTTTGCTCTGCTTGTTATCGAGGTTCTTGACGACGAACCAGAGTTTCTGCCCCGCTGGTCGAACGCCAAGCGAAACGACGGTGGAGCTGTAGTGATAAATGGGATATTCGAATTCAGTCGAGGACACCCCGAACCAGTCATTTCGCAATGCCCTGTGACTGACCGTTGCGACCGGCACGGGCGAAGCGGACGGGCTGGCTTTCAGCGAGACCGTCGCTCCCACGTCGATATTGGCACCCTGCACGTACAGTAGAACGTTGACACCAGACGAAACGAACGTCGCGCTGATAACCGTGACGGCATCAATACGGGGCGGCGGAAATTCGTTTTCCCCTCCGGGCGGGTGAGGGACGTCCAGTGGCCCCGTCTCTTCTGGGACAGTGAAGGTCATTGAGTTCGAGCGACCGTCGCTGTTCTGCAGCTTCACCACGTGTGGCCCAGGTGCGGCGTCCGGCGGCACCGAGAACATGAACGCGCCAAGGTAGGCGCCTGGAATCACCTTTTCTTTGCCTGGAGTGCCCGCATCCCACACAATCTGGGCGCCTTCCCTGCCTGTGCCGTCGATGAAGACCACGTCGTGAGGATGCCCGACTGAGGGTTTCAGTGCCGTCAGCGTAGGGCTGGCAGCCAGGAGCCGCCCGATCATCAGAAGCAGAGACAGGACAGATCCCGACGCCAAAAGGCTTCGCCGCCTGTTGCGCGCGATGGCCCCTCGAAAACCGCCGGCGGAGCTAGCAGTCACGGGAAGGGGGCGGATTATAGTCGAGTTTGTCGCGCCCACCACCGATTTTTTTGGGGAGAGCACCTAAGTGCCAGCTGATGCCTGGCGGAAAGGGGAGGAGGCACCGAATCCGGCTAAAGCCGGACACTACTTCTTAAGAATTCCCCGCCTAAGGGGCGATCTTGGCGAGTTCCGCTTTGATGAGTGCGGCGCGGCTGGTGACGAACGGAACGATGCCGGAGCGGCCGGCAACGATCTCGTCGAAGTCGGCCAACCACTCCTTCCCTTCAAGCTCTATCGACGGCCGGATGGCCGGCCCGATTTCGGCGACCTGCTGCGCGAAGCGCTCAGGCAGGAAAAGGCGCTCCGAGAACTCCTTCATGCGGGCGAGATATCTCGAGCGGACCGCCTCGACCTTGGACATACGGAACAGGAACCGCTGGTTACCCCAGGAGGAATTGAGCGACCAGCCGAAGCCGTTGCTCCGCCCGTTGCCGAACGAGAAGTCCTGGTCCCAGGCGATGAAGTGCATGCGGTCGGTCTTGGGATGGAGGTACGTGTAGAAGTTCTGGCCGTTCTGAAGCAGGCTGTCGTGGTTGGCCAGCCAGACCAGGACCGAGAAGTAGCGGGCGAAGTCGTCCAGGTCGACGTAGTCGCCAATCTTCGCCGCGAACTCTTCGTCCGAGCCGCTGGACACGAGGCGCCCCAGGGCAATCACCCGACGCTTCTGCGCTTCGGTCAGTTCGGTCTTGGGGTCGTATGACTGGTTGTAGGCCGACCAGTCCGAACCCCAGTCGGTGAACAACTCCTGCGTCGACGGCTTGAAGATCGCGCCCTTTCTCGTTCCGAATCGCTCTTCAGCGAAGTTGTCGTCGATATTCTCGGAGATGGAGTAGAGGCCGAGGTAGCGCTTCTCCTGCCCGGCGACCGTCAGGTACACCTGCGCGTAGGCGGTGCGCGGCGCCAGCGCACCGGCGTCGCGATACAGCCTGTAGGCGAGCACCTCGTTCATCCAGCCGATGTCGGTGATGTTGTTCTGGAAATTGATGGTGGTGAGTCCGGCGAGCTCCTGGCCCTTCACGAACTTGTTGAGATCCACCTTGAGCGAGATCTTGTCGCTTCCGGCGCGCGTCGCTCGCAGGTACGAACCGTTCCCCTTGTAGCGGACCGCCACATCGCGGAAGGTCCAGTCATCGAGCTGCAGCGTGGCGCGGACGTAGTCGTACTCGATGCCCTGTCGCCCCGCGACGCCGTTACGCCCGCCCTCGGGGCCCAGAAACCGCGCGCCGCCGCCGAAGCCTCCGCCAAACCCGCCCCCTGGTCCCTGCTGTGGCTGCATCGCCTGCCAGGACTCGGCTGACAACGTCAGGTGAGCTTTCCAGACCTTCGTGGGCGTGAAGAAATCGGCCGCTTTTATCGATGTGATGTTCGTTGGCGCGGCGTCTTGGCGCGCAGCAAGGAGTGCTGGTCCCAGCAGGGCCAGACAGACTCCGGCCGAGGCGATCAGGCGAACGAGCGGTCGCATATCCGACCGTGGCAGGATACGACGGCGGCTCGCCGCCGCACAACATGCGAACGTCTCGACGGGAACGTCAATCCCGGCGAGGTCTGGAAGGTAAAGCTGTGGCCGACCTCTTTTTGGAAAAGTGGGGCGAGGGAACCCCGGTCGTGCTGGTTCACGGATCGTTGGCGACCGGAACCGACGAGTGGCAGGCGCAGCGACCGCTCGCTGACCAGGGTTTTCGACTGTTGGTGTTCGATCGGCGTGGGTATGGACGAAGCCCTGCGGCTCGTGGCGAGGACTTCCTTCGTGATGCCGAGGACATCGCCGATCTCATGGGAGATGGTGCCCATCTTGTGGGTCATTCCTATGGTGGCCTCGGCGTCCTGTTCGCTGCAGCCCGACGTCCGGAGGCGACGTTGTCGATGACGCTGCTGGAGCCTGCCGCGTTCGGGCTGGGGCAGCACGACTCAGCGGCGCGCGCACTCGAGGCCGAGGTTCGCGACCTCCTGGATCAGGATCTTCCGGACGAAGAATGGGTCACCCGCTTCTTGAAGATCGTCGGAAGCGATCCGGACGCGCTTTCGGCTGAACTGATCGCGGCGGCAGTGTCGCTCGCACCTGTGTGCCGAAACGGCCGGCCGATCTGGGAATCCCAGTTGCCATTCGCGGAGCTGGCTTCCGCCGCACTCCCGAAGGTCGTCGTCTCAGGCGGGCACAGCGCGGGTTTCGACGCCATCTGCGACGACCTTGCCGAACGGATCGGCGGGTCCCGGATGGTTGTCGAGGGCGCCGGGCATGAGATCCAGTTTGCGGGGCCGCCATTGAACGAGGCGTTGCTCGCGCTGTGGCGCAGCGCCTCGTCTCGCGCTATCCCCTAGCGCGCGGGGCCACCTTGTTGAGCCCGGGATCCGGGAGACGCCGGACAATTTCCCGTGGCGCCAGACCCGCAAGATCGGCCAGGGCCTGAAAGGCTTCTGCCGAGACATAGCATTCGTGCGCCTTCCAGCCCATCGCGACTCGCTCATAGAGGGCTTCCACCTGCCGGCCGCCTCCCCCGTGCAGGAACTCACCTCCAGCGCGACGTACTTGACTACTGATCTCGGCGACGATCGCCGCCGCCACTCCGCTTCCGCGATGCTCCGGGCGCAGGTACAGCCATTCGACATTCCCACCGTACGCGCTCCAGAACATGTCGTAGATGAGGGTCCACTGGCCCATGCCGATCACGCGCTCGCCGCGCGTGGCGACGAGCAGCCGCGCGACAGGCGCGGTGCCGAAATAGGCTTCACGCAGCTTTGACCGCGAGCGGGAATGGGTTTCAGCCGGATGCCCTTTGACGAAGTCGCTGAGCATGTGCTCGATATCGTCAAGATCCGTCTCACGCGCAGATCGGACGGCGAGCGAGGTTCTCGTCGCGGAATCGTTGTTCATCTGCACTGTGCCTTGCGAATGGCAACCCGCTCCTGTGCTTCACGCAGCGTCTCTCGCGCGACGACGTCATCGTCCGCAAGTGCGCGCACAGCGGCCGCCGCTTCAGCGCAGGCGTCCTCTTCGATAACGAGATTGTTCCCGATACAGACCATATCGACGCCGACGCGTAACGCGCGAACGCTCATGTCAGGCGTGGAACCCAACTGACGCAGTCCGCCCATCTGCAGGTCGTCGGTGATGAACAGCGCATCCGGCACTGCTCGCCGCAGCGTGTCGACTGCGGGCGCCGACACCGAGACTGGCCACAGCGGATCCCAGTCCCTGACAAATCCATGGCTCAAAAGAATGGCGCGGCCAGGGATGACACCGCTTAGCTCTCTGAACAATGAGAGCTGCTCGTCCGAAATCGTCTCGCTGAGGTCCGTCTCCTGAAGGTGGCTGTCCGTCACGGCACCTCCAAGGCCGGGGTAATGCTTCAGGCAGAGCCCAAGGCCTGCGAGTCGCGCAGCATCGCTGAAGATGCCGGCACACCGGCGCACCTCGCCTGGGTCTGCCGAGAACGATCTGTGCACGCGTCCGATGTTCGGGTTCAGCGGGTTGACGTTGAGATCGATGACGGGCGCCAGGTTGAAGTCGATGCCGAGGTTCTTCATCTCGACGAAGCTGGCGGTCACCACCGCGCGTGCCTTCTCCTCCTCGAGACAGGCAATGTCCGCAGCACTCGGCAGATCCTCGAAGCCACGCTCCGGCCGCAGCCGGCGCACGAGCCCGCCTTCCTGATCGACGAATATCAACGGCCGGGACGGCAGGCGATGAACGGCGGCACAAAGCGACCTCAACTGCTCAGGCGCTTCGATGTTCCTCGTCGTTCCGCCGCTGGCCAGGTCGCGATCGAACAGCACGACGCCCCCGAGACCGAACTCACGTTCGAAGTCGGCCAGCCACGCGGGAACTGATGCTCCGCGAAATCCCAGGATAAACAGCTCGCCGGCTCGTAACGGCACGCCACAGGATAAGTCTGTGCAGCCGCTCGCCTCGCCGGAAAACAGTGAGACAATGCGCCCCGTGCTCGGACCGTTCGAACGCCGAGGGGGACAAAGATGACAAGAGTGACACACGCGGTACTCGTCGCCACCGTGCTCACGGTACCGGTGTTCGTCGAACGCGTATCCGCGCACCACGGCGCCGGCCTCTACGATGTCAGGAAGAACGTGGAGCTCGAGGGCAAGCTGACAAAGGTCGACTTCGTCAACCCGCATACGTACATCTATTTCGATGTCGTCGGCACCGACGGCAAGGTCATCGGGATGAAATGCGAGACGCGGGGGGCCACGGTGCTCAGGCGCTCGGGTTGGTCGCAGGAGATGTTCGTGCGGGGCGCAACCATCAAGGTGGCGGGCCACCCGCATCGCGACGATCCGACTGCGTGCACTGTGGAGACGATGACTCTTGGCAATAAGCCGACGCTCGAGCGCTATCAGCAGCTGAGCGACGCCCAATCCGTCAATCGCTCGAAACGGCCGTTCCGGCTGTCGAACGGCAAACCGAACCTCGCCGGCGACTGGGCGCAGGAGCAGCAGGTCCTGGCAACGCCGCCCCCCGGGCGTGGGCGCACCGGGCTCGTCCCAATCAGCCAGGCCGCGGCGATCAGGGAAGGCAAAGTGCCGATGCCTGCCGGTCCCGCCGGTTGGTTCGCGCCGCCCGTGAAGTTGACCGCAGCGGGGCAGGCGGCAGCAGACGCGCTGCGCAAGCGGCCGACGTCGGAGAACCCGCGGCTCTCCTGCCAGCCCACGAGCATCCTGTTCGACTGGGTGTTCGACGGCGCGATCGGCCGCATCACGCAGAGCGCGAACGTCATCAAGATGGAATATGGCGTCGGCCTGACCCGGATGGTGCAGATGAACATGACCGCGCACCCGGCGAACATCAAGCCGAGCCGCGCCGGTCATTCGATAGGCCGCTGGGACGGCGACACGCTGGTGGTCGACACCGTCGGCTTCTTGCCAGGTAGCCTGGCAGGGAATCTCCCTCACAGCAACAAGCTGCACGTCGTCGAGCGCTTCACGCTGAATCCCACAACGCTCGAGCTCACCCGCAACATCGTCGCCGACGATTCCGACTACTTCGCGGACAAGTACGTGGATACCGATAGCGTCCTGCCGGCGGACGCGCCGTTCAAGGTCGAGGCCTGCAAGGAGCTCGCACCGGAGTATCAGCAACCCGCGCGGAAGTAAGGCGGGGGACGAACTATCATCGCTTCGATGAGGGAGCGCGAACACGCGTCGACGCTGCTGCGGCAGCACCTGACTCCCGGCGTGATGGCTGCCTTCATCGCTGCGGTGATTGTGCTTATCGCAACGGTCGTCCTCGGATTCCGAAGCGTTCAAAGCCTCTACCGCACACACGAATCGATCGAGCTTGCCTATCAGACGCGAGTGGCACTCGACCAGGTGCTGGCCACTCTCCTGGACGCTGAAACCGGCGAGCGTGGCTATGTCATCACGAATAATCCCTCGTACCTCGACCCCTACACTCGCGCACGTGAAGCCATCGACTCGAACCTGGCGCAGATGCGCAGGTTGATGGCAGACGACCCCGACCAACAGGCGGACTATGAGCGTCTGAAGGCGCTCGCGGATCGCAAGCTTGCCGAACTCGAGTCGGTGATCACGCTGCGCCGCGACGGCACCTTTGGCGATGCACAAGCCGAGGTGGCGAAACACCTCGGCAAGACGTTGATGGACGACATGCGGGTCGTGGTTGCCCGGATGGAGGCACGCGAGAGCGCGCGACTGCGCGCGCGAACGGACGCAGCAGATCGCGACTATCGGGACGCGCAGATGACGCGCATCGTCGGCATTGGGCTCGGGCTGGTCTCGGTCTGCGTGCTGTTTGTTGTCACGATGCGATTTACGGCCGATCGGCGCCGGTCGACCGAGGCACTTGAGCGCAAGCAGTCGGAGCTTCTGGAGACTCTTCGGCTGAAAGATGAGTTTGCAGCGGTTATTTCGCACGAGCTCCGGACACCAACGAACACGATTGCCGGCTGGTCGCGCATGCTCGAGGAGAACGCGATCAAACCCGAGCGCGTCTCATCGGCGATCGGTGCCATCGCTCGTAACGCCGATTCGTTGCGCCAGCTGGTGGATGACCTCATCGACACGAACCAGCTCGTCGCCGGACGCATGCGCTTGTCGATCGGCGAGGTGAATCTGGATGACGTGATTCAGCAAGCCGTTGACGCCGTGCGGCTAAGCGCCGACAACAAGGGGGTCGGGCTCACGCGCGCGACAGTCGGTAACGGCCACTCAATGGTCCGCGGTGACGCCGTACGCCTCAAGCAGGTCGCGTGGAACCTGCTTGCGAATGCCATCAAGTTCACGCCCGCTGGCGGCCATGTCACGGTGTCGCTGACGGATACCTCCCACTCCTTCCGCATGGAAGTCGCCGACACGGGAGTCGGAATCGATTCCGAGTTCCTTCCGCACGTATTCGAGCGATTCCGGCAGGGCAAACCGGGAAGGGGCACCGGCGGGATGGGACTGGGTCTCGCGATCGTTCGTCATCTCGTTGAATTGCACGGTGGGACCGTGTGTGCCACGAGTGCAGGGCCCGGAAGGGGCGCACAGTTCGTAATCGAATTGCCGCGCACCGCCCAAAATCGGACTCAGCACAGCGCAGTGTGGGAGAACGACATCCGAGCGGAATCACAACTGCCATGACCCACTGAAGTCGTGCTTCCCGTTCAACGAGACGGCTTGACAGGCGCATACTGTGTGACGCACACTGTGTCACGCAGGCTGTGTTCCATCTGGTATGCGCGACTTACAGGCGATGAACCTCCCCGCGTTCGACAACCTTCGGCTGGAATTGCGGCGCGGCTGCCTGGTCCTTGCCGTATTGGCCAAGCTCCGCTCCGAGCATCACGGTTACGCGCTGGCGAAGGCGCTCAGAGAAGGCGGGCTCGAGATCGACGAGAACACGTTGTACCCGCTGTTGCGCCGGCTGGAAGACCAGAAGCTGCTGGCAAGCGCCTGGCGCGTCGAGGACAAGCGGAACAAACGCTTCTATCGTCTGTCGGAGGAGGGGCGTGTGGCGCTCGCGAGGCTGCTGGACGAATGGCGAAACATCAACAGTGCCGTCGAGAGACTCTCGACACCCACGATGACCGCGGGGAGGAGGAAAGCATGAAGCGCGAGCCGACGAACGAGGAGTTGCTTGACCGATACATCCACGCCGTCAAGTTGATGCTCATGCTGCCGCCCCACAAGATGGAGGACATCGGGGCGGAGGTGCGATCCAACCTGGAATCACAGGTCGAAGATCAGGCGAGAGTGCTGGGGCGTGAACTGCGTCCGGACGAAGTGAGTGCGCTGCTCAAACGGCACGGTCACCCGGCGAAGGTCGCGCTCAGGTACCGTGAAGCGCCAGCGCGGGGTTTGATCAGTCCGGTACTGTTTCCGCTCTACTGGTTCACGCTCCGGGCCGTCTTCGCGATATGGCTGACGATCCGATTGATCGTGCTGGTATTTGCTTTTCAGGGAGCCTCGCCCGCAGTCTCGCTTCTGCTGGCACTTGGCCGCGACGTTCTTCTGGCGGCAGTCATCATTCCCGCGGGCATCACGTTGCTGTTTGCCGGCTGGGAATACCTGGAGTTCCGGTTTCGCTATTCGGAAAGGTGGAAGCCGGAGGCTCTGAGTCCAGTCCCGTCGTCCTTTCCCCAACATCCGAAGCCACGTCCTGTTCGTGGAATCATCGGCGGGATCGTCTGGCTGGTTTTCCTGGCGCTCGCGCTGTACGCACCGTCGTTCTTCTGGGTGTGGGGCGGAAGAGGCGTGTTCAGCGCGTCTGATGCGTTGTACGCGATGCGCTTCCCTCTGTGGCTGCTGGCCTTCTTCGTGATCTCCCAGTCGTGGCTGTGTTACACACGGTTCGCCACGAGCTCGTGGCTGCGCGCCTTGCGCATTGGCGTGGTCGCTGCGGGTGTGGCACTGGCAATCTTCCTTCTCGGGACCGGCGACCTGTTGATCGCGGGCCCGAAGTGGGACCCTAGTCAGGCCAAACCGCTGGCGACATTGAATCAGATGCTGGCGGGTGTCTTGACGCTGGTCAGTATCCTCGCCGGGCTGCCCTTGCTATGGGAGGTCGTACGCATGATACGGCGCTGGACCAGCCACAGCGGGACGCCGCACGTGGCATCCTGAGCGAAGGTTATCCCAGCCTCATACGCCACTCGCTGAAGGCCTGACAGCGACTCCGGTGCGCAGACGGCCCGCCGCGGTGCGGCGGCACTTTGCTTGCGTCTAAGAACTCCCCGATAGCCTCCCCGCTAAAGCAGCACGCTTCGGCACTCAATTTCTGTACGACATATGCCAGTTCTGTTCGACGACGCACGATTGAGCACGCCCGCGCCCGGCCGTTCGAGCACCGGCCTGTGGCTCAGTGTCGCGTTGCACGCCGTTGTCGCGGTCGTCCTGATCGTCGTCCCGATTCGTGCGTTTGAGAAACCGCCGGCGCCGCACAAGCGATCGAGGGTGGTGTTCATCATGCCGGCGACTGCATTGGTGAAGCTGCCGCCGGCCCGAGTCGTGGCGCCGCGCCTTGCTGCCCTGCCGGCCCCGGCGCGGCCGGTGCGCGAACCAGCCAGAGCGGAAATGCCGAAGCCGCTTCCCGTCGCACCAGTCGTTGCCAAGGTGGTCGATCGGGCGCCGGCACCGCTCGTACCGGCGGCGGTCGAGCGGCCGATCGAAAAGCCAGCGATCCAGCGTCCTCCTGAGACCGGGCTGTTCGAGCGAACAAGCAGCGCGCGAGCGAGCCAGGCCGCGGCGGGCGTCACGACCGGCGGATTCGGAACTGCGGCGGTCTCGCCGCGCGACGCAGCAATCGGCGCCGTCAAGACAGGTGGATTCGGCAGCGAGGCGCCTGCGACGCGTAAAGTCGCAAACGGCGAGGTGCAGACGGCCGGGTTCGATCAACGAGCGAGTGCGTCCGCCCAGCCTTCCGCTGCGGCACCGAAGCCGATCGAACGGCCGGTCGAGATCCTCTTCAAACCGACGCCGGAGTACACCGACGAAGCGCGCAGCGCCCGCATCGAGGGCACTGTGTCGCTCGAGCTCGAATTCACCGCCGCCGGCGAGGTCCGCGTGCTGCGCGTCGTCCGCGGGCTCGGCCACGGCCTCGACGAAGCGGCCGAGCGGGCGGCACTCCGCATTCGCTTCAAGCCCGCGCAGTCCGACGGCCGGCCGATCGATTCCCGCGTCACGGTTCACATCACATTCCGCTTGTCCTAGTCAGAGGCACCTATGCGATTTGTACGTCTTCCGTTGCTGCTTGCTGCATTGCTCGCGCCCGCCATGACAGCGTCGATCGCCAGCGCGCAGGCCAACGATCAGAAAGCTCCAGCGGCACAGACACCTGGCCGCGCAGGACAGGTTGCAGCCAACGACATCATCGACCGGATGAACAGGGCGGAACGAGCGGTCCTCGAGCGGTTGAGGGCCTCCCACCCGTTGATGGAGGTCTACATTCAGAATGTGGCGCCCGACGAGGCCCGCGGCTGGGTTCCGATCGACGACAACTACTTCCTCGGCCAACTTCAGTTCGATGACGGGCCGACACTGCGTCCGTTCGGTGTGAGGGAAGAGCCCGGCGTGAAGCTGCGCCTCGCGGCAAGCCCGCCCCGCCTGGGCGATGCCTTCGCCGCGATGGTGGCCCCCGACTGGCGCGTGCTCGACCGAAAGCGGTACGAGTTCACGTACGTCCGCCGGGAGTTCCTCGGCGAATCGCGCTGCTTTGTCTTCGACGTCAGGCCACTCCGCGACGGCAGGCAGGGTTTTGTCGGCCGTATCTGGATCGAGGATCGCGACTACAACCTCGTTCGCTTCAACGGCGCCAGCCGCGGATCGGAAAAGATGTTGTCAGGCGTGTTCAAGCGGACGCTGTCGTTCCATATGGACGGCTGGCGTGTGAACGTCGCGCCCGGCGTGTGGGTGCCGTCGTACGTCTACTCGGAAGAAACGGATCTGAACGGCACATCCTCCAAGAAGTCCTCCAGCTCGAAGCAGCAGGCGCGGTTCAAGAGCCAGACTCGAATCTGGGGATACCAGGCGCAAACCACCGACCGGACCGGCTCGTTGACGACGATCCGGATTGACGAGCCTCATGTTGCCGACTCCGCCGACGGGGCCGCGCAGCTGTCGCCTGTGCTCAGCCAGCGTCGGTGGGAGCAGGAAGCCGAGGCAAACGTCCTCGAGCGGCTCGAGGCGATCGGCCTCCTCGCGCCGGCGGGCGAAGCGGACAAGGTCCTCGAGACCGTCCTCAACAACCTCGTGGTGACCAACAACGTGAACCTCGAACGGCCGCTGCACTCACGGATCCTGCTGACCTCGCCGCTCGAGTCGTTCACGGTCGGCCGCACGATCGTGTTGAGCCGCGGTCTCATCGACGTGCTGCCGGACGAAGCGAGCCTCGCGACGATGCTCGCGCACGAGTTGAGCCACGTGGCGCTCGGCCACCAGTTGATCGACACGAAGTTCTCGTTTGCCGATCGTCTGATGGTGCCCGATGGCGAGCTGCTGCCGGCGCTGCGATTCCGCCGCACGCAAAAAGAGGAGGCCGCGGCTGACGAGAAGACCATCGAGCTGCTCGGCAAGTCCCCCTATCACGACAAGCTGGCGGACGCCGGCCTGTTTCTTCGCGCGCTCTCGGAGCACGCCAAGCAGTTGCCTCGGCTCATCCAGCCGCACATCGGCGACTACATGGCGGCCAACGCGCAGATGACTCGGCTTGCCGATCTCATGAAGCAGGCCCCGCCGCTGATGAAGGACAACCTCGAACAGATTGCCGCGCTGCAGCTCGGTGCGCGGCTCGTCGTCGATCCGTGGAGCGGCAGGGTGGCACTCGATCGCTCGCCCGCCGTGCCGCTGGTGTCGGTTCGCGAGAAGGTTCCGTTTGCGGTGACGCCGCTGATGCCCGTGATCAGATATGCGCACCCTCTGGTCGGCGCGCCGGTCCGCACCGTCGGCGAGTTGCGGTCCAACTGATTCGGGGCTCGCGCGCGGGTGATCGCCGCGAACGCCGCTCGTTACGAAATCGCCTGTCGTCTATCGCAGTATGTGATCGACGGGAGCCCCGTCGGGTATCGCCGACACGACAAAACGGGGTCGTTTGCGAGTGGCCCTGATATTGCGCACTCATGGCTCGCCTCCCCCGCGAGAAAACCCCGATGTCAGACAGGAGCGGATCGGTCTCACGACGTCAGTTCTGCGCAGGAGCATGCCAAGTTGCCTCCGGCGCCACGCTGGTGACGCTGCTCTCCGCATGCGGCGGATCGCCGACGTCCCCGGGCGGCGGGACTTCAACGCTCACCGTTCTGGCGGGCCAGTTGGTAGGTTCCAGCGTGCGCGTCACGCTCGGAGCCGCATTGGCCAACGCGGGTGACGCAGCACTCGTCGAATCGACAGCGGGCGTGTTTCTCATCGCGCGGACGAGCGCGAGCACATTCACGGCGATCGATGCCGTCTGCACCCACGAGGGCTGCACCATCACGGGTGCTCAGGGAAACGACTACGTCTGTCCGTGCCACGGATCGCGCTACGCCCGTGACGGACGGGTCATCGGCGGGCCGGCGATGGCGAATCTGCGTCAGTACTCCAGCACGTTTGCCAATGACGTCGTGACCATCGCGATCTGATCTGCCGTGGCTCAGCTCAATCCCGACATCGATCATCTGCTTCGTCGTGCCGGGTTCGGCGTCAGCGCGGCGGACGCCGACACCTTTCGTGACATGTCGACGAGCGAGGCGGTCGAGTATCTCGTCAACTACGAGGGCCGGCCCGACGACGTCGATGCGCGCATCGGACGGCGCGACCACGCGCAGGTGGCGACGACGAAGGAACTGTTCGCGCCCGACATCGACATCGACTCCGCGCGCCAGCGATGGCTGTTCCGCATGATTCATACACGGCGGCCGCTGCAGGAAAAGATGGCGTTGTTCTGGCACAACCACTTCGCCACGGCCTACAGCAAGCTGGTTGCAGATTCAGGCGAGGTGCAGGCCACGAAGATGCTCGCCCACAAGCGAGGTGTGCTGCGCGGACCGCAGGGGCAGATCGAGCTCTTCCGTCAATACGCGGTCGGCAACTATCGCGACCTCCTCCTGGAGGTGGCGAAGGATCCCGCGATGCTGGTGTGGCTCGACGGACAGAGCAACTCCAAAGCGAAGCCGCAGGAGAACTTCGGCCGTGAGGTGATGGAGCTGTTCACGGTCGGCGTCGACTACTACACCGAGCAGGACGTCTATGCTGCCGCGCGGGTGTTCACCGGCTGGAACCTGCGCGGGTCCTCCGACTACCGCCGCGACGACTACGGGGACGTGAACTCGTATCAGGAGTTCGTCTACAACCCCGAGCGGCACGACACCGGCGCCAAGACGTTTTCGTTCCCGATCTACGCCAACGGCAGCCACACCATCCCGGAACGCGGCGAGGCCGAAGGAATCCAGGACGGCATCGACCTCATCACCGCCCTGGCGTTCCATCCGGAAACTGCCCGTCGGCTCGCTCGCAAGTTCTGGCACTTCTTCGTCAGCGAGATTCAGCCGCCGGATCCGACGTTCATCGACAGCGCAGCCGCGGTCTACCTGCAGCGTGGAACCGACATCAGACCCGTCCTGCAGTTCGTGCTCAATTCGCCGTGGTTCACCGATCCCTCGGCGCACTACGCGCGCTATTCGTGGCCAGTGGAATACGTCGTGCGCGCGATCAGAGAAGTCGGCTGGCAGAACCTGATGCTGGACAGGATGCGGTCGCCGCTGGCCAACATGGGGCAGCAGCTCTTCGAGCCACCGAACGTAGGCGGATGGCCGCTCGGCGCCGGATGGATTTCAACGGGGACGATGCTGGCCCGGACCCACTTCGCCGCCACGCTGGCGTCGAGCCAGCGGGAATTCCTTGGTGCTTCGCTCAAGCCGAAGAGCCAGACGCCGCAGGCGTTGTTCAACGCGATGCTGGAGCGCGTGACGCCGGCGCCCCTCGATACGGTCCCGGCGGAGGCGCTGATGACCTACCTGTTCGCGGCTGGCGTTTGGAACGGGGGCGGCGAGCAGCTCAACACGAGAGCCTCGGGTCTGGCGCGTCTCCTCGTCGGTTCCTCCGAATACCAACTCGTTTAGGAAGGGACGCCATGGCCATCTCACGACGACTCTTTATCCGCCACGGCGTTGCCACCGTCACGCTCGGGATTGCCGCGCCCTCGTTCCTGAGCGCGATCGCGCACGCTCAGGGCAACCCGTCGCGACGCCTCGTCGTTGTCTATCTGGGCGGTGGCAACGATGCGCTGAATACGCTGGTCTCCTATCGGGACCCGGCCTACTACAGCCGCCGGCCGTCGATTGCCGTGCCTGCGGGGCAGGTACTGCAGGTGGGCACTGACGCCGCCGGACAGGCGCTGGGGCTGCACCCGCGCCTTGGCGGCCTCGCGAATATTTTCAACGAGGGGCGCCTGGCGCTCGTGCAGCGTACGGGCTACCAGAACTCGAGCCGGTCGCACTTCGAGGCCACCGACATCTATGGCACCGCCAACCCGCAGTCGACGACCGGGTCGGGCTGGCTCGGCCGATATCTCGACACGCTCCCACGGCCGCTGGACTCGCTGGCGGCGTGGAATACAACGGGAGAAACACCGCGGGCTCTTCTTTCGGGCACAAGCGGGGTACCCGCGATTCCCAACGCAAACACCTATACGTTTGCCAGCCCGAACCGCGGCGCGGTTGCGCTGCAGGAGCGCGTCGCCGCGCAGACCATGGCATCGTCACCGGCGCCAGGGCGGCCTCACCTGGCCCTGGTGAACAGCTGCAATCTGGGTGCGCTCGAGACGCTCGACCGCGTGGCGCAGGCCACGGCGTACACCCCAACGATCGCGTATCCGAACAATGGCTTCGGGTTGGCCTTGCGGACGGTGGCAGGCGCCATCGCCCGCGGAATCGGCTCACGAGTGTTCTGGTTGTCCACCGGTGGCTACGACACGCATGCGGGGCAGGGCGGCGGAGGCGGTGGGGGTTACGCCAACCTGATGGGCACGCTCGGCGATGGCCTGTGGGCGTTCTACAGCGACATCCGCAACCAGGGCCTCGCGAGCGATACGACCGTGATTGTGTTCTCCGAGTTCGGCCGGCGTATCTCCGAGAACGGCAGCGCGGGTACCGATCACGGCGCCGGCGGTCTGATGATGGCGCTCGGCGGCTCGGTGCGGGGCGGGCTCTATGGGACAGCGGCCTCGCTTGCTCCGGGCCATCCGACGCTGGAAAACAACTCCGGGGACGTGCGCCATGAAACCGACTTCCGGTCCGTGTACGCCAGTCTGCTGGATCAATGGTTCGGCGTGAACTCAGTGCCGATTTTGGGCGGTGACTTTCGTGCCGGTTCGCCGGCCATCTTCTGACACACGGTGAACACGATGAAACGACTCTCTCTGTCTGCGATTCTTGTCGTTGGTCTGGCGGCGCCGGCGCTCGCTCAGGATCCACCGCCGGCAGATCCACCGGTGGCCAGTGAGTTCCCCAGAGTGAGCTTCGGGGTCGTCTCCTTCCTGGAGTACGCCGCCGAGCTGCACGAGCAGGACGGCTACAACGCGTTCGACCTCACGCGCGGGTACTTCAAGATCCACGCGCAGCTGACCGACCGCGTGGGAGTCCGGTTCGTTCCGGACGTGCGGCCGATCACCGACGCCAGTCTCGACCGAAACCTCGCGCTGCGACTCGAATACGCCTCGCTCGACGTACAGGCGACCGAGAGGACCCAGGTGATGTTCGGCCTGCACGAGACGCCCTGGCTCACCTTCGAGGAGTCGGTCAATCGATATCGTGTGCTCGGTCCCTTGTTCGCCGAGCGGCTGGCGCTGATCCCCGGGGCGACCGACCTCGGTGCGAGCGTCAAGGTGACCGGTGAACGTACGCAGGTGCATGTGGGTGTCTACAACGGCGAAGGGTACGGACGCGCCGAACTCGACAAGTACAAGAGCATCGACGGCCGCGCGACGTTTCGCCCGTTCTCTGATGACAGCGAGCTGGGCAAGGTCACCATCTCAGGCTTCTACCAGTACGGCTGGTACGCCAAGGATCGACCCCGCAACGTGGCGATCGTGATGGGCAGCTACGAGAACGAACGGCTCCTCGGGACGGTTCAGTATCTGTCCGCCACCGACAACCCGTTCGTGGCCGTGGACGTCAAACGGCGCGGCCTGTCGTTCTTCGGCGAGGGCCGGCAAGGTCCCACCGGCTGGGCCGGAATCTTCGGCCTGGATGTTTTCGTTCCGGATGTGTCCATCGACAACGACACGAGACGACGCTACCTCTTCGGCGGCGCGCACTGGACTGAGGCGGGCACTGGACGATTTGGTGTCGTGGTGTCGCTCGTGCAGGAGTACGGATCGGCCAGCTCCCAGCTGCTCTCACGCAGGCTGCAGGCCCAGACCCTTATCGAGTTCTAGACGCTTTTGAGAGGCCCGCGCGATTCGGGTATCGCGCGGGCGTGATCCGATTCGCCTCGGCCGCGTCCTTTACTCTTAAAAGTCGAACTGCAGCGAGAACTGTGCGAACCGGGGGCTCACGAGGCCCGAGTCATCGCGCAGGGCTCTTCGCGAACCTGCGCACGATCGCTTCCAGGTCGGCGTATTCGAACGGCTTGCCGAGCCAGCCCTCGGCGTGCACCTCGGCGGCTCGGCCGGCTGGATCGGGAGCGGCGGTCAGCACAACGATGGGAGGGCGCGAGTCGCGACCCTCGAGGACGCGGCAGAACTCCCAACCGTCCATGACAGGCATCTTCATGTCGAGGAGGATCAGGTCGGGGTCGTGACCTTCCATGTCGTTGAGTGCCTCCTGGCCGTTCGCCGCGCTGGTCACCTCGAAGCCCATCGACGTGAGCATGAGCCGGAGGAACTCGCGCAGATCGGGGTCGTCATCGACGATGAGAATCCCGCCCGCGCTCTTCACAGCACCTCCGTACGAGGAAGGCGCATGTAGAACGTGCTGCCCTTTCCTTCCTCGCTCTCGAACCACATCGCTCCGCCGTGACGGACCGCGATCTCGCGTGCCATGAAGAGCCCGATCCCGAGGCCCCCGACGTCGTGTGGAGTCCCGGCGTGGGCGCGAAAAAACAGCTCGAAGATGCGGTTCTGTTGATCCGCCGGAATTCCGATGCCTCGGTCGCGAACCGAAATCACGACGTCATTGCCCGACGGCGCGACGGCGATTTCGACCTCGCCGCCGGGAGGTGAATACCGAATCGCATTGTCCACGAGCCGGCGGACGGCCTGCTCCAGGCGGGGGCGATCCGCGGACACAGCCAATTCCTCAGGCGCGTTCACGACCAGCCGGTGGTGAGTCGCCATCGGCGCTGCCCAGTGCGCCACCGAACACAGCATTGCGGTGAGCTCGACCGGCTCTCGGTAGAGCACCAGCCGCCCAATCGAGATGCCCGACACTTCGACCAAATCGTCGATCAGCCTCTGCAGCCGGTTCGACGCGCGCTCGATGGCAGCCACCATCGGACGCTCCGACGGGTTGGCGTCGGGCTGCTTGCTCATGTGTTGGGCGTATCCCTTGACGATCGCGACCGGCGTCTTGAACTCGTGCGCCAGCGCGGCCAACACTTCGCGCTTCAGACGATCGAAGGCCACCTCCTCGGTCACGTCCGCCAGCACCACCACGACGCTGGCAATGTGATCCCCGTCCCGCATCGGCGCGCTTGTGATGCGATAGGACCTTCGCTCGCCCGTGCGTTTGAAGACCAGGTGGTTGATCTCCCGAACGACCTCCCCCCTCAACGAACGCCGTCCGCCCGTCCGATCGGCCGGGATCACGCGCCCCTGCTCGTCCCGGAACTCGACCAGCTCCATCCGTTCGGCCAGGGTGACGCCCCCGCCGGCGTGCTCGATCATGCGTGCCGCCAACGGGTTGGTCTGCACGATGGTCCCTTCGCCGTCCAAGACGAACACCGCCTCTTGGATGGTATTCACCACCGCGTTCCAACGTTGCTCCGCCTTGCGCCCCTCGCCCTCCTCGAGCGCAAGCGACGCCAGGTCGGCCAGGTTGGCGGCGAAGGTCTCGTCGTCGCTCGTCCAACGCCGTGTGGGTCCGACGTGCTCATGACACAGCACCCCGTAGGGCCGCCCCTTCTGCCAGATGGGCACGTCCATCATCGACGTGATGCCGTGCACCTGGAGATAATCCATGTTCAGCTCGCAGGTGCGGTCGTCGGTGCGCGCCTCGTGCGCCGCAATGACACGGTTTTCGGCGATGGCGCAAAAATAGCTCGGGTAGTCACGCGCCCACAGGATTTCTCCGGCTGTATGACCTTGGCCGCGAACGAAGTTGTCCTCACACACGATCGCATTTCCGCCGGGGGTCAACCGCCAGATGCTGGTCCGCTCGACGTCGAGGGCGACCGCGGTCGCCTCGGTGATGGCGCGGAACGTCTCGGCGACATCGGCCTTGTTGCGCTTGGCCAGCTCGAAGAGCACCCGCTCTCGACGGCGAGCAGCCCCACCGTAGCCATCATCGGGCTTGTGCACGTGGGCCTCGGGCTTCGCTGTCTCTCATCGCGACGCCTCCAAGGGATCCTTGCACGGGCGCCGTCGCGACAACGAGCGGGTTTTGTTACAGGCTCAAAAGATCTCTAGGAATGGATTCCTTTGCGGGGGGTCATCTGCGAAGGATGGTACCGCCCGCGCGATTCGGTTATCGCGCGGGCGTGATCGGATTCGCCTCGGCGGCGTCCTTTACCTCTAAAAGTCGAACTGCAGCGAGAACTGTGCGAACCGGGGGCTCACGAGGGCGGTCGGCGTGCCCCAGGGATTCTCCTCGCCCGCAGCGAGATTCTCCGGGAGGATGTAGGTGTTGTTATAGGCGCTGATCGCGTCGGAGTTGAACACGTTGAAGACGTCCACCCCGACCGTCACGCGGCGATTCTTGAACCGGATGTTCTTCGCGAGCTTGAGGTCGAACAGCATGATGCGTTCGCCGAAGAGCTCGTTGGGCATGAGCACATTGATGTCCGCTGTCGCCGCGTTTCGGTCGACACCGAAGCAGCCGCGGCCCTCCACCGCAACCGTGCCCGTGCACAGATCGTTCAGCCGGGACGTGCTGCTGGGCTCCCAGGTCACCTGGCTCTTGTGGACGTCCTGCACGTTGGCCGAGCGTGCCACTCCACGGAACCCCTGGAAGACTCCGCTCGCGAGGACATCGATCCAGGGAATCACGAAGGCGACGGTACCGTTGATTCGCGTGTTCCACGGATTCACGCTGTCGCACCCGCCGCGGTAGTCTCCATCCCTTCCCCGCACGTCCGGATTGTCAAGCGCGGCATAGCACGTGTTCAGGTTGCTGTATCCCGAGCTCGTCCCGCCGTTGAGTCTGAGCCCACGCGGTCCGCGCCACACGAAGTTGGTGTCGATGCCATGCCAGGTGCTGCTCCGTTCTTCCATGAACGTTTGCACCTGAGGGCCGGTCGCGGACTGCGTTCTGGCGCCTGTGTTGAGCCCTGTGACCCGGTATCCGCCGCCGCCAGGCAGGCGCGGATCGTTGGGCGCAACGTACGAGTAGAAGTGGTAGTCCGGATGGTTGTAGTCGAGGAACTGCTGATTGCACGACCGGACGTCGACGGCCGCGTTGAAGCGATCGCATCCCTGGTTCAGCCGGTCCGTCACCACCACATTGGACGTCCTCCGGCGATTCCAGGTCACCTCGACCGAGAGCCCCCGCAGGAGCTCATGCTGGATGCCGAGCCCCGACTGCCAACGGTAGTCGCGGCGGCCCCACCCGTCGACCAGCGACTCCCCATAGGCCCGGCAGTAATCGAGAACCTGCGGCAGCACGCCGAAGGTGAGGCCGCACTGGGTGAGCGCGAGGCCGGGCAGAGTGCCTTCCGCGTCGAGCACGAACGGACTCCTGCCGAACCGCAGCGTGTCGGACCCGGCCGTGAGACTGGGACACTCCGCTCCACCAGATACCGTGTTCGGATTCGGGATCCCGGCCGCCGCCCGCCTGCGCGACTCGGTCAGCATGAACGCGATATTGCAATCGACGATGCGATTGCCGTTGAGGTCGTCCCAGTTCACCGTAGCCAAGTTCACCGTCCGCCGCGCCGGGTTGGCGCTCGCGAACACGCCGGTGAGCGCCGCCTGTCCCAGGTATTTGCCGTAGTTGAACTTGATCGCCGTTTTGCCGTTGCCGCGCAGGTCGTACACGGCGCCCCAGCGGGGTGACACGTCGTTGAATGAGACGCCGTCGTGCTCCCCGGTGCAGTAGGCGAGATCCGCGGGCACGAACACGTCCGGACCGACGCAGGTCGATCCGTAGCGGCTGGTCGCGTGGTCGTAGCGCAGCGCGCCACTCAGCGTCAGCCGCTTGAACGTCCACTGGTCCTGGACGAAGAACGCGTGGGTGTCGAGGCGCTCGGACGTCTCACCCTCACCCGTGTTGATAAGGACGCTGGATGGCCGCGGGCGACGGAAGTAGTTGCGCTGCTCGTCGAGCGTGCTGAACTGCGGCCCGACGAACTGGTTGCCGAGGTGCGTGTTGCCGCAGGCCGTGAGCGCCGGGTTGACGAAGGGGTTGCAGACGTTGACGCTCGGCTGCGTGTAGTTGTACGTCATCCGCGGGTCGTTGGCCTGGTTGAACAGAGACTGCTTGATGGTGGCGCCGTCGTAGCCGATTTTGATGTTGTGCGTGCCGGTGACGTAGGAGGCCGACGCGTTCATCCGGTAGTTGTCCGAGTCGATCAGCTGGGCGCGCGAGCCGGTGCCGATCAACTCCGTGTTGAGCGACCCCGACGCGAGCGGGAAGGCGCCGCCGGCGGTGGCGTTCACCCGTGACGCCACGGCATCACCGCCCGCGGTGGTCCCCACCTCGGACACTCTGGGAATCTCGACTGGATTTCTCCACTCCAGGTGATAGTCGGTGTGATTGTCCTGTACGGTAATCGACGCTCCCGCTTCCAGCAGGATGCGATTGGTGAACGGATTGGTCCACGAGAACTGCTGCAGGCGGTTCGGCTTCACCTGCACCGACCACCACGCCTCGGGCGCCACGAAGGTCGCCACCATGCCGTGGCAGGGATCCTGGCAGAAGTTCTGCTCGTCCCAGAAGATGTTGAACTTGTTTCGCTGGCTCGCCTGCCAGGTGAAGCGGCCGTTCACGTTCTGCCAGCGGTTCGTGTAGTCGAGCACGCCCGCGGCGCGATCGGGCTGATAGTTGTACCCCCACTTGCCATAGTGAAGGTTGGGGAAGAATTCGCCCCCGCCGGGAATCTGCTCTTTGCCCTGATCCCGCAGCACCGAGTAGAACCAGAGCCGATCACGCAGAATCGGACCGCCGTAGGCGCCCGACACGTCGTAGTTGTAGAGGACCGGATTACTGACGTTGATGTTCGGGTAGGCCCCGTCGTTCTTTGCGAACCACGCGTTCCTGCTGTAGGTCGTGTTGAAGTTTCCAGAGTAACGGTTTCCCCCGGTTCGCGGCACGATGTTGATGGTGGCGCCACCGGTTTCCGACTCGCCGAGCGCACCCGAGAGCTGGATGGAGATCTCCTGGGCGTTCGCGATATCGGCCATGTACCCGCCGAGCATGCCGACGATCGGACCGCCGGCCACGCTCTGCGTCAGGCTCGCGTTGGAATTGAGGACCATTCCGTTGACCTTGACCTGGCCCTGCGAGGTGAGGAGTGAGCCGCCCAGCTCTTCTCCCTGGTCGAACGCCTGAACGGCCGGACCGCAGAACGTCCCTACGCCGCCGTTGCAGATGCCATACGCGGTGCCGGGTCGATACGAGGAGCCGATTCCCGGCGTCAGTGCCAACAGGCTGACGATGTTGCGCGACGTCGGCAGCTCCTGCAGCTGTTGGCCCGAGAAGGTGATTGCCTGCCGCGCGTTCTGCACGTCAACGGTCGGCGATTCGGCCACCACCGCCACCGTCTCCTGGAAATTACCGACGCCCAGCGCCGGGCTGACGTTGGCCGTGAACCCGCTTGTCAGCACGATGTTGTCGCGCTGCTGCCGTTGGAAGCCGCTCAGGGAGAAGACGACTCTGTAGGTGCCGATCGGCAGGTTCGTGATGCGGTACTGCCCGAGGTCGTCGGAGACGGTGGTCCGGACGCCAATCAACGCCGGGCTCGTTACCTCGACCGTGACCCCTGGCAAAACCGCGGCCTGGTCGTCGCGGATCGTGCCGGCAATTGTGCCCTCCTGGGCCAATGCGGAGGCTGGGATTATCAGCAGACACGCCGCCAGCAGGGCATATCTCACTCTTTTCGACCGCAGCATAGAGAAGTCCCCCTCGCCATGATGAATGACGACGAAACGCGTGACCGTCACGAGCGGCTCAAAGACTCTGCAGATGTTTTCCGCTGACCCGTCTTCCGTCTATCTGAACGCTGAGAGTCCCATCACCCCTGTATCCACGGCCTCACCGACCCACCATTGGGCACGCGGGCGCAACCTATACGCTCACCGCACCGTTTGTCAATCAGCGTGATCGAGCTCCACCTTCACTCGCAGGGGAGATGAACGCCGCCTTCGCATGAATCACGCGCGCAGGTAGGGGCGCTCGGCCTCGCCTTGCACGCCGCCAATCGGTGCGTTATGATACTGAACCATATGGTTCAGTATCAGGGGGCCCGTCTCGACGCCTCGTTCGCCGCGCTCTCGGACGCCACCCGACGCGGTGTTCTGGAGCAACTCGCACGCGCAGACGCGTCGATCACGGACCTTGCCGAAAAGTTCCACATGACCCTCACGGGCATGAAGAAGCACGTCGGCGTCCTGGAGCAAGCCGGGCTCGTCATGACGAAGAAGGTCGGGCGCGTGCGGACCTGCAAGCTCGGCCTGCGCAGACTGGATCAAGAGGCGGCATGGATCGAGAGGCACCGCCAGCTCTGGGACGCACGGTTCGACGAGCTGGACAAGGTTGTCGAAGAAATGAAACGGAAGGAGAAGGTTGATGGACGCAAGAAGAGTGAGTGAGCCGACGCCCATGAAGAACCGCACGACGGTGGAGCGGAAGTCCGAGCGTGAGCTAGTCGTTACCCGAACCTTCAACGGCCCGGCCCGCATCGTGTTCGAGGCGTGGACCACGCCCGAGCTGTTCAGGCGGTGGTGGCTGCCGAAGTCGATGGGCATGTCCCTGCGTTCCTGTGAGATGGATGTTCGTGTCGGGGGCAAGTACCGTCTCGAGTTCGAACCCGATGGTATGGCGTTCTTCGGCACGTACCTCGAAGTGACACCGCGCTCGCGCCTCGTGTGGACCAACGAGGAAGGTGGTGAGGGTGGGTCTGTCACCACGGTGACATTCGAGGAAAAGGATGGCAAGACGCTGCTGGTCCTGCACGAGCTCCATTCCTCGAAGGAAGCTCTCGACGCTGCCGGCACCGGTGCGGCGGATGCGATGGTCGAGACGTTCGCGCAACTGGACGAGCTTCTCCTCGCTCTGTAGCATGAGCCGGCGCGGCGACTGCTACGACGATGCCGTCATGGGAGAGGTTCTTCTCGACCGTGACGGCAGCAGGGGAAAGACCGGCAAACGTGCGCGCACCATCCGGCCGGAGCAGGAATGGATCCGGACAGAGGCGCCCAACCGTGCTACAGACGCAGGTCGGCCAGCGAGCGCAGCTCGGTGCCGGGCTGTGTGCCGCGACCGAGCCGGATGGCTTCGAGGGTGTTGACCTGCGCCGCCTTGACATTGGCGCCGAAGTCGAGCCCGGTGAGTGAAGCGACATCCTGAACCTTGACGAAGAAGATTCTGGCCTGCACCGAGGTCAGCGTCTCCTGCACATCGACAATTGGCGTGCCTTTCAGCGCGTCGAGCTGGAACTGCTGGCTCATCAGGAAGGCGGCGGCGCGGAGCCGTTGACCATCGCTGCACACGACAACCTTGTAGAAGGCCTTGGGAACGCGAATGCCGAGGAACTTGGGGTCGGCTACGCGAGCGCCGGTGGGGTTGATCGGGAGGGCGAGCGTGCCCGCGGTCGGCGAGCCGCTGGCCTTGGGTGCGTCAAAGATCGCGCCCGAGATGACGCAGGCGCGCCCGGTCTGGGCGGCGAAGACTTCGATGCAGTAGTCCTCCAGGCCCTGCCAGGCCTTACCACTCTGATTGAATTTAAGAATCTGAGGGGCGCTGTTCGGAAAGTAAAACGTGTCCGCGGAGGCTTTCGCGGCGGGGGCGGCCGTGTTACCCCAGGTGGCATCCTCCTGCTGGACTTGGTGGCCGCGATCGAATGGGCTCTTCCGTGTGCCTTGGCCCGCGGTCGTGACGCCTGGACTCTTCTTGTAGAACTCGTCGCCGATGTCGCGGCCGTTCAAACGAGGATCCTTGATCCAATTGGGGTCGCCGCTTGATGGTTGCGAGAAGCGTAAGTTGTCATTCACATTGACTGCGGCCCAGATAGCGAGGCGCCGCTCTTGGCTCAGCAGAACCGAATGCCGGCTGTACGGCAGCACGGTTTTCTTGTTGCCAGGGCCCCAGGTCATCGGTTTGTTGAACGAGTGATTCTTTGAAATGGTGGGCACGGGCACGCGCAGCATGCCAACGCCAAGGAAGTCGGCCTGATAGCCCTTGCGATTGGAAAGGTCATCGCCGTCGCGCGACGGGAACGAGGCAATCGCTCCCTTCGGAGGCTTCTTGGTTGATTCGAACACCACGTCGAATCTGAGCTCGGCGCGGGGTTCGGCCGCTTCGGGCGTAGCGTCGAGGGCTGACAGATGCGGCGCGCGTGTTGCGCCGCCCACAAAGACAGGAACCGTGACGCTTGCGCCATGGACGCCATCGGCAGTCGTTGAGCGTTGGACGGGGTACGGCGTCGCGGTGAGCACCACCTGCGCAAGCCGATGATCCAAATGCTCACCCCGCAGGCAGGCGAGGATGGAGCTGATGCGAATGCCTTCGTTCGCCTTCCACGCGATGAGGTTTTCCTTCATCTCGTCGGGGTTGTAGACGCGCCCATCGGTCGTGAGAATCTGGTGCTTCCTGTTCGTGTCTGGCACGCCGCTGTGGTGCAGGGCGACGACCTGCCAGGAGTTGTTGAATACCGGCGAGCCGGAGGAACCCGCGACGGTATCGGTCTGGTACCAGAGGGTGTGGTCCTGGTACTCAAGGAGCCTGTTTTCGCGGACACAGACCTGTTTCCGCTCACCGGCAGGATGTTGAATGATCGTGAGGTACTCGTTCGGGAAGGTCTTTCCCACGGTAGAGTCGAGCATCAGCCACCCGAAGTTGTCGCGAAAGGCTTGTCCGTCGACGCTCTGGGGTTGAACAGCGACAAGGCAGAAGTCGAGATCGGCGCGGATGATGGGGCGGGTGCGGAGGTCGAAGTCGAAGACCACCGGAACGCGATCGCCACCGCTCGGATCGTGCTCGAACCTGAACTCTGCGCGGGCGAACCGCGCGTGGGCGGCGGTCGGCAGGACGTGCTGATTGGTGAGGAGCACACCACGGCCGACCATGAAGCCGGTGGCGAAGCCAACGGTTTCCTGTGAGGTGTTCATCAATCGGATTCGGCACACGGCTTGTGAGACGCTGACGCCGCGCTCCAGGTAGTTGACCGGGACGAGATCGTTGCCCTTGATGATCCGCTCGAAGATGCGCGTGCCGAAGTCGGGATCAGCCGTGCCGGCACGCCTCATCGCAAAGCTGCGTTCTTCGTTGAACGTGGGCGTTGCGTCTCGGAAGGCGGGCTTTACGTCGCGCTCTTCGTTCGCAACGCGCTCCTTGAAGTTCTTGTCCGAAACCACCTGTTTCAGGGTCGCATCGCGCGAAACCGCGCGTTGCAGCGTCCGGCTCTGATCCAGCAAGGTCGGATTCATCATGAAGCACCCACGCTCGATTTCAGATTCCCTAGGAGCGGCCGGCCCAGCGCGCCGCTCGCGAACATGGCCACCACGCCGTTGAGAAGCTCAGTTTCGCCTCGCGTCGGTCCATGCTTCTCCTCGCGTCCGCATCATAACTGCTGACAACCTTCGCGTGGCTTGCCAACCGTAGCTCACGCCAAACGCCAGTTGCTGGCAATAGCTCCGCAGGTGGTCGGCGAAAGCCGGACACTACGGGCGGCGCCTTGGATTTGGGATTTGGGTTTTGTTTGGTACCGGTACGGGGTTATGCGAAAGGGTGTTCCGCCGAGAACGTCCAATTCGCCGGAGTGGCTGCCTGAGCGGACCCCGCAGGGCTCCTAGGTCAATGCTGCAGGAACGGCAAGTGGTTACGCCGTTCTACCAATCACGCACGAGCTAGGCGCCCGCTGGAGGCAGTTTCTCTTTCATCATCGAGTGGAATGGTGAATAAGTTCGCTGCACCTTTGATTCGAGCGCAGCCCGTCCGGTCACCGGTGCTGCCGCAATCCGAGCCCGCAGCTTGTTACGTTTCTTCGTCCGCTGTTGACGCCGATGTATGTCGGTGCGGCGATGGCTTGCACTCATGATGGTGTTCCTCTGGAGCAAGCATATTTCGCCGAAGTTCCAGTCAGCTGTTCACAAGTGCACACTGAATCCGTGTCCGCCCAGATGCGGAGCTCGCTGGCTTGACATCCGAAGCTGCGAGCGAAGCGAGCGCTTAGAAGGATGGTACCGGTACGGGGTTTTGCGAAAGGTTGGAACGTAGAATTTGCGGGAATTGCCGCGTGACGCCTCCGACCCTGTGCCGAGATCCCGTCCGTTCGACGGCGCGCACGAATCCAAGAGAACGCGGACGTCGAGTCACCCAGGCCTCGCCATTCTTCTCTTCTCATCAAATCCTCATCTTCACGTCATTCAAGTGATCGTCGCTCATGACAGATTCCCTGCGGCACCGGTTCGAACCGCCGGAGGAGATGAGAAGGAGAAGAATCATGAGGCTCTCAACACACCGCATCGTCATTGCCTGTCTCTGTGCCGCGGCGCTGGCCGCCGCCGGCTGCGCCGACGGATCTGGGAATCCCGTCAGCCCAGGCGCCGGTCCTGCCGCCTCCGGTCTGGCGGCGACGGGGTCTGGAACTGACACCGCGAGTGACTCAGCGTCAGTCCCGCGAAGCGGGGCCCTCCATGTGCTGAAGGAGTGCTCGGCATATACGGGCCAGGCCGGTGATTTCTGCACCATCACATCCTCGAACGTCGGGGGGGTCGAGGTCGGCTCCAGGGTCTTATATGCCCAGGCCGCGGATTTCACCACGGGGTTGCTCGACAGCGACGTCGTTCTCGACCCTCCGGGGCCGGGCAACAACAAGGCGTCCGGCCACTGTCACGTAAATCTCGCGACCGGTCTCGGACGCTGCACCTTCTCGGGCGGAACCGGGAAGTTCGCGTTCTTCAATGCCAGCATCGATGTGGCGCCGCCTGCCGACGGAGTCACTTGGCACTGGGACGGGACATATAGCTTCAACCCGCGAGACTGACCGGGATCCGGGCGACGAAGGCACTAGACTGAGGCGGCGTCATGATGCAGAAGCTCGGCGACATCGTTTCTGAACGTGCGCTGGCCGCCTTTGCCGGACGCGCACGGGAAGTGGAAGCCCTTTTCCAACTGTTCGAGAAGGGCGGCCCACTCGCGCTGTACGTCCACGGCGTGGCAGGCATTGGGAAGTCGAGTCTGCTCGAGGTGTTTGCCGCGCGTGTACGGTCGACAGGCGGCCGGGTTGTCAGGATCGACTGCCGGACCGTCGAGCCCACCGTTCACGGATTTCTGACCGAGCTGTCGGATGCGCTTGGCGAGCCGCTGCTCGTCGTCGAGGAGCTCGTCGAGCGGCTCTCATCGTTCGACGAGCGGATCGTGATCGCGCTGGACACGTACGAAGTGTTTCGCCTGATGGACACGTGGATCCGGCAGGTCTTCATTCCAGCCCTTCCGGTGAACGTGCGCGTGGCGATCGCCAGCCG
>Ga0247825_10000028_pt1 | contig 82298 bp, 70 predicted proteins | sample 13C_Vanillin_Day_FD_194413 | JGI IMG/M metagenome (GOLD analysis project Ga0247825, IMG submission 194413) | Soil microbial communities from agricultural site in Penn Yan, New York, United States - 13C_Vanillin_Day48 | ecosystem: Environmental > Terrestrial > Soil > Agricultural land | place...
CAGCGCGACAGCGTACTGATCGCCTCGGATAAAACCCTTGGTGCCGTCAACCGGATCGAGCGCCCAGTACCGTTCGCCTGGGGATCCGCACCCCCGATCGACGGCTCGAATCACTCGGTCGCCGTTGAGCGAGGGCTCGGCCCGTTGCAGAGCGGCGACGATGGACGCGAGAATCGGCTCGTGTTCTGGGAGTCGCAGCGCTGTCGAATCTTCCTCCGCGACCAAAGCGTCTCCAGGGAAGGCGTCGGCCAACCGTCTGGCGACGATTGCCTGCACGGCGAAGTCGGCGACGGTGACCGGCGACCGATCACCTTTGCGCAACGTTTGGCCGCCGAACTGCAATCGAATGTCCCGTGCGAGCAAGGCACCGTCACGAACAGCAGTCCGCGCCACTTCGAACTCACGGTCCCACGTTTTGAAAGGCATGTCCTCCGCGCCGGGAGGAATTCTAGCGCTCGATCACGCGCTCCGCGACGTCGCGCGCGTCATCGAAGTCCGGCATGTAGACCTTCAACCCACCTCTCAGGGTGTTCTTGGAGTACCCGGCGACGAGCTGTTCCTTGTAACGCCTGGGGAAGAAATCGAAGGGATCCGATGGATCCGCATCGATCAGCTCCATGTCGGCATCGCTCATCGTCAGCTTGCCGAATCTCAGCGTGCCCCCGCGGTAGTACATATGATTGGGCGAACTCGCGGCCGACGTCGACGAGGCCGGCAACGGCGGCCCGAATTGCTGGATGATGCGTCCGTCTTCGAGGCGGATGGCCGTCAGTCGCCCCTCGATCCGCGGTTCTGGCAACAGCCGATTCGGGGAGATGATGAGATCGTTTTTCACCGCCCACATTGCCTGCGCCCGATCGGTCTCGAGGAGATCGTCGAGCTCGATCCCGAACAGCCTCATCAGCCGTTCCGTGGGAAGCCCCGCGGCCGTGATCGTTCTCGGTCGAAGCCGAATGTGACCGTCGTCGGTTGCCGCAACATCCGACACGACCGTGAACGGGATGGCGATCCCCTTCCGGATCTTGCCTTTCTGCTTCAGCGCCCCGTTCTCGATTGACACCTCGAGGTCCGTAAGCGGCGATCCTTTGCGTGCGAACACGTGGTCGTTCAGCAGGCGGGTGAGGCTCTGCGGGGAGAGCGCCAGCTCGGCCGAGTCGATTCGCAAGGTGAACGAACCTTGATCGTCGAAGACGGGTATGTCCGTGGGCGGTTTGCCGACGAGCGCACCGTCGAGGTAGCGAACCTCGAGCGTCACATTGTTGGTCACGTGGAGCACGACGTTGCGAAACGAGGCGTGGACAGGTTCAGCGTCACGTGGAGAGCCCATCAAGCTCTCCGTGCGGGACGGCTGCGCCGAGTCAGCCGATCCGTTGCCAGAGCCTCGACCGTCGCGGCAGGCGGTTGCCGCCCACAAGGCGAGGGCGACGATAGCTGAGTTCTTGAGCACCTGACACCCGCCTCTCTGAAGCTCGGAGTCATTTCACGATCCGTGCCCCGCATTCGGCTGTGTGCGCGTCCCGACACCTCAGCTGGCTATAATTTCCACAGATGCTCAGACCACATCGGGGGCGAACACCCGGCGTCCACCCAACGGCTTTCGTGGATCGCAGCGCTCAGGTCATCGGCGACGTGGAGATCGGCGAGGAAAGCAGCGTCTGGATGTGCGTCGTCATTCGCGGAGACGTGCATCGGGTTCGAATCGGCCGACGGACCAACATCCAGGACGGCACCGTTGTCCACGTGATGCGGAATACTCACCCGACCACGATCGGCAACGAGGTCACCATCGGCCACGCCGCCGTCATTCACGGCTGCACGATCGACGATCGATGCCTCATCGGCATGGGGGCCATCCTGCTGAACGGCGCGCATGTTGGCCGCGAATCGATAGTGGCGGCCGGAACCCTGGTGGTGGAACGAATGGAGATTCCCGCGCGGTCGCTAGTGATGGGCGCCCCGGCCAAGGTGAAGCGATCGCTGACCGATGAGGAGGTCGCCTCAATCCAGATGTATGCCGACCGATACGTGCAGTATCGCCTCGACTACATGGGTGAGTGAGCTAACAGGATGGCCGCACCGAGACAGAAAACCCTAAGCGGTCTGGAGGATCAACGTATTGAGTCGATAGTAGAGCCCCGGGAGGAACTGCCCCTGCTGCACGAGCGGGAACACGCTGCGCGGCGCTCTGGCCAGAACGCGCGTCGCCCCGCGACGATCCAGCCAGCCGAAGAGCTGCTGCTGATCCTCGGCACGGAGCTCGTCAACGCGCCACAGGACGAACGTCCCCGTCTGGCCTTCCGGAAGCGTGAGCCGAGGGCCGTCGCACCAGAACACGGGCCGGCCGAGCGTCAGCCACGCGGCGTTGAGCATCCGAGTGACCGCGAGAGGCTCGCCGAGCATCAACGTGTTGGCCTTCGTGGCGGTGAAGACCCGCCATTCGCCCGGCTCGATTCGCAGGCCGGTCGGCGGCGATGCAGACCATCCGAGGCGTTCCCGTGCGTGCAGCTGGTCGGTCGCGGCTTCGACGGTGGATGATTGCAGCACGCAGGACAACTGAGCAAAACACAGACCAGCGAGCCTGATCGAACTGCGGCGAAATGCTGAAGAAAACTGCTGATCCGGCTCTCGGGTTCGTGTTGGCTGCCGACACTCTTGTCGGTCGTTCGCAGAGAGACAACGAAAATGTCAGGCGATGTCCGGCACCGAGCCGACGCCATCGCGTGAGGACTCGCCGCCGAAACTTACGGAGTTCTTACTGAGCCTGTTTCAATTCGAGTTCACGCAAGTGTTCGAGCTCCTCGAGTTCCTTGTTGTTCGTGCAGTAGAACTCGTAGACGTTGCCGTCGCCCAACGTCCAACGGCGCGGCGCCGACTTCCACGGCTTGACCAGAACTTTTGGATCCTCGACGGTGATTTCGACGATCAGGTAGTTCATCGAGGGCCGGGTGTAGCGCTCGGTGATCTTCAGTTCGTCGCTGTGAAACCACCCGTTTGGCTGAATGTAGGTCCGGTCGTCGAAGCCGATCGATTCGACGACGAGCGTGTCGCCGTCCCAGCGGGCTGTACTGTTGCCATGAAACAGCGGCTCGGGATACTTGGGGAGCGGCCGACCATCGAGGTGGATGACGCGCCAGTTGTTGAGGACCTCGTAGAGCTGCACGAGCAGGCCCGGCTTGTGGACCATCAGGGTCGTATAGGGGTTCTGGAGCCAGATCGCGGGAACGCCGCGCGGCATGCAGTTCACCGACGACTTCGAGAGTTCGAGCTCGGTCGGTGTCATCGACTTGATTTTCTCGAGCGCCCAGGCCTGCAGCACGGGCCGTTCCTCCGGCGTGACCTTCGGATCGAACGTGCCCGTCGCGGCCGGATCGACACCAAACCGCCCGCTGACGCCCTGGCCGGCGCCATTGGGAAACCAGTGGCCGGTCAGATCCGGATGGCCGTCCGGCAGCCGTGGAGCCGGCCCGCCTGGCGGGAGGACCTTGATTGTGTACTCACCCTCTTTGGCATCCTGGGCGCCAGCCGGAAGGGTGAACGCATATACGAGCATCAGCGCCGTCGTACAGGCGACGCTGTATCGAAGGAGAAGCTTCATGATCCGCTCCGCAGCTAGTCCTGAAGTTGGCCGACCTGGCGCAGGACGCCGTCCGGGAACTTCATCGTTCCCGCCGCCGCGTAATGCTCTTTGCCATTCCTTGCGAGACAGCCCCTGACCCAGACTTCCTTCCCCATGTTCTCGATGAACATCTGCCGCTCCGTACCGTTTCGGCGCAGCGTGATCAGCGCATACGTCTGGAACGACCAGTTGTGCACCTTGCCATCCGGATCCTTGATGTCCATGTAGAAGTACGCGTGCGGGCTCTGCCAATCGAGTTTTGTCAGCGTCCCCGTAAAATCTCTGCAGTTCTTGCCGTCGAACTCGGCAGCAAAGGAGTGATGTGCGAATGACGGCGCCGCCAGCAGGAGCAGACCACAGGTCACGACAGCCGCGCCAAGAACTCTCCGAATCGTCATCGAAACCTCCATCGCGCGTCTGAAGACACGGGACGCGTCTCTTTCCTCATACCTGACCGACAGGCCCCCAGGCTCGCGGAGCTCAGTCGAGCTCCCCCGGTAGAATGCCCGATTATACGCGAAGGCGTTCGTCGGACCGGGGGAGCCTGTCTCCGCTACACGGGCTGCGGCGCTTCGAAAATCTGGCGAATCTCGCATTCGCCGTCGCCGGCCACCTGAAGAAACTCCCTGGCCAGCTCGATCGCCCCTTCCCTGGACGGCGCCTCGAGGATGGCGAACCCGCCAATCACTTCCTTCGTTTCAGTGAAAGGCCCGTCGGTGACCGTCACCTTGGCGCCATCCCGACGCACGCGTGCGCCTAACGCCGTGGGCAGACACCCTTCGGTGCCGACCAACGCGCCCGTCTTCATGTGTTTCTCGATGAGCTGACCCATCTCTGCCATGTGTTCCGGCGTCGGCGGCTGCCCCGTTTCGACACTTTTGTAGATCGATAGAAATCGCATCGTTTTTGTCCTCCCTCGTCTTCGAGTTGATCGCCTTCATTCCTGACGTCGAACGAGGGGCAGCCGGATCGACAGGTCGACGCGATTCTGATGAGACGCGGGGTAGCTCGCGTCTTACGAAACGATGCGGAGGTTACCGGGGGCAGGCGGAACGGCGGAGCCTGCCTCTTGCGTGACGGTCAGGATGACTCCTCCAATAGCTAAGGTTCCGGAGCGGGACGACGTGCCGGTATTCGTCGTCACCGCGTAGGTCACGGTTCCCGTCCCTGTCCCGCTGGCCGCCGATGTAATCGTGATCCAACTGCTGTTGTCGGTGACCGTCCAGGAACAACCGCTTCCGGTCGTGACGGTCACGGTCGCCGTTCCGGCCGAGGCCGACAGCGACTGGGCCGACTGGGACAGCGAGTAGGTGCATGGAGGCGGCACGACCGGCTCCGGAGGTGGCGGCTCCGAGAGCGCCGCGGCGGGCGGTTCCGAGGGCGGAGACCATGGTGGTGGAACGGACCACGTGAAGGGGTTCGACAGAGCGCTTCTGGTGATTCCGCCAGGACCCACGGCAGCAACTCTGGCGACGTAGTTGGTGCCAGACAGGAGAGGAACCAGGAGCGTGACGAGGTTGACGCGGATCACCCCGTCAGGATCCACATCGGGTTTGCCGAGGTCGAGCGTCAGCAAAGGCTCCGAATCGCCAACCGGATACAGCTCGAGTTGATACGACGAGACGAGCGGCGTTCCGCTGGCGGTCGCATCATGGTCTGGCGAAGCGTTGAACTCGGCTTTCGTCGGATCGGTTACGAGCTGCGCCTCAGAGGGAACTGGGGCGAGATACACGGCGACCAGGATGATCGCCTTCTGTAGGAAGGAAGACGCTCGTCGCCTAAACCCAAGGGTGGAGTGCACGCAGCGCTCGTCGTGTCAAACACTGTCTGGCCTCCACCTATGGTAGAAGCGGTCGGTCTAATTACGCACGCTCCGTGCCACGACTGCGCGATACGGCCCCGAGCGCCGGTATCGCCAATTGCTGAGCAATTCACTCGGCCCTCGAGGTGCGGACCGTCGGGGGTTCCACGTCGCTTCCTCTGAAGGGCAGAAAAAGTTCGACTAAAGAGGCGGCTTCTGCGCCAGCGCCAGAGACCGATTCTCGATGCCGCTGCCCATTCGCGCCAGCATCGCGATCCGCGCTTCGACCGGCGGGTGGGATGGAAACACCCGGTGCAGGAGCGACCTGTCGGAGTAAGGATCCGCGAAGTACAGGTGGGCACTCCCTTCGCCGACCGCCAGATGGCCGTGGGAGATGCCGATCTTGACGAGCGCCGACGCCAGCCCCTCGGGATCGCGCGTCAGAAGGGCAGCGTCCGCGTCGGCAAGGAACTCACGTTGCCGTGATACAGCCTGCCGGATCACGAGCCCCACCATCGGCGCAACGAGCACGGCATACACAGGTGTGAGCATCGCGTGGGCCGCCCACCATCGAAGAAAGACCGGAAGCTCCTGAGCAACGTCGTCGGACAGAAGCACGCCGATTTCGTTCCACAGCCCTTCGACGAACGAGAGAGAGAACATGAGGCCAACGACGAGCGCGGCCCAGCCGAACATCTGGTGGATGCTGAACGCGAAGGTGAACGGCGCGGCGCCGATTCTCCACGGCAGGCTCAACGTGCCAACGAGTGCGCTCAGCGTGGTGCTCAGGCGGATGTCGTTGTTCCCGATGTGAGAGAGCTCGTGCGCGATCACTCCTTCGAGCTCGCGCCGGTTCATGATCGTCAAAAGCCCACGAGTCACCACCAGCGACGCGTCTCGAGCCTCGAGTCCCGTGGCAAAGGCGTTCGGCGCGTCGGCGTCGACGACGTGCAGGCGAGGCATCGCCAGGCCGGAGCCGATGCAGAGGTTTTCGACCGCGCGGAACAGCTCTGGCTCATCCTCTGCCCCGACGGGTCGGGCGTGGGCCAGTCTCAGGACAACGCGAGCGCCGTAGCGCGAAATCAGAAAGGCGCTCACCGAGATCAGCGCGAGCACGGCGAGGGCCAGCGCGACGAGCAGGGCTCCGCCGATGATCAGCAAGACGGGACGTGGCAGATCCAGAAGGCCCGGCATCTGGGAAGATGGGCCCACGGCAATCGACGCGTCCAGCGACTCGAGCCTGGCCTGCAGCGCCGGTCCGTACACCGCGAACGCAATCACGCCGCCGGCCAGCGCCACTCCCGGGAGGACGATCACGGCGCCTGCCGACACGACGGGGAGAAGCACCAGCGCGAACGCGGCCAGCAGGACGCGAGTCTTCCGGATGTTGGTTTCAATCCGGTTGTAGACCAGAACCGGCGTCGTGTTGTCGGGCATGAGTCGCAGCCCAGGTCGGCTACTTCTTCGACGGCTGCTTCTGCTCTTCCGCGTGCCGGCCCATCTTGACGATGGTGATCGTGAGTACAAGGGCCAGCGTGCTGATGCCAAGCACGAGAAGACTCCTGCCGAGCGTCTCCTTCAATTCAGCAGTGCTGAGCACATCGAGAACCGAAAGATTCACGAGGACGGCGGCCAGCAACACCGCCGCGATCGCGCCGAAGGTGAGCACTCGCCTGGACATCGTTCCCTCCATCGTTCGGGCGATCAGGCCACTGGCGGGGTGGCAGGCTGTTGGGGGGGGACGTGGTCGCGCGCAAAACTCATGCTGATTTCGGCCCGCGCATGCTCGTCGGCTTCGAAGAACTCCGCCGGCGCGAACTCGAATGTCTTCGCGAGAATCGCATCGGGGTAGGTCTCGAGCCGCGTGTTGTAGTCGAGCACCGTGCGATTGTAGAACTGCCGGGCGAACGACACCTTGTCTTCAACGTCGCCCAGGTCGCTTCGCAGGCTCATGAAGTTCTCCGACGCGCGCAGCTGAGGATAGTTTTCAACGACAGCGAACACCCGCACGAGCGCCTGACTGAGCATCGTGTTCGCCTCCGATGCCTGGCCTGCCCCGGACGCCTGCTGGAGCGCGCCGCGAGCGCGGGCCACCTCCTGGAACACCTCGCGCTCGTGTGAGGCGTAACCCTTGACGATCTCCATCAGGTTCGGCAGGAGGCTCGCCCTTCGTCGAAGTTGCACGTCGATTCCCGACCACGCCTCTTCCACGCGCTTTTTCGATCGGACGAGCGCGTTGTAGCGGCTGAACGTCCACACCAGCCCCAGCAGCACGACGGAGACGACGATCATCGGCATCCACGTTGCCGGCATGAGGCTTTACAGAGCAACAACAACGCCAGGTGAGAGTGTGAGAAGGGGCCGAAAATCGACGCGACGCCGTGCACAATTGACGCCGGTGGGCCGCCCTCGGGAGCCGTCGCGGACAACGTGGTAATCGCAGGCTCAATACTGAAGGTGGTGGCCTGCGCTCCTTGTTTCTCCACGCGGTGCCGGCCTGGGCCGTGATCGGCCGAACGTCAGCGGCCCATGGCCCAGGTCACAAACGTGATGTGGCGCGACCCATCCGCGTCGATCCGAATGAACTTCTCGTGCGCGCCTCGCCGACCCAGCGAAACGCCCCATTCATCGTCGGGACGGTTCTGCCCCACACCCGCCTGGTTGCACCCTTTTCCAGACGGAGCATTGCAGGTGCCGCCGCCGCCCCCGGCTGTGCCATCGTCATACGAATTGTACGAGTCGAGATGCGCGTAGATCGTCGCGAGCTCGTCGAAGTCGTGAGTGTTGGCCCAGGCATAGGGAGGATCCTGGTAGTCCATACACGAGTGAAGCGAGGTGTTGTCGAAATCTTCGTCCTGATGATCGAGGCCGATGTCGTGACCAAGTTCCTGGCAAGTCACGGTCTGCTTCCAGTCATCCGTATTGTAGTAGTCGGTGGCGAAATACGAGTCGTTCAGTTTCGTGTAGCCGCTGACGATGTGGCCGCTGGTATCGATGGAGATTCCCGCGATTCCGAGCCATCCGTTGTATCCGTACGCCAGATTGCAGATGCGGACCTGGCCGACCGGAGCCTTGCATTGACGACGGACCTTGTCGGACGTCGCGCCTTGAGGGTCCTCGACCATGTCGAGCACAGCCGACTGTGACCAGTCCGCGACCGCGGCCACCACGAACGGATCCCAGGCGCTCGTCGTGCTGTTGACGACAATCAGGCTGAATGGCGATGCCGTGCGCGCCCAGTGATAGCCCCAGGCATGGTTGGCCGAAACGACCGTCCCCTGACCCACGCTGACGCCAACGGCAGCCACGGCGACGACCACCTTCATGAGCCGACCCGAATACACCATCTTCATCCTCCGGTGACCACCGGCCACAAATGCCACCTGCCGGGTCGTGCAAGCGCGAAGCCGGATGCGCCCGGATTCCGATTAAGACCGTCGGATGAAGCGCTTACAACGATTGCGCTCAGGCGGCTGGCTCGGAGATCTCTAACAAGTTTCACCCTGAGACGACAAAAGACGCGTCCCCGGACAAAGCTTTCAAGGCGTCGCTCCGATACATAACGGGGCGACTATTCATGGACGCGGTCCTCAAGCCTGAACGTGTCTCGCTGTCCCGCGACTTGAGCGAATTCCTGGTGGAGCTTTCGATCGCTCTGCAAAAGCATGCAATGTACCCGGGTGGCCACCCTTCGCTGTGGGCCGCCACGGCAGGTGTGACCGAGCGCGCGGAGCGGCTGCTCGAGCATCGACCGACGCTGGTATTCGGCGTGGCGCGGCGCCAGCTGATTATCGATGGTGTTGCGACCGACCCCGACCAACCGGTCTTGCGGCGTCTCGCCGAAGGGCTGCACCGGCATCACCTCGGCGCGGTCAGTTTGTCGCGCGGTCTGGAGCCCAACGAAATAGGCCTGGCCTTGCGCGCTTTGTCGGCGGAGGTCGATCAAGATGGTCCGCTCGGGCTGGCGCCGGCGGGCCGGCTGCTGGAATGGCCTCACGTCCGGCTTCATCCGCTGACGTTCGATCGACTCGAGCTCGTGGGGGTGTCGTCGAGCGATCGCGGCGCCGACGCGAAAGCCAATGCCCGAGCCGCCGAGCTCTGGATCGGCCTTGCGCGAGCGGCGATGGCCACGGATCGGTCTAGCGAGCCCGTCGAGACGATATCGACCGAGCCATCGACCGTCGCAAAAGCGATCGACGAGCATCATGGCGCGGAAGCCTACGATCAGGTGATTGTCGGCTACCTGCTGCAGATTGCCAACGAGCTGAAGAGCGCGACGGGAGCCGAGGCGGCTGCCCTGCGCCGGCGGACGGCGCGACTGATCGGGGCCTTGAAACCCGATACGTTACGGCGACTGGTCGCCATGGGCGGCGATGTGGCCCAGCGGCGCGAGTTCGTCCTCAATGCCACGAGCGGGATGGCCGTGGACGCGGTTGTGGAGATTCTCAAGGCCGCCGCAGACGCGAGCGGCCAGACGATCTCGCACGGGCTGGTAAGGATGCTGTCCAAGCTGGCCGAACACGCGGAGGTCGGGCCCGAACAGGTGCGACCGCTGGCCGATGGCGCACTGCGCGAGCAGGTGAATAGTCTCCTTTCCGGATGGCAGCTTGCCGATCCCAATCCAGATGCATACGGCAAGGTTCTGCAGCACCTTGCGACGGCTGCGCCCGCGCGGACGCGTGCCAGAGCCGGTAACCGGGGCGGCGAGCAAGACCCGCTCCGCATCGTGCAAATGAGTCTCGAGCTCGGAGAGTTCGGGCCGCTTGTCGACCGAGCGATGGATCAGGTCATCGGCGACGGCCGGTTCGGAGCCGTCCTTCACCTGCTTGCCTCGTCGCCAGCCGCGAGTGGTCCGGTCGCCAGACAGCTGATGGCCAAGATGGCGGCGCCCTCGTCGCTCTCGGTGCTGGCCGCGCAAGACCCTTTCGATTCGGACACCCTCGAACAGCTGTTTCCGGCGATCTCCATCGACGGGTACAAGGTTCTGCTCGACACGCTCGTCACGTCGAGGAGTCGGTCGACCAGGAGGAAGTTACTCGATCGGCTCGCGCAAACGGAACTCGACGTGGGGCCGCTCATCACGGCCTACCTCGAAGACGAGCACTGGTACGTCATCCGGAACATGCTCATGCTGCTCCGCAGCCTGAAGCTCCCTCCCGGATTCTCAATGGTGCCGTGGGCGCAGCATCCGGACCCGCGGGTGCGGCACGAAGCCATCCTGCTGCAGCTCACGCTACCGTCGGAGCGGGGCCTGGCGCTGAGGACAGCTCTGGAGGACCGCGATCTTCGAATCGTGCGCGTGGGCCTGACGGCGGTTCAGCAGGAGTGTCCGCGCCCTGCGGTCTCGCTCGTGGCCGGCCTGGCGCTCAACGAGAAGATGATCGAAGAGCTGCGTATGCTCGCGACTCGCGCGCTCGGTCGATCTCGCGATCCCAGAGCCCGCGACGCGCTTCTGGAGCTGGTCGATGGAGGGCGCACGTTGCTCGGGCGCCCCAAACTGGCGGCGCCGACGCCGATCTGCGTGGCCGGCCTGCGTGCGCTGGCGGAGGGGTGGCCGAAGGATCCAGTGGCGGCACCGATAATCGCCCTCGCGCTTGCGTCTTCCGATCCAGAGCTCCGCCAGGCGGTGCTCGTCGAGGCTTCATGAGCGATCCAGCCGGCTTCCTCAAGTGCCTGGCACAGGCACTGGCGATCATGACCTTGTATCCCGAAGGACATCCTTCTCGGGAAAAGGCGATTGATGCCGCGTATCAGCTGCTCGATGGGCTCTCGCTCACGAACGCGTCTCCGGCGTTCACGTTCCTCGACGAGGAGGTCATCTACGGCTGCGATCCGCTGCGGGACCTCAAAGAGTGGGACTGGGGACGCCGGCTCGTGGAGGCGGGCATCCAACGTCTCGAGTTCGAGCGAAAGGTGAGCAGGGACGAGTTCGAGAGTTTCCTTCAGGAGATTCTGGCGCGGCTCATGCTGTCGGCGATCGACACGAGCGAGAGCCGCCAGATGCGGTCGCTCGGTGTTCGCTTCGGCGCGGTGGGAGTCGAGGGCCAGGCCGACAAGCAGGCTCCCGCAGAACCGTCCCAACTCGCGACGCTCAACCTGAACCTGACGCTCGGAGAAGAGGTCGAGACGGTCCGCTGGCTTCAACACGAGGTTCAATCGGGCGGCGCGGTCCCGTTGATCGAAGCCGAAGCCGTCGTGCGATCGCTGTCGGTGGCCATGCACAGCGATCGCCGCATGGTCCTTCCGCTTCTGCAACTCAAGGAGTTCGATCAGTACACGACCACGCATTCATTGAACGTGGCAGTGCTGGCAATGGGCCTGGCGGAACACTTGGGATGTGCCCCGGTCGAGGTTCGCGGGTATGGGGTCGCTGGGTTGCTCCACGACATCGGCAAGACCCGGATTCCGCTGGAGGTCCTCACCAAGCCGGGGAAGCTGACCGACGAAGAGCGCACGATCATGAATCGGCATCCGGTCGACGGCGCCCGGATCATTCTCCAGAGCGACGAGGAGCTGGATCTGGCCGCGGTGGTCGCATACGAGCACCACATCATGCTGAACGGCGGCGGGTATCCCGCGATGCATTACGGCCGCGCGTGTGCGCTGGCGAGCCGCCTGGTGCACGTCTGCGACGTGTTCGATGCGCTCAGAACCAAGCGCCCATATCGCGACGCATGGGAGTCCGAGAAGGTGACCGCCTACCTGCTCGAACGTGCCGGAACGGAGTTCGACCCCGATCTCGTCAACGCCTTCATCCAGATGCTGCGCCAGGGTGAGGCCCAGGTCGCCGTCCTCAGTAACGAGGCGTTGGCGCCGACTGCCACCGCTGCCCGCCCTTAAACGCGACCTTCCTCAGCGCACCGCATTCACACGCACTCGATTCACGAGCCGAATTCGGTTAGCCTTGGAGCGGAGGAGCTCACCATGCGACGTTTCCTGGGCCGCCCGCGTCGCGGCGGCTATCGGCCAGCCTTCGGACTTTTCCTCCTGTCGATAGCAGCGGCCTCGCTCATCGTGTCCGCCCAGACCGATCAGCTGCGCCTGGTCTCGACCGCATGGCCTCCGTTCACGAACGAACCCGGAAGGCCGCGTTTCGCGCTCGACCTCGTCGAGGCGGCTCTCCATCGAATCGGGCTCCGCACGAGCACGACGATCGTCGAAGCCGCGCGGTTCACGTCTTCGCTGCTCAACGACTTCGACGGCAGCGGCGCGGTCTGGAGAGACGACGAACGCGAACGCGTCCTGCTCTTCTCGCAACCCTATCTCGAAAATCGTCTGATACTCGTCGGGCGAACGGGCGCGGATGTCTCGGCGGCTGCGTTGGGCGATCTCAAGGGCAAACGGATTGCGATCGTCGAGGGCTATTCGTACGGGGAAGCCGTAGACCGCGCGGGGCCGACCTTTGTCCGATCGCGCAGCGAAGAGGACAGTCTCGCGTTGTTGCTCGGCGGCAGCGTGGATTACACGCTCATGGACGATCTCGTCGTGCAGTACATCGTCGACAACTATGCGAAGGAGGCGCAGACGAGGCTGGCGCTCGGTTCGAAGCCGCTCGTCACGCGTCCGCTGTATTTCGCCGTCAGGCGAACGCGTCCCGATGCGCAAGCGATCATCAATCGATTCAACGCCCAGCTGCGAGGCATGATCGCCGACCGGACCTATCATCAGCTGCTGCACGTCTCGTGGATCGAGGCGGATATAGACAGCGATGGGCGGGCTGAGTACGTACCGTATAGCGACCGCGCCGGACCCCAGGAACCTCAACGCGCATACGCGCTGTTTTCCACCACACAGCCGAAACCGCAGTCCGGCGACGGCGAGCGCCGTTTCTACCTGGGCGGCACCATTTACACCGATTGGGCGACGGTGCCACAGACGTACAAGGGTTACGACTCTCAGCACCCGGACCCGGCACGGTCGACGGGCAGCATTTTCACGTTCAGGTGGTGAGCCTCTCAGGAGCTACGCCAGACCCTTTCGAGTCACGGTGGACGCAGCTCCGCCCCGTCAGTCGAATCGTTGTCTTTGTCGCTGGGGAGCTGGATACGCGGGAGAGAGAAGAACGTCGGATGTGGCTGCGGTCAGACAGCGCGCGCGACCGCCAGGACATTCCAGGTCGTTTCGTCTGGTTGCCTGTCGAAGTCGGGAAACGCGCCGAGGCCCAGGAGGCTCAACCCGGAGCATTCGAGCAGAAGCCGAAATTCCTTGAGGAAGAAATAGCGCATCAAGTGCGTTTCATCAGTCTCCGCGACCAGGCGGTCGTTATTCAGTTGCCAGACGTGAAACCGCACGGCAACCGTATTTTGGGCCGTATCGAGTTCCCCTGAAGCGGCCCGAAGCATCGAGCCGTCTCTCATGGGAATGATCTTGATCCGCTCAGACGGCCGCTGATGCAGCACCGCGGGCCCATACCAGAAATCGGCGATGAAGAGTGCACCTGGGTCGAGGTGCCGGCGAACGGTCCTGAGGGCGGCCAGCACGTCGTCGTTCTCGATCTGGTAGCCGAGCACAGCGAACATCATCAGCGCCGCATCGAACCTTCTCGCCAGGTCCACGCTCCTGATGTCTCCCTGCTGAAAGTGTACCTTCCCCGTGTGCCCATTGTCGGCAAGCCGCTTCCGTGCCATGGCGAGCATGCTTTCGGCCCGGTCTACTCCGACCACGTCATAGCCCCGGCCGGCCAAGGGGAAGACGTGGTTACCGGTTCCGCACCCCAGATCAAGCACGCTCGAAACAGGGGTCGAGGCGTATCGACGGAAGAGCTCCTCGATGACATCGCATTCAGCAGCGTAGTCTTTGTCGTTGTAGAGCTCGTTGTACACGCCGGCGTACGTTGAGCCAAAAACGGCCCTCATGAGAGTACTTCCCGCACCGCTTCGCACGTGCGCGTAAGCTGCGCTTCTGTCAAGGCCAACCCGGACGGCAGATACAGTCCCCGGCGGGCGAGGGTTTCAGCCACAGGATAACGTTCGTTCAGAAAAAGGCCTCGCTGATGAAATGCGGGCTGCTCGTGCATACCGAGAAAGAAAGGACGGGTCTCCACGCCACGTTCTTTGAGCGCCTGCCCGAACTGAAGGGCATCAAGCCCGGTACTCTCGTTGAGAACGACGCCATACATCCAATAGACATTTCGCGCCCAGGGTTCCTCCACGGGCAGTTGCAGACCTGAAAGACCCTTCAGGCCGCGCGTGTACTCGGCGCCCATCCAACGCTTTCGGGCAACAATCTCGTCGATCCGCCCGACCTGAGCAAGGCCAAGGGCTGCTTGAAGGTTGGTGATCCGGAAGTTGAAACCCAAACGCTCGTGAAAAAACCGACGGCCGGGTTGAAAACAGAGATTTCGAAGTGAGCGCGCCTGCTCGGCGATGTCATCATCGTCGGTCAGCAGCATGCCCCCTTCCCCGGTTGTGATCAGCTTGTTGGCGTAAAAGCTGAAACAGCTGATTGATCCGAAACTCCCACAACGCTTCCAGGTGGGATGTGCGCCAGCTCTCCCGGAAAGATACTCTGCGCCGTGAACTTCCGCCGCATCTTCGACGATCGCCAGACCGTGTTGCTCGGCGAGGCGCGTCACGGCGTCCATGTCGACCGGATGCCCGTAAATGTGCACGGGCATGATGGCGCGCGTCCGCGGAGTGATCCGCTTCTTTATCGCATCGACATCCATGCACCACGTCGTCGGGTCGCTGTCTACCAGGACGGGGATTCCCCCGTTGTAGATGACTGCCAAGGCACAGGAGATGATCGTAAACGTCGGCATGATCACCTCATCCCCCGGCTCGAGCTCCAGGCAACTGACCGCCAGCTGGAGCGCGGTGGTGCCGTTGCTGACGGCAATGCCGTGCCGCCTTCCGCAGTAGGCGGCCCACTTCTTCTCGAACTCGTCGATGTATCGGCCCGCAGAGGAGACCCAACCGGTCCGGACGCAGTCGGATACGTACTCCAACTCTTTGTCGCCCAGCGCGGGCTCGTTGACAGGTATCACGGTCAGAAATGCTCCTTCTCATCAAGCCCGGTGTACGGTCCTTGTTTCACTTCCAGGAGAACGGTGTCCTCCAGCATCCGGAAGCCGTGTCCACCGCCCGTCATCAGCATGATGTCTCCAGCACGGAGCTCTCGGCTGGCGATTAACGTCCGGTCGTTGTCGTAGATATCGATTTCGCAGCGTCCACGCCGGACGACGATCACCTCCGACGTGCCGACGAGGTGTCTCTCGAGAGCCACATGCACGTGACGCTTGACTTCGCCTCCCGCAGGATAGACCACGAAGCCGACTTGCTGTTTCAGGTCAGGCGGTGTCAGAAACGTTGTCTGCTTCGGATCAAGGTCGCCGCGGATGATGTACGCCAGCGATTGACCGCGCGAGGTGATGTGTTCGACATGTTCCATCTGGCGGACTCCACTCCCTAACGCTTGAGAGTACTCAGCGGCCGTGCCCGTGCCTTCGCCTCTTCAAGAATCTGCACGAGGCGTCGTTGATAGTCTGCCGTGGTGTACTCGCCCAGGCGTTGATGTCCACGCCGGACGAGCGTGGCCGCTACAGTGTCACTGCTCCACAGCTTGTAGATGCCGTCTGCGATGGATTCGATCGACCGCGGATCCACTAACACGCCAGCATCGCCGACCTGCTCACGGATACCCCGAATGTCCGACGTCAACACCGGACAACCATACGCCCACGCCTCCAGGACGGGAATGTTCGTGGGGCCGAAGAACGTCGGCATCGTCAAGGCGACGGCGCCAGCATAGAGCCCCGACATGTCTTCGTCCGGCACGTATCCGCCGTAGAGGATCTGAGACTCGAGGCCGAGGCTCGACGCGGTCGTCATGACGTCGCCGAACGTGCGCTCACGGATTTCGCCGGCGTGCGAGCCGCTGAACAGGATTGGGATGTCAGCGCCGTGCGCCTCCTTGAGCAGGCCAAGCGCCTGCACGATGCGCGTGTGGTTCTTGTGAGGCCAGAACTGAGCGGGATAGAACAGATAGCGTTCAGGTAGATGATACTTCGTCCGTACGCGCTGCCGCTCAACCTCGGAGACATCGGCCGACAGGTAGGACGCCGGCAGAAATGGCAGAACCTTGACGCGATCCGGTGTCACGCCGTAGGGTCCGTAACAATTGAGTATGTCTTCTCGTCCGACCTCGGAATCCGCGAGAATCAGCGTCGCCGAACGCGTGCCGTTGCGAAACAGATATTCTCGCCAGTCCCACTCGCCATCCGCCGACACCTCCGGAAACTCCGGTTGCAGCCGGTGCTGCAGGTCGTGCACCGCCATGACGTACGGAATGTCCGCTTCGAAGGCCATGGATTGCGCGTACGGATAGACGGCAAGGTCCAGGTGGAAGCGACGAAACTGTTCGCGAAGATGCGGCCGAGCCACCACCTTGTCCACATTGCGAGGTGCGGCCGGCCGCTGCGGCTGCGCTTTCGACGTCCGCAGCCGTCTCCATGCTTCTCGATGCGGTCCCTCGCCGATCACCCGTCGCAGCGCATCCAGCAGAGGTTGCGGCGGCGGAGGCTCGGAGCGGTCCAGGCATTCAACCGACCAATGACCTTTCAGCGGCGGCAGCGCGGCACGAAGCGAGGGCTTGGCGAACACGAGAAACTCGTCCTCGCACCCGGTTTCCTGCCACGCATCAAGCGCCTCCAGCATCGTCAGGCTGTATTGATAAATGCCGCCGGTATGTCGGTCGAGACTCGGCAGGACGGCAATGCGCATCTCGGCTCTACACCTTCACGGATTGTGCGTAGTGCTGCCAGACGGATTCGCAGGCGGCCCCGCGCTCCTCTGTGAATGCGGCGACGTCATAGTACCACCCGTCAATCGCATGCCGGCGACGTGAGAACTGCGCAAGACTCTCCCAGACCTCCCGTCCAGGCCGCCGAACGTGGAGGAGCAGGTCCCCCCGATTATCGAAGATGAGGAACCGCTCGAATCCCAGCTCCGTCAGGAACTCTGCGTGGCAGATATCGTTCTCGCCAGCGAGGGAATAAGAATAGGGATCCCATTCGTAAAAGACGACCGGCCGAGCGGATGTCAGCACCCCTATTGCGCCGCGCAGGATAGGCGCGTCGAATCCGTCCGTATCGATCTTGATGAGGTGTGGACGGGAAAACGCCGGGTAGCTCAGGAGGAGGTCGTCCAGCGTCTGGGTCTGGACAGACCCGCCCGCGTCGCCGGCCACGAGATGGGCGGTCCCGCCGTGCTCGTCGAAGCTTCCCTTTATCAGTGCCGTTCGATCGGAGAGCACGGCCGCCGCGATGGTCACACCGGAAATCTGAGAGGTGTTGGACTCGAGAAAAGGCATGAACCGGGGATGGCCTTCGACGCAGAGCACTCGCACGCCAGGGACAGCACCTGCGAGGAGGAGAGCGGTGTCGCCGATGTTCGCCCCGACATCGATGACAAGAGGCTCGCGAACGGCAAGTGCGCTCGCTACCACCGCAACGTTGCGGCCATAATCGGGCAAGGCCTCGAGGATGCGAGGAAGATTATGTGAGGCGTCGCATTCCAGGAAGAAATCGCCATATTTCAGTCTGACCGGCTCAGAGGCGCGCGGAGCGGGCGCTCTCTTCCTGGAGAACCGCCGAGCGGCACCGATCAAAAATGGAGGCAACAGTAGCAGGGCCAGCTTTTTAGGGTCCACCGCACGTCCTTCGGCATCACAAGTATTTTAGAACGATACCTTCAAGCTCCAGCATGCGCTGACGAAACGTATGGTCGCGCAGCGTCCGCTGCTGCCCCGCCCTGGCAATAGCCTCCCGTTCGTCGTCGTGCGCCAGATAATATTCAACCTTCTCAACGCACTCCTCCTGCGTACGGTAGGCGACGACTTCCTTATCAGGCTCGAACATTTCGTGCAGGTTCTTCTTCCAGTCGGTGACGAGCAGGCTGCCCATTCCTGTGGCCTCGAAGAGACGGATGTTACCGGCGTAATCCTCAGCCACATCGATATGGTGGTTCAACGTGATACGCGATTGGTGCAAGACACGAAACATCTCCGCGCCCCACGCAGCGCCCCGATGGCGACGCATGATCGGTGAGGTATCCGGGAGGCCGCGCAACGACGGCACCCAAAGCTGGGGGGAAAGACTCTGACAGACATGATCCAGCCAGCGCAGCCTGGATGCGTGCCCCGAAAACACATTGCCGACAAAGGACACCGGAATGGGCCGTTCAGACGCGCTGAACCGTGACAACACGCCGGGCTCGAAGCCGAAGCGAAGACGTTCGCTCTTGACGCCTTGCCGGCGAAAATAATCGACGAAATTGTCGACGCAGGAAAGCATCAGGTCGTAGATGCCAAAGTCCCGTGTTCCCTCCACGGGAGACGCGTGGCTTCCGACCAGCAGGCGCACGTACGGCTTCATCTCGCGGAGAAATGTGTCGTCGATGTCAATCGTGTGTGTGAGCAGCACGTCGGGCCTGTAGAACTTGATCTGGGCCCGCAGAATGTCGTAGAACCAGTCACGCTCCATGCGAGACAGCCACGGCACGAACCCGCGTCTCAGACGAAACTGCCATCGCCGGCTGCCGTTCAAGCCCGGGGCGTGCTGTCGACCCCAGGCCTTCTGCATGAACTCGTTGTTGACGTCGATATCCCAGGCTTCGTGTCCCAGTTGTTTCAGGTTTCGCGAATAGAAGTCCGCCAGGCCGAACAGACTGTCGGTACGTGCCCGAACCTGCTCTTCGTAGGTCTGCGTGTCCAGCCCAGGGTGCTGACGATAGAGCGAAGTCAGAAAGTCCGGATAGTCGGTGCTGAGGAGTAGAAAGCGCACCGTGTCCAACTATCGCTGATCACGCATATGAATTGAGTATGCACATCGTGAACCATCCCGTGGACCAGAAAAGATCACGGCGATGCAGTGCCCATTGCTGCCCGGGAAGTCGGCGATTTTGTCGAACAATTTGTCGCCTTGCACAGATTGTTCTCTTATAAGGTTTGCCAGGGCTATTTCCAGCGGGGTCTCCGCGCCTGCCTCCCAGTCATAAGTGTTGAGAAAGGGACGATTAGGAGTCGGAAGTTCTACGGCCAAATAGCTCGCCACGGACACGAGCGGCTCGCGATCAGAGACGTCAGTTGAGTAAAAGAGCAGTGGCAGTTCAGGATGTTGTGATTTGAGGTGAACGATCTCGGCGAGTTTTGTCTGAAACTTCTGTGTGGATAGCGCCGCGGCATCGGCTTCTCTGTAGCTGCCAAGGATGCCCAGAAGCGCGACGCCGATGAGCATTCCGGCGACGACACCCCGTAACTCCAGGTAACTTCGTGCAATAACATTGCTGGATAACAAGTAAAACCCGAGCGACGCTGCAAAAGTCACGAACAGATTGCCTGGAGTGAGATACCGTCCGGCCGGCGATGTGTTCCCCACGTAGATCACCGCTTGAGGGCCGAGGATCAAGATGCCACCCGCTGTCGAGAGCACAGCCACCTTCACCAGATCCCTATGCCAACCTCGCCCGAGCCATTGCTGCGGATGCCTGGGCAGAAGTGTCACGAAGCCCGCCAGAAGAGGCAGAAACCAGAGTGTGTTTCTTGAATAGCTCACGAGCATAGGTTTAAGTGCATAGAGGAATGACGCAATTGAAGCCTCTCCCGTAATTGAAGCATCTCCCGTGTAACGACCATGAGCCTGGATCGCCCATGCAGTGAGCCCGATCTGCACGCCAACACCTAACAATAGACAGAGCAAGACGAGACCATCGCGGAGACGTAGATGCGAGCGGCGTGGAATAAGTGGCGACAGAACCAACGGCATGACGACATACGTAAGCAGAAGTGCCGCAGGAAGCACCGGGATGAAACTTTCTTTCACAAAGCCAGCTATCCAAAGGAGCACAAACCCAGGCAGCAGTCGCACTGGCTGCCACTGCTGTCGTCCCAGCTGCACGGCGATCCAGGCAATTCCAATGAGTGTTAGCGGAACTCCATATGATTCTGCGGGCCCGAGATGGATCCAAATCTCGTTCTGTGATCCTGAAAAAAACAATAGCGTGATGGCTCCAGCCAAAAAGGGCTGGAGAACAACGCGGGTAGCCACGTACAGTGCCAGGCTCGACACCAGTGCGAGCAGCAGTCGATTTGTGTGCCACAGGCCCGCGTCGAGGCGGAAACAAAAGGCCTCTACGATCCTGAATACGTAATAACCAGGTCGAAAACGCCCATTCGATTCGATGGCAAATTGCTGGATCAATGGAGAGAGTTCCGTCACGCTGACTCGCTTATCTCTTCCTACGATGCTGACGATTTCATGATCATCGATCATGCCAAAATCAGCGTCTAGCATCGGCCATATCATGAAGACAAGACATCCGCACACAAAGACGAGAGGCCACTCACGCAACAGGTATTGCACATAAGTGTCTCTTGTCATCAGTTTGCCCTGTCACGAAACCATTTGCTTTCGACCCAAGACACAAATGTTGATCATGAGCTTTCTCGCTACCTGCAGGTCCTGGTCACACCACGTCGATATCCTGTGCAGGCCCAATTGGAATGGGAAGAGATGTAAGCCATATTCACGAACAATGTGCACTTGGTTCGCATGAAGGGTCTTTCTGATGCCCCCCCATGAGCTGAAGTTTTCATAGCCATCAAAAGGGCGAAGACGAGCGATCGTGGCTAACGTTACGACCGGCTTCCAGAGGATGCTTGGTGTGCTAACGGCAAGATAACCTCCCGGTTTTAGCACGTCAGCCATTTGACGGAGAGCCGCAGCAGGCGAAGGAGTATGTTCAATACACTCTGAAGACACGACCAGATCGAAGCGATTGCTGCCAAAATGCTGCGCAAGCTGAAGCGCGTCGACCAGTTCGCACGCGCAGCCAACGCGTTGCCTGGTTCGTTCCAAGAGAGTCGGGCCAATGTCACACGCCGTGACGTGAGCCCCACGCTTCTGAAGCGCTTCGCTGAAAAAACCGAGGCCGCACCCAACATCGAGCGCCGCTTTCCCTCTCACCATATCCTCAGAGAGGAATTCGTCTATCAGGACTTTCACACGACGCTCCGTATCATAGGAGGACAAGGCTTGGGCAAATCTATCGCCGAGCCGTTCGTGGCAGTACTCTTCCCTGCTGGGCGTTCTCATGACACAGTGGTCCCTGTTCTGGCAGCGAAGCTTTTGCCGGAGCCTTGTCTTTGAGTGACGGCCGCCTGGTCGGCAGGCTTTTGTTTGACAAAATAGAGCGGTCGTTCTTTGACTTCGTCGAAAATGCGCGCGATGTAAGCGCCGATCAGGCCGATGAAAGCGAGCTGTAAGCCGCCGAGAATCAGAGTGACACCGATAAGTGAGCCCCAACCCTGAACAAGATCACCTAAGACAAAATACCGAAAGATCACGTAGCTCAAGTACACAACACCGCAACTGACGATGATTAGACCGAGACGGACGGCAATCCTGATTGGCACCACGGAGAACGAAAATGCGGCGTCAAAGGCCAGGGTCAACATCCGGGCTAAAGTGTACTTAGACTTACCTCGGGGCCTTGAAGGCGCATCGTAGGGCAGGAAGGCCCTCTTGAAGCCGATCCAAGAGATCATTCCCCTGAGGAACCTGCGTCGCTCGGGCATATTTCGGAGAGCCGCATGCGCTCGCTGGGAAAGCAGGCAAAAATCGGCTACCCCAGTGGCAATTGGCGTGTCGCTCAGCCGATTCAAGAGCCAGTAAAAGCCGTTGGATGTGAGGCGTTTAAGAAAGGAAGCATCCGCGGTACTCTTCCGCGCTGCCGACACCACATCGTAGCCTTCACGCCATAAGTCGACCATCTGGCGAATGAGCGCAGGGGGATGTTGGAGATCGGAATCCATCATAACCACTGCGTCACCCACGGCTACATCAAGGCCTGCGGTCAAAGCAATCTGGTGTCCGAAGTTCCTTGATAATGAATAAACTTGAACGCAGTTATCGTTGCGGGCCAACGCGTTGAGCCGTTGCAACGACCCATCAGTACTTCCATCGTCAACGAAAAGGATGGTGTAATCCAGATCGCCGATCGAGTCCAGAACCGTCTTGAGCTCATGGTAGAAGTCACCAATCACCTCCTCTTCGTTGTAGCAAGGGCATACGACGCACAACAACTCATGTCTGCTGTTCATAAGTTCCTTGTTCACGAGAGGTGAGCCGCACCGTAGTCGCGGTTGACGGGGTGGTGGACGGCTCTCACGTAGGGGGACGTGCGGCGGTTTTGATCGCAGGAACGATTTCGCCCACTCCAGACGATCATTGGCTGGCGATCGATGTGGCAGCCGACTCGTTAATCTTTCCGGCCGCCCGTCTCCTGGCCAGAGACTCTCAGCACACTCGTCATCTTCGACGCAAGCATCTGGTTGCCTAAGGGGGTCACGTGCATGTCGTCTATCCAGATCAGGCCCGAATAGTCATCGAAGATCCCCGTAAGATCCGAAATTCTGGAATACCCCGGCGCTGCCGCCTCGATCATCCGATGAACCGAGTGGTACAGGCTGTCGAGCGCGGGATCGACGGCGCGGGCAAGCGCTTGTTCCTCCGCAACCAGCGGCTTCCTGCCGATCGCGATGTACGGCGGCCAGAAGAACCGAAACTCAAAGCCGTATTTTTGTGCAAGGCCAGCAACGAGATTGTAGTTTTCCTGGTATGTCTGAACGACTGATGCGGCCAGCGCCGTCTCATCGACACCCATCGTCCGGTAGGTCAGCAGTTTCGGCTCTTCCTCCGGAGGATGCGTGACTCTGAGCAGGAGGTCGGCAATCAGCGAGTATGAGTATGTACTTCTCATCAGCCGACCGATCGCACTTTGCTCAACTCGGTTGGTCCCCTCGAATGTGGCGACCAGTTGTGCAAGGTTTTCGTGGACGCCGGCCCGGCCCGACTGGTACGCACTGAATGCGTCGTTGTAGCCCTCGTACGAAATCACCAGGTCTGGCACGTTCCCTGCCTGGAGCTGCAGCAACAGTTGGAGAACACTCTGAGTCGAGACATAGGCCGACTCGCCAAAGTTCACCACGCAGACCGGCCTGGCGCTGACGCGCTGCAACTCTGTCTGAAGATGAGCAGGCAGGGTGTTCCAATCGGCCGAACCGGTGCCCCACACGGTCGATCCGCCAAGCACAAAGACTCTGAACGAGCTCGGACCGCAGACCGCCCCCGGAGTCAATCTGACGCCTTCGGCATCGACATTGATCGTCTTGCCTGAGAAAGCGTGTCTGCGCCAGAGAACATAAGGGCGATACGCCTGGCGCCGACTGACCCCGAACTCACGCCAATACACAGGCGCCCAGTCCTGCGACGAATAGTACGATGACGCTGAACGAGGATCGAGGACTTCCTGTTCCCCAGGCCCTATCAGCGCAACCAGCGCAACTCGGGCCTGTATGACACTGGCGCTCGCTAGCTCGAGACACGCGAAACAGACGATGGCATTCAGTACCAGGACTGCGGTTTTCTTGTATACATCGGCGGCGCGTCGGCCAGACCACCGCAGATGGGCGATACTCTCGGCGCTAGGTCCCACCGCGATGCCGACCCAGCTGCCAACCGCAACGAGCAACCGATTCCGCGTCTTCATTTGACACCGTGATTCCAATTGCCTCTGTCGTGCAGGCGGCGGCAACGACGAGCATGAGTCCACGTTGAGCGCTGAACAACATGAGGGCCCCTTGGAATTCTAGGCCCATTCAAACGCGGAGTGTTGCAGGGGCAGAAACGTGAGATTGAGAGTCGCTCTCAAAGTGGCGCGCGAGCTGTCGGGCGTAATCTTGCGCGGCCCCGGTGCGCCCGCGCTGTCAAAACAGAGTGTACATGAAAGGCGTGGCAGGTGCCGCTGGCTTCAGATCACCGATCGCAAGGCCCACGAACAACGCGACCACAACCATCGCTGGCGCGAGCCACCACCACCGTCGCGCCAGAACGAAGTCCATGAGTTCGATCGCGACGGCGTGCAGACCGTCGGGTGCATTGGCGACTCGCCAACGAGCCAGCAGCGCCTCACCGGCGTGATACATCGCATAGCCCATGACGATGGCAGACGTGACCGCATAAAAAGTAAGGGGCATGGACAAATCGCTGTAGGATCCCGGCGCGAAAACGGCGCGAGACATCTCTATCGCCTGCGCCAGCGTCTGCGTGCGGAAGAACAACCAGCCGAACGATACCAGCAAAAAGGTGCTCGCCCATGACAGCGTGAGGCCCAGAGACTGCGGCAATTGATACCGCAATGACCGCTTCACCTGCTGGCCGATTCGATGCGCGACGAGCAGGAGCCCGTGATAGGCGCCCCAAACGATGAATGTGGCACTTGCGTTATGCCAGAGACCGACTACGACCATTGACAGCAACAGGCTGAAATAAACCCACGAGCGCCCTCGACGCAGCGAAGCCAGCTGCAGGAAGACATAGTCGCGAATCCAGGACGACAGCGACATGTGCCAGCGCGTCCAGAAAGCTGCTGGTGTGGGCGACAGATACGGCCGGTCGAAATTCTCGTCGAGCTGGATGCCGATCAGCCGCGCTGCTCCAATCACGATGTGTGAGTAGCCTGCGAAATCAAAGAAAAGCTGAAAGCCAAAGCCGATCGCCAGGAACCAGACGTCCAGGCCGCCCAAATTTCCGTTGATTCTGTCAAAGCCCGCATTGACACCAGCCCCGGGCCTCCAACCGGCCGCGAGTATCTCGGCCAGAACCATCTTCATGAAGAGGCCCTGCAACACGCGGCTGGCGCCCACGGACAGATCGTCCAGGCTGGGGCCGATCCTCTGACGGAACTGCGGGAGCAGCGTGGGAAGACGACTGATGGGTCCCGTCAGCACGGTCGGCCAGAAGGCCATGTACAGACAGAACTCCAGCAGCGAGGGATCCAGTTCTTCTTCCTTGTAGATGTCGAAGAGGTAACTGAGCGCCTGCAGAGTCCAGAAGGACATGCCGATTGGCCGAACGAGCTCGTGCAGGAATCCGAGGCCCGGTTCGCCGGCCAGCGGCGCGCTGGCGTACTTGAAAAACCCGAGCAGCGCGATATTCATCGCGACACCGAGCCAGAGTCGCCCGGCGGTGACGTGGCGCTTGAGAGCAGCCCCGAACAGGTAGTTCATCACGGAGCTGGCGATAAGCACCGACAGAAAGCCGGCTCCCCAGCCGACGTAGAAGAGCCAGCTGGCCAGCAGGAGCGCGAGTTGCCGTGCCCTCTGCGATCGGTGTGCGGCAACCGCCACACACACGAGCAGCGCACACACCAGGTAGTGAACGGGACCTGGCGCCAGAACCACCGTCAACGAATTCATCTATTTGCGGGGCTTCCCGACCTTCGCCGCGGTTGCGAACATCAATCCGACAGTATCCATGTCTTTTGGCTGAACCTTGCCGGCGGATATCCGTTTGTTCGTCACGTCCTCCAGCTTCATCAGGATGTCTACCAGCGCCAGCGAATCGATCAAGCCAGACGATACCAATGGCGTATTCTCGTCGATCTGAATGTCGGGGCGACGAATCACGTCGCTCTTGATGTAGTCGATCATCTGCTGAGTCTGATCACTCATTGCCGCTCCTCTTCACGCTATCGGCTGATCACGCCTCAATTCCGGGTGCTCATCAAGCAGCTTCTGACGCGTCGTCGAGCGCGCTGCCTTACCGGCGGTGCTCTTGACGATCCACCGAGGCGGCTTCAGGAAGATGGACCGCACCGCGACATCCAGCTCCGCAACGATGGCATCGCGAAGGGCTCTCTCGATCTGAACGCGGTCGGCCAGCTGGTTCTCGTTCTCAACTTCAGCTGCCACGATGATATCCTCCGTACCGAGATCCGGGTTGTGTACACCGAACGCCACGGCGCGGCCATCGTGAATGGCCGGATGCTGGCAGACGATGTGCTCCACGTCCTGGGGATGAATATTCTTGCCGGCGACGATGATGAGATCCTTGGAACGGCCGATGACGTAGAGCTCGCCGTCCATGTACAAACCGAGATCACCGGTCCAATACCAGCCGTCGTGAAGCACTTGTGCGGTCAGGTCCGGCCGGCCGTAGTAGCCGTCGAACAAGCAATCGGTGTGGATTGCGATCTCGCCGACCTCGCCGTCAGGAAGGCTCCTCCCGACGGCATCGATGATTCGGACCTGTTGGCCCGCCAGGCAACGGCCCGACGACACCAGGCAGGCGCTTCCGATCGCGTCTGGCGCAACTGGCACCGCCACTCGATTCTGCAGCAGCTGCTGCCGGTTAACGTAAACTCGGCGGGGGGTTCCATCGACGTCCGACTGTGTGACCGCGAACACGTTCTCGGCCATCGCAAACGAGCTCTTGACGGCATCGGATCTCAAACCGCATGACTCGTATGTTTTCACGAACTCATCGATGCTCTGGGCTCGAACGGGCTCAGAGCAGTTCACCAACGCGCGGAGTGCGGAGAGATCGAACCGCGCCCGGTCTTCGGGACGAACACGACGTGACAAAAACTGCAACGCGAAGTTTGGCACCCACGCCAGCGTGCACCGGCGTTCCGACAGGAGCTGCAACATCGTGCCTGGCTGGGCGACCCAGTTTGTCGGGGATTGCATGACCACGGGCAGGTGATACGCCAGCGGCAGCATGAAGCAGGCGATCAGTCCCATGTCGTGATAGAGGGGCAACCAGCTGTAGATGCTGTCGCTCTCGGTGATCCTGAGTGCGGCAACCAGATGATCGAGCTGGGTCAGAACGGCTGCGTGGGAGAGGGCCACGCCCTTTTGAAGACCCGTGGTGCCGGCCGAGTGCTGAATGAATGCGATCCGGTCAGGGTCCGGTGGAATATCCGGCATCGGCGGCCGCCCGGACGACAGCACGGCACTGCGTACGATCCGTGTTCCGCTCGTTCTTGGCAAATGATCGATCAACAGGGTCTCCGTTGACTCGTCCTGGACCACGACGATCGGAGCCTTCAGATTCGCCAGCACACCACTCAACCCTGTGCTGTACTTGGCGGGATCCGTCTTGAAATTCGGATAGGCGAGAATCGCAGGCACCGCTCCCAGCAACATCGCGCCGGCAAAGGTAGCCAGCAGCGGAAACCCTTGTTGCATCACCAACACCACAGTGTCTTGCGAGCCAAGCCCATGTGCCCGCAGCTGCTCGGCCTGCAGGCACGCGAACCGGGTAAATTCGCCAAACGTCAGCGTGTGGACGTCGTCCTCATCCTCCCACATCGTGACGAAGGGACGTTCGGGCGGTGCCGTGGCCAGCGCTTCAACGAGGGTACGAACATGCGTTCTGGACATACCATTTCCCCGGTCAGTGCGAGCCGGCATGGCCAGCTTCCCCCGCCGAACCGGCGACCATCGCGGACTCAAGGCGGTCAATGGCCGCTTCCCACGAAAACCATTCTTTGGCGAGCGCAAGCGCACCCTCCGTGAGGCGGCGCCTCAGCGCCGGATCGTCGACGACTGCCGTGATGGCGTCAGCCAGTGCCGCTGGGTCTTTCGGCGGGCAGAGGAGCACGTTCCGACCGTGGACGAACGGTGATTCCAACCGAGGCCCGCGAGTGGTCACGATCGGGAGCCCCGAAGCTGCGGCCGCAGCCAGGGAGCTGTTGTTGAGCTGGATCCCGATGTCAATCGGGAGCACACAGACGTCTGCAGTTGAGAGGTAAATCGCCAGGTCGCGAGGGTCCTCGACGAAGCCACTCCAAATGACGGAGTCCGCTATCTCGAGCTCTCGGTAAGCTGTCTGGATCTCCTCGTAGTACGCCTCCGCACCGGCGAGTGGACCTCCGATGATAACGAGCCGGATGCCGGGTCGGTCCCTGACCACACGCCGGAATGCGGCCCCCAGCGTCTCTAACCCTTTTCGACGATAGACATAGCCAAAATACGCGATGACGAATTCGCCCTCGCTCAGCCCGAGTCGTTGCCGGCCCTCACTGCGCGTCGTCCTCGAATCCTTCCTCACCGGAACGAGTGGAGGCGGGGGGATGAGGATCACCTTATCGTCTTGTTCCGTACCTTCGGTCAGCTGACACCGATGGTGGTCGCTGAGCACGATGATGGAGTCGCTGTCGTGAAGGAGGGTGCCGTAGGAGTGATGTACGCGGTTCTCCCCTAACAGGATCCTGAGCGCCTTGCGGGCCGCGCGGGCTGGGAAGGACGTCCCTGGGGTTGATCCGAGGGCGTTCTCGAACTGGGTAATGCACCGAGTGCCCGGCCGAACCAGCTTGGCCACGGTCGGGACGAAGGTGATCATCGGGTGGTCGTCGTAGATCCAGCCGATATACATCAGCAGCAACACGTCCGGCCGGTAGCGCCAGAGCAGCCACGCCAGATAAGGCAGCTCCGTCCACGACCACCGGCGTATCACTCGCCTCACCGCGCCGCCGTTCTGCCCTGACACCGCATCAACGCGCGTGGTCAGAACGCCAACGTCCACGCCACGCGCGGCGAGGCCCTCGGCAATCATCCGAGCGTGGTCGGCCTCGCCAGCGCGAGTCGGCGGATAGGCTCCCGAGATCAAGAGAAGCCGCATCCCCGGTCAGTCGCCTGAACGGCGGGTTTCCGTCTTGCGGTTCGCGACAAACCAGGCGATCGTCGTTTCAAGGCCTTCGGACAGGGAACGCCGAGCCTCGAATCCGAACCGCTCTTTCGCCCGCGACACGTCGAGGCATCGACGAGGTTGACCGTTTGGCTTCGTCGTGTCCCAGGCCACCCGTCCGGCAAACCCGACTTTCGCCGCGATGGTCTCGGCCAGATCGCGAATCCGTATTTCCTGGCCGGTGCCAATGTTCACCGGGTCGCCGCCGTCATAGCACTCAGCGGCCTTGACGACCGCTTCTGCGCCGTCGGCAACGTAGAGGAATTCGCGCGTCGGTGATCCATCCCCCCAGAGCGTGACGGTATTCCGATGGTCCTCCGCAGCCTCCACGAACTTGCGAATCAGGCCGGGAATGACATGACCAGTTTCCAGGTCAAAGTTGTCTCTCGGGCCGTAAAGGTTGGTGGGGAGCAAATAGATCGCATTGAACCCGTACTCTGTCCGATAGGCCTGTGCCTGCACGAGGAGCATCTTCTTCGCCAGCCCGTAGGGCGCGTTCGTTTCCTCCGGGTATCCGTTCCAGAGATCCTGCTCTTTGAATGGCACGGGCGTGAACTTCGGGTACGCACAGATGGTGCCGACAGCGACGAACTTCTCGACGCCCACTTGGCGCGCCTGTTCCATCAACTGAATACCCTGAATGGCGTTGTCGTAGAAAAACCGACCCGGACTTGCTCGATTTGCCCCGATACCGCCGACAACTGCCGAAAGATGAATGATCAGGTGCGGGCGAGACTCGCCGAGCAATCGCTCGATCGCACCCCGATCGCGCAAATCGCAGGTTGCGGAGCGAGGGATCCACACGTCCCGACATCCGCGGGCCCGGAGTGCCTCGACGATGAACGACCCCAGGAATCCAGCGCCTCCCGTCACGACCACGCGTTTTTCAGACCACTGCATGCCGTCACCACTCATTATCGCATCTCAATCGTCTGATCTTCAGCATGTCGACTGACGCTCATCAGGAGTTGCGCCACGTCTCATCTCTCAGGAAGGACAGGCAGACGACGGCGAGCGGTATGTTCAATGTGGTTGTTTCATGCCGTGGCATCCACGGCCTCGAAGATCGTTTCGGCAGCTCCTTGTCTCTTCAACGATCGATCACCGGCTTCGAGAACCGCGACGACGTCTCGCGCGTGCTCAGGTCCGGTGAGCGGAGTGCCGCCGGTACGCACGCACTCCAGGAAATGAGCCGCCTCCAACTTAAGGGGCTCCTCGAAGCCGATGCTCGGCAGCAGGATGTCTCCCGTGCGGTGCAAGAGCTGGTATCCGGTGAAATGATCGTAGTCCATCCTGTCGCCCGCTCGAGGAACGCGATCGATGCCCTTGTCGACAATTGAGATCTTCTCGTCTCGCACGTCGTCGTAAACGACCATCTTTCGACTCCCGACCAGTGTCATACGACGCGTCTTGCCGGGGTCGAGCCAGCTCACCTGCACGTGCGCCGTCATGCCGTTCTGCCAGACCAGATTCGCGAAGACGGTGTCCTCGATACCGGGTTGGATGCTGGCGACGCCGTGCGCCAGGACATGGTGGGGACGTTCTGGACCGAAGAGGTACAGCAAGATGCTGACGTCGTGAGGTGCCAGGTTCCACCATGCGTTGACGTCGGTCCGAACCTGCCCGAGATTGAGGCGCTGACTGTAGACGTAATAGATTTGGCCAAGGTCGCCGCTGTCGACCAGGCGTTTCATGTAGCGGACCGCCGGATTGTACAGAAAGGTGTGCCCGACCATCAGGACGCGCGATTGCGCCGAGGCTGTGCGGATCAATTCTTCCGCTTCGTGAACCCCCATCGCCAACGGCTTCTCGACCAGCACGTGCTTGCTGCGTTCGAGGGCTGCCTTAGCCAGCGCGTAGTGTGTGGCCGCCGGGGTCGCAACGATGACGGCGTCAATCTCCGGATCAGAGATTGCCGCTTCGCAGTCCGCCGTGGCGATCGTCCTCGGGAAGTGTGCTTCCACGTACTGCCGCCTGGCGGCGCTCTCCTCCACCACCCATTTGACGTGACAGCCGGGCTGGGCCGAGAAGTTTCGCAGGAGATTCGGCCCCCAGTAACCGCATCCAATTTGCGCAATTTTGATCATGCGAGCGGGCCTGCTGGGAAGATTCTAGAGTACCGGCGCGTCACGAACGAGCGTACGGTCTCCACAAGCGACCGCACTGTCACAGCCGCTGCCCGCCATCGACCCGGATCCTGACCGAGCCCGGCTGCGGCAACCGTGCACGCTCGTTGAATAACCGACAGAGTAGTGTCTGCAAACGCTGCCGGCCGGTGATACACCCTGTGTGCATCGGCCGCCTCGTACCCGCCTTCCTGAAGCGCCTGGGGCGTGCAGAGGTAACCGACTGCATCGTTGGCGTAACCGCAGACGACGACGTCGTTTGGACGTGCTCCGAAGCGGGCGGTGAACGCGCGACTGAGAGCGTCGCCATAGGCTGCCAGGGGCTCACCGGGAAGAAACAGAAACCAGGTCGCCGGCGACACGTCGGCGGGAAGCGACGCGCCCATGCGCACGACCTGCAGCTCGGTGCGCTCTGACCCAGACACGCCCCGAAAGGGGAGAGCAATGGGTGTGCTGGTGACGAACACGCGCGCGGCTCGTGCCGGCTCCGCACGCTCGCTGGCCGCAATCGCTCCGGTGGCGACAAGGCGTCCCATGATCGAGGCCTGAAGCGAGGTGGCGGCGCCAAAGTGTTCAGGCCAGCTTCGCGGATCGCGCCCGATGCGGTGCGTCACGTCACCTGCACAGCCCTGGACGAAGCAAATGACCGGCCTCGTACGATCCCGCTCGTACAGCTGTTGAACAGTCCTTCGCATCACACCTGGCCAATCGGAGCTGAGGTTCGAAGTCTCTGCAGAACAGGTGGCATGACAGGCGTACTGGACGACAAGAGCCATCGGTGCGTCGATCGGGCCCCCGAGCGCATCGAAGCGTCCAACCCAGACACGGTGGTCCACCGGTCCGTCTGGATCGACGCCGAGCTCGATCCTGCCGTTTTTCCGCTCGCGACGATTGATATTTTCGAGGACGTCGGTCACGCCGATCCGCAACGTCACGGGTTGCCGGAAGGCCGCCGCTGTCTGGGCGACTTCAAGCACGCGCGCTTCGAGCAGATCGAGGTAGGCCTCGTCGGAGGTGACCGGTCCGAGGCGTGGCAGGGATGGCGGACCCGAGTGAGTGTGCGAGCAGGCGAGCGTGATTCTCTCGGGGCGCACCGCCAAACGCTTTGCCAGCGTTTTTCGAATGCGCGCCGTGAACGTCCGGTCGATCCCGATGAGGTCCAGACTGATCAACAGCCAGTCGATCTCGTCGGAGCCGATGACCAGCGCCGATGAAATGAGCGCCTCATCGACACCTTCGGCGATCCGGACGCCATATCCCTGTAAGCCAATTCCCGCTTCTGGCGTGATAGAGACTGCGGCAGCCCCGGCGCGCAGACAAGCCTCCGTCCCGGGGCCTGGCACTGGGGCTGGATGTCTCACGATCCGTGAACCTTGACCGTGAGCTCGGCGAGCCGGTCGGAATCGACCGCGTCGCGAGCGTGCGGGTTGAGTCCAGCCGTGGCATTCAGTGTTCGCACCGATCCGTCACGCCCGAACACCGTCACCGAGAAGGAACCGGTCCATGAAAACATCGTGTTGAAGATGTCCTGGTTATCATAGAACGCCGCCTGAAGAGGCTCGTACCATCGACTCATGATCAGATCGTGCCAGATTGGTGATCTGATTCCTTCGAGCTCCCGATCGGTGTACTCGAAAAAGCAAAGGTGCTTGTGAATGCCCACGGCATACCACTTCATCAGCCCCTTTCCCCACGAGAACAACGTGCTCTTGCCAAAAGTCGGAATCTCGAGGTATCCGGCCTTGCCGACCCGCATCATTTCCGCGCACGCGGCGAGCGGGTCCTGGACGGACTGGAGCAGGTGGGACGCGTACACGAACTCGAACGATTGGTCTCTGAACGGCAGGTTGTGCACGTCGCCGATTACGAACGGCTTCTCGACTGCAGCGAGCGGCTCATATCTGGTCCGCGTGAAACCGGGATAGCCATCCATGTGAACAGTCGCCAGCGGGAACGGATAGCCTCCGCTTCCCACGTCCAGCACCCGGTCCCCTGCGGCGATTGGGAAGGTGACGTACCGCTCCTGATACGCCATCCGCGTCTGATCGCCCGGCCAGATGGGTCGTGGCCTCAGCCGTTCGATTCGAAAGCCTAGCCTTTCGAAGCCCTGGACGATGCGGACTCGAATCTGCCCTAACATATCCTCGGCACTCGGCTCGTCTTCATTTACGGTTCGGAGGCGGTTTGTCCGGTTCCCGCGGGAGGGCTCGCTAACCCGCCAGCCGTCAGGGCGTACCGCTCGGCGACGCGACCGTGCATCGGGTCGTCTGGTGACACTTGGTAATCCCAGATAACCTTGTGGACTTCGTAGCCGATCAGTCTATCGTGCGGTCGCGATTTCCGATTGTAGGCGGCCAGGCTCGCGGCGAGGAATTTGCGGCAGATCTCCTTCTCAGCCGGCTCTCCGAAGCAACTCTCCAGGTGCACCGAATACCGGCCGTTGAACGCGGTCAGCGCAATCGCGTCCTCGATTCGCACGCGCAATCGCTCGCCGGATTCGCGTTCGCCAAGGACGCGGTAGTAAGTCACGTCCGACGATCTGAGTCCGGTGAACAGTTGCATAGCGGTGAAAGGATAGAATTCGATCTTGTAGAAGAACACCACCATCATGACGACCGCGAGGCCGGACAGACCCAGGACATAGCCGAATCGCTGCGCAGTCGTCAATTCGGGCACGGCAAAGACAGATGCGGCGACTGGTTCCGCCTTGCATTCCTCATTGCACCACGCATGGCCGTGACGTCTGAGCGCCACGTACGTGTACATCCAGGTCCCCAGCCGCGCGATTCCAGGCATGTACATGAAAGGTGCGACGATCCACAAAGCGGGAACGGCCGTGCTCAAGACGCGGTACGCGCGAAACCCTGAATAGACGCGCCCGCGCCATACCAGCGCCATTTCGCGTTCCAGAGCCTCGGCGTCCAGGGCGCAGCCATTTGCGCGATTGAACTCCTTCAGGTCGAATCGACGGAAGTCGGTCACCGTCAATCGACTGAAAAGATCCATCGCCGTGAGCACTCTGACGGTGCCTCGACAGTACTTGCAGGAGCCGTCGTAGAGAATCTGGAGCGGGCCGCGCCGGGAGAGGCGCCCTGCGACGCCGTCGCGTAACGATGAGAAATCCAGGAGAATGAGGTTGAGCGCGATCAAGTCGAGGAAGACGATATCCTGCAGGAGAATGATGCCGACGTGCATGCCCATCGTCACCAGAGGAAGAATCTGTCGAGCCCTTTTCGAGAACAAGACGGCGGGGTAGGCCAGTTCTCCCGAGATGGCCACAACTCCGAGCAGCACGAATACGACATCCGGCGCCCAGGCAATGTGCAGCGCCTGACCGAGGGGGTACCATCTGCCAGATAGCGACTCCTCGTACAGGACAGTTCGCATGTTGGTGGGGCCCGCCCACATCAGGCCGCTCTGGCGCAGCTTGCTCAACCCGGACCAGCAATAGAGGAGCGCCATAGGCACCCAGCAGGCGTACAGCGACCAGCCGTAGACAGGCGCGGCCCGCTCGCCATCCGGTACCGGTCTGCCCTTGTAGATCGACCGCAGGCGATCCACCGACCAACCGTCTCCACACGGCGTGAAGCTCAGGACGGCGAGGACGTAGATCGGCACCAAGTTTTGGTGCCAGAAGAAGCTGAACTCGCGCAAAATTCCATTGAACACATACGCGCACAGCGCAGCGAGTGGGACTACAAGACGGGTCCAGCAGCCAATCATCCCAAGAAAGAGGAGGACCTCGGTGAGGATCTGAAACGCCCACAGACTCGGTTCGCTTGCAAGGAATCGATCGAATCCCGTCGGGAAGATGTCGAGCAGCGTCATGAGCCCCATCGGCCGCCGGATCTCGCCCGGCAGGAAGGCGGCACTGTGGAGCCGTTCGAGGCAGGTGGACACCAGCAGGATGCCGCACGTCCACATCCGGATCGCACCCAGCGTACCGGAGTGCGCGTTGCCGACGAACTTGTCGAAAAACGTTCGGGACTCCAACGCCTTCACGATTACAAGGGCAAGCAGCCCGAACAACAGGAAGGAGACGGTCCAGCCTTGTGACATGACCGACCACTCCTGCAGATAACCCTCGAGCGGGTTGACCACTCCGTTCTCAACACGGTTTCGTACCAGAAAGCGACCGAGGAATGGCAGGCCGCCGTTGTAGACACTTTGGTACAACTGTGGCATCACGACGGTTGCAAAAACTACCCAGAGGGCGAACACCGTGCCAATCAGAGCGGAGGCGAGGCGGAATGGGCTCGTTCGCATGGAATCGTTTCTGCTCTACGTCAGCGCCAGATCGGAGCCACTAACATATGCCTCGTAGCGCCACGCGCACGTTCTTCCGTGATCGCGCCTCCGTCTGACTGCGCTGGTGCGTCGTTGACGGAAGTATCGCGCGTCCTCGAGTTCGACGACAGCTCCGGAATCTACGCAGTGGGCACGGAGCCAATTGTGGGCAGCGCCAACCTGGCAGAGCGACTCGTCTAGCAGGCGGGCGTACACAGCTCCGCCCTCTCTGTCACAGTCGTGCCGGGACACAGCCCGGTCAGGAGCAACCCGAACGCCAGCGGCGTTAGCCCCATTTTATTGAGAATCCTGGCGAAAGGCCTGTCTGGTTCTGGCCATCGGAGGCCTTTTGTCAGCGTCCGGCGCTACGTTCGACGGTTGGCTTGGCCCGATCCGAGGTCGAGCGAACGCTCGTCACCGAGCTGACACAACCGGGAATGGTTCACCCGGGGGGGCCACAATGAATCGCGCTCACATTCACCGTCCTCGCGCGGTCGTGCGGATTTCCGTATCCGTGTTCGAGTGGAATCTGTGGCCGCCCTGTTCGAGTTGCTTTCTGAGTTCTTCAAACAATTCCCGCAATGCCGCACATTAATGAATGCCCTTTCGATCAAGAATCTGCGAAAATATTATTTCCCATTCGTTTTTAACCCTGCCCCATGAACATTGCTCCGCTAGCGCGCGCGCGTTTTCAGAAAGGCGTGCCGTGAGAGGCGGGTCCGTTAACAATTTATCAATGGCCTCGCACATGGCTATTTCGTCCTTGTTGCGAACAAGCAGGCCGGTGCGGCCGTGCTCGAGCATGTCCGGAATGCCGCCGACATCGGTGCTGACAATGGGCATCCCCAGCGCGGCGGCTTCAATCAAAGCTACCGGCATATTGTCGACGTCATTGGTGTTCAGAACAATATCGGCATTTTCCGCCTCCCGGAGTTTGCCGGCGAGATCGAGAAATCCCGGAAATCGAATCTGGCCGAGTACGCCCAGTCTCTCCGCTTCTTTTTTGGCTTCCTCCAAGAGGCCCTTGTCCTGACCGGCCATGGTCAAGGTTCCTTCCGGGTATTGTTTTTGGACTCTGGCAAACACCCGGACCGCCAGCAGAGGGTTATACGCCGGATGAAAACTTCTCATCCAGAAAAAGCGCGGCTTTGCGTTTTCACGACGACGAAAGGGATAAGAAGAAATGTCCACGACGTTGGGAATGACAGACGTTGAAAATCCAAACGGTTCCACGGTGCGCGCCAGAAATTTGCTCGGGGCGATCAACACTGCGGCGCGTTTCAAGACGCGCCGGGTCCACGTTGGAAATCGGGCGGAAAATTCTCCGAACGCGCCGCCTCTCAGGACCATGACAACAGGCTTTCCCGCGCGGCGGATCAAGAAGCTGGCGACATCTTCCACGACAAAACTTCTTCCTCCGAAAATATCGAGAATGAAAATATCAAAGCGCGACGAATGTCTTGCAAGAAACAAGGCGATATCAAAACCGCGGCGGAAACGGTTGGGTTGGGACGAAACCGCGGTTACCTCATAAGAACTTTTCGAAAATAGACCGGAAAGAATCTGTCCCTGCGTCGTCACCTGCCCGACATTTCTGCCGATCATCGGTCCTACGAAACAAAGCCTCGGTTTCAAGCCGCGCCCGCGTGTTTATTTGACACAAACTGTTCGAACCACATCTGGAAAATCAGAAATGCCCAGACGCGGTGACGAAGCTGGTACGGACTGAACGGCAGGCCGGCCGCCGCTGGATTTCGGATCAACTCATCGCGGAGCTGCAGGATCGGAGCCGGATCAAATATTTTCTGCTCCTGCAACCGGTCGCGCGAAAGCATTTCAGACAGCAGTTCTTTCCAGGACGGCTGTTGAAACCATTCGCCGAACGGCACTTCAAATCCCTGTTTTTTGCGGCTCAGGATGTGAGGCGGCAGCAGGTCCTGAAAAGTGTCTTTCAAAATGACTTTGTGTTTTCCACCGACGAGTTTATAGCGGGACGGGATCGTCATGGCAAACTGCACAAGCTCCTGGTCAAGGAAGGGCGAACGCACTTCGAGAGAACACGCCATCGAAGCGCGATCCGTTTTGCAGACGCTGTCGTCAGCCATGCTGGTCTGCAATTCATGAAGCATGTAACCGTTCAACGGATCGTCTTCCGTAGACGCTGGCTCAGCCCTCCATTCCGTTTGATAGCCTCGGATTTTCTCGAGCCATTCATCCTGATAAAGCTCTGCTTTCGAAGCCTCGTCAAAGAAGGTAAGAAATGACATGGCCTGTTGGTGCTCCGGCAGGCCTGTCACGGCAATCGCCTTGTCGAATTGCCGCAGTCGTCCGTCCCAGGCCGCGGCGGCGTTGCTTTTTCGAACAAGCCCGATCATCGCCCGTGCGCCTTGCCTGACAAACCCGGGCAACATTTCAAGTTGCTTCAATTTTCTGAGATAGTCGTAACGCGGATATCCTCCGAACAGCTCATCGCCGCCGTCGCCGCTCAACGCGACCGTAACCTTTTCACGGGCACTTTTCGCCACCCAGTAAGTGGGTATAAAGGAAGAGTCGCCGAACGGCTCGTCCATATGCCACACCATCTGCCGCAGGTCGTCCGGCGAAGTCTTGTGGGGATCCACGATTGTCTCGTGATGCACGCTCTTGAAATGTTCGGCCGAAATCCTCGCCGCTTCGCTTTCGTCATAGCGCGGATCCGAAAATCCGATGGAAAAGGTTTCCACCTTCGGGAGAATCCCGCACATCAGCGCGACGACGATGTTTGAATCAATGCCGCCGCTCAAGAAAGCGCCCAGCGGTACATCGCTGCGCAGGCGAATGTTCACGGCTTCGGTCAAAATCTCTCTCAGCCGCTTTTTGAAATGATCGTAGGATCTGGATTCGTCCGGTCGCGCGGATACATTCCAATACCTGCGCAATTCGACCGACCCTGACTGGCAGTCGGCAATAAGCATGTGGGCCGGCGGAAGCTTGAAAATGTTCTTGAAAATCGAGCGCGGCGAAGGAACGAACAGAAAAGTCAGATAATCATGAAGGGCCTGGGGATCGATCACCGCCTGAAACGCCGGCCACGAATGAAACGCCTTTGTTTCCGAGGCAAACGCCAGCTGGCCGCCGATGACTCCGTAAAACAGCGGCTTTTTACCCATGCGATCGCGAGCCAGAATCAGTTTTTTCTTTTCTGTGTCCCAAAGCGCAATGGCAAACATGCCGCGGAGATGCTTCACAAAATCGAGGCCGTATTCTTCATACGCATACACGATCACTTCCGTGTCGGATTTGGTCCGGAAGGCATAACCCTTCTTTTTCAACTCCTCGCGCAGTTCGAGAAAATTGTAGATTTCTCCGTTAAGCATCACAAAAGCAGACTGCTTCGCGTTCGATATCGGCTGCTGGCCCGACGCCAGGTCAATGATACTGAGACGCCGGAAGGCAAAAGACAGCGGGCCGCCCGCAAAAAAACCTTCTTCGTCGGGGCCGCGATGCCGCAAGTGAGAGCCCATTCTTTTCGCGACAGAGCTGTCCGAAAGAGGACCTCCGTCAAGATTAAGTAAACCGGCGATTCCACACATCAGGGTTTTTGAACGTCCGGGCTTATGAAGGCCTTGTTTGGCTTCGGCGACGTCGCCTGCTTGCGGACCGGTGGCTATTTAGCCCCGATCACGCTTCCACATCGGCGACGTGACCACCTCGCATACCGAGCCGACGCGCCTCGATCGAGACCGCACCCGACAGCTGCACTGCGGAAGCCCCTCAGTCCGATAGGGTGGCGGTTTCAAGCTGCGAAGCCGTCCCGTCAGCCCGGACGTCATAGGCCCGAACCACAAAGTCCGTCCGGACACCTTGCGCATAGCCGGTGACGAACAGTCGATGCTTCCCCAACGCCACATCAACGGCGGATGTGCCAGGCACACCGACGCTTCGATGCGAGCGATCGTCCCACAGCAGCGTGCCGTCCACACCGTAGGCCCGGACCAGCATTTCAGAGGAGCCGAAGGGCTGAAAGCTACTGCCAACAACGTAGACCGCCCTGGCGTTGAGGACGACGGCACTGGCGCGATCGTTGTACCCGGGCGAAACCGGCGGCTGATCTTGCCACTCGACCGTGCCGGTGCTCGCGTCGTAGGCGCGGAGCAGGAGATTCGGGCCCACCGAGCCCGCGGCGACGACCCGCTGACCGTGGACCGCGAGGTCCCCAAAACCACCGGAGGGCCCCGTGGCATCGTCTTCCCAGAGCCACTCACCATTCTTGGCGTCCAACGCGCCGACGTAGCTGCTGTTGAACGATGAGCCGGCCAGAAACACACGGCCTGCCACGACCTTGATTGCCGTCGGTGTCGTGGACGGTCGCGTCGTTTCCCACACCAACTCGCCCGAGAAGGCATTGTAGGCGCGGAGGAGCAGGTCCCGCGCTGTTCCACTCAGCGTATTGCCTGCCACGAAGACGCGATTCCGGGTGATCGCGACCGTCCACGCAGCCGTCGTATCGAGGTCCGGTCTTTCTACACGATCCTCCCAGAGGATGAGGCCACTGCCCGGCTCGTAAGCTCGGACAAGAAAATTGACGGGCTGGCCCGGCACATTGCCGCCGTAGCCCACCACGACGACGGCGGTCGGGCCCGCGACGAGAGCCTGCGGCAGGTCGTCCCGTCCCGCGTCCCAGACGCTGTTCCACAAGAGCGTCCCGCGCAACCCGTCATAGCCCCTGATGACCATGTCGGTGCTGGAGACGACAGCGCCGGGCACGTAGCCGGCAGCGAAAACCCGACCCTGGTGGCTGGCAATCTGTAAATCAAGCACCAATCCGTGCGCCATCGGGACGCGGTCGGTCCACAGGACCGAGCCATTCCTTCGGCGAAGCGATTGAATGACGAGATCGTTCACGTCATCGGCTGAGTTACTCGCGTTTCCAATGAAAATCGCGGCTCTTGTGCTGAGCGTCAGCGCCCGCGCCACGTCGGTTCCGCCACTGGCGTCGTCCATCATTTCCCACAGAAGGTTTTGACCGAACGCATTTGCCGAGCAGAGCATCAAGAAAAGGAAGCACCACGCGATACGCATACACACCTCACGAACCTGGGGGTCCAACACACCTCGGTGTCATGCTGCGCTGCACGCGCAGGCGTGGGACTCGCCTCGCATCTTACGACGGGAGGTCGTTCCGTGTACTCATGCCGGGCTTTTTGTCGTGCACGGTGAGTCGGCGCCGCTTTGGTGGTGTCCTGCCTGACCGGACGCTCACGCACCAGCTCATCCGCCATCAATAAGACCTGCGACTTCGTCAGCGAAACGCTTCACGTGACGATGCTGTACCTCACGGGTCTGTTTCGGGGCGATACGGCGATTCAACCGAACGGAGAACAGGTCAACGCCAAGTACTTTTCGGCTGCCGATCTCTCCTCCTTCAGCATCGATGTTCATGCCGGCGTGGGCGAAACATCGGGCATGCTCGCTCTCCACCCGATCTGGTTCGCTCCAACTACAGAACGCTTCTCGGTCGCGCGGAGCGGTCGTTCGATGGTCGAGACGGCCCGTCCGCCCGAAGAGAGAGCCTCCATAACTCCAACTCAGTCCGGTTATTTGCGCCTCCAGAGCGTCTCCTGCATCGTCTTACGCAGCCTGCCGGTTACGTTCAGGTAGCGCTGAGCGTGAGGGGCACTGGATCGCGCGAAGATCGAGACCGGCGTGCTACCGCCGCCAGTCGCGGCCATCTAATTCGATCGTCCGCGATCGCGTGGTTTCCCAGGTTCTATATGGAAAGACCGGTGTCAACAAGCCACGGTCTGGTTCCGCCGGCGATCAACAAGTGGTTCGCCCTGTATGCTCCCGCGAAGTGGCCGGCGGGCATCCTGACAAGACCCGAAGTCGATCAGTATCTCGGAGGCACCAAGCCCGTCGTGTTCGAGCAAGACGTTGCGGATTTGGTCGCGCTCGTCGAACTGGTCAGCGCGCGACCAAAGAACGCAGACTGGCCGGTCCACCCTATTTTTGGCCGGATGTCTGGCGCAGCGTGGCTGCGCTGGGGCTATCTGCACACGGACCACCATTTGCGCCAATTCGGTGCTTGAGCTGGCGTCGCCGCTTCACCCGGTCGATAGCGGAGATCCACCGACCTTTCAGGGCAACAAATCGGAAACTCTCGTTCCACGTCTTTATCACTGCGGCCGGCTGAGCGGGCAGATCTTGGGAGGAACGCGATACGCAGCACGTCGCTGTTGTCTTCATCTGCGGCGCGACTGCCGAAAAGCTTCTGGCGTCACTCCGTACTACCGTTTGAACGCGCGGCAAAATGCCCGGGTTCCGAGTAATCAGGTAGGCTCCCTGCATTCCGCTCGCCCAGTGGACGGTGCAGTATCCAAATAGGTAAAGCAGACGCCTGAGCGACTCCATCGCGGTCCAGAACAAAGTGAAAAGACCGCCCCTTCAGTCTGCTCACGTAACATCATTGGGATTTTCACGATTCCTTCTTGCTGGTCGGAGAGGGCGAGGACTGTCTGATAAGAGATCTTCCATCAACCCGGTCTGGCGGCACAGGCTTAATGCGGACTATCTTCTTGCGACATGACCGCGTAAAGCTTGCGCGCCTCCTTGCTGACGTCGAAGTCGCTCTCGATCGTGGCGCGAGCCTGCATGGTGGGGCACTCAGCAGCAGATGGACATGGTCGGGCCGCACGTGCCCTCGCAGAATTTCGATGTCCTCACTCCGACAGATTTCACGGATCAGGTCCCGCACGCTGTGTCCGATCTCCCCTACCAGCACCGGCTTGCGATACTCCGTGGTAAACACGAAGTGATAATGCACGGTATAAACCGTGTGGACGGCTCGACGCAATTCGCGCATGGCCGGCCATCGTATCGCAAGCCCCCTGAAGGCTTCGCCTGAAGGCGAGGGGTTTCACCCATCCCAGACAGTGACTCTAAACTAGTTGACTCGATTCAACTTCTATGTCGGGCGGAGACCCTCTCACAATGTCTCCATGCTCGTGCAGCCTCGGACGTGAGTCGAGCAGCCGAATCGACAACCCAAGCATGTCCAGACTCAGGTGCATGTACCCCTCTGAATCGCTTTGCCTGACGCACCCTGTATCGTCAGGTGCGAGCATGATGCTGCAGGATGTGCACGCCCGTCGGCACGCCCGCGAGCCGCACGGCTCGTCGAACACGCGTGCAGGCCGGGTGAGGATCGTTAGCCGATCACGTTGGCCGTAAGGTCCCTGTCAGCGCCTGTGTGCGGCCGGCTTTCGTCGGCCCTGGTGGAGTTGTCAACCCCGGATGTCATCGAAAAGCCAGCAATTGGCGCTCCAGATATCCTGGCCCGGGCGTCTTAGGACGCCGGAAGCAATCCGTGGGATCGGACTCGCTCGAGGCCCGGCAAGTGGGCGGGCTGAAAGAGGTTGACGGCCGACTACCCGCCCAGGACAATGATCGCCGACCCCGCAGGAAAGGCGGCGCTGGAGCGAGTCCTTCCGTGGAAAGAACCAGCAATTGGCGCCGAACCTCATACAACATTAGTCAGGCTGCTCAAGTTTGCCGTTTATGGCTCAAGCCTGTCATCACATAGCCATGGAGAGTCGCAGATATGTGGCCGGAAGTCATCTGTCCAGAGGATGGTCAACCACTTATTAGCACGCAAAACGAGACGAGGTGCCCGCGTGGTCATCACTGGAGCAATGACTTAGGCATTCCCCGGATGATTTCTCGGGCAACTAACTACGCTGAGGCTTTTGGCCTGCAGTGGAAAATCTACCGAAAAACACAATTGGATTCGTACACGAAAACAACAATCTCACGCAGCCGAGCGCGTCACTGCTTAGGAGATCAGTGCTGGCAAGTGCTGCACGGCCCCCAAAGGACCGATGTTCTCGAGGTGGGCTGCGGCGCGGGGAGATTTACGGAAGTGCTGCTTGCCGCAGGGGCTTTTGTGACTTCGGTCGATCTGAGTGCTGCAGTTGAGGCGAACCAAGAGAACTTTCCGCAAGGGCAGCGCCACCGCATTCTGCAAGCAGATGTGCTTCGTCTCCCCTTTGCGCCCGGGCAGTACGACCTTGTATTCTGCCTCGGCGTTATCCAGCATACGCCAAGCCCAGAGGAGACGATGAGACGGTTATACGCGCAAGTAAAACCGGGCGGTTGGCTCGTAATAGACCATTACACCTACAACCTCTCCCACTTCACGAAGTCTGCACCTTTGTTTCGGCTGATTCTGCGTCGCATGCCACCCGAAGAAGGGTTGAAGTGGACCGAGCGTCTCGTCAAGATTTTCTTCCCGCTTCATCGAGCTGTGCGGAAAAATCGCATTGCGCAGGCATTGTTAAGCCGCGTGTCGCCTATCTCATCGTACTACCATGCGCTTCCGCTTCCCGACGACCTACAGCGCCAGTGGGCATTCTTGGATACGCACGATTCACTGACTGATTGGTACAAGCACTTCCGTACGAAGGGGCAGATAAGGCGACTGCTTGAAAGCTTGGGGGCCGGAGAAGTTTGGTGTGAGTACGGAGGCAATGGGGTTGAAGCTCGTTGTCGTCGACCACCCTGTTGATATTCCACCGTTGCATAGGGGCTAGGATGAGTCCAAAACTGCTCATCATGACGCAGTCGACGGCCTTTGTCGCAGCGGTCCATTGCACACCGCCCGCGGCAGGTCTTTGAACCCTTCACCGGCCTGATTCGCAGACACCCAGGGAACGCTCGGCGGGCTCACAGTCGAGGTTCGAATGACACGAAAGTGCCCCTTGAGAAAGCCTTGGCTGCCCTGTAGATTCGGTGTCGTCCTCGCGCAGCGAGGAGAAATACGGGATTGGCCGAGGAAAAGCAGCGCGCCATCCCCGAGACACGGGCATGGCGCGCGAGCACGTCTCGAGCGTGTGCTGATCACTTGGAGCTTCAGATGATCGAGCGACAGAGCAGTCGATGGTTCTACAGGGGCGTGTTCGTGTTGTGCATGTCGACGTTGATGCTCCAGGTAATCCAGACCAGGATCCTTTCGGTGATGTCATTCTACTACCTCGCCTTCTTGTCGATCGGCATGGCGATGTTCGGCCTCACGACCGGGGCGCTGCTCGTGTACTTTGATCGCTTCGGCTTCAGTCAACAGTCGATCGCGAAGAGTCTGAGCTGGACCAGCCTGGCATATGCGCTCGCCATCGCGGTGTGCTTTGCCGTGCAGTTGACGTCGATCACAGCCAAGATCTTCTCGGCGACGTTCATCCTGCTCTGGCTCAAGCTGGTCATCCTTCTGGCTGTTCCCTTCGTGTTTGCGGGGATGGCGGTATCGCTCGCGCTCACGCGCAGCCCGTTTCCGATCAACATCGTCTACGGCGTCGACCTGCTGGGCGCGGCAACCGGTTGCCTGAGCGTCATCTTCGTCCTCAACTACATCGACGCGCCGTCGGCGATGTTTCTCGTCGCGGCCATTGCGGCGCTCGCCGCAGTGTGCTTCGCACGCGTGGACGTCGCGCCGGCGGGTGCCGGGCAACCGGCTCAGCTCCGCGGCCTCTGGGCGCGGCCCGGACTGGTGGCGATCGCGCTGGCCATTCTCTGCGTTCTCAATGCCATGACGCGGTACGGATTCCAGCCGATCGGCGGCAAGTTTGGCATCGAAACGCGCGGCGACTTCGATCTCGAGCAATGGAACTCCTTCTCGCGCGTCGTGGCATTCAAGTCGGATTCGCAGGTTCCGTTCCTGTGGGGGCCTTCCCCCGTGTACCGGCCCGAGAAACGGATCGAGCAGCGCGAGCTCAACATTGACGGGTTTGCGGGAACGTTCATGCCGCGCTTCGACGGCAATCTCGAGTCGGTTTCGTTTCTCGCCAACGACATCACCAACCTCGCCTATACGATTCGAAACAGCGGACGCAGCGCGGTCATCGGCGTCGGCAGCGGGCGCGACATCCTGTCGGCTTATGTCTTCGGCTTCCGCGACGTCACCGGGATCGAGGTCAATCCGATTTTCATCGACTACCTGCAGAATCCGGCGAAGCTCCGGGCATATGCCGGCATCGCGGACCTGCCCGGCGTCCGCTTCGTTGTCGATGACGGCCGCAGCTGGCTCGCGCGAACCGAGGAACGGTTCGACCTGCTCGAGATGAGCATGATCGACACGTTTGCCGCCACGGGTGCTGGTGCATTCGCGTTGTCGGAGAACGGCCTCTATACCGTCGAGGGCTGGAGCACGTTCATCAGCTCCCTGAAACCTGAGGGCATCCTTACGGTGTCGCGCTGGCACTCGCCCGACGCGCCGGTCGAGATCGCGCGCGTCGTGAGCCTGGCCAGCGCCGCGCTGTTTGCGCTGGACGTCCCCAGCCCGAAGGACCATATCTTCATCGCTGGAAGCAATCTACTGGCGACGGTCATCGTCGGCCGCGCGCCACTCACTCGCGCTGAGATCGCGACACTGACCGCCGCGAGCGACCGGTTGCAGTTTCCGATCCTGGCGACGCCGGAGCGGCCGTCCAACGTCGAGGCATTCGCCGATCTGCTCGCCGCATCCGATGCCGACGATCTCGAGCGACGAGGACGGAATTACTTGCTGGACGTCTCGGCGCCCACCGATGCCAGACCCTTCTTCTTCAACCAACTGCGGATTACCCACCCCGAAGACATGCTGGGGCCTCTTCGCTCGGCGTTGGGCGGGGGCTACATCCACCAGGGCTCGAGTCTCGTCGTGACAGGAAACGTCATCGCGATGATGACGCTGCTGCTGCTGACGGTGCTGTCGGCCATCCTCGTCGTGGTCGTGATCGTGTGGCCGGCCCGCGCCTCGACGAAAGTCGTCGCACCCAGCGTCGTCCGCGCAGGCACTGCGTATTTCGTGCTGATCGGTCTGGGCTTCATGCTGATCGAGATTGCATTCAGCCAGCGGTTTTCCGTCTTCCTCGGTCATCCCATCCACGCGCTCGGCGTGGTGCTCTTCAGCATCATCGTGTCAACGGGGCTGGGCAGCTTCGTGTCGGGTGTCGTCGAGCTAAAAACGGTGCGCCACGTCGGTAGCTGGCTGACGCTTCTTGTCGGCTACGTGATCACGCTCCCGCTGTGGCTGCCCGCGTTGCTGACCGCGACTCAGGGAGATGACATCTTGATTCGCACGGCCATCTCCGTCGCGGTCATCACGCCGGCAGGATTGCTCATGGGGTTCGGCTTCCCCAACGGCATGCGCTTGGTCGATGCGCTCGATTCACGCGCCACTCCGTGGTTCTGGGGCGTCAACGGCGCCGCCGGCGTGTTGGCGTCCGGTCTCGCCGTCCTCTTCAGTATCGGTTTCTCGATTGACTGGACGCTGATTCTGGGCGGCGTCTGCTATCTGCTGCTCTTCGTGCCCACCCGCGTGCTGATGAACCTGCCGAGGCAGGTCGAGGTCCCGGCTGCGATCGGAGGAGTCCGCATTTAGTTTTAGTAGGGGCTAGTGTCCCGTAACTGTAGAAACTGAAACAAATGGCGCGGCCCGCTCGTACTGCTCTACAAGGAGGCGAGCATGCGAACGGGACGCCCCAAGGTTGCGTTGATCTTGACCGACGAAGAGCGGCATCGATTGGAGTCGCTGGCCCATCGCTCGCGATCGGCCCCACACGTGGCTCGGCGCGCGCGGATCATCCTGGCGTGTGCGGAGGGCACCGACAGCAAGGTCGTGGCGCGACGCCTGCATGTGACGCCGGCCACGGTCTGCAAATGGCGCGGGCGCTTTGTGCGCCACCGCTTGGACGGGCTGTATGACGAGCCGCGCCCTGGCGCCAAGCGGACGATAACCGACGAGCAGGTGGAGCAGGTGGTCATTCGCACCCTGGAAACCACGCCACGCGGGGCGACACATTGGAGTACGCGGGAGATGGCGAAGGCTGTCGGGCTCAGTCACACAGCCATGAGCCGCATTTGGCACACGTTTGGGCTGCAGCCGCATCGGACCGAGACGTTTAAGCTGTCGAACGATCCCCTGCTCGTCGAGAAGGTGCGGGACATCGTCGGGCTCTATCTGGATCCGCCCGCGCACGCGGCGGTGTTCTGCGTCGATGAAAAACCGCAGATTCAAGCCCTCGACCGCACCCAGCCGCTGCTGCCGATGCAACTAGGACAGGTCGAGCGCCGCACGCATGACTACAAACGGCACGGGACGACGACCTTGTTTGCGGCCCTCAACGCCAAGACGAGTGAAGTGATCACGCAGTTTCATCAACGCCACCGCTCGGCACAGTTTCGCGAATTTCTCGATCTGATTGAGACGGAGGTTCCGCGCCGGCTCGACGTGCACATCATCATGGATAACTACAGCCCGCATAAAACGGCGCTCATCCGGAACTGGTTCGCCAAGCGTCCGCGCTTTCATATGCACTACACGCCCACCTATGGTTCGTGGCTGAGTTTGGTGGAGCGGTGGTTCGCCGAGCTGACCATGAAACAGATCCGTCGTGGCGCCTATCGCAGCGTCGCGCAACTGAAAGCCGGCATCCAGGAATTCATCGATGCCCATCACGAGCATCCGAAGCCGTTCGTCTGGACGAAATCGGCCGACGAGATCCTCGCGAGCATCGCTCGATTCGCCCAACGGACCGCAGACGCGCGGGCCAGGCAACAAATGTCACGAACCATGATTACGGGACACTAGGATGTTTAGTCCCCCGGTGTGGTGGTGATGGCACGATCGATGTCGCCACGACCAAGGAGGCACTGTGGGCCTTCTTCCAGGTACCGCTCGAGCTCCGCGTAGGTGAATCCCATTTCCTCCTCGTCGGTTTGTCCGAGCCAGAGGCCCGCGCTGAGTGGGCGGTTGATGATGTGATCGGGCACACGCAGCGCCCGCGCGAGCTCGCGGACTTCGCGTTTGAAGAGGTGACCGATCGGCAGCAGGTCGAGCTCGCCGTCCCCGTATTTCGTGAAGTAGCCCGATGGCCAGCTCCGATCGATTTCCGGTCCCGGCGACCAGGTAGTTCAGCGTGTTGGCAATGAAATAGAGCGACGTCATGCGGAACCGCGGCTTGATGTTGGCAGCCGGCACCCGGCCGCGCAGCGGGTCGGGGGGCTCGAAGCCCGTTTGTTCGGAACCGGCGGCAGAGCCCAGCGCCGGTTCTGCTTCGGCGACGAGGGCGTCAAAGGCAGCCGACAGGTCGATTCGGACCGTCGGCAGCGAGTACAGCGTCGCGACCGCCAGCGCGTCTTGCTCGTCCTGGGGATCGCTGTGACACGGGAGCAGCGCCGCGATCACCCCGTCCGGCGCCGCCATCTGGCAGAGCCGGGCCACCATCGCCGAATCGACGCCGCCGCTCAAGCCGACGACGAACCCGCGGGCGGCGGCACCGGAGAGCTGCGATCGCATCCATTGCGCGATGTGTTGGGCTTCGCCATCCGGTCATTGTACGGGGGGAAGGGCCGCGGCTCTCGCAGTGGCCCTGCAGCTGCTCGCGAATCGCAGCACGAAGGCGTGCGGCGTCGCGCGGGGACCCGTTCGTCGGTGCAATCTTGTGAGGAACCGCCGCAGCCGTTCGACGTTCACGGGCCAGCGCGGGGGGAGCTGGGGGCACGATTCCTCTGGTCGGCAAGGGTGGCGGCTGTCGAAGTGGGGAAGGTGAGCAGGGACCGAGAACGGGCGTTATGTGAACTTCCCGAGCACGCTAGTATTTCCTTGCTATCGTCCCGCTTGGCTACGGCGAACCCGACAGTCCGAAAAGGCCGAGTACAAATTGGTTACGCAGGCATCGGGCCAACTTTTATCGGCAGTGTGAAAAACATCCTTTTCTCTGTGAAGCGGCCGTCAGATTGAGCTCATCGGCCCTATGCTGGACATCCGCTCAGCGCAGATTGACCTGCTATCAATGCTGGTGGGTCCAAGAGAACGCTCTGGAGTGAGACGACATGCTAAAAGCAATGGCAAGAAGAATTTTGAGCCAGTTTGATTATGAAATCAGGCGTATCTCAACGAATAGACGAGAAGAAGGGCCTGGATACGTGCTTCATCGCTATTTGAAGAAGGACGGATCATTCGACTACGAAGCGTATCGGACCATTCAAGAAGCCGGCAACAAGCGGAAACTCGGGAATGTGTGGGTGAAAGAAGAAAACATCGCCTTTCTGGCCGAGTACCTGCGAGGTGTCATCCCTCCGCCGCGCTTTGGTTTGTGCCACGGAACGCGCCGTGGCAACGAGCAGGCGTGGTTCAGCAAGTATCTCGGGTGTGACGTGCTTGGCACAGACATCTCCGAGACGGCTGAGAGTTTTCCTCAGACAATCCGCTGGGACTTCCACGAGGTCAAACCCGAATGGATCGACGCCGTCGACTTCATCTATAGCAATAGCTTTGACCACAGCTATGACCCCGAGAAATGCCTTAACGCCTGGATGCGATGCGTCAGACCGGGCGGGATCTGCATTTTGGAACACGCAGAGATGCGGCATGCGGATTATGCTTCAGCCGCGGACCAGCTCGATCCCTTTGGCGCGTTGATTTTTCAAATGCCTTATCTGATCACGACTTGGGGAAAAGGCAAGTACGGGGTTCGAGAGTTGCTTACCGCTCCAATAAAGAGTGACAAAGTTAGTCATCTACATTTCATTGTCATCCACAGGTTTCCATAACCAGGGCCGGATCCCGACCACTACCCTGCCATGACTTTGTTGCCGGGTGACTCCCAAAGACGACCGGTCTATTTCGCCAACCGCGCCTCCCGAGCTCTCGTCAACATTAGAGCGGCGCGATACCCCGTGAAACAGTCACTGAGGGCTCCATGCCTCTCTGTTGTCTATGTTGTGGGTGGTGTCCTTGACCTGCTACAAACTGCCATAAATTGAGAAATTCTTGTGAGGTCAATAAGGTGATTATCTCTCGCACTGCAGTGATTCTAACATCTTTGATTTTCTCATATGTCTTTTGGCGTTATATCAAGAGTTATAAGGGTTCCCAAAGACGAGCAGATGTGTTGCTAGTTGTTACCTATGTTCTCAGCCGTTCTGGGCTGTGGTTCATTTTTGCCATTTACCTGCAGCATTATGTCACCAGCTCCGATCCACGATTGTTCTATCAGCCAATGCTTGAACATTTTTGGAGTGGTGCAGTTCCAGTACGAGACTTTTATTATACTTATGGTCCCTTCTTGATACCCACCATGCTTCCGTTCTACCTGTTGCTCGGACGAAGCTTAGCAGGCATTTCACTGTTCGCAATTCTCGCCGAAGTGCTTGCCTTAGGCTTTTTTCTCAAATCCGCCCGCATGCTGGAACAGCGAGGCGAAATCGAACATTCATGGGTACGAGATGCGATGGCTGTATACATACTCAATCCGGCCACGCTCTATTGGACTGTGCTGCAAGGCTATCATAGTGTGGTACAGACAACATATTCCATGGCAGCGTTCTATTTCCTGCTGTGCGACAAGAGCACAATAGGCTATGGCATAGGCCTTTACAGCCTGGCAGGAACGAAACTACTCGCAATTTTAGACTGGCCAGCGCTTCTGGTGGTACGTCGCCCGCACCTAGTGAAATTGTTTGTGGCAGCCATACCACTGCTAGCGACTTATATCGTCTTTCAGTTGATTACCGGTGACGTGTTTACCGGTGCCCGTCAGCACATCAACCAAGTATCGGAAGGAAATGTCTGGTATCTACTGACGCTGTTCAGTGATCTGCACGGCTTCTATTCAAGATTTCCGGGAAATATTTTCCCCATTGTTTTCTTCGGGGGGGTTTTTCTCCTCGGTTTTGCATACTGGCTGAAATCGCTCCGGCTTGGCCTCACCTCCTTTTCATTTCAGGCGGCCTTGGGGATGACTACCTTCACCATATCTTTGTTTTTTCTGTTTAGTCTCTACACAGGCGATTACTACATGCCAATGTTGATGCTTCCAGCGAGTGTAGTCGTAACGTGTCCTGCGCTGCGGTGGCGGAATATACCAGTCTTGTCACTACTACTAGTTTCTAGTCTCTCTGTTGTGGGTGATGTGATTTGGACAGAGCTAGGACAGCCACTTGTGCTGCTCAATGTCTTTTCCTCTAGTTCTGGCTCGGATCGATTATTGGCGGTGTTCTGGACAACTAGCATTCTTGTTCGCGTGACCTGTTTAGTAATATTGGCACAATTAGGTTTACATCTAACACTTGACAAACTCTCCCCTTCTGGCCCGGCTGGCAATGGTGGGGTCTAGCGCCGCCCACAAGATCAGCTCCGCTTGTTCGCATGCGTTCTGTCACGTTGAAATCGTTGCCTGTGTGATCTGACTTAAGTACCTTCGCGATCGCCTGGTCGATCTCCTTGGAGTTCCCAGGATTTAGTGGACAGTCGTTTAGCATCCGTAGCACCGGAGGATGCCGCCGATGTCCACGAAGCCAAGCACCGGACGAGTCCGCTCGACCTATGAGTTCATCGAAACGCATCGGGGCGAGTACAGCGTGCAGATGATGTGTCGCGTCCTCGGTGTGGCCCAGAGCGGCTACTACGAGTGGCTTCAGCAGCCGATCTCAAACCGTGCCCAAGAGGACGCCCGGCTCCTTCGCCTGATCCGGGCGTCGTTCATCGCCAGTCACGGCATCTACAGCGCTCCCCGCGTCTTCCTCGATCTTCGTGAAGCGGGCGAGACCTGCAGCAAACATCGGGTCTCCCGGCTGATGCGCGAAGCCAATCTTCGCGCGCTGCATGGTTATCGCACCCGTCGCATGGCTGTCGGTAAGCCGTCGGTCCTGATCCCGAATCTGTTGCAACGACGATTCACAGCGACGCGGCCCAATGCGACCTGGGTGACCGATATCACCTACATTCGGACGTGGCAGGGCTGGCTCTACCTGGCCGTCGTCATGGATCTGTTCTCGCACCTGATCGTGGGGTGGGCCGCTGGCCCCACCATTCACCGCGAGCTGGTGATCAATGCGGTGCTGATGACGGTGCGGCGACGACGACCGCGCCGCACCTTGATTCATTCCGATCAGGGCACTCAGTACGGCAGCGACGCATGGCGGCGATTCTGCCGCTCGAATCATCTCGAGCCGAGTATGAGCCGGAAAGGCAACTGCTGGGACAATGCCGTCGCTGAGTCCTTCTTCAGCAGCCTCAAGAAAGAACGGATCAAGAAGCACATCTACAAGAACCGAGAGCTGGCGATCGCCGAAGTGGCCGACTACATCGATGCGTTCTACAATCGAACCCGCCGTCACAGTCACCTCGGCGGGCTCAGTCCCGAGCAATTCGAAGCGACGCACAAGCCACGCCGACCGGGTCTCCACTAAACACCATGTCATAGTCAAGCTGCGCGAGGGCCTTTCCTACCTGCGCAGCGTAACTTCTTAGGATTATTGGCTCGCGATCTAGCAGATAGTTTTTGTGTAACGTCCGGTATAGGAGACTTACCCCTGATTACGTAAGAAGTCGGTTCATACGGATTGCCAACCGTTTCAGTTTTGAAACCACTCTCTTGGAGCGTTTGCAGGATATTGCTGCCGGTTCCGGACCATTTATGTACATCAGACGAGTCGTAAGTAGTTACGTAAGCTATTTTCATTCGTACGAACGCCCCACGTTCATCATCACAAGCATCGGCAAAGGGAGGACGGTCCACCTAAGGGCGTCCCCGGGACGAGTTTACCGAAAATTCAACTCTTGGGCCGTCGAACACGTGGAAGTAGTCACCCCATTTCGGCGACTCGAGCTCATGGCAGAAGCCATAGTCGGATCAACGACTTGTGGGGCACGGCGCACTTGACCGATATTGCGGGCGGCTATTCGATGGCGCGGTTCGCGAGAGGGCTTAGGCGCCCCGGAACGGTGGAGGTGACATGCACTGGAGGGTGAAGGCGTTGGTACAGGGCGTCTTCTCGCGCGTCCCCTACGGGGAGGGGCTGAACTACTGGTTCCAGCGCCACGTGACCCACAGCCTGCCAATCAATGCCAAGGGCCTGGACGAGATCGTGGAACGCGCCGGCCGCCACCTGGCCCAGGTGCGCCGTCACCTGTACCGGCCGCTGGAGGACGCGGTCTTCTTCGAGTTCGGCGCCGGCTGGGATCTGGGGAGCCCGCTGTCGTTCTGGGCGCAGGGCGTGAGGCGGCAGGTGCTGGTCGACATCCGCGACCTGCTGCGCCTCGACATCCTGAACCACACCATCGGCCTATTCTCGCGGATCGCCACCGAGCTGCCACGCAAGCCGGCCGGCGCGCTGGCGTCCATCGCCGAGCTGGGCCCGCGCTTCGGCATCGACTACCGCGCCCCTTGCGACGCACGCCGCACCGGGCTGCCGGCGCGCAGCCTCGACTGCGTCACCTCCTCGGAAACGCTGGAGCACATCCCGCCCGACGACATTCGCGCCATCCTGATCGAGTGTCGGCGGTGCCTGCGCGAGGACGGGGTGATGAGCTTCTTCATCGACTACCAGGATCACTACTCGTTCTTCGACGGCAACATCAGCGCCTACAACTTCCTCCGCTACTCCGAACCGATCTGGAGCCTCTACAACCCGTCTCTGCACTACCAGAACCGCCTGCGCCACAAGGACTACCTGCGTCTGTTCGACGAGACCGGCTTCGACGTGGTCGAAGAGCACCGCCGCCCGGTGTCCGCCGAGGATCTGGCGCTGGTGTCGCGCCTGCCGCTGGACACGCGGTTCCGCGTCTACTCGCCCGACGAGCTCGCGATCAAGGAAGCCATGCTGGTCCTGCGCCCGCGCGGAGGTGCCGCCTGATCCCCCGCCGAACTATGGTCGTTTTTTGGAGGTGAGCTTCACGCGAAAAGGGTCATGCACCCGTAGGGAAAGGATAGCCCACATTAAGGCCGTCCCAGCGTGACGAGTTTACCGAAGATTCCTGATCAGAACGCCGCCTGCCCTCGTCAACAGCAACACAGGTGCCCGAGACGCTGGCGAACGAAGGACAAGGGACCGTACATCGTTCAGGCAGTCAAGGCCCTCGACGGCATCCTCCACCGGATGCACGCCATCGGGCGAAGAAGCGCTCCGATGCGCTCGCGAAGACATTCAAGTTCGCGCCGGCGGAGGTCTCCGAGGCCGATGAGAAAGCGCGGTCGGAAATGAGCAAGGACGCTCTTCACGTCGCCTCGCTGGGATCGTCGGCTCTGGGCGTTGACCTGGCTGAGACCGCACTGGTGATCGCCCGAGAGAAGGCCGATGACAGCTGCCGCGCTGATTGCGCACTCGACACGCGTTGCGGGAGTGGGACGGGCGGTCGTGTCGGGCCAACGGTCATCCCACGGGACGGCGCAGCACGAGCCGAACCTGTCGAGTGGTGAGAGCCGACGTCTCCATCTGCTGAAACCTTGGCGCGAGATCCGAGAGTGGTAAGCCACCGGTCGCGGGGATCGCCTGGGTCGTCAGCACGTCAAAGCCCACGTCTTTCGCCGCTTGCACGTGCGCGCTCATCGGCTGCCGATTGAGGAAGTACGGTCGCCGGCCTTGGGCAATCCGCCACTCGAGATCCGAGTAGGCCCAGTGGCCATTCCAGTGTGGCGAGAGAAACATCGCGGTGAACGGGATCCAGTGGCAGGCATACCCGCCTGGTTTCAGCCACTCGTAGGTCGTGCGGTAAATGCTCGCCAGGTCCTCCATGTGGAGTAACACACCACAGGAGAGCACGAGATCCGCGGTTTCCGGGGCCACATCGCGCGGCTTCCATGGCGCGACGTAGTGCAGGCGATGCAAGAGATCTTGCCGCAGATTCTCGTACGCCGTGCCGGTTACACGTCGCACGAATCGGGGAGCTTCGATGGTGATCGGGACTTTGCCGAGCGCGTCAAGGAAGGGCTGGGGCTGGAAATCGCGGGCGTAGGGCACCGCATCGAGCCCGGTGTAATGCGCGATCCCGTAGAGCATCGCGGAGAGTCCCAGGCCAAGGGTGTCGCCGGGACCGAGTTCGACCATCGTGGTCCCCCCGGGTTCGAAGCCCGCATCGACGAGTAGGCGGAGGCACCGCGTCCACATTTTCATGCAGTATTGGTGTGAGTCTGTCCGCCGGTATGGCCGTGTCGAAACCGCCAGGAGGTGAGGGGGCTGATCAGGCTCAGCAGCCCTTTGACAAGATGCGGGACTTTCCAGAGCGCTGGCATGTAATCTCTCGTGTGAGCGGAAGCTCAACTGCGCTGACGCGAGGATTTGTCAAGTCTCAGGAACTCACTACTGTGCGGGACTTGGGTCAGAGGATCCGCATTTCAGTCCGCATTAAGGCCGTCTCAGCGTGACCGAGTTTACGAAGATTATTCGTTATCAGAACCCCGCCTGCCCTCTTCGACAGAATGACCAATGTTTCGAGCAGGAGCGAAGCGACCCACGACACCTTGGACCAACCGTCTGGCAATCGCGCAGGTCGGGGCCTGCCCCGCCATCGTCTTCGGCTCGTCCGACACGAGCGCACGGATGGGCCACTCTGGTCTCGATAAGGGCTGTCAACTTCTCGTCAACCAGAAAGCTTCAACAGGTGGCGATTCTTCTGCTGGTGCGCGAAGTGATTGAGTGGTCGACCGATGGAATACCAACCGCTCGGCAGCCGCAGTTCACGGCTCAATTCGGATTCCCTGATACTCGATTTCGGTTGCGGCGACGGCTCGAGGGTCCACGAGTATAGGGCTGCGGCGCTCAAGGCGCTCGGTGTCGACGTCACGCTCGTTCAAGAGACTGACTTCCTGCAATTGATTGCCATGAATCCGTATCGCATCCCCTTCGATGACGATACGTTTGATTTCGTCTTTTCAAAATCGGGCCTCGAACACGTTGAAGATTTGGACTCGGCGCTATCAGAAATCTACAGAGTGCTGAAAACCCAGAGGCGCGAGCCTGCACATACTCCCCGCCCGCGCGAAACCGATCGAGCCTCATGTCTTTGTGCCACTGGCCGGGATGCTGCAAAATCGCCCCTGGTTGATTTTCTGGGCGCTCATCGGGATCAGAAACTCGTTTCAGAAGCGTCTGAGCTTCTCGGAAGTTGCGCGATGGAATTATGAGTATCTCCATACACACACGTTTTACCGGTCCAGACGTGAAATGCGGCTTCGAATTCGGCGCCAGTACGGGAACGTCATCTTTGCTGACCGGCAGATGATTAGACACAGCTATGGAAAGGCTCGACATCTCTCGCCACTCGTCGAGATCTGTCCGAGTCTCGCCGTGCTCTACGGACTCTTTCACAACCTGTCCGACTATTTCGAAAAGCCACGACGAGGGTAAGGAGTGCGGTCTGTCGAAGAGGGCGGGGTTCTGATAACGCATCTTCGGTAAACCCCTCACGCGGGGACGGCTGCTGCTCTCGAGGACGACTCTGAGAAAGCCCGCCGTCGGCTCGCTGTGGAAACAGCGTGATGGATTGCTTTTCTGCTTCTGTGTTTAACAGATGTGTTCGTGAGTACGCCAGCTGCCTGGAAGATTCTCGCGAGGGGCCAGCTTAGGTTGGACGGCGGCCGGATGCGGTAAGTCGGCGTATTCACGACCCCGCGTCGGCGACGCAGAGCGGGGGAAGTCGAGCGAGGAGGTGGTTCAGTCAGCGGCGAGCGACGAACTTTTCACCGATCGTCACGAGCAGCTATCCTTGCCGCAAGCGGGACGATGATGATGCGTCAATCCCAAAGGCCCCGGACCGATGAAGGCGCGCGGCGCCCAGTCGAGCTCGTGCGAGATGGCCTACGAAAGCCGCTCGCGCTCGACTCCTGGCCGGCTGATCGCCGACATCTCCTTCGCCGGACCGCGCCGCCTAATCACGAAGTCCCAGATCCCTCGAAGAAACCCGAGGCCGTACGCCACATGAAAGCACGCGAACACGGCGGGCAGCACCGGCCACAACTTCCCCTCAGTGGAAAGAGCCGTCACCGCCGAGGCCGCAAGCACGCTCAGCAGATACGCACCGAGCACGAGCAGCAGACCCAGTCGAGCCGCGGAAGAAAACGCCGACGCAAAGACAAGTGCGATTAACGTCAGCAGGAAGGCTGTCGGGACGAGATGCCGCCAGGACGCCGGGATGCGATGCATCTGGATGACGCGGACCTTCCAGTAGCCGTACTGCAGGTACTGCTGAAACAGCCCGCGGAGCGAATTTCTGGGACGGTACCAGCTCTTGATGCGCGTCGATTGCCAGATCGTGCCGCCCGCTCGTCTGAGTCGGAGGTTCAACTCATCATCCTGATTCCTCACCAGCCCTTCATCGAAACCGCCGAGGCGTTGAAGCACGCTGCGGCGCCAGCAGCCCAGATAGACCGTATCGACGGGCCCGTCGTGCTTCCGATTGTGGGCACGTGCGCCTCCGGACCCGAAAGGAGAGTGGAAAGCGGCGGCGACTGCGCGCCCGATGTATCCATCCCCGACCGAAGACCACGGTCCTCCGACGTTGTCGGCTCCCGACTCCTCGAGGACCGCGACACACTCGCGCACGTAGTCAGACGCATAGCCGGTGTGGGCATCTGCACGGATGATGATCTGACCGCGGGCCGCCCTGATCGCGGTATTCAGGCCCGTCGACACGATACGCCCGACGTTGTCCACAACCCGCAGAGCAGGATGCTCGCGGGCCAGCCGAAGCAGGACGTCGCGGGTGCCATCGTCCGACATGCCGTCGGCGACAATCAGTTCGAATCCGCCCTTCACGGGTTCCTGGCACAGCATCGACCGCACGCACGACTCGATGTGGAACGCCTCGTTCCTGCATGGGATGACCACCGAGACGACTGGAGCCAGTTCCTCCCCGTTCATAGGCCGCCGGTTTCCCGGTATGAATTCATCTTGCGCTCACGCCACGTGGCCTGGCGCGGCACCGGCCCGCCCTTTGTATCAGCAACACACGCCGCTCGTCGAATCGAATCTTCAATCCAGCTGCCCTTCAATCGGGCAGAGGTTGCGCACATCGCAGCCGCCTCTCGAGCTGGTCCAAGCAGAGGACCGCCGCCACCCTTCCATGCGATTGAATGGAATCCGGTGCCCGGCTGTGCAGACCAGCCAATGTGCGGGTGAAGGCAATGATCACGACCGTGTCGCCCGACGTGCGTCGCAAAGATTCTTTCATCGATCCGCTCATGGCAACCGGTCGGGCTTGCGAATGATCGCGAGGTAATGCGTATTCAGAATGACCAATGTCTCCAGAAGGAGCGAAGCGGCCCACGAGACCGGCACCAACCGCCTGGCAATCGGCGGGGCCAGCGTGACCCTGCGCAAGCGAACGGAGCAGCCAGGAAACAGCGCGCGGATTTCACGAGCGCCGATCCCCCTCACTGCGGGATTCTTCGGGTTGTTCAACAGAAAATCGTACCAGATGAGCACCCCTCCGGGCTTGAGAACCCTCAGGATTTCGCTGGCCACGTTGCTCTTCATCCCGCGATCGATAATCGACGTGAACACCGTGCTCTGGTGGACGATATCGAACGTCGCGTCCCGCCAGGGTAAACGGGACGCATCGCCGACGCGCAGATCGGGGCCTCCCTCTCCGTCGGCGTTGCCTCCTCCGACACGTTCGCGCGCACGCGTCACCCTCATCTGAATCAAATCGATGCCGGCCAGGTCGGCGCGCCGTGCGCCCCAGCTCACGAAGTCGAGCAGTTGCTGCCCTTCACCACAGCCGACGTCGAGGATGGTTCTTCCGTCGAGTGGAGTCAACCCTTCGTCCACCAGGCGCCTCAGCAGGAGGCGGGTCTTCTGTTGGTGCGCAAAGAGAACGTGCGGTCTGAAAACAGAGTAGTGATCGGTCGGCAGCCGCCGTTCTCGGCGTGCGTACTCCGCACGGATTCGCTCCGTCTCGTTCGTCGTCAACGAGCGCGGCTGTTCAGTGGTTGTTCACCAGAATCGTGGCTGCGCCGTTATCGACGACTTCAGCTCCATTGGTAATGTTATCCCGTACGATCGTGCCTGTCGCGTCCTGCACCAGGATGGTCTCGAAAGGCGCATTGTCAGAGAGCGTGTTCTTGAACACCATGGCGTTCGAACTTCCCACGTAAACCAGAATACCGCCCCGATTACCATAAATCAGGTTATCGTGGACCTGATTCCCATCGCCCATCGCGACGACGATCCCGTAGTTGGTGCCGCCTTGCACTCCGTTTCCATAAATCCGATTGTTCCGAATCACGTTCCGATTGACACTCCTGTCGACCTCGTTGTAAAAATGCAGCCCATACCCGCCGTTGTCGTAGATCTCGTTTCCATCGAAAACGTTGTCGCTTGTGAAGATGTACGCCCCATAGCCATAATTGATGCCGCCACCAGACAGCCCGTTATGGTGGATCTTGCTATTCAGCACTTCATTGAACGGCGAGTTGCCATTGGTTGACGAAAAGACAATACCGTTTGAGCGACTATTCCGCGATTCGATGCGCTGGAACCGATTGTGGTGCGCACCTACACCGATATAAATGTTATCGACCCCTTGTCGAAGATTACTGCCGTCGATAATCAGATCCTGGAAGATCAGGTAGTGCGGCGCGGAGGTGGTGAGCCGAATCCCGGGAGGGCCGTCTGGCGGCAGAATCGTCACGACCTCTGACGGATAGCCCGCAATCGTGATGGCATGGGACCAGGAGGTCCCGCTCGGCACCACACCGAGATCAGAGTCAATCGTGTCGCTTTCGCTGGCGTAGGTGCCGCCGCGAACGTAAAGTGTGTCGCCCGCGCGAAGCTGGGCTACCGCGTAGCGAAGCGTGCGCCAGGGCGCCGAAATCGTTCCCTGGTTCTGGTCGTCTCCGGAGCGTGACACATACAGGGTTCGCGGTGAGTCGGCCGGCGAGGTGGGACTATGGCACGCCCAGAATGCGAGCAGGAGAAAGAGGATGCCCGAACGACACCCATTTGTGAAGAATCTACTCAAGGTGATCGCTGCGTCAGTCAGATCCTGAACGAGACCTTCCGCCCCCGCCACAGCGTACTGCCTTCAAAAGGGCACGTAGAGTCGCACTTTTTCGCTACGACCCATTAGACCGCTTCAACGGTCCTCCCAACAGGGCCCGCGATAAAGAGGTGGCACGCCAGGTGCAGTCCAGTCGTCAATCATCCGATAATCACCCACGAGGCGGCAAGAGTGTCGTAGTCTGCTCGAGGAAGATGTACATGAAGGTCTCGGTTCGCTCACTTCTTTCACTCACCGTCGTTCTATCCTCACTTGCTGTCGCCACCCTGGATGCACAGGCGAGCACATACTTTGTGGCTCCTAATGGGAACAATGCCAGCCTCGGCACGATCACCGCTCCGTGGCAGACACTTCGCCATGCCGTAGCTCTGCTGCGCGCCGGTGACACACTGTACCTGCGCGCCGGAACGTATACGGGTTCAGCCAATACGATTGACAGTGTACTTGGTACTGTCCCAAGCGGAAGCTCCTGGACAAATGCCATCACGATCGCAGGATATGCAGCAGAAGTCGTCACGATCCGGCCACCGGATGGCCAGCCTGGGATCAAGCTCTCCTCCGGCACTCTCAGCGGAGCTGCCGGGATAAAGTACCTGATCTTCAAGGACTTCATTCTCGATGGGGCGAATCAGACACGCGACGCGGGCAACGGCGGGCCAAGTGGCGTGTACCTGAACGGAGGAGCGAACCATATCAGGCTTTTGCGCATCGAAGTAAAGAACTGGCTGGGGTTTGGCGTGGCGACTTCGCCGCACAATGACGTAGCGCCCTGGTCGACGTACCACGAAGTTATAAATTGCAAGCTCCACGACAACGGACTGGGCTTGGGCACGTCAACAGCTCCGTACGCACCGAATACAGGATATGGCGTGTATCTTGAGACGAGCGACAACCTCTATGAAGGCAACGAGGTTTACAACAACGGCGGGTACGGAATGCACGTGGTTGACAACAGTGTTCCTGGGGAAAGGCACGTCTCACGTAATGTGATCAGGAACAACAAGATCTATGGAAACGGTGTTCGAGGAGGGACCAACTACGGAATCGTCGTCGGGTATGGTGATCGCAATCAGGTTTACAACAACCTCGTTTACAGGAACCGCGGCGGGATTCTCGTCTATACCGACAGTACCAACACCACTGTCTACAACAACACCATCTTCGACAACAAGCCCTCCGAAGGCATCCTCACACAGTATTCCACGACGGTAACGATCAAGAACAACATCGTCTATTCCAACGGTGCAGCCATTGTGGATCTCAACGGGAACAGCACTATCGCGAACAACATCACGATTGACCCGCGCTTCGTCAACGCCGCCAGTGGAAACTTTAACCTTGGAAGCAACAGTCCGGCAATAGATGCCGGCGTCACGCTGGTCGAGGTCCCGAGTGATTTCTCCGGGGTCGGTAGACCTCAAGGTGGCGGCTACGACGTGGGCGCGTATGAATACGTGGGCGGCTCATCGTCTCCTCCGTCGATCCCGAAAAGCCTTCGGTGGGTGCCAGGACCCTGAAATCGCGGATTCGACCAGGTGGTCAACGAGATCGAGCGAGTCGAGTCTGCTGACGCTCCTCGACCGACAGCCGGCAGACCACAGCCTTGAACTTTCCCGAGGCCGTTCGGTGAATACGGTCGACAGGCTCGACATCCACTCGTACATTCCCAACATGCAACTTCATGTTGCGCCGAAGCCTCTCCACGTCCGCGCTATCGAAGCCGTCAGCCGGCACGACACGGATCACGAACCGGTCGAGGGCCATTTGGATGACCTGCGCCTCTCTGATGTTATCGAGTCCCTTGAACACCGTGTCGAAGCGCAGAAATTCACCGCGGTCCGTGTAGCACATGTCCTCGAAGCGGCCCTCAATGGCCTCCAGAATCGGCATCTGCCGCCCGCACTCGCAGTTCTGATTGACGGCCCAGCGCGCGACGTCCCCGATCCGATAACGGATCAGTGGCTGCAGCGTGTTCTGTAGCCCGGTGCAAATGACGTGGCCGAGTTCTCCAGGCCGCGCCCGTTCACCATCCTCGCGGAGTATTTCTACAATCCCTACCTCTGGGCTCACGTGATACTGATGTGCCGAGCACTCCGTAGCCAGCACACACCCTTCTACTGCACCGTAGCGATCGTATACGTTGCATCGCCAGGCGGCTTCGATGGCCTGGCGAGCGTGTGGTGTCACTGTCTCTGACACGGTAAACACAGCCTGCGCGCGGGCGGGCAGGTCGTTGTGTTCAAGCGCGTAACCGGCCAGTGTGTGTAGGGCACTCGGATATCCCATCACGACGGCGGGGCTGTAGGACCGCAAGAAATCAAGATAGGACGGCAGCGCCTTCCGCGACAGATGATAAACGGACGCGTAGGCCAGGTTTTCCGTGGGGCTGAAGCGCCAGAAAGGCGGTTCGTCCTGATCGACACGGCAGACCTTGCGGACACCAAACATGACCCGACGGTGACGATAGTTCACCCCAGCCCATCGCAGATTGCGCGCTTCCGGCGCGGCCAGCTCCAGGGCGTGGAACTCGGGTGTGTAGTAAATCTGGCTTGGAGTCCCGGTCGTGCCGCTCGACTTGAATACGAGGGTTCGTGGCGGCAGCGACTTGACCGTCAGCAAGTCTCTGGGTCGGGTCCGCAATGTCTCTTTGGACAGGAAGGGGAGGCGTCGCAACGCGTCAAAGGGCTCCTCGTCTGACGTCACGCCGGCCTCAGCCATGATCGAACTGTAATAGGGCGATCTCCTTGCCATCGAAAGCAGCTCGCCCAATTTCTGTGCCTGGTAGGCCTCAAACTGGTTTCGCGTCCAGCCCTCGCGCGACTCGAATTCAGCTGCCAGCCTCTGAAAGGCCGTCCCATACCGTCGGCGATACCACCACCATCCGTAGGTGGCAACCATCGCCTGCTGCGCCCAAAGCGGGCTTGCTGAGTAGATACTCTCGACTATGTCTGGCACAGGTGTCCTAGCCGACTTTCATGCCTACCGCACGCATGAGATTTCCCCACTGGATCTTGAAGCCCAGATCCTCCACAGCCGAAGAATAAATTCCCATACGTGGAATCTCGAACTGCTTGTCTCGACGGAAGAGCGGATTCGTCGCATAACCGCGGTTGAAACCGGACTTACGGCAAGCGTCCAACACCTCCGCGTTGTAGTCGCCGCTGGGGTACGCGATTGTGTCGCACGGGCGACCAGTAATTCGCTCCAGCCAGCTCTTGTTTTCCCGTATTTGCCGGCTGGCTTCGTCAGGCGAGCATCGCGCCAGAAACGGATGATCGACCGTATGTGAACCGATCACGAACAATCGGTCTGAGGCGAGTTCGCCGATTTGCTCCTCTGTCATTCCACTGTACTCGTCCATCAATACAGCCTTGGGCACGAATCTCTCCAGCGGCGGCAGTTCTTTCTCGATGACGTCATACATGGACCGAGGGTGGGGCGTCGACGAGAGCAGACGTCGCGAGAGCCGCTCCATGGTCTCATGGCGCTGCCCGGCACCCATTCCCAGAGACTCGCCGCAGAACACAACCTTGCTGCCAGTGAAGTGGCGCTCGAAAGCCAGCAGGTACGTGAACCAGAGGTACTGGTCTGGTACCGTATGCCTCGAAGGAACAAAAAAGATCGCCGGGACGTTCAGCCTCCGCAGTATGGGCGCGACCACCTCGGCGTGGTTTCGAAAGCCGTCGTCGAACGTCAGCAGAACCCGAATCTTTTGCGATCGCGAGCGCGTCTCTTCGAGATCCGCCGGAGAGACGAGATCGAAATGTCGCTTCAGAAACAGCACATGCTGCTCGAGGACTGCTCCTTCTTCTCTCGGCACACTATGGTACAGGCAGACAACCGCTCGCCGACTCGCCAGCGCCTGCGCGAACGGAAATCGCCAGCTGTACTGCACGACGGGCCTTGTCACTACGTCGCTCAGTCGACCCGCGCTCGTCCGGAATCTTGCACGTCTGGGGATCACTGCGGCTTCCGCAAGATGAGCATGGCCCCGCGCGTCTGCAGATCGTCGGGGTCGAGATCTTGAAAACCGTCCGCGAGCGCGCTCACGGGCAGACCAGTTGTGGCATGTTCCTTCTCGAGAAACAAGAGCTCGAAGCCCGCGTTACGGGCCTGAATGATGTGTGCGTTGAGTGACTTGCGATTGAGAACAAACTCACGGCGCCCGCGCACCACACGCCACTCGAAGTCGGTGTATGCCCAGTGCCCATTCCAAAAGGGCGAGAAGTCGTTTGCTCCAAGTCCTGTCGAATGAGAACAGAAGCCGCCAGGCTTCAGCCACGCGAACATCGCGTGATACGTCATTTCCAGATCATCCACGTACTGCAGCACGGCTTGTGAAAAGATCAGGTCGAGCGAACCTGACTCGACGTCCTTTACGGACGTCCACGGAGCAATGTAAGAGATGTCTGTGCCCTGTCTCAGACCGGATCTGAGAGCCGACGCGATTCGGTCGATCTTCGCCGGCAACATCTCGGATTGAATCAGGTGGCTCGGGAAGTCGTATGACGTGAGGCGCGGCCGAACTGCCGGGAATTCATCGTGGTCTGGAATGGGCTCTCTGGACGAGTACAAGCAAGCGATGTCGGTCAGTATTTGCTCGAGATCAGCCTTTGCAGAGAAGGGTACGACATCCAGCCCTACATACCGACGCGCCCCTGACAGCAGGGCCGCCAGGCCCGTTCCAATGCTGTCACCGGGCCCGAGCTCGCCGACGACGGCGCCTTTGACCGTAAAACCATGGCGGTTCAGCATGACCAAATGACGCAACCAAACCGCATAGCAGTACCGGGCGGAGCCGGATCCGCCCGTCGCTCCCCGTCGAAGTCGCCACCTGTTCAAAGGGGGTACGTACGTCAGCGCCCCTTTGATGATGTGAGGTACTTTCCACGCCTGAATCATGCTGGCTCTCGTTCTTTCCAGCCGGCATCAATGTTGACGACTCGTGCTGGCAATTTCGGAAAACAATCTGTCGGCGGGCAGGTCGTCTCCGGACGACCATTTCATCTCGAGAGCGCGGTCGCGGCGGTTGGAATCGGTGTGCGCACAGCTTCCCACGCTTGAGTCGCAGTGACCAGCTGCCGAATCACGGGGAAACACTGATCGTTGCCGGCCAAGAACAGGTCGAGTAGCGTACGTAATCGTTGGCGGTCGATCGGTGACTCGAGGATCAATGCGCTCGTGGGTAGGTCTTTCACGGTGCCGCGCAATTCCGGCACATTTCGGAAGTAGGTCTTCCAAGGCACGCCGAAGCCCCACTTGGGATGCTGGAGGATATCGTTGGGCAGTCGGCTTCCCAAGCTTCGGCTGAGTAGAGGCTTGCGGCCGTGACCGCGCAGCAGAACGCCTGTGGGCAGGGCCGCCAGCCCTTCGACAAGACGATAGTCAAGGAACGGCGCGCGACACTCGATGGACGCTCCCATGGTCATGCGATCGTTGCGATCGAGCACGGAACACAGGAAGGTGTGCTGATCACTGTACATGGCCTGACGCATCAGATCGCCTGGATACAGGCACCGAGCCTCGTCCAAAACCTGTTCGCGATATGACGACGGGGCAGTTTCGGTCAGTCCGATTTGGACAAGATCACCCGGTAGAGTGTCACAGGCGTTGTAAAGCACGAATTTCTGCAACGGACCAAGCTCGAGGAATCGGGCAACCTTGCTCCAGCGCCGGCTCTTCCGGACGACGACCTTCAGCCGTGGCATGATCGGTTTCATCGCGGTAAGCAGCGCCGGATACCGCAGCGGCCAGTATCGGACGTATCCGCCCAGCGTTTCATCAGCGCCTTCACCAGACAACAACACCGTGACGCGTGGCTTGGCGTACTGAGAAATGGCCAGCAGGTGAGCGTCACTATCGTGAGCGATCGGCTCGTCGTTGTACCAGCCCGCCTGACGAAGCTGCGACAATAGTCGATCCACGGGGACCTCGAGGTGATGGTCGTTGAGCTGGCAGTGCTCCGCCACTTGACGGGCGAGCTGACGTTCGTCGTATTGCGGCTCCGCAAATCCGACGGTGAAGCTGGAGACCTGCCCCCCGGCCTGCATTGAAAGCGACGCCGCCACCGAACTCGAATCCAATCCCCCGCTGAGCAAAACGCCGACCGGCACATCGCTTATGCGGCGGAGGTTGACGGCATCGTCAAATGTTTCGCGAAACCATCGTACCGGGTTGTGGACCGGAGCTTCTCGTAACGTGCGCGCGCGTTCCGACAGGTTCCACCACCGTCGAATCTCCGTTTGACCATCCTTCCAAACCAGGTGATGTCCAGGCAGTAGTCGCCTCACGCCGTGAAACGGAGTCCGTTCCCCTGCGACAAAACGGAAATACAGAAGCTCTTGCCAGACACCGTGATCGAATCGAGCCGGTATCCCGGCGGCAAACAGAGACTTTTCCTCGGAAGCGAAGTACAGAGAGCCGTTACTGAGGGCGTAGAAGAGAGGCTTTTCTCCCAGTCGGTCACGGGCCACGAACAGTTGCCGTTCGTGCGTGTCCCAGATCGCAAAGGCAAACATTCCATTGAGCCTCGGCAGCATGGCCGGACCTTCCGCTGCGAAGAGGTTCAGCAGAACCTCCGTATCCGTATTCGACCGAAACCGGTATCCACGCGACTCCAGCGGACCTCGCAGCTCTCGATAGTTGTAAATCTCTCCGTTGTAGACGATCCAGAATCGCCCATCCGGAGTGCTCATGGGCATGTGCCCTCGATCGGATAGATCGAGGATTGCGAGGCGACGCGAGCCCAGACCGATGCCAGGCCCAACCCAGTGTCCGGCAGCGTCCGGTCCGCGGTGAGTCAACACATCGCGCATCTGGACAATCACATGCCCTTCGACGGGACGCGTGAAATCCTGGTACGCGATTCCGCAAATGCCGCACATCTGCTCTATCTCCAGATCTGGAAGTTCTGGTCGAGACGACTCGCGGAATCTTCGCTAATCCTCAAGGTATGCCTCGACTCCGGAAGTGCGGCTTCTTTGTTCCTTCCAACCGGCCCTCCGGTAGGCAGTAAGCGTTTGTTGAACAACACGGTTCAGTCCGAACTCGCGTTCTGCCTTTTGCCGGGCGGCCTCGCCCATTCGGCCGCACAGCTTCCCATCGGAAATAAGCCTCGCCATCCGCTCCACCAACATCGACTGATCGCCCGAGCGAACGACAAAACCTGTCGTCCCGTCCTCTACCAGGCTCGGGATGTCGCCGACGTCCGTCGCGACCACAGCGCGGCCACAGGCCATGGCCTCCATCACCGCATTCGGGCAGCCTTCACTCTCTGAGGTGTGCACCAGGAAAGACGAATCCGCCAGTACCTTTCGGACATCATCGGTGTGATCCAGAAGGCGGACCCGATCGCTCACCTCGAGCTCTTGCGCCTGGCGTTCCAAGACATGCCTCAGCGGACCACCACCAAATATTTCGATCTTGTGGTCCAACCCTCTTCGTGTGAGTTCGCGAGCCGCTCTCAGCAAACGGTCCCATCGCTTGACGGGCAGTAGATATCCGAGACCGACGATCCGGGCTGGTGTGGCCTTCACCGCTGGACACCTCCCGAAGGCCTCGAGATCGACCCCGTTGGACACGACATCACACCGTCTGGGGACGAAGAAGCTTTGTGACGTCCGCGCGGAGGCCGCGGCCGAGTAGCTGTTGCAAATCTGGTAGGAGGGCCATCGCGCACTCAAGCGCCCCAGGAGCGGCCCGGTTTCTCTTTTCGCCCATTCAAACCCGCTTCGAATCGATCCGACAGCAACCGCCCGTGTGCCAAGTACTGCCCAGGAGGCTGCGACGTTGGTGTGAAAATCGCAGGAATGAACGACTTCCGGCTGTAGCTGGCGCACCAACCGCCGGAACGCTCGGACCTTCGACACCCTCGATGAGTCGTTGGAGATCGAGTACAGCGGCACACCCAGTGCTCGAATCAGCGGTAGGTGCACGGCGCCTTCGTCATAGTGCCAGACAGCAACAGCGGGACTGTACCGCACGCGGTCCATCGATCGAAGCAGGTAGTACAGTTGTCGCTCCAGCCCTCCTGTATGCAGCTGCCCCACCACATACAGGAGGCGGCACATTCCAGGGCTGTTCGACCCGTCTACCCTGGAGAACACTCGCTTGGTCATCGATCGGACCTTGTTCGTTCAGGCCCGCCCGCGGGCGGGCAACCCGTGCAGACCTCGATTCCCCGACCGATGACGCCCGTCCACGCGCTCGACCGCGGCTCGCCTGGCTCTTCTGATAACTTCTGCCCCGCTCACGGCGGCCAGCGTGGCCATCATCCATTGCACGGTGAACACCATATTGAGATTGAAGGCGATCAGAAAGCAGTACGGGAGCAACGGAATGAGAAACGGGGCATCCTCGTGGGAATCGGCATTGACCTCGAGTACCTCGATCAACAGCCGAACCCAATAGGCGATGAAGAACATCAAGGGGACGACACCAGACGCGACCGCGAGGAAAATGAAGCTGTTGTGCGGTGTTATCGGTCTTCCCCCAGCTATGGACGTGTTCACGTTGTCGGCGCCCACGCCGACCAGGGGTGATTGCAGGAAGCGGTCGAACGCTGCCGGCCAGACGAGGAAGCGCCCGGTCTCCTCAAGTCCTCGTTGAGCGTATAGTTCAGCCCCTCGGTCGAACCATCCGAGTCCGAAGGCGATCCACGTCAGGACGATCAAAGAAAGGAGGGGAAAGAAACCGCGTTTGAGCACTCGTCGGAACGCAATTACTACGCTCAATGCCGCGGCAATCAGCGGCGCACGGCTGACCGTCAAGCTCACGACAACAAGGCTGCCCACAGCGACCAGGCAGGAGATCACCCGAATCCAGTTCCGTCGCGTTTCCATACCCAGGACCGCGAAGTACACCACACAGAAACCAAACCACGCGCCAAGGTCGTTGGGATTCGCAATCGCAATAATCCCCTCAAGGGAGGTTCTCGATTGATCGTTGTGGAAGGACTTCATATACGGCAACGTCGTGAGCCCGATGAGAAGGACCGCGATCGCAGCTCGATGCAGAAACCCGCGTCGGAGGGACAGGTACTGGACAATCACGAGGCCCATCATCCAGGGGACAAAAGATCGCACATAGTCGCCGCTTCTCAACGACTCACCGTGCACCAGCGTTTGCACCGCGATGAAGGACATCCCACACGCAAGCGGAAGCGCGACCGGTCTCAACATTGCTGCTGAGTATCTGCCCATCCGTATCACGCACAACCCAACCAACGCCGCCAGCATTGCCACCCCAAGGAGATCAATGGAGAGTCCGAAGGCGGAACCCATGATTGAGTAAAACACCTGCGCGTAGTACCAGTACTCGAGCGAAGGCGACGGCAGATGCTTGGAGGGCCTGTCAAACTGGTCCGATACTGCTGCGATCACGATTACGCCTCTGCACCCAGACGTGTGGCGATGAGTACCAGGATTTTCATACGCTCCCGAGGCTGTGAAGCGGCGGCTGCGATGGCGCCGGGCGGCCATTCAACGCACGCTCAACGACCTTGACAGCGACGGCGGCCGAATGACACTGCGTGACATGGTCGCGGCAGCGAAGGGCGATTTCCTGCCGCTTCTGGCTCGACCCCACCAGGTCGAGGATGTCTTCGGCCGCCTGCTCCACGCTTCCCGGCCTCCTGCCGAGACCGCGGCCGCCGATGACCAGATCGGGATCGACTGTCAAGCTGACGACCGGTGTGCCGCTGGCCCACGCCTCCACGAACACACTGGGGAAGCCTTCGCGCTCGGAGGTCGACAACAAGAGCGACGCATTGCCGATGATGTCGATCGCGTGGGCCGGCGGAATGTGTCCCAGATAGTGAATGTTGGGCAGTTCTCTGAATCGGTTGATGATGGCTTCGCTGTAGCCGGATGGTGACCGGTGACTGCTCGCGCCCCCACAGACGACAAACCTGACGGACGGCACTCCCCGGGCCACCTCGAGCAGTAGGTCCGGCCGTTTGGGCTGTCGCAGAACACCGACCCATGCGACGTATCGGTCGCGCTCGCTGTGGCTCGTGAAGGACGGCGGCAGCTCGACGATGCCGGGAACCACGTACGCTTTCGGCCGAAGAACGGACGGAAGCTCCCTATATTGTTGCCGGTGCTGGAGAAAAATCTTGTCGCTTCCGAATAGTCCCAAAGCGTAAAAGGGCCAGAGGCGGGGACGTCCAGCCAGAGCTTTTCGCGGATGAACATCGAGGTCGAATTGCGCGGAGAATACCGTATGGGTTCCCGTCAGTTTACCGATTGCAACGGCCGGCCCCAGAAGATGATTCGCGCCAAACCAGTGACACCAGTCCGGTTTCTCCGAATCGAGAAACCTGTATACGGCACGAAACGAGCTGACCCGGTCAAGGCCGACGAAATCCACGCCGTCGATACGAACCCGTTCGCCCGGGTTCAACGCCGTCCAGACACCGACGGTGGCCGACCAGCCGCTCGCCACCAGCGCTCGGGTCTGTAGCCATATGTATCGTTCGGCCCCGCCCGCAACCGAAACATCACCTGAGGCGTACCCGTACACCACATCGTCTATGACCGCGATCTTCACGGGATGAGGACACTCCTGATACGTGTCAATTGGTTCTGCAGCCGCCGTCTTCTGGAGGCGTCCCATCTCATGACATCGACTCCGCGTCACCGCCAAGGAGGCGGCGCTTCATGCGAAAGACCGAGTTCGCGATATCCCTGCCGGCAAAGCTGAACATGACGAGGCTCGAGGCGAGCAGCCACTCCCACGGTTTACGTGAGATCCCGAGGCACTTCAATCCGAGCCGTCGAGCTTCCCGCGTGTTGTTTTCTTGAAGAACGAAAAATCCCAGCTGGAGGAATGTGGACGCAAGCAAGGCATTCACCGTTCGCGGCGACGCGAGCTGCGGGAAGAGCTGCCGCGCCTTCGTCCAGAGCCGAATGCGCGACCGAAGAGTGCTCTCCACGTCGCGCGACACACTGGACATGACCGCGCGCTTATGGCCCAGCACTGTTGGAATGCAGGCGATCGGAAAATGTACCGCGATCCGCGACCACATATCACGATCCTCAGGTCCCTTGAGCGCGACGTCGAACAGACCGGTCCTGTCAAAGCAGGCACGCCTCATCATGACGGTACTGGTCGGAATAAAGTTCTCCTCGAGAAGCTTCTGAAACGCTCCTTCAACCACCGAGACCCGAGCGAGCTCGGAGTGGAACTGGCGCTTTGAGAACAACGACTGGCACTGCACGCCACGTTCGTCGAACTCGTCCGCGTCTGAAAACACTAGGCCGATGCACGGGTTCCGCACCATGAATTCCACTTGTGTGCGGAGCTTGTCAGGTGTCCAAGAATCGTCCGCATCCAAGAAGCAGATGAGCTCCCCGGCTGCAGCGCTGACCCCGGTGTTCCGGGCGGCCGCCGGACCGCTATTGGATTGGTGGATGTAGCGGATGGGGCCGTCGAGGGCGAGTGCGACGGTCTTTGTGCCATCGGTCGAGCCGTCGTCAACGACGATCACTTCGTAGTCGGTGTAGGTCTGCTCGAGGACCGAATCCAAAGCGGTACGAATGTAGGCTTCGGAGTTGTACGTCGGGATGACGATGCTGACCTTGGGTGTGGACGGAGTGCTCATGCCACAGCTCCGGCGCGACGTTGCCAGGCGGTTTTGGCGGCGCAGGCGCTCCTGTACGTCTGCTCGACGCGATCGGCGACTTTCTCCCACGTGAACGACGCCACGCTCTTGACGTGCCCGGCGTGCCCCATCCTCTCTCGCAGGTCTCGATTCGCCAGCAGACGGATGATGGTTGTCGCGAGTTCCTCAGGATCCTCCGGCTTGACCAGCATCCCGTCGACGCCGTCGCGAATGACGCATCCTGTCGCTCCGATTCGCGAGCCGATCACGGCCCTTTCGCGCATCCACGCTTCGAGGTACGCGATGCCAAACGACTCTGCGACAGAGGGCATGGCAAAGACGTCGAGCGCGTCGAAGATGGATGCCTTCTCGTCATCGGTGAAGGTGCTGACGGAGACAATGCGCGACCGCTCGGCGTCGGACAGCCTCGCGAACGCACGGCGGATGTCGTCCTCGCATTTCTGGCTGGAAGGGAGGCCCGACCCGGCCAGGAGAAGCCGTGCCCTCGGTTCGCTGCGCCAAACGATTTGCATCGCCTGAATGAGCGTGACGACGCCCTTCGTGGCAGACATGCGACCGACGTAGCCAACGATCGGGCGGTCGCCTACTCCGTACCGCGAGCGGATCTGTCGACCGTCTGCCCTCGAGAACAGCGTCGGCTCCACTCCCGCGCCCACCACATGCGTATTACGTTGTGCGGAACCGTGCTCGACGAACCGTTGTTCGTGCTCAGTCATCACGGCGACAGCGTCGCAGCGGTCCAACATCTGCGCCATGAGGGGGAAGTGGGCCCACGGCCGCTCGGTGTGAAACAGCGGGATGCCCACGAAGGCGAAATTACTGAGATCGCGCGCGATCGCTGTTTGATACGCGAGGGAGCCATGGTACCAGTTGACCACCCCGACCACATCGGCCTGAGCGCGCAGGGTGAAGAGAAATGCGCGGAGGCTGCAGGGACTGCTTGCCAGCATTCTCGATTTTTCCGCGCTGAATGCGAGAGAGAGCGCGCGATGAGCGCCGCGCACGCTGAGCAGACGTTCGTGCACCTTGTACGTGCTGTTCAGACGGTTCACTCTCACTTGACCGACGATCTCTCTGGCCGGCAACCGTTCTCCATTGCGACCGGCGAGGCTGCGGCTGTTCATCGTGAGCACCACAACGTCGTGGCCGCGCGATGCAAGCCGCTCGGAGATTTCGCGAATATACAGTTCCCCGCCTCCCATTGCCGGGTGGTAGTCTGGCGTGATGTGCAGAATCCGCATCGACGATGGCTAGAGCGACGTTGTCATGAGCTCGGGCGCTCGACGTTCCTGAGTCACGAGGGCGAACACCTCACAGGTCCGTTCCAACATGCGATCAATCGTGAATTCCCTGAGGACGGTCTGCTGTCCGCGCAGCGCAATCTCCGCCACGAGGAGCCGGTCTTTCTCAAGGGCGGACAGCAGCCGGCTGAGCGCGAACGGATGGTCTTTGGGGAAGATCGGGGTTCCAGCTCGCTCTGAAAGCTCAATCGAACCTCCACTGCCAGTATTGGGGACCGCGCACCCCGCGCACATGGCTTCCATCATCACCATCGGCATGCCCTCGTTCCTGGTGCTGGCGAACACCAGCACGTCGTGCGCCGCATAGACGCCCGGCATCCCGGCGTGTGGGACACGGCCGAGGAACGTAATGTGCTTCGACAGGTTGAGCTGCGCGATTCGAGCCGTGATGCCCTTCACATAGTCGTCCGGGACGACCGGCCCGCCATGCGCGACCGAGAGGTGCAGTCTGTCGCGTTGCTCGGCGGGAATGAGTCCCATGGCCTCGACGATCGTGTGGAGGCCCCTTCGCTGATCCATGTACCCCGCATACAGCAATCGGAGGGGCCCGCGGGCGTAATCCGCGGGCGACCGGCCCGTGAAGAAGCGATCCGGGGAAACTCCACCGTAGATGACGTCGGATGATCGCACATCGAAGCCTGCCTGCGCGTGCAAGAACCTCCAGAATTCGCTGATGAAGCACACGTGCGCCGGAGGAATGGGAAAGACCCGCGTCGGGATCCCCCGCCGTTCCATCCGGCGTTCGACAGGAGCCAGTGTCAGACGGACAACCGGCCGCAGCAGTCGCGGGCCCCACTTCGCGCGCCAGAAGTCGGTCCAGAACGGCAGGTCGACATCGCCCGCCAGGCCGAACTCGCGGATCATCCAGTTGTCGTCGATGCAGTGCACGCTGGGAATCCCGCGGTCGTGGGAGACGCGCAAAATAGCTTTCGTGACGCCTTCCAGATTCCACCAACTCACCAGATCGGGTTTGAATTCGTCCACGATCTGACAAAAGCGCCCGACATCCGTGATCTGCCGTCTCACGACGTCGAGGTTGTACAGCTGCCCCCCCGGTTGCCACGGATCCAGTCTGTGTTGCCGCAGAAACCGCGAAACAGGCACGCCGCCGACCGAGTCCTCCCGAACGGCGGCGGTGTTTGTTGCGCCCTCGATCTGATAAGAGCTCGTCACCACGCGCACAGTGTGGCCCTGCTGCCGCAGGTGTTCGGCGACCTGCGAGCACCGCAGCTCGTAGCCGCCCTGATGGTGAGGCGGGTAGAGATTGCTGACGACCAGAATTCTCATGTGGATGGCTGTTCGCCGACCGCGACCAGCAGGTAGCCTTGTCCGAACCTGGAAGGTCGGGGATGTCGCGTCAGTCGACGAGCGCGCGTCAAGAGACTGGCCAGCCGCGGTCCTCCGAGAGTGTTCGAAATTGCCAAGGGCTGCTCATGCCGATCGCCCCGGTAGGACCTCGCGACCTGTTTTCAGGTGACCGTTGAGAATGTCCTCGAGTCGCTGTGCCGTCGCGGACCAACTGTAGCGCCCCTCGACGTATGAACGCCCTTTTCGCCCGAGCGCCTTGCGCTTCTCCGACTCAGCCAGCACATCGAGGAGCGCGCTCGCCAGCGAGGTAGGCGAGTTTTGTTCGAACAGCCAGCCAACGCCTGCATCGTACAGAGCCCGGTTGCCGCCGATATCCGAACCCACGAACGGCACGGCGCAAGCGAGTGCTTCGAGGATTGCGTTTGAATAGTTCTCGTAACGGCTGGGCATCACGAGCACGTCCATCGCGCGGTACCAGTGGGGCAGCTCTTCGTGCGGCACGTCACCTGAAAAGTGAACCAGGCCGCTTGCGACTTCCGTCTTGAGGATGGCCCTTAGATTGGGCTCCTCTTCTCCGCTGCCCACGAAGAGCAGGCGTGCATCGGGCCGGCGCTTCGAGAGTTCCCGGAAGCCCTCGGCGAGCAGATCGACGCCCTTGATGCGCGACAGCCTTCCGACGTACCCGACGACCTTGTGCTCGCTGCTCCACCCCAGCCTCTCCCGATATGATGACGACCCTGGGGCGAACAGGCGATGGTCGAGCCCGACCGGTAGCTCGATGGCGTCCCCCATGAAGCTCCGAATGCATGTGAGTGCGTCGCCATTTGCGCAAACCGCATGGATGTTTCGCAGGACCGGGAGTACCTCGGATGTCACGGGTCCAGGCAGCCTCAGCACCGTGGGTCGGATTCTGGCCACCTCACTCGCCAGAAACGGGTTGCTGTGGACGTACACGGCGTCGACATTCCAAGTCGCCCGATCGATCTGACTGAGAATCCGCTGCTGAAACCTGCGGTTGTACCAGTACACCGTGCGCCACGAGAGGCCGTTCTGGATGTACTCCCACTTTTCATGCAACAACGATCGAACTGTCAGCCGCCGACCCACGGCAGAGAGCGTCCCATGCCCGAAGCTTCTCGACCACCACCCGCGAATCGGGATCGCCGTGATCCCTGTCGGTACTTGAAACGGATAGCGGCCGAAGGGATCGGCAGTAAACGCCGCGCTGACCTCGTGCCCAAGGCTGACGAACGAGGCGAAGAGGTTGCGTGTAAAATTCTCACCGCCCCCACGCAGCGTGCCCAACTCAGAATGGAGAACGAGTACTCTCATTGAAGCCGAGACGTGGGACCGCAACAATGCCGCACATGGCCAGCTCGTCCGTCAAACGCTCATCGAGACCACGTCGCCAACCGATCGCCATGTGACGCGAGAATTCGACCGGGCGAGATCGATGAGCCGGAGAAGCTGCTCGCCTACCGTCGGTTCGCCTGCGTGCACGCTGGGGGCCGACAGCTCCCAATAGTGAGTAGCCGCGCAGAACGCCCCTTGAGCCGACAGAGCGGCTGCGAAACTTGCTTCGTTGAGTCGGGACTTCGAAACTGGCGTCACCGGATGTCCGGCAATCTCGTGGTGATCGCCGAGATCCAAGACCCATGGCAGGCCCGCCCCGCCAGTCATCCTCCAGCGACGGAGCCGCAGCCAGAGTCCCCAGGATCGCGCCGACGCCCGTGGCCATCCCGATCGCACACCTGCTACGCCCCCCAGGTGGAGCCCCTCCTGGGCGATCGCATGCAACCCGTCACGGCCGATGGTGTTGTGAGGCGGCACGAACACACGAATGTGAGCGCCGAGAAGATCTTCGAGGTACTTACGGCCGTCGGCGACGCGCCGGGCCAGGTTAGTGCCGCTGCAGAATTCATAATGACCGTCTGGCTCATCATGATGGTATCCGTGGAGCATGACCTCGTAGCGACCCGAGGCGATCCCGAGGCGGAGGTACTCGACAAGGGATCGGTTCTCGTGAAGCGGGTGAACCGACCATCGGCGACGATACTTCTCGGGAACTCCCTTGCTCGTTCCAGCGCGATGGAACGGAACCACCGCGAGCGAAATCGGGCCATAGCGACTCAGTTCACCGTAGGCCTGCTCGAGCTCTTCTGGCGACGTGAAGAAGCTGGTGTCATCGTCGCGGACGCAGAACTGCACGCTACGCCCAACCTCCGGCTGGCAACTCGGCCCTGAGGCTCGGGACGATATCGACGGCCCCAGGAACGAACAACTGCAGAGGCGGAAGGCCATCGAGCGCCCGAGCCAACGCTGCCGTCTGACATTTCGCCGAGTACTGCTCACAAGCGATGGGATCTGGAACGAAGGACGACAAACGCCCTCCGCACCAGGCGTTGAACATCGTTTCCAAGACAGAACAGATTTCTTCCACGGACGCGGCATTACCGATCGTGGAGACGCCAACAGAGCGGAGGACCCTGTCGGCCTCGCCCCGAGGCACGACACCAAGAATCGGTCGACCTGCCTTCAAGTAGCCGAAGAGTTTCGCACCCGCCAGCAGTTCGTGCCCCTTGTGCGTGGGTTGGCGCTCGAGCATCAGCAGCGCATGAGCTTCGCGCTGGAGCCTTCCCACTTCTGCATGCGGAATGGGAGGCCGCGCGGAAACGACATCGCAAAGTCCCAACTCCTTCACACGGCTCATCAACGACACGACCTCTTCGCCTACGAACTGGACTGAGGTCCGATGCGCGCGTGCCGGGTCGCTGTTTATGAACTTCGCCAGCGCATCGAGGAAGGTGTCGTATTTGTAATCTGAAAGAGTCCCTGTATAAAGGATCGTGAACTTGCTCGTCGCTGGTGGCACGAACGCCTCGACGTCGCCATCGAACCCGTTCGGAATGATGTGGATTCGTGAGACGTCCAGCGCCCCCTTGTACATTCGCCAAAAACACTCCGCCTCGGCGGCGTAGAAGAACGTCACCGCCTGCGCGCGCCGAAGCAACTCACGAAGTAGACGACGATCGGCCTTTTGCGCCCATGCAGGCCGCAGCGCCGCAAAAGGACTGTGAACAATGGTCCACGACGTGCGGAAGTCGAGCACATATGGCACGCCGGTTCGCTGAGCAGCCCGTTGTGCCACCACGAAAGCCGACCAGGGAGGTCCCGTTGCCCACAGGACATCGGGGCGACTGCGTGCGCACGCAGCCACCGTTGCCTCCACAGCCGGACGGATCCAAGACCGCTGCATGTCCGGGTGATAGCAGATGCTTTCAGCCCTTCGGACAAGGGCCCGAAGCCTCGATCGCATGTGCGAACCGCGGCGCTCAGGGGGCGTCACGCCGTGTGACTCTGTGGAACCGGTTTTGCGGCGAAGAAACTGGCTCCGCTTCATTTGAAACGACTGCCAAATGTCTCCGTCTGGGACACGGATCACCTCGGTCGTTTGCGGGACCTGGCCCAGCAGGTCGGCGTCATGTCTCTGGAGCTGAGTCCCTGCGATCACGCGGCCGATCCATCCCGACTCTGGGAGATTTCGGAGGAATCTCAACGGCCGATAGACGGCAGCGTTCCCCTCAGGGGGAAACCAGTACGCGATCATCACCACCGATTTCACAAAAAGGGTCCCGAGGTCAGACGCGCGATCACCAACCCTCGCGTCATGCGATTCCGTTCTGTCGTTTCACGACATTGAAGCGGGCGACGTCCTCCCGGCTGTGTTTGGACGTCAGCGACGGCTGATGACATGCGTAGTCAGTCAACCGTTCGGCCCACCTGCAACCGAGCGGTCACCTGAGGCATAGGTTCATTTGCCCACTATTTGATGCAAACAAACAACGTATCGTGAGAGAAGCAGAGAGCCGTATGTTTGAGGACTTTGGAGTTCTGCAGAGCCTTCAGCGCGAACTTCTTCGCTAGAGTAGGATTGTTGAGATTGTCAGGATCCAGCACTTCCGCTCGATCCAGGACTCTCGAAAAGCCTACACGCGTGAAGAACCGTCTGAGCTGAGGATAGGTGAACTGGTTGTAGTCAATCCCCCAATCCATGATGGCATCACCTTGCATAGCCTTTCGGAGGCTGTATCGCCAGCTGTTCGGCAACCATCCATAGAGAGGTATCCAGTATTCACCTGAACGGAAGCTGAACTTGTTGGTCGATTCGAAGTAGAAGACCCCGCCGTTCTTCAGCGCCGCTGTCACTCGCTCCAACCCGCTCTTCCAGTCCTGGACATGCTCGAACGTCGAGTTGGCGACGATGACGTCGTACTTGGACCGGCCGATGTCGGTGGTCTCGATGCTGCCGACTTCGATCTCGGGCACGACGCCATATCGTCTGCCAAGTTCGCGCGCGCAATTAGCCAGGTCTGGGTCGAACTCGAGGCCTCTGCAGTCGATTCCACGCTGCTTACAACGGATCTGAAACCAACCGGTGCCAGTGCCGATCTCGAGCAGCTTCGTTTCAGGGGTGAACGTCTTGTACCGCCCGACCAGCTTCATCACCGTATCGAACTCGGTTTGCATCTCGTCGAGAAAGGTCTCTTTTCGTTCATCCAGGTACCCGGCTACGATTGTGTTCATAGATCAGTCCTTCGTATCAGCTGCTGCGAACGATACAGGAACCAGCCCGACGGACAGCCACCACCGATAGGGAAACAACGATTTCGTGGCGGTGACGTACCGGACGGCGAAGCTCAGGGTAGTCGTCACAACACTTCGATTGGGATGAAATCACCGGCGTGCGGCGATAGCCGAACATTCTGGTCGTCAGGGGCGATGTCCCAGGAGTGGTCGACGAGAAAGGGACCCTGATCCGGGTGAGACAGTTTCCCTGAGCCGTAAAAGTCGCCGGGTTCAACCTCGATGTGGCCGGCATTCTGGACCCAGTCAGCCAGGTCACCTGCGACCTCGCAGTATACGTTGAAAGGATAAGTGCCGGGCTGGAGAGGGAGGCGCGGGATGTGACAGATGAACGTGCCGCTTTCGGGAATCCGTTCGAACGTAAACCCTTGCAACACCGTTGACAGGTCGAACAGGTTCTCGTCGAACTTGCCATGGACACCAATCGAGACAAAGACGTCGTCCAATTCGCCACCTGTGCCAGACCGATACGCGAGCGCGATGGTCGCGCCCTCGCCGGACTGGACGTGTGGCGCGGCTGAGCCACTCGAATTCCTCAGCTCAACCCCGACGAACTTCAGCCGTTGGCTTCCTTTGCGATCCACGCGTTGCTCCAGCGCCGAAGTACTCCGTCTCCTCACCCCTTGAAGGTAAGCGCCGACGACGTGCGGGGTCTCCCCCGCGGAGACGATCTGCCCGCCTTCGAGCAGGAACGACCGCTGACAGAGGTTCAGCACGGCGGGCATGTTGTGGCTGACGAACAACACCGTCCGTCCATCCGTGACGACGTCTTTCATTTTTCCCAGGCACTTCCTCTGGAAGTCCGCGTCTCCGACGGCGAGCACCTCATCGACGAGCATGATGTCGGCCTCGAGATGCGCGGCGACCGCAAATGCCAGGCGCACATACATGCCACTGGAGTAGCGTTTGACGGGTGTATCGATGAACCGGCTTATGCCGGCAAACTCGACGATCTCATCGAAGTTCCGCTTGATCTCCTTCTTGCGCATCCCGAGGATCGCTCCGCTCAAGAAGATGTTCTCGCGTCCGGACAGCTCGGGTTGAAACCCTGTGCCGACCTCGAGGAGCGAAGCGACTCGACCGTGAATCGCTGCAACACCCGCGGTTGGGGTCGTGATTCGCGCAAGAATTTTCAGGAGCGTGCTCTTGCCGGCGCCGTTCGAGCCAATGAAGCCAACGACTTCGCCGCGGCGTACGTCGAAGGACACATCCTTCAGAGCCCAGAAGATGTCGTCGATCGTCCGGTCACCGTTGCGACGAAACAAAGAGCGGAACTGCTCTGTGAGCTGCTCGCTCAAGCTGTCGTGACGATGACGTCTTCCCGCCACGGTCAGGCGGTAATTCTTCGACAAACCTTCAGAGACGATCGCGTACTCAGGCATCACACAACGTCCGCGAACACGCGTTCCATTTTCTTGAAGTAGACCAGGCCGCCGCACAGCAACACGAGCACTCCCAGGATGCTCGCCGCAACGACGGCGGGATCGGGTGCGGCAGTCCCGAAGAGAGCCCACCTGAAACCCTCGATTACGGCGGCCATCGGGTTGAGGCTGTACATCAGCCGCCATTCGTCCGGAACGAGGCTCGCGGGATACGCCACCGGCGACGCGTACAACCACACTTGAGTCATAAAGGGAATGACCACGCTGACGTCACGATACTTCACGCAGAGCGCCGACAGCCACAGCGACACGGCAAGTGCTGTGAGAACGCAGAAAACGAGAAACACTGGAATAACCAGTATGCCGTTGGTCGGCGTCACTCCGTACCATGCCATCATGGCGATCAACAGCACGAAGGCCACCGCGAGATCGACGAGCGGCGACACAACGGCCGACAGCGGAATGATCAGGCGCGGGAAATAGACCTTCGTCAGGAGGTGTGAATTGCTCACCAGGCTGTTGCCGCCCCGGCTCAGCGCCTGGGCGAAGTAGCTCCAGGGAAGCAACGCTGCGTACGCGAACAGAGGATACGGGACGCCGTCGCTTGGAATCTTCGCGATGCCGCTGAACACTGCCGTGAACAACACCATCGTAATCAGTGGCTGGAGAATCGACCATCCAGCACCGATAGCCGTCTGTTTGTAGCGGAGCTTCACATCGCGCCACACGAGGAAGTACAGCAGCTCCCCTGAGCGCCACAGCGAAGGCAGGTCCAGATCGAGAGCGCTGCCGGCCGGCCTCACCATGACGGTCGGTCCGTGCACCACACCTCCAGCCGCCGCCGGAGTTCGGTTCATCGTCGTCCTCGACACGATCAGGCTTCCCCGGTTGATGTCACCAGACTGGCTGAAACACGCGGCTTCACGTGCTGCGAATCGGCCGTTTCGAATCCAGGTAAGGCGACCTGCGTTTCGCGCGGCACGTAACCGTTGAGGTAGCCGAGGTTCAATGATTTCAGGATGCGTTGGATCGTACAAACGTCACCGGCGTGGGCGGCATCCTCGAGGTCTCTCACCGTGTCGTGCAACCGGGACCAGTCTTCATCGAGGGCCGAGACGACGAAGATCTTCGAGTACTTGGTGCTCCTCACACCATGCTCGCCTGCAATGAGCAGTTCTTCATCGAGCTTCTCGCCCGGGCGCAGACCGGTGAACTCAATCGCGACGTCCCTCTCAGGTACGAGGCCAGAGAGCTCGATGAGATTGCGGGCCAGGTCGACGATTTTGACGGGGTTCCCCATGTCGAGCAGGAAGATCTCCCCTCTTTCACCGAGAGAACCTGCCTGAATCACCAGCTGAACCGCCTCGGGAATGGTCATGAAGTACCGGCGGACGTCGGGATGCGTCACCTTGATGTTCTTGCCCTGTCTGATTTGTCTCTGGAACAGTGGGACGACGCTCGCCCGGCTGCCGAGGACGTTTCCGAAGCGCACACAGCACAACTGTGTCCTTACGCACCTGGTAGCGAGCTCCTGCACGAGCATCTCGGCGACGCGCTTGGAGGCCCCCATGGTGCTCGAGGGATTCACCGCCTTATCAGTGGAAATCAGCACGAACTTCTTCACGCCGAAGGCGTTGGACAGATCGATGACGTGCCTCGTCCCCATCACGTTGTTCAGAATGGCCTCGGCCGGGTAATGCTCCATCAGGGGAACGTGTTTATAGGCCGCCGCGTGAAACACCACTTCCGGTCGGTGGAGCTCGAACACTTTCTCCATGACGGCCCGGTTGCGGATATCGGCGACGACTCCGACGACCTGCTCGAAGTCTTCCTCCATCTCGCAGGTGATCTCGTAAAGGTTGTTCTCGTCCTTGTCCAGAAGGATCAGCTGGG